>Ga0163153_10005786_pt1 | contig 14373 bp, 12 predicted proteins | sample OliLakLV19MP6IB1_FD_148629 | JGI IMG/M metagenome (GOLD analysis project Ga0163153, IMG submission 148629) | Freshwater microbial mat bacterial communities from Lake Vanda, McMurdo Dry Valleys, Antarctica - Oligotrophic Lake LV.19.MP6.IB-1 | ecosystem: Environmental > Aquatic > Freshwater >... | reverse complement strand
CACCGGCAGCGGCGTTGCGGTCACCGGCACCACCACGGTGGATCCGGCGACGACCCGTCCCGGTTCCTTCGAACCGGGCGGCGCCTTCGACACCAGCGGCACCACTTCGGGAACCGGCACGGGAACTACCTCGGGCCTGGGTGTTGTCCCCACGACCGGATTCGATGTGAACGGCAACCCGGTGGTGTTCCCGGGCAACTCCGGCGCCATCGTGACCGATGGCGGTGCGCAGGGCACCACGCAGCAGAACGTGGTGGTGCAGCCGCCGCAACCGGCGCCGGCGCGGGTGCGCACCCCGCTGCTCGACGAAGCCGCGCGCAACGTGCAGGCCCGCGACGCGCGCCGCAAGGCCACGGGCACGCAGCCGCGTGTGATCGGCATCGCCCCGCGCACCGACCGCGACCTGACCGACCAGATGCCGGATGATCCAATCGTCCGCTACTGACCGGGACTCGATCTCGAACGGACAAACGGCGAGCCTCGTGCTCGCCGTTTCCATGTTGCTGGTGCTGACCGCGCTTTCGGTGGCGCAGACCTTTGGCGACGCGCCGGCGCGAACCGTGGTGGCGATGGCCAACCCGGAGGAACTGCAAGCCGCCGCGCCGAGGGAAGAAACGCCGCTCGTGCCGCCGACGCGGCTCACCTTTCCGGTGCGTGGCCTCGACCCTGCCGGCCTGCGCGACACCTTCGACCAGGGCCGCGGCAAGCGGCGCCACCAGGCGCTCGACATCATGGCCCCGCGCGGCACGCCGGTTGTGGCGGTGGACGATGGGCGCGTGGCGCGCGTGACCCGCAGCATCCTCGGCGGCCTGAGCGTGTACCAGTACGACGTCGCGGAGAACCGGGTGTATTTCTATGCCCACCTGGACCGGTACGCGAAGGGCCTGGAAGCGGGCGCCTTCCTCAAGCGCGGCGACCTGGTGGGATTCGTGGGAAGCACCGGCAACGCCCCCGAGCATGCACCGCACCTGCACTTCACGATGTTCGAGCTCGGGGCCGACAAGCGCTGGTGGAAGGGGCGCCCGGTCAATCCCTATCCGCTGCTGAAACCCGAATAGAATTGCGGCCATGAGCCGCTTCCTCGCAATCACCCTCGTGGCCCTGTTGCTGGGCGCGTGCGGGGCCAGGATAAAAATCGACAAGCTCGAACCGTCCGCCGTGGTGCTGGCCTTCGGGGACAGCTTGACTTACGGCACCGGCGCCACGCCCGCGCAATCCTATCCCGCCGCGCTCGAGCGCGCCATCGGCCGCAAGGTCGTGAACGCGGGGGTGCCCGGCGAGACCAGCGAACAGGGCCTGCAGCGCCTGCCGGAAATCCTGGACGAGGTGAAGCCGCGGCTGATGATCCTCTGCCACGGCGGCAACGATTTCCTGCGGCGGCTCGACGACGTGACTGCGGCCGCAAATGTGCGCGCCATGATCCGGCTTGCGCGCGAGCGCGGCATTTCGGTGGTGCTGCTTGCCACACCCAAGCCCGGCCTGCCGCCCTCGATCCCGGCGTTCTACGGCGAAATCGCCGCGGAGATGAAGGTCGCGTTCGAAGAGGGGGTGATGCGCGCCGTGCTGCTCGACAACGGCCTCAAGTCGGACATGGTGCATCCCAACGAGGCCGGTTACGCCCGGATCGCCGCGGCCGTCGAGAAGCTGCTGAAGAAATCCGGCGCGATCTGAGGGCGCGAGCTTGCCTAACGCGTGACCGCCCGGCGCGCGTTCACGAATCCACGCCCGTAATACGCCGGGGCACCCACCGCGCTTTCATCGGTCGCGCTCGCCGCCAGCAGGGATTTCAGCTGCAATGGCGTGGATCGCGGATTGCGCTGCCTCGCAAGCGCCGCCACGGCCGCCACCGCGGGCGCGGCCATGCTGGTGCCGGCGGTCCACGAATAACCCGCGCGCGTGGTGCTCAGGACCATGTCGAATACCCAGCACGGCTGCGTCACGATGCCCACGCCCGCCACCGCGATGTCGCAGTCCTCGTTGCCCGGATAGGCGTCGTCGCCGCCCGGGCCCGCCACCCAGACCAGGTTGCGGCCGAAGTTGGTGTACGACGCGGGCCGCGTGAAGTTGGCGGCGCCGCCGGCGAAATATTCGGGCCCCGTGGCCGACACCGCCACGGCGGCGGGCGACGACGCGGGGATCACCACCAGGTTGCGGTTCTCGTCGAGGTTGATCGAGTCGTTGCCCGCGGACACCACCACCAGCACGCCGCGCGCCGTGGCAAACGCGATGGCGTCGTCCATCGCCTGTATCAGCTCGCGGGCGCCGGGATCGTTGCGGTCGACCACCGCGCCCAGGCTCATGTTGATGATGTTGGCGCGGCCCTGGCCGGCGGCGTAGAGGATGGCGCTCACCACGCTGCCGAAGGTGCCGAAGCCGCCGTGCAGCGCCTTGACCGCGACGATTCTTGCCTGCGGCGCGATGCCGATGACGCCCGCCGTGTTGTCGCGCGCCGCGATGATGCCCGCCACGTGTGTGCCGTGCCAGAAGGTGCCCTGCTCGCAGTTGTAGGCCTTCGCGCTGCAGCCGTCGAGGCCGGGCGGGCCGCTGTCCACAAACGAGCGCGAGGCGTAGGTGTCGATGTTCCCGGCCAGGTCCGGATGGGTGTCGTAGACGCCGCCGTCGATGACCGCAACACGCACCCCCAGGCCGGTATAACCCAGCGCCCAGGCCGTGGGCGCCTCGATGGCGCGCGGCGCCCATTGCATCGACGCGTAGAAGGTGTCGTTGCCCGGCACCGCGACGGACCCGGCGGCCGGGCGCGCGGCGGCCGGATCCAGGTCCACGCGCGCAAACGGCTCCACGAAGGCGAGCTGCATGTCGAGCGCGCCGCTGCGCACCGCGCCGCTGCGCACCGCGGCCAGCAGGAAATCGGGATTGGACGATTCGGCCACCACGATGCCGGCTGCCGCGTCGCTGAACTTGACCCGCCCGCCGGCCGAGGCAAGCGCCGCGGCCTGCCGCGCGGTCCAGCCGGAGGTGCGCAGCACGTATTGGCCCGCATGCACCTCGGCGGCCAGGGCGAGCGCGAAGGCGGCAAGGGCGACGGTGCGTCGGGAGCGTGTCATGGCCACGAGTTTATGCGGATTCGCCCGCCCGCATGGAGCCGCGCCGCACCGCGTAGGCGCGGGTGAACTCCGCGCCGAGGAAAAATATCTGCGCCGAGTAGTAGACCCAGACGATCACCACCACCAGGGTGCCGGCGGCCCCGAAAGGCGAGGCCACGGCGCTTTTGGCCAGGTAGAGCCCGATCAGGTATTTGCCCACCCAGAACAGCAGCGAGGTGACGGCGGCGCCGACCCAGACGTCGTTCCACTCCAGCCGCACGCTTGGCAGCATCTTGTAGATCATCGCGAAGAGGCCGGTGATCACCACAAATGACACCATGAACTCAAGCGCGCGCAGCAGGAAGGCCGCGCCTGAGACGTACGAGGCGAGCAGGGAGCCGAAGGCGGTGACGCCCGCCGAAAGCGCCAGCGAAACCATCAGCAGGAAGCCGATGGTGAGCACCAGCCCGAAGGACCACAGGCGCGCGCCCACGATGCGCCAGATGCCGCGCACCTGTTCCTTCTTGAATTTCCAGATGCGGTCGAGGTCGCGGCGCAACTCCGCAAAAACCGAGGTCGCCCCGAGGACCAGCGTGGCCAGGCTCGCGGCCGCCGCCATCAGGCCCTTTTCCCTGTTGTCGGCGGCCTTCAGGATCGCCTCGATGGCGCCGGCGCCCTTTTCGCCCAGCAGCTCGTTGAGCTGGTCGAAGATGAGGCCGCGCGCGGTGTCGGCGCCGATCACCAGGCCCGCGATCGCAATCACCAGCAGCAGCAGGGGCGCCATCGAAAAGAGGGTATAGAAGGCGAGCGCCGCGCCCATGCTGGCGGCCTCGTCGTCGGACCAGCCGCGCAGGGCGTCGCGGACCAGGCCCGCGATTTCACGCGGCCGCATCGAACATGTCCCTGCTAATGCGGCGCGCTGCGAATCTTCTCGATCCGTTCGGCCGCGTGCCAGAAATAACCCGCGAGCTCGTGCAGCTCGGCCGTGGGATCGCCGATCGCCGTGCTGTCGAGCAGCCACGTCTTCACCGTCTCCACGTCGCGGGCGTTGTCGACACGCACTTCCCGCCACCCCAGCGTGAGGGGTTCGAGCTCGCACGGCGCCCAGAGTGCCAGGTAGTCGCTCGCGCGGCTGGCCACTTCGGCCTCGGTGTTGGCTTGTTCGATTCCGCGGTGCCAGCAGTCCATGTTTGTCCCTTTCGAAGGGTGGAGCAGATTTGGTGTGGCTGGGGTATCAGGCCACAAGGTGTGGGGTGGGACAGTCGGCGCTTCTCGACACTTGTTGTCAGACGGCGCCGACCCGGTGCCTTGCGCCGCCCCATGCGGCAACCATGGCGCGCGATCATGGCGGAATCCGGGCGGATAGGTATGCTCTGCCCATGAACGATCGCCGCGACAGGGACCTGCCGCTCGCCGAGGACATTCGCCTGCTCGGGCGCCTGCTCGGCGACACCATCCGCGCCTTCGAGGGCGACGAAGCCTTCCGCCGCATCGAGGAGATCCGCCGCCTCGCGGTGGCCAGCCGCCGGCTCGAGGACACCGCTTCGCGCACGGATCTCGCGCGCACGCTCGACGCGCTGACGACGGAAGAAGCGGTGGGCGTGGTGCGCGCGTTCAGCTATTTCGCGCTGCTCGCCAACATCGCCGAAGACCGCCACCACATCCGCCGCCATCGCGACAACCTGCGTGAAGGCGCCGCGCCGCTGGCCTCGACGGTGAGCGGCGTCTTCGCCGATTTCCGCGAACGCGGCATCGCCCGCGAGGAGGCGGCCCGCAGGCTGGCCGGCATCCGCGTGTATCCGGTGCTGACCGCGCACCCGACGGAGGTGCAGCGCAAGAGCACACTCGACTGCCAGCTCGCGATCGCGCAATGGCTGGTGCGCATGGATTCGGCCGAGGCGCTGCCGGGCGAACGCGAGCGCGCCACCGTGGAGCTGCGCCGGCTCATCGCCACGTTGTGGCAGACCCGCATGTTGCGCCCGGTGAAGCTGGGCGTGCGCGACGAGATTGAAAACGCGCTCGCCTATTTCAACTACACCTTCGTCGACGCCGTGCCGGGGATCATCGCCGACGTCGAGGATTGCGTGTCGAGCCTGGGCGAGGGCCCGCGGGTCGACCTCCCGCCGGTGATTTCGGTCGGCAGCTGGGTCGGCGGCGACCGCGACGGCAACCCCTTCGTCACCGCCGACATGCTCGAGGCCGCGTTCAAGCGCCAGGGTGAGCTGATCATCGACCATTACCTGGCGCAGGTGCACGCGCTCGGCGCGGAGCTTCCGCTTTCGGTCCTGCTCACGCGCATCACCCCGGAGCTGGCGCGGCTGGCCGAGCAATCGCCGGACCGCTCGCCACACCGGCAGGACGAACCGTACCGCCGCGCCCTCACCGGCATCTACGCGCGCCTGTCCGCGACCGCCGACGCCCTGGGGCTGCGCCAGCTGGCGCGCAGCGCGGTGGGCAGCGCGGAACGTTACGCCAGCGCCGCCGAGTTTGCCGCGGACCTGCAGGTCGTGGATGGCAGCCTGCGCGCGGGCGGCGGGGAGCTGCTCGCGAACGGCCGGCTGCGCATGATGCGCAAGGCCGTGGAGGGCTTCGGCTTCCACCTCGCCACTGTCGACCTGCGCCAGAACTCGTTTGTGCACGAGGCGGTGATCGACGAGTTGCTGCGCGAGGCGGGTGTGGCGCCGGGTTATCGGGGCTTGCCCGAGGTGGAACGTATCGGCCTGCTGCTGGCGGAACTGGCCTCGCCGCGCGCGCTGCGTTCGGCGTTTGCGCAATATTCCACGACCGCGCTGGATGAGCTCGCCATCTTCGAGGCCGCGGCCGCCGCCCACGCGCGGCTCGGCCCCGATTGCATCCGCCAGTACGTGATCTCGAAGGCGGAATGTGTCTCGGACCTGCTCGAGGTGGCGGTGCTGCTGAAGGAGGTGGGCCTGGTCACGCCGGGACGCGAGCCCGCCTCGCGCCTGCAGATCGTGCCGTTGTTCGAAACCATCTCGGACCTGCGCCAGGCCCCGCAGACGATGCGCGGCTGGTTCGCGCTGCCGGCCGCGCGCTCGCTCACGCGCTCGCTCGGCGACGTGCAGGAGGTGATGCTGGGTTACTCCGACAGCAACAAGGACGGCGGCTACACCACCTCCAACTGGGAGCTGTACAAGGCCGCGACGGAGCTGGTGAACGTCTTCAAGTCCGCCGGCGTGCGGCTGCGATTCTTCCACGGTCGTGGCGGCACCGTGGGCCGCGGCGGCGGGCCGAGCTTCGACGCGATCCTGGCGCAGCCCCCGGGCAGCGTGCAGGGCGAGCTGCGCCTGACGGAGCAGGGCGAGGTGATCGCCAGCAAATACGCCAACCGCGAGATCGGGCGCCGCAACCTGGAGGCGTTGCTTGCGGCCACGCTGCACGCCACGGTCGACGAGCTGCCCCACGCCGGCCACGAAAGCTTCCACGCCGCCATGGAAGAGCTGTCCCGCGACGCCATGGCCGCCTACCGCGACCTGGTCTACGACACCGCGGGATTCGTCGATTATTTCCGCGCCACCACACCCATCGGCGAAATCGCGGAGCTCAACATCGGCTCGCGCCCGGCCTCGCGCAAGACGACGCAGGCGATCGAGGACCTGCGCGCGATCCCGTGGGTGTTCTCGTGGGCGCAGTGCCGCGTGATGCTGCCCGGATGGTTCGGTTTCGGCGCGGCGGTGGAGGCTTTCGGCAGGCGGCGCGGCCCCGAAGGCCACGAGTTGCTGGCGCGCATGTGGCGCGAATGGCCGTTTTTCCGCGCCATGCTTTCCAACCTCGACATGTTGCTGGCGAAAACCGACCTGTCGGTGGCGGCACGTTACAAGGAGCTGCTGGCGGATACCGCGCTCGCCGATGCCATCTTCGGGCGCATCCGCGGCGAACACGAAGCGACGGTGAAGGCGCTGTTCTCGATCACCGGGGCCACGGCGTTCCTGGCTTCCAATCCCGGCCTCGCGCGCTCCATCCGCAACCGCTTCCCGTACCTCGATCCACTCAACCACCTGCAGCTGGAGCTTCTCAAGCGTTTCCGCGCGGGCGGGGCCGAGGAGCGCGTGAAAAGCGCCATCCACCTCTCCATCAACGGCCTGGCGGCAGGGCTGCGCAACTCGGGATGACGGCGATGGAACGCGGCGCCCCGGCGCAGACTTCCCGGCTCACCCTCGAGCACTACAACCGCACCGCGGAGTCGTTCCGCGAGGGTACGAGCGGCCACGACGTCTCGCAGAACATCGCGGCGCTGCTGCGCCATCTCGAGGGACACGCGCCGTTTTCGATCCTGGATTTCGGTTGCGGGCCGGGCCGCGACCTGGTCGCATTCACGGGGATGGGCCACGAGCCCGTCGGGCTCGAGGGCGCCGGGCGGCTGGCGGCGATGGCACGCGAGGCCAGCGGTTGCGAGGTATGGGTGCAGGACTTCCTGGCGCTCGCGTTGCCGCCCGCGCGATTCGACGGGGTCTTCGCCAACGCGTCGCTGTTCCACGTCCCCGCACGGGAGCTGCCGCGCGTCCTTGGCGAGTTGCACGCGGCGCTCAAGCCCCGCGGCGTGCTCTTCAGTTCCAACCCGCACGGCCGCAACGAGGAAGGCTGGAACCGGGGACGCTACGGCGCCTATCACGACCTCGAAGCCTGGCGCGCCTTCATGGTGGGTGCGGGCTTCGGGGAGCTCGAGCACTACTACCGTCCCACCGGCCTGCCGCGCGAGCAGCAGCCGTGGCTCGCGAGCGCCTGGCGCAAAGCCGGTTGAGCCCTTTGGTGTTAAATTGGTGCCGCCGGAGTTCGGCCACGAAAATTCCCGAGGAGACCCCATGAAAGCCCTGAAGATTTCCCTTTCTGCGTTGGCTGTCGCAAGCGCGTTCATCGCCGGACCCGCGTTCGCCGGCAAGACCCTCGAGGCGATCAAGAGCCGCGGGCAGCTCGTGTGCGGCGTCAACACCGGACTGGCGGGATTCTCCCAGGCCGACAGCCAGGGCAACTGGACCGGGCTGGACGTCGACGTCTGCCGTGCGATGGCCGCGGCGATTCTCGGCGACGGCGGCAAGGTGAAGTGGGTGCCGCTCACCGCGCAGCAGCGCTTCACCGCGCTGCAGTCGGGCGAGATCGACATCCTTTCGCGCAACACCACGTGGACCCTCACCCGCGATGCGTCGCTGGGCCTGCACTTCATCGGCACCACGTACTACGACGGCCAGGGGTTCATGGTGCCGGTCAAGTCGAAGGTGAAGAGCGCGAAGAGCATGAAGGGCGCCTCGGTCTGCGTGCAGTCGGGTACCACCACCGAGAAGAACCTCACCGATTACTCGCGCGCCAACAAGCTCGACTTGAAGCCGATCGTGTTCGAGAAGCAGGAAGCTGCGACCGGCGCGTATTTCTCCGGGCGCTGCGTGGCGTTCACCACCGACGCCTCCGGCCTCGCCTCGATCCGCAACAAGGACGCGAAGGACCCGAAGGAGCACGTGATCCTGCCGGAGCTCATCTCCAAGGAGCCGCTCGGCCCGGCGGTGCGCCGCGGCGACGACGAGTTCTACGCCATCGCCAAGTGGGTCTGGTTCGGCCTGCTCGAGGCGGAGGAGTACGGCATCAACCAGGCCAACGTGGACCAGATGAAGACCAGCCAGGACCCGGTGGTGATGCGCGTGCTCGGCACCTCCGAGGACACGGGCAAGCTCCTCGGCCTCGACAAGGACTGGATGGTGCGGGTGATCAAGACCACCGGCAACTATGGCGAGATCTTCGAGCGCAACGTCGGAGCCAAGACGCCGCTCGCGCTCCCCCGTGGCCTGAACAACCTCTGGAACAAGGGCGGGCTGCAGTACGCACCGCCGATTCGCTAGAACAGCGGGGACGGACCCCAATTTCGTGAGGCACCGTGGCTGACGGCGAGGCCACGCGCAAGAATCGGGGTCCGTCCCCGCCGCCTCGCGCTCGGGTGTGGTCGTGGCGAAGCCAGGCCTTCCGCGGCCTGGTCTTCCAGGTGGTGGCCGTGGCGTTGATCGCCTTCGGCCTCTGGTACCTCGCGCACAACACGCTCGCCAACATGCAGGCGCGCGGCATCCAGAGCGGCTTCGACTTCATGAAGCAGCCCGCCGGATTCGACATCGGCGAGTCGCTCATTTCCTACGATGCGCTGGATCCCTACTGGAAAGCGTTCCTGGTGGGGATCGCCAATACCCTCCGGGTAGCCATCGTGGGCGTGATCGTCGCCACGTTGCTCGGGGCGGCGATCGGCATCGGGCGCTTCTCGCGCAACGCCATCGTTCGCGGCATCTGCTACGCGTACGTGGAGTTTTTCCGCAACGTGCCGGTGCTGATCCAGTTGCTGATGTGGTACCTGCTGTTCATCGACTGGCTGCCGCCGATGCTCGATGCGGCCTCGCTCGCCGGGCTCTTCTACGTGAGCAAGGCCGGTTTCTCGTTCCCGGTGCCGGTGTGGACGCACGCGTACGCATTGGCGGGAATCGGCTTGCTCATCGGCGTCGGGGCGGCGTGGGCCTATCGGGGCTGGGCGATGCGCCGCTTCGAGGAGACCGGCCACGTGCGCAGCCTGTTGCTCGCGCCGCTCGGCATCGTGGTCGCATTCGGGGTCCTCGGGTGGCTGGTGGGCGGCGCGCCCACGGCGTGGAGCATCCCGAAGCCCGAGGGATTCGTGATGGAGGGCGGCGCCTCGGCCACGCCCGAGTTCCTGGCGGTGCTGCTGGGGCTGGTGTTCTACACGGCGGCGTTCATCTCGGAGGTGGTGCGCGCGGGAATCGCCTCGGTCGCCCACGGGCAGGTCGAGGCGGCAGGCAGCCTCGGGCTCTCGCGAACCCACGCGATGCGCCTCGTGATCCTGCCGCAGGCGCTGCGCGTCATCATCCCGCCGCTCACCAACCAGTACCTGAACCTCACCAAGAACTCCTCGCTCGCGGTCGCCATCGGCTACCCCGACGTGGTGTCGATCGCCAACACCGCGCTCAACCAGACCGGGCGCGCGGTGGAGTGCATCGCCATCATCATGCTGGTGTATCTCACGACGTCGCTGTCCACTTCGGTGGTGATGAACTGGTACAACCGCCGCGCGGCGATCAAGGAGCGCTGAGAGCGTGGCCGCCGTCTTCACTCCCATCCCCGCCAGGCCCGCGCCGGTGCGGACTTCTGGCGTGGCTGCGTGGCTGCGGTCCAACCTCTTCGCCAACAACGCGAGCACCGTCGCCACGCTGCTCATCCTGGCGGCTGCGCTGTGGGTGGTGCCTCCGCTCGCGAATTGGGCGATCGTCCATGCGGTGCTGCGCCCCGACGCCGACGCCTGCCAGGCGGCGCGCGGCATCGGCGCGTGCTGGGGCGTGATCGCCGAGAAGTGGCGCTTCATCATCTTCGGGCGCTATCCGTTCGAGAGCCAGTGGCGCCCCGAAGTGGCCACCATCCTGCTGCTGGGACTGCTGGTGGTGAGTTGCATCCGCTCTTTCTGGAAGCCGTGGCTCGCGGTGATCTGGGTCGCCGTGGTCCCGGTGTTTTTCCTGCTCATGGGCGGCGGCTATCTCGGGCTGGACAAGGTGCCCACCGACCTGTGGGGAGGCCTGCCGCTTACCGTGATGCTCGCCACTTTCGGCATCGCGTTCGCGTTTCCGCTCGCGGTGCTGGTGGCCCTCGGGCGGCGCTCGAACCTGCCGGCGATCCGCAGCCTGTGCATCGTCTACGTGGAACTGATCCGCGGGGTGCCGCTGATCTCCGTGCTCTTCATGGCCTCGTTCCTGTTCCCGCTCTTCCTCCCGGTGGGCAAGTCGCCCGACGTGCTGATACGCGTGCTGGTGGGCATCACGCTCTTCGCGGGCGCGTACCTCGCGGAGATCGTTCGCGGCGGCCTGCAGGCGATTCCCGCGGGCCAGGTCGAGGCGGCGCGCACCCTGGGGATGAGCTACTGGCAGACGCAGCGCAAGATCGTCCTGCCGCAGGCGCTTGCGCTCGTGGTCCCGGGGATCATGAACAGCTTCATCGCGATCTTCAAGGACACCTCGCTGGTGACGATCGTGAGCCTTTACGAGCTCACCGGGGCGCTCAGCCTCGCCCTGAACTCCGACGCCAACTGGCGCCCGTTCAAGATCGAGGGCTACCTCTTCATCGTGCTGGTGTACTTCATCTTCTGTTTCGCGATGTCGCGCTACAGCCTCTGGATCGAGCGGCGCCTCGGGGCCAGCAGGCAGAGATAGGAAAAAGCATGGCCGACCCGATCATTGTTTTCGACAAGGTCAACAAGTGGTACGGGGACGACTTCCACGTGCTGCGCGACATCGACCTGCAGGTTCCCCCCGGCGAGCGCATCGTCATCTGCGGCCCCTCGGGCTCGGGCAAGTCGACCCTCATCCGCTGCATCAACCGGCTCGAGGAGCACCAGCAGGGCCGCATCGTGGTCGACGGCATCGAGCTCGCCGACGACGTGAAAGCGATCGAGCAGGTTCGCAAGCAGGTCGGCATGGTGTTCCAGCAATTCAACCTCTTCCCCCACCTCACCGTGCTCGACAACCTGACGCTGTCGCCGATGTGGGTCGGAAAGATGCCGAAGAAGGACGCCGAGGAGCGCGCCATGGAGCAGCTCAAGCGCGTGCGCATCGCCGAGCAGGCGAACAAGTTTCCCCTCCAGCTTTCCGGCGGACAGCAGCAGCGCGTCGCCATCGCCCGGGCGCTGTGCCTCAAGCCGAAGATCATGCTCTTCGACGAGCCGACCTCCGCGCTCGACCCCGAGATGATCAAGGAGGTGCTCGACGTGATCGTGGAGCTGGCCGGGCAGGGCATCACGATGCTGTGCGTGACCCACGAGATGGGTTTCGCCAAGGCGGTCGCCAACCGGGTGATTTTCATGGACCAGGGCCAGATCGTCGAGGAGAACAACCCCCACGATTTCTTCGACCATCCCAAGAGCGAGCGCACCCGCGACTTCCTCTCCAAGATCCTGGGGCACTGAGCCCTCGAACGCGGCGTGACGCGGGGTGTCGAACGGCCGCCGCGCGAATTCCAGGGAATTTTCCTGCGGCGGCGATGTTCACCGGAGGCGACCTACTTCCAAGGAGAGCGAAATGAATACGAATAGACGGTTTTGGCTCGGCGCGGCAGCCGTGACGGCAGCGGCGGGATTGCTGGCAGGCTGCGGTGGGATGATGCACGGCGACAGGGGTGGGATGATGCACGGCGACAGGATGGGTGGCGGCGGCCACGTGACTCTTTCGGGCGCCAACGAGGTGCCGCCCGTGACCACGGGCGCCTCGGGCATGGGCATGGTGCGAGTCGGCGCGGACGGTTCGGTCAGCGTCAACATCAAGGTCTCCGGGATGACCGCCACCGCGGCGCACATCCACGAAGCGGCGGCAGGCGCCAACGGCCCGGTGATCGTGCCCCTGACCAAGCAGGGCGACGACACTTTCACCTCCCCCGCGGGAGCCAAGTTCACCGAAAGCCAGCTCGCCGCCTACAAGGCGGGACGCACCTACATCAACGTCCACAGCGCCAAGAATCCCCCGGGCGAGATTCGCGCCCAGTTGAGCGGCAACTAGAAGGGAGCGGGAGGGCCCTGCCCCCCCGCCTCTATACCGCCAGCAGCATCTGCATGAGGTTCGGGATCCCCCGGCCCTGGTGGTAGCGGTCGCGCCCGATGTCGGTGGCGCTGGCGAGCAGGATCTTCTTCACCTCGTCGGGCCGGCCGCGGAACTCCCTGCGCACCGAGAGGAAGGCGGCCAGCAGGCCCGAGACGTGGGGCGCGGCCATGCTGGTGCCGCTTTCGAAGTGGTACAGGCTGGCGGGATCGGCGGCGCGGAAGCGTGAGTTGCACGAGCTGATGCGCTCGCCGGGCGCCACCACGTCGGGCTTGCAGCGCCCGTCGGCCGTGGGCCCGCGCGAGGAGAACGACGACACGCCGTAGAGGTGCGGCTGGTCGGCGTTCACCGAGCCCACCGCGATGCAGTCCTCGAGGTTGGCGGGATCGCCGATCGACATCTGCGCGTAGAGGTCGTATTCGCCATTGGGCGTGTCGATCGCAAGCTGCCCCTCGTTGCCGCTCGCCACCACCACCAGCACGCCGTCGCGCCACAACCGGCGCAGCTCCATGCAGATCGGCGAGAAGCCGCAGCCGTACACCGTGGCGTCGAACGGCCCGCCGAGGCTCAGGTTGAGCCCGTGGATCGCCAGGCCGCCGCTGGTGTTTTCGTTCTGCTCGGCGATGTGGTCGAGCGCCTTGATGATCCACGCGTCCTCGCCGTCGCCCTTGTCGTCGAGCACCTTGTAGACCACGAGCTGCGTCCTGGGCGCGACGCCGCGCTCGCGGCCGGGCTGCGGCGAGGTGCCCGCGATGATGCCGGCCACGTGGGTTCCGTGGCCGTCGGGGTCGCGCGCGGTTGGCAGCGGCACCGCGATCGGCCTGCCGCGCCGCGTGCAATCCCACACCTGCTTGATGTTCGCCCCGGCGAGAAAGTGCGGGTGGTTGGCACGCACGCCGGTGTCGAGCACCGCCCAGGTGATGCCTTCGCCCCCGGCGCCGAAGCTCGCCAGCGCCGCGTCGGCCTTGAGCACGCGCATGGAGCGAGCGGTGAGCTTCGACTTGCGCGAGCTGCGCCACACGGCGTAGATGCGCATGCCCTGGTGGAACTCGGCGACCCTGCGCAGCTCCGGCGCCGTGAGGTGCGCGGCCACGAAGCGGCGCAGCGTGTCGATGCGCGCCGCTTCCTTGTCGGCGACCAGCTTGCCGAGCATCGCGGCAGCCCGCTCGATCCGGTCATGCAGAAGCACGACGGGCGCTTCCTCGGCCTCGATGAGCTCCGTCACCTCGCGCTCCTCGCCGAGCGCCGGATACCCGGGCTCGAGCAGCTCGATCAGCACCGGGTGCCGGGCGTCGGGTACGGCCGCGAGCGACTCGGCCACGTCGCGCGCCAGGATGAAGCGCGACATCGTGTCCAGGCGCAGCGCGTCGTGCACCACGTGGCGCACGTCGGGATGCGCGAGGTAGCCGACCGCCGAGTGGGGGTTGAAGTCCATGAGCCGCCGGCTGCGCGCGTTGAGCACCAGTGCGTCGCGAATGAAGCCGCGCGGATCGAAGTCGCTCGCGAGGCCCTTGTCGAGCGCGACCGGATCGAGGGGGTCGGCGAAGTTGTTCCACTTCTCCACGCCCCTGGGCACCTCGAGGTCGCCGGGATCGAGAAAATCCTGTACCTCGCGGATTCCCAGGGGCGAGCCGAGCGTCACGTACTGGTTCACCGTGAGCCCGGTGTCCTCGAGCGCGCGCAGCACCTCGTAGGAGATGATCGTGCCCTGGCTGTGGGCGACGAGCGTGAACGGTTCGCCGCGCGCGGGCAGG
>Ga0163153_10005784_pt1 | contig 14375 bp, 12 predicted proteins | sample OliLakLV19MP6IB1_FD_148629 | JGI IMG/M metagenome (GOLD analysis project Ga0163153, IMG submission 148629) | Freshwater microbial mat bacterial communities from Lake Vanda, McMurdo Dry Valleys, Antarctica - Oligotrophic Lake LV.19.MP6.IB-1 | ecosystem: Environmental > Aquatic > Freshwater >... | reverse complement strand
AAATCCTGGTTCAGACAATTTCAAAATCATGGTAATCTATTAAATCGTGAAAATCCCGGTTCTGACAATTTTAAATCCTGGTAATCCACTAAATCGCGAGAATCCCGGTTCTGACAATTTTAAATCCTGGTAAATCCACTAAATCGTGAAAACCTGCCAGCGGTAAGCAGGTCACGGTTCAGACAATTGAGTTGAATGTTGACTTTAATTATTTAACCCTTTTTCAGGTATAAAAATGTTACCATTTCGGTAACTAAGTTATTACACTTGCACTCTATCCGTATGAGAATAATTGCAGTACAAACGTTGAAAAAATATTGGATTAGATTTCCGAGTCAAAACAATCACTTCTGGCATGGTACGATGAAGTGACAGAGTCTTCCTGGAACAATCCGAATGAATTAAAAGAACAATTCAGAAGTGCTTCTATCATCACAAATAAACGAGTAGTTTTTAATATTCATGGAAATAACTTTCGATTGGTCGTGGATATAGAATATCAATTCAAAATCGTATTTGTAATTTGGTTTGGAAAACATTCTCAATATGACCATCTAGATATAAAAAATATAAATTATGGTAAAACCAATAAAAAATAATAAAAAATACGAAGTATATCTTGGACGGGTATATACCTTAATTCATAAAAAAGTAAAACTTCATTCTAAGGAAGGAGATGAGCTGGAAGTATTGCCTATATTAATAAAAGAATATGAAACTGTTCACTTCCCTGTTCCCAAGCCTAATCCAATCGAAGCGATACGATTTCGTTTGGAACAAATGGAGATGTCAGAATCGGAATTGTCAGCAATTTTGGGTCATAGAACGAGGAAATCAGAAATACTTTCTGGTAAAAGAAAACTTAGTCTCAAAATGATCAGAATATTGCACGAAAAATTAAATATTCCGGCAGAAGTATTGATACAGGCATACTGAGAATCTACAATTTGATTTGACTATATGATTTGATTTTTTGATTTTATCCTTTTATAATTTCAAAAAATTAGAAATGGCATACAAGGGATATGAATGAATGTCCTGATATATTGAAAAATTTTCTAAAGAGAATCGATAACCGGTGGGTTTATTTTTATCCCTAAGAAACTGCCTCAAACTCTGCATGCCTCCCTTCGTTGATGATTTTATTTCGATAGGAAGTATATCCTGTCCTTTTTGAATGACATAATCTACCTCGGCATTTGCATTAGCCTGTTCTCTATGCCAATAGTATAATGAGGGCGCTGTAAAAGGAGGGCTGTATTTTAGATATTCCAGGCCCCAGAATAATTCAGCCAGAGTGCCTTTATTTACTAAATTGTTTTCATTATCTAATATAAAATCAGATACATCGAGCCCTAAGATCCGCTGAAAAATACCAGTATCTAATAAAAGCATTTTACGCTTTCTGGGATCCACCTCTGCGCCTAAAGGCAAACCATTAGCATTCGTATGGGTCACCGGGATCACAAGCCCAGCCATTATGAGTAGCTCCAAGGCTTCTTTGATCTGACCTAAATTAGCAGAAATGGACGCTTTGGTATATATAAATTTTTTACCCGATTGATTTACAACGGATTCAAATATTTCATTGAGCCGGGTTACCGGTACAGATGATTTATATTTAACAAAATCTGCTTTGAGTGTGTTATATAAATCATCCAATACATTCTGTGATGATGACAATTTCCGGTTGACCGCATATGTTGCTACTGCTTCCGGCATACCTCCGAGTAGCATAAATGTTTTCAAGAGGTCTACTAATTTTTCATGAATGACTTTTGAAAGCGGATGTTGTACATCTGCTTTGTTTTTCACATCAAGAAGCGATTTTAAATTCAACGCCATCAAAAATTCATCAAAAGAAAACGGGTATACAAAGATCGAGCGTATCCTGCCCACGCCAAATGATGGCAATGTCATAAATGCAAACTCCAGTAAAGAGCCAGCTGCTATAATATGAAGCTCCGGCATCTTCTCATAAAAAAAACGCAGCGATGAGATGGCATTGGGACAAGCTTGTATTTCATCTAAAAAAATCAATGTACTGCCTATTTCAATTGACTTTTCTGTCACTATAGATATTGTTTCTATAAGCGTACCGGGACTCAGATCGCCGTCAAATATTCTTTTGAATTTTGGGTTTTCTTCAAAGTTTATTTCAATAAAGTTATCAAATTGTTTGGCTAATTGCTTTACCGCTGAAGATTTACCTACCTGTCTCGCACCACGCAATAATAAAGGCTTCCGGTGATCATCCTTTTTCCAATTAAGTAAGTGGCTGTCTATCAGTCTATTAATATACATATTTCGTTTTTAGTATGCATAAATTTAGCCAAAAATAATATTTCAGTACCCATAAAATAATATTTTATGAGATTTTATTATGCGAAACGCAAAGAGCTAAGACTGATATTTCAACTTTTCCGCCGGATAATTTCTTCATTTAATTGGGGCCTGCTGTAAGTATGATTTCTGAACCAGGATTTATTGGATTGCCGGGATGTTGCCAGAACAGGAACAGATGGGATTAGTTGGATTACCGGGATGATGTCAGAACCGAGATTTATGTGATTAAAAGGATTTACCTGGATTTGAATCCGATAAATCGTGAAAATCCCAGTTCAGACCATTTCAAAATCGCGGTAAATCCGCAAAATCGTGAAAATCCTTGTTCAGACAATCTCAAAATCGTGGTAAATCCACTAAATCGCGAAAATCCTGGTTCAGACAATTTCAAAATCGTGGTAATCCACTAAATCGCGAAAATCCCGGTTCTGACAATTGAAGTTGAATTTTTTGAGAAGTCTATGACCGTCTCCCAATACCTAGCCATTACCACCACACAGATCTGGCGGGCAATTCGAGAATCCTGTCATAGTTTTTTGTATACAAACTAAAAAGTTTTTCATTTTAATTTGATATACCTATTATAGAATTGGATTATATCAGACTTGGCTCAACACTTTTCGAATGAATATACACAAATTCCGGAGACACATCATAATCTGTAGCCGATTCTATTCCTTTCAAGTCACGCATGGTAGCTTGAGCAGGCCAATATAATTGACCGAAATCACCGATTTTTACTAAGGAGATTTGATCGGTCTCTATTATTTTTTGAATAAACCTATCCCTATCTATAAATTCATTAAGATCAATTGCCTTAACTTCATTATTACTAAACCGACAAGTGATGATGGTTCCGATTGTTCCAATTATTTCTTTAATCTTTATCATTTATCTAATTTAATGGGTTGATTTTATGAAAATCTTTTGTATTCCACATATTTAAAAGTTCTTCTTGGTGGATTTCAGCCCAGGCAGTGACGAGTTTAAGTTTGCTGATTGGTAAGGCACCTTCAAGTAATTGTCCATTTTCGATCATAATATTTGCTTCATACTCTCCATATTTAGCTTTAAAATGGGGTGGGTTATGATCCAAAAAAAACATATAAATCACAATCCCATAAAACCCGGATATTTCCGGCATGCTATAAAGTTAAATATTTCTTAGTAGGTACTTCTTAAAAAGTATACGATCCCTTCTTTGGGTGAGTTATTTATAAAACCAATACCAATGAGATTGCAGAATGCGTCATGAAAGTTGTTCACTTCGCCTTCTTCCTCTTCGCGCTTTGCATCTCATTCTCCGAGGGAGCTGATTGTGTTGTGATATCAGACTTCTCAATACCCGAGACAAAAAGCAGAGCCATCCTGGAATACGATCTCCGCATTGGTTTTTCGATTTCATTTTCGTTGCGATGTTTGGATATATTTAACTGGGTATTGGCTTGTTGTTTGTGTTTCGTTTATATTCCTCGATTCTATCAAACCCATTGCTGCTGCAAATATTTCTTCTGGATTCATTTTTAACCTCAAATTTACTTTTTACCCAATAAATACAGCGATGAGTATATAAACAATATGTCCCGCGACTCTGATCAATACGACTTAGATGTCTGAACCAGGATTTATGTGATTATAAGGATTACCGGGATTCGAATCCGATAAATAAAATCGTGGTACTCCACTAAATCGCGAGAATCACGGTTCTGACAATTTCAAAATCGCGGTAAATCCTCTAAATCGTGAAAATTCTGGTTCTGACATTTCAAAATCGCGGTAAATCCTCTAAATCGCGAGAATCCCGGTACTGACATTTCAAAATCGCGGTAAATCCTCTAAATCGCGAGAATCCTGGTTCTGACATTTCAAAATCGTGGTAAATCCTCTAAATCGCGAAAACCTGCCAGCGGTAAGCAGGTCACGGTTCTGACATTTCAAAATCGCGGTAAATCCTCTAAATCGTGAAAATCCTGGTTCTGACATTTCAAAATCGTGGTAAATCCTCTAAATCGCGAGAATCCTGGTTCTGACATTTTCAAATCGCGGTAAATCCTCTAAATCGTGAAAATCACGGTTCTGACATTTCAAAATCGCGGTAAATCCTCTAAATCGCGAGAATCCTGGTTCTGACATTTCAAAATCGTGGTAAATCCTCTAAATCGTGAAAATCCTGGTTCTGACATTTTCAAATCGCGGTAAATCCTCTAAATCGCGAGAATCCTGGTTCTGACATTTCAAAATCGCGGTAAATCCTCTAAATCGTGAAAATCACGGTTCTGACATTTCAAAATCGCGGTAAATCCTCTAAATCGTGAAATCCTGGTTCTGACATTTCAAAATCGCGGTAAATCCTCTAAATCGCGAGAATCACGGTTCTGACATTTCAAAATCGCGGTAAATCCTCTAAATCGTGAAAATCACGGTTCTGACATTTCAAAATCGCGGTAAATCCTCTAAATCGCGAGAATCACGGTTCTGATTCAAAATCGCGGTAAATCCTCTAAATCGTGAAAATCCTGGTTCTGACATTTCAAAATCGCGGTAAATCCTCTAAATCGTGAAAATCACGGTTCTGACATTTCAAAATCGCGGTAAATCCTCTAAATCGTGAAAATCACGGTTCTGACATTTCAAAATCATGGTAAATCCTCTAAATCGCGAGAATCACGGTTCTGACATTTCAAAATCGCGGTAAATCCTCTAAATCGTGAAAATCACGGTTCTGACAATATCGAGACGATCCACTAAATCACGAGCCGCATCTTTAGAGCTTCTCAAAATGAGGTAAAAATTCAATTAAACCAAACCGCATACCCTTGTCTTCTTAAATCCAGTGCCAGTTTTTCTTCCAATTTAAGTGCTTCTTGTTTCGTCATCGTTTTCAAATTTAAATGACTATAAAGACTTGGGCGTAAATAAGTGCCATACTTCTCTACAATATTGGCTGATAATTTATGGCCTTTTTTATTGATGTATCCGGTCTTATGTTGTTTGAATCGCTCCGCCGGAGTTTTGCTGGTCATACCGACATAGAGACATTCCAGCACCCCGTTAAATTGAGGATTGGCTGTCCGGAACCGTGTATTTTCGGTAAATACCCGTTTGGAGAGTTCAATGACGTAAACCTGATATTTCAATCTGGTGCAAACTTCGGGTTTGTTTTTTAATGCAACAGGCTTTATCGATTTTTAAAAACCGGTTTCTTTTAGTCTAAAGAAATGTCAGAAAATTTAGGAAGCTGGGCTGGTGTAATGTCGTAAAAGGAGTAGATGAAGCCGCCAGGTTATTGGAAGCGTATGTTTTTTTATCCGAATATTCCTTTGGATATTCCGCTTTGTCAAATGATCGAGAAAAGCGTACCTGTTTTAAGTTCTTTGTGAATAGGAACTGGAACGGTTACCGTTGTGCCTTCTACTTTTTTCTGCATAACAACGTGACTTCCTCGCTTCCGTACCTGCACAAACCCATGTTTGGTAAGAATTTGACAAACTTCTTTGCCTGAAAGCGTCCACATTACACTGCAATCTGAACCCGAGTTATCAGTATTTCATCATGTAATCTGTCGATAATCTCAGTGGATGAAGCCGTTTCGAAGAAAAGTTCAAGAGCCTCAATCAGATTTGTCCGTGCTTATTCGATCGTATCTCCCTGACTTGTTATATCAAGTTCCGGACAAAGAGATACATATCCGCTGCCTTCTTTTTCGATAATTGCAGTTAGCTCCTTTTTCTGTTTCATATGGTCAATTTACGGGTTTTATTCAGTCGCTCCTGACGAACAGGTCAGGAAATAACCATCTGCATCACCGAAATGATGCCTCAGTTTTATTCTTTTGTTGAAGTATACCGCAGTAGAAAATTGCAGTAGAGCGTTGTATTTATGCTGGTGGAGTATGTATCATTCCTATGATGATTGGGTCGGGGAAATGGAATTTAAAACATTTATCGTCAGCCATGACGCTTCGGTCAAGGTCCGCCCTCTTGGAGTTGATATGAGTTTAAAAGGCGAATACATCGAGACTTCCGGTAATTTTAGCTTCCCTTCCAACCAGGTCATTTATTGAAAGGTTTTTAACCATTTTGTCTTTGTTATAACGCCAAAATGGTTCGTACCCGGCATGATACTCAATTTATTCTATGCAGAAAGGTCATTCCCAATAACGACTGTTGCTGCGAATTCCATTAATGTGATTTAAAACTGGTAAGCTGCTTAGGCAAGCAAAAAATGTGGCAGTGATGAGTTGAAGCAGGAAGTTTCGGACCGATCAGATAATAACCCCCTGATAATATTAGTTGTTAATATTTGGTGTCCTTTCTTATCCTATTTACACTTCATTATTTTCGATGTATATTAACCAGATACTCCACTTTTCCTGAACATTCACCATCTTTGAACAAGGCTAATCAAACGCCCAATAGAGCAATTTTTATTCAAATAAAAGATAAAATCATTTAATCCATGAAATCCCGACGAAACTTTCTTCAAAAATTAAGCGCTTCTTTAATAGCCTTGCCTGCTTTATCTGATCTGGAATTGAAAACGGTTCACAGCAATGACGAAGTCCCATACGAAGGACCTGTATTAAAAGTGGCCATCCTGGGTCTCGGTAGTTATGGTACGAGGGTGGCGGATGCCATGCAGACCTGTACCCGGGCCAAGCTCGTCGGTGTGATCAGTGGCACACCTTCTAAGATCACTGCCTGGCAGGCCAAATACGGTATCCCCGAGAAAAACTGTTATAACTATACCAATTTTGATGAAATAAAAAACAATCCGGACATCGATGCGGTGTATGTCATCACTCCGAATTCCCTGCATGCCCCTTATTCCATCCGGGTAGCTAAAGCCGGCAAACATGTGATTTGCGAAAAGCCGATGTCTATGAATGCCGCCCAGGCCCGGCAAATGATCCAGGCCTGTAAAACCGCCAAAGTCAAATTGTTGGTAGGATACCGCATGCATTTTGAACCCAAGACCCTGGAGATTGTCCGTATGAGAAAAGATGGCGAACTGGGTAAGATTATGTTTTTTCAGGCACTGTGTGGATTCCGAATCGGAGACCCCAATCAATGGCGGTTAAAAAAAGAGCTGGCCGGGGGAGGGTCTTTGATGGATATCGGACTATACGCAGTCAATGGCTCGCGGTATATGGTGGGTGAAGAACCGATCTGGGTGACGGCCCAGGAAACGAAGATCGATAAGGTCAAATTCAAAGAAGGAGTCGATGAGACCATTACTTTTCAATTGGGCTTCCCCAGCGGAGCGGTCGCCTCGTGTTTGTCCACCTATAGTATGAATGGCCTCGATCGTTTTTATCTTAATGCAGAAAAAGGGTTTGCTGAAATGCAACCTTCCACTGGTTATGGCCCCATCAAAGCCAGGACCAATAAGGGGGAACTCACCCATGCCCACGTCACCCATCAAACGGTCCAGATGGATGAAATGTCCGACATCATACTGGCCGGTAAGGTGCCTGTTGTACCGGTAAACGGGGAGGAAGGGTTAAAAGATATGATCATCTTGGACGCCATAGTCGCCGCTGTTAAATCCGGTAAAAAAGTAAGTTTGAGGTAACGTGTTGGTTTGCCTATTTTTTAGGCAACCTTTTTTTATACCAGGTCATTTGGCCACGATGGTTGGCAAAATGTTCAGCGACATGAAACCATTTGCAATAATTATTCCAGTCCCACTCTTTTGTTTCGCCGGATAACAGCCAGCTATCGTTCCGTTTTTTCATTTCCTTTTTTGTGGTGGCTCTTGCTTCGTCCATGGCTTCTACATAATACGCTAAAGGATTTCCCTTGATTTTTACCTGGGCATCAGGGCCCAACTCCATAGCTACATTCCATTTCAATTTATTGACACCACTGAAATCATCTAATTGATGAAAAGTAATGTCCTGGTATATTACCTCCGTGGCTGCTATATGCAGCATAAGCGCCCCAATAGAATTGGAATCCGAATCGTGCAGATAATCCAATTCGTCTACCGTTAAGTTTTTTGCTACTCCAATCACAGAGTCTGATAACCAATCCAACATTGAAATCAAGGTGCCAACCTGAGGGGTGTACCCTTCCAATGGGCCAATATGATTGAGATTGACATCCTTCGCCATGAGGGCATTGATATTTAAATATCTGGGCAGAATCAACATACCTGCCGTACTGGTAGATAGTCCAATGGTATTGTTTAAAAATGTTCTGCGATTATAGTGTTTGATTTTCATGAGATGGTATTTTTTTCCTAAAAATACAAGAATAGATTAATAAATCAGGGTCAGTGATTAGATACCATTATAATTTGTGTTATGGAAATTTATCCAACTGATAGAATGAATAATTAGTTGGCCCGGATCCGGTTTATGATTTTAATTATTCTGCACACCCTAAGTAATAATTACCTCCCCTTTCCATTTTGTGATGGTTCACCCATCCGATTTTTTTAATAAGAACAATTTGTTTTTCACAAGGATAAATTGCCAGTAACCCATCACAATCAGTTGGGAAATAATCAACCCTGCAATCGCGCCACGGAGGTTCCATGCGTTGAGAAGAAACCTGAAAGAGGCTATGCAAAATAATAATGAAAACAAGTAACCCAAAAAATAACTTTTGTTCAACAACAACATTCTGATCGCTATTCTTATCGGGTATCCTAAAAAAATGAGTGCATAAAGCACCGCCATGCCCCGGACTACATAATCATAATCGGCAAATTCCTTTCCCCCGGCTAATTGTATGATCTGTTTGGCAAAAATAAATATTATTCCAAGTAATATCCCGAACAAAGGAGCGGCATTTAAAGTGATCTTTTGCAAATACTTAACCGCTTTTTGCGCTGACTGTTTATAAAGCCTTGTGGCGGTTGGAATTACATAGTTTTCAAACGTTTGAAGTAATACATTCAGAATTCCAAGAACCGATTGGACCAATCGAAAAGCGCCTAATGCCTGGGCTCCCAGAAAAACACCGGTGACCGCAAAAAACAAATTGCCCGACCACCATTGAGTAATAGAAGTCAACATCATCCAGCCTCCGGTCTCATAATGTAGTTTGATATAAGACGGCCAATCACTTAAATGATTAAACCAGGGTTTTAGTATGATTATACACATTATTATTCCCGGCAGATAAGTCAACCCCATCCATAAGATAATATTATTCAAGGTCCAGGTGGTATCCCAAAACGCAAGGCCTAATAAAATGATTTGTAAAACAGACGTTAGGATATCGATCATCAGGATGGAAAATACCCAGGCTTTGGCTAAAAAAAACTTCCTGAAATAATCCTGGAATATAAAACAGATATAATAAATGATCTGACCTTCGTTTAATTGATTGAAGGAATCCAACGCTTTTATATTAAAACGAAGAATAATAAATATAAAAACGGATAGTATAAGTAATAAATTCAGTTGCACCCAAAACGTGAATGAATGATAGGATGTTTGGTCACTGATTTCTGCCGGAGCCACCTGGAAAGGCTGAATGACCAGGGCATTCATTATACTTATGATCAGGTATGAGATCAGCACCACGGAAGCATATATGCCAAATTCAGCGGGCCCTAATATGCGCGCCAGCACCACCGTGGTCAAAAAACCGGAGCCACTGAAAACCATCTGGTCCAAAACGACCTGGTTGCTTTTATTGGTTAGCAGTTCCTTTATTTTTCCGATCACAATTTACCTGATTTATTCATTGAAAAAGTGGCGATGAATTCAATGATGTCTGCAAATGATATGAAGATACCTGATTTGTAATCGAAACGATTAAAGAATGAAAGATAAGTTAAACAGCCTCAGTGGTTTTTGATCCCATTCTTCTTGTTGTGCCGATCTAATCTTTGGTGGTAAGGTGACCAAATGGCTGAATTGTAAATGAATCTTCTAACTTTATTTAATGATTTGTTCCTTAAAGATCCAACAAAATCAATAACGAGCTGATCGTCGTCAGCCAGAGTATTACCTTCCGGAACCGTTGTTCATTGAGTTTTTTAACCAAAAAAACTCCGGTATAAAATCCAACGGCTATCGCAGGGATCATCATTACATTTAAAGTAACGGAAGATACTGACACCGTCTTCCACACCAAAATATGAAAAGGAAGTTTAAAACTATTAAGTATAAAAAACATCCAGGCCGCGGTCCCGATAAAATTGTCTTTTAATACCTGCATGCTGATAAAATATACCGTAGAAAATCCGCCCGCCAAATTGCCGATCATAGAAGTAAACCCCGTGGCCAGCCCCATACTTCCTGCAAACAACCAATGATAGGGCACCTTAGCCATTGGCCTTTTTTCCCACCAGAACAATGCAAATAAAGAGATCAATATGATAAAAGCCATCAGGCGTTTAAAGAGCTGATCATTGATATACTGGCCGCAGACCACAGCCAGCAATACTCCTGCCGCTATCCAGGGTAATAACTTTTTGAGGTGATCCCATAAGGCATGTCTTTTATAATACCGGACAGCCAGAATATCCGCGAATATCAACATAGGCAGTATCATTCCGGTGGACATCCTGCCGCCAAATATCCAGGCCCAGATGGAAACGGAGATAATGGAAACAGATCCTATTCCGGCTTTGGACATACCGATGATCATTGCAGCGAACAGCACCAGAAACCATTGAAGCGGGCTTAGGTGATAAACGGACAAAAAAGAATTGACAAAGGCCATCGGCTTAATGGTGAAAAGATAATTCATTTCCCGGATGCAGATAAATTTCAAGCAGGTATAAAATTACCAATAGAATATTTCTGATTTAAAACTCCATAGATCCCAGGGAGTCTTAGCAGGCCGAATGGAAAGCATTAGCCGTTTTTATCCAGCTATAATCGGCTACAATCGAAAAGAACCGCTTATCAGACGAATAACGACTGAACAGGTCATTATTTTGCCATCTCATCATCTAATTTATTCCTTATGCATACTCTATATTTATACCCCGAAATGAAGACCCTTAATCCTCAATTACACCTGGTCGACCAGTATGTCCGCTTTACCAATAAAAACGTATTTCTCACCGGTAAAGCCGGTACGGGTAAAACAACCTTTCTTAAAAACTTAAAAAATTCCACCCCCAAAAGAATTGTGGTGGTTGCTCCTACGGGTGTCGCTGCTATCAATGCCGGCGGAGTGACCATTCACTCCTTTTTTCAACTTCCCTTCGGGCCATTTATACCCGACCCGGAGAATGCCCGGCCTTTAGACAGAGAACACAAATACAGCGCTGAAAAACTAAAAACTTTGCGCGCGATGGATCTGCTCGTCATTGATGAAATCAGTATGGTCCGGGCCGATATGCTGGACGGAATAGATGCCGTGCTCCGGAGATACCGCAACCGTTACAAACCTTTTGGCGGCGTTCAGGTGCTGATGATCGGGGACTTGCATCAATTGGCTCCTATTATAAAAGAAGAAGAATGGACTTTGCTCAAACCTTATTATTCCAGTATATTCTTTTTTGACAGTCTGGCCTTGAAAAAAAGCCTGCCGGTAGTCATAGAACTTACTCATATCTACCGCCAGGCTGACCAGGTATTCATCGACTTGCTTAACAAGATCAGGGAAAAACGGTTAAGTCAAAACGATATAGATTGGTTGAATACCCGTTATAAACCGGATTTTGAGGCCCCGGAGGACAAAGAATATATCACCCTGACCACGCATAACCACACGGCCCAGTCTATCAATCAACATAAATTGGTGGCATTAAGTGGGAAAACCCATACCTACACCGCCACAATTGAAAATGAATTCCCCGAACCGAACTATCCAAACGATTACCGGCTTGAACTAAAGGTGGGCGCTCAAATCATGTTTGTTAAAAATGACAACAGCAAAGACAAAATATATTATAATGGCAAACTGGGGATCATTACAGAAATTAAAGACGAGCTGATATCCATCCGTTGCCAGGGGGATCAATCGGATATCCGGGTCAATCGGGTAGCCTGGCAAAACATCAAATATGCTATAGATGAAAACAAACAATTGCAGGAGAACGTAATTGGAACATTTACCCAGTTTCCGATTAAACTGGCCTGGGCAATCACGATTCATAAAAGTCAGGGATTGACATTTGAAAGGGCTATTATCGATGCCCGGTCTTCTTTTGCCCATGGACAGGTATATGTAGCCCTGAGCCGGTGCAAAACCTTTGAAGGCCTCGTCCTCTTGACACCCATCAATTCGCAAAGTATCCGCATGGATCAAACCATCTCTGCTTTTAACAGCGAATCTCAATTGCAAAATCCGGATGAAACCAGTCTTATAGAGGCCCGCAAAGCCACTCAAAGTGAACTGATCAGAGAGTTGTTCGATTTTAAAGGTATAAAACAGAGGCTGGCTTACCTGAATAAACTCATTGATACTCTTGACTCTTCCCTTGCGCCGGGGACCGCGGATATCATTCGTCAGCTTTCTTTGTATTATCAAAAAGAAATTCTCGACATCGCTGATAAGTTTTTAATCCAGGTGGAAACGTATTTAATTCAACCCGGACTGCCAGAAGATCACGAGGTTTTACAGGAAAGGGTACCAAAGGGAAGTACCTATTTATTATCCAGGCTGCAGGGATATTTTATAGATACTTTGCTCTCCCTGGACCTGGATACCGACAATAAAGAAATTCAAAAAACCCTGCGCCAGGCACTGGATCATTTATTCAGGGAATGCCACGAAAAAACCCAGGTACTGAAAGCCAGCGAGAAAAAATTTGAGACCACCCGATATCTGCAAAACAAAGCCAATGCATCTATTGATCCGCTCATTAAAAAGCTGGCTAAAAGAGTTTTGCCCAAAGATGAAATACCTATGGTTCACAAAAACCTGTATGCCACCATTAAACAATGGAGGGATCGACTGGCCTTGGAACGTGACCTGCCCATATATATGATATTGTCCCAACAAGCGATCAAACAAATCTGCCATGAATTACCCGGCAACCTGCCCGCCTTAGCCGGGATTAAAGGTCTGGGAAAAAAGAAAATTGAACAATACGGAATCCAATTAATTGAAATGATTGAGGATTTTTGTTCTCAAAACCATTTACCAACCCAGTTGGCTGTCGAAAGTCCCCATCGCGAAGTTATTAAAAAAATAAAAGGGGAAACCCGTCAGCTTACTTATGAATTATTCAAATCCGGCAAATCGATTGTTGAAATCGCCAGGGAACGGGCCATGGCCGTCTCAACGATAGAAAGCCATCTTGCAGATGCTGTCGCCGCAGGTCACTTAAACATCCATGCTGTAGTGGAAGAAACAAAAATTAAAAAATTGAGTGCCTTGATCCAGGAGCATCCAGATTATACCCTTAAGGCGCTTAAAGATGTTCTTGGGGAAGAATTCAACTATGGGGAAATCCGGATGATATTAGCTTCCTTCAGGACAGACCCTCTGGCAGAATAAAAATATTGCTTGCCTTTTAAGGATAATTAAAATTTTCAGAAGTCAATTCACGACAATATAGGTCAGGCATTTGGAAAACTATAAAAGAGGTTCTAATTTAGTATCACTAATTAATTGAGAGGTTGTTTAATATCACAACACGAATTAATAAAAACATAAGTTCTTTTCAGATTTTAAAATGAATATGGATGATCAGGGGAAATAACTATCCGGATAGAAAAAAATATACTTATCCATTTCTTCAGATCACCCTTTAAATAGGTAAACAGGGTTGCTCTTTTAATAACCTGGAGGATGCATCCTTTTTACTTATAAACACCCGCATTCAAATTGCACTTTTTTGAGCAATCAAAAAACACTATGAGGCACTAAGATTAGGTCGCTTTGTACTTGTCTTTTGAGTGTTCAGTCCCAATCCTGTCCGGATGGATAAAGATCGACAGGGGGATTGGATAAACAAAAGACAATACAAAGTGGCTTACAGGTTATATCTTATCATAGACTTTTTGAGTCGGGTGGCCAACCGCATTAATGCAGCCACTGATCACGGCACCTGTTGGGGCCAATAACCCTAATGGCGGGAGTGATACCTTGTATGCCCGGCTCTTGGAG
>Ga0163153_10005782_pt1 | contig 14377 bp, 10 predicted proteins | sample OliLakLV19MP6IB1_FD_148629 | JGI IMG/M metagenome (GOLD analysis project Ga0163153, IMG submission 148629) | Freshwater microbial mat bacterial communities from Lake Vanda, McMurdo Dry Valleys, Antarctica - Oligotrophic Lake LV.19.MP6.IB-1 | ecosystem: Environmental > Aquatic > Freshwater >... | reverse complement strand
GCGAGGCAGTGGTCTTGGGGGGCTTGGCGGGGGGATGGGTACAGAGGGTCGCGGCGGAAGGGACCGCACGCCGCTTGATCGTCCCATGACCGATGAGGACCGAGCTGCCGTGCGTGAGTTTTTGAAAGTCGCGCAGCCGCGATTGTTCGAGATGCTGCAGCGGTTCGAGCGGGAGGACCCCGCCGAAGCGCAGCGCAAGTTGGCCGAGGCCTTCCCCCGGGTACGCCCGCTGATCGAGTTGCGCAGCACCGACCCGGCACTCTTTGAACTCCGCATGAAGGACCTCCGGCTGGGGCGGGAGGCGATGGAGGCGGCCCGCTGGCTTGCGGATCAAGAGGGTTCTTCGGGCGATATCTCGGATGCCGACCGCGCTGCGAGGCAGCAGCCGCTCCGCGAAGCGCTCGCAGCCCAGTTTGATGCGCGCACCGAGATCATGCGTCACGATCTGGAGATGCAGACGCGTCGGCACGATGAAGCGAAGCGCGAACTGGCAAATCGTGCCTCGGGCCGTGATGAGGCCGTCGATTCGATGATGACCAGGCTCCTCTCGCGCGAGCGAGAACGTCTCAGGCGCGGCGACGGGCGCGACGATCCGCCGCCCATGCGCGAGCCGGGGCGGCACCGGCCTCCCGGCGCGGACAAGAAATAGGCCGGACCTATGACACGATCGACCCGGTCGGGATGTCCTTGTCCGGCGTGAGCACCACGACCATGCGCTCCGCGCCCGGCTGGGCGGCATCCTTGGGTACGTCGCTCGCCGCGAGCATCATGCCGCGCGACTCCTCGCCGCGGATTTTGCGGGGCGCGAGGTTCGCGACGATGACAATCAGTTTGCCGACCATCTGCTCCGCGGTGTATTGGGCGCGGATGCCCGCGCAGATCTGGCGGGGCGTGCCCGAGCCGTCATCGAGTTGCAGTTTCAGCAGTCGGTCGGCCGACGGGTGATTCTCTGCCTTCACGACTCGCGCCACCCGCAGGTCTACCTTAGCAAACTCGTCGAACTGGATCTCTGGCTTGGCCACAGCGCCAAGCGCTACGGGCAGACCCGATGGAGGGGCCGGCGCGGGCGCTGTTGACGCGGAAACGGGGGCGGTGTCTTCGGCCATGAATCGGCGCTCCTGGGTGGACGAGCAGGACTGTAAGGCGGTCAGCCGCCGCTTGTCGGTGTGGGTTGTGGGTCGGGCGGCGAGGCCGCCGGTTTCGCGGCTCCGGCTGGAGCCGTCCAAACTCCATTCCGCCAGAGCGTTCTTTGCGGGTCAACGCGATAAGTCGCGGCGAGTTCGTCCGGATCAAGATCGCGCAGCGGTGCGCCGCCATCGACAATGGTCTGGGCGACCCATGAACGCTGCACACCATGAAGAAGGCTTGATTCCAGGCGTAACTGATAGAGCAGTTCCTGCTGGACCAACTTGGGACCGGGGCGGCCGCCGCAGGTGGGGCAGAGGCGGACACCCTCCTGCGACTTGATGAAGCGGCGGTTCTTGCACTCGGGGCAGTTGGGCCAGTCTCCCATCAACTTGCGGACACGCTGGGCACCGCCCGAGAGGCCGCCGGGGCTGAGCAGCCGCTCCGTCTGGTCGAGGAGTTGCGAGACTTGAGGATTTTCGAGCAACTTTGCCGCCTTGCGCCCCTCCCCGATGCGGACGAGGCCCAGCGCACTGGCAAGTTCGAGCGCGGCGGAGTCTGGCACTGCGCCCCCGCCATCGGTCGTGCCCGACGTACCGCCGCCTTCGAGCGTGGTCGAGCCGAGCGATGAGGCGATTGCACGCAACCATCGCTGCTCCGAATCATTGTCCGCGATCGCGGCGAGCGCAAGACACACGCTGATGCGGATGTCCGCGCTGCCCGACTCCCGTTGCTTCTCATCGGACTGCTTCTTGCTCGTCTCGTAGGCCAGCACATACAGCGTCCGGCACAGAGTGCGGGTCGCCTTGTCCTGCGCAACCTCGCTGACAATCTCTCCGATCTCAAAGTATGCCCACGGGCTTTGAGGGTCGAGCGCGCCGAGCGCAACAATCAGTTCGGCAGAGAGCGGTACCGGCGACGAGACCGGAAGCACCGGCATAGGAGTAGCACTGGGCACAGGAGTCGCGGGCGTTTGTGCGAGCGACGCCGAGGCCAACGCGAGCACGATCAACGCCGGGATGGAGCAGAGCGGGCTCACAGCGTTCCTCCCGGCTCGGGATCGAATCGCAGGAGCCAGAGTTCGAGGATCGTCTGCTCCGCCGCTCGCAACTGCTCGAACACATGGGCCGCTGCTCGCCGCGCGCCCTGCATGCGTGCGACAGCCGCCTCCACACCCTTTGCGGCCGTGGGACGCTCGCCCGCGACGAGATACGCCATCGCCTCGGCGATGCTGACCTGCTCCGCCGCGAACGCCTGGACCGGCCCGCTTGCCAAGGACATGCGGCCCGTGCGACGGCGGTCAATCTGGTCGAGCGGGATGGGCGCGGCCGCTACCGGCGCGACGGCTTCGGCGTCCGCCCGAACGGCCTGCCAGAGAAGGAGCGATCCGCGCTGCGCACCCTCCGCCGTCGCGCCCCCGCCGCGAGCCGGCTCCTGACCCGATGCCCGCAGATACGAATCCGCGATCAGCGACGCGTAGTGTTCCACCGTCGCCTCCGGCGTTCCCGCGGCAAGCAGCCCAAGGAGCCTTTCGACCAGCGCCCGCCGCACCGCAAGTTCCCAGTCCGGATCGCTTAGCGGCGGCAATGTCTGGCGGGTGATCCGCTCCATCATGTCCTCGGTCAAGCGGGTCTTCGGGGCCTGGGGGAGTTCATCGAGGGCGGACTGCACGATGGTCGCCTCATCGGCCCACTGACCGGCGAGGCGAGCGGCCGCGTGCCTGACCTGGATCGGTGAGCCGATCACGGCTTCTTCCACGAGGACCGCCGCGTCGACCGCGCCGATCGGCCTGCCTCCCTGTTCGAGGTCCGAGAGGAGTTGGAGACGCACCGGGATGTTGCGCTCCGCGGCGAGGTATTGCTGGGCCCAACCCGCGTCTGTGCCGCGCCCCGTGGTGTGGAAGATGAGCACTGTTACCGGCGGTGCCACAGGCACGATGAGCGGACCGATGCCCTGCACCGATTCGGCCTCGCGCAGAAGGGATTCCGCCGCGTCGCCCTCACCGCGCCACAGGAGGCGAGCGGTCTCGTTCAGGCGAGCGAGCGCTGCGGTCTCCTTCAGCAGGTCAATCGGCCCGCGCGCCGAGTCCGGTGCGGCTGGCGGAGCGTCAAGGATCGCCCGTGTAGCTTCCAACCAGTGCTCTGACGCGCGCTCGCGCCCGGCCCCTTCGATTGACCACGCCGCGGCGTAGCGGGCGCGGAGACGCGATCGATCATCCGCCCCGGGATGGATGGAGAGAATCATCGTCGTATGGACGCCCTCGGCCCCGGATCGTCCCGCCAGAGCCGCGGTGAGTACCCGGAGGTCCGAATCGGTGACGCCCGGATTGCGGAACCAGTCCAGCAGACGAGCGCGTGCGGGTCCGCCGTTCCTCCACTTGACCCGCTCGGCGATCACGCCGATCGCCTCGAAGACGCCAAGGTCCTCGTCCGGCTCGCGTGCGTGGAGCAGAACCTGCTCCAGCCCATCGCAGAGCAGACGCTCGAGAGAGTTCTCATCGGCGCCCAGAGCGACACACGCTTCGATCCATCGCTTGAATGCCGCCGCGCTGCCGGCCGAAGCGTGCCGCTCGCGCGGATCGCCGATGAGAAAAAGGCTCAGCCTGCGGACGGCCAGACCGGCCCCCGCCTCAAACGTTGCCGACCCGGAGCGACCCCGCCCCATCGCCCTGTCCAGGGATCGCGTGGTCTCCGCTGCGAGTCTTGTAGGCAAGTCGCGTTCACGGGTCAGTCGCGAGAGCATTCCGGCCGACCACGCGACTGGCCAGATGTCGTCGATGTCCACGCGGCGCCTGGGGGTGTCCTCCTCGGGCTGGGCAATCAGGTCCAGCGGCATCGAGAGCAACGAGTGAAACTGCTCCTGCAACTCCGGGCTTGCTCCCAGCGAGTAGAGCGCCTCGACCACCGAATCATCGCACGCTCGGCGCACGCCGGGGTCGTACGAGGCCCACCATTCCGACAGTTGGAGGATGACCGGCTCAAGAGCCGCAACCGCTGCGTTCGCATCCGTTCGGGCGAGCGGGATCGCATCTCGCAACTGCTTGAGCGTGCGGATCGGATCGACAAACGCGGATCGCGGCCGACGGCTTCCCGTGGAAGTGGTGGATGGGGTCGCGCCGGTCCCAACGATCGGGGTCGCGCTTGCGGCAGCGTCGGCAAGTTCTTCTGCTGTCAACTCCGCCCCGGGCGGCAGGGGAGCGCCAAGGGGAGGGGGCAGCGCAGCCACCCCGCCCGCTCCCGGCACGGTCGCTGGTGGGCCAGGGGCCGTCGGGGCAGGCGAGAGCACCACGATCGCCGCGATCACGAGGCCGATAAGCGCAACGGTAACGACGCCCGCGCCGACGATGAGTTTCGCCAGCCCGTCCTCGCTCCTGCGGCGCGGTCCGACTTCATCTCGGCCCCGGCGAACGGTGCTGCGCGTCGGCTGCGAAGTCGCCTCCCTTCCTGCACTCTCGCGCCTCGACTCTACGCTGGGCTCGAGCGCGATCGGCGGCCCAGAAGCACGCTCAGCATCGGCTCGCCAGCGCTGGCACAGATGGTCGCGAACCCTCGGATCGAGGAGTTGCGCAGCACCCGCGTGCAACGCGAGCCGGACCTCATCGGCCTCGGGCGTGTCGCCCTCGGCGTGCGCGCCCAGCCTGTCGAGTTGCTGTTGGAGCGCGGCCTCGACGGCATCGCCGGTACAGGAGCGCGGATCAAGCCCAAGCAGGCCGAAGGGTCCAAGGTCCAAGGCGGATGCGCCGAGGAACTTGCGGATGCTGGCGCGCGTGTCGTGCATCAGGGCACCGCTGGGGAAGGAGTTGAAGGTGGCGGAGCGGGAGCGGGTGCCCCGAGCGTGACATCAAGTTCGCGGATCCGTTCGCCCCACGGCGTGGGGCCATACATGGGAAAGAGAGTTCGGTGCTGGGCCAGGAGTTCGCGAGCCCGGACGGGTTCGATCACGCCGACGAGCCGAAGCGCGTGGTAGCGGGCCTCGAACCACGCGTCACTGCCCGCCGCGGCCGCCGAGAGCAGAACGCCCCAGGCGTCCAGGGCGATCTGCTTCTCCCCCGATGCTTCGGCGGTCATGGCGACCCTGCGCAGCGGTTCCGCCGCGGTGGCGTTGGTCTTCAGCACCGCCTTATCGAGGCGCAGAGCCAGATCGCGCATGGCCTCATCTCCCCCGCCGGCCTCGCTCCCGCCCGATGCCCGCCACAGAAGGAAAGCCGCATCGGCGACGGAAGACTGAACACCGGCGACTGATGCCGAGGAAGCGCCCGGGGCCGAGGCCATCCGATCGAGCACGCGTGCCCCGAAGGTGACGGCATCGCGAGCTGGTCCGAACTTCTCCGACTCGGAAGGCGCCTTGCGCATCAGCGTGATCGCGCGCCGGTAGAGCAGCCGCTCCGCTGCGGGCCCGAACTCCCGCTGCGCGGCGGGCATCTCACCGAGGCGATGTGCCAGTCCGGCTGCGGTTTCTGACTGTCCGCGGGCGGCGGCAATCTGCAACTCCCGGTAGAGGAGTTCGGCCTCGTGCTCATCGACCGCCAGGCCCGTGATCGCGGCGAGTGTGCGGATGAGGTCGAGGGTTGACTGCGCCCGGTCGGCATCCGGAGTGGACACGCCCAGGAGCGCATCGAGGAGTTGCCGGGCGCGGACGATCGCTCTTTCCGCCGAGGCGATGTCCTTGCCGCTGACCTCCGTTGCGGCGCGTCGGTCCAGCGCGAGCAGTTCCTCGGCGATGCCGATGAACTTCATCGCCGCAAAGTCCCGCTCCGAGCCTGTGGCGGCGCGGAATCGGGCGTAGAGAATCCGCGCGACCTGCCTGCGCGCGGGCAGATACATCGGCGCATCCCTGGCCACGCCCTCCAGCACTCGCAGGGCTTCATCATCACTCACATCGCCCGAAGCGGCCCGCATGAGCAGGAGGCGTGAGGCACGCGGCGAGTCCGGGTAGGTTTGCAGGAACAGAACCCCAGCCTCGCTGCGACGTTCTACCAGGTCGGCCCGAGGTGCAGGCAGGCTCGCAGCGCGGTCGAGGGCGACCACGCGCAGCCACAGGGCCTCCTCCGCTTCGGACGATGCCCGATTGATCGAAGCGGCGGTCTCCCAAGCGCGTCCGAACGCTTCCGCGGCTGGCTCGAAGTCTCCGGCGTAGAAGGCCGCGCGTGCGGCGAACATCGCGGCACGCACCCGCTCGGGCCTGAAGAACTCAGCATCGGATTGTGCCAGCGTGGCCGTCAACAGGCCGCTCGCGGCCCGGTAGAGGTTCAGGACGTTGTCCGCCCTCGTAGGCTCTTCGGGGTCTTCATCGGTGGCCTTGTGCGCGCCCCGTGCGTCGTCATATGCCTTCATCGCGCGGACGTAGTGGACGACGAAGCCGGATTCGCCGATCGGGGCGGTGCCGAACTTCTCAACCAGGTCCAGCACATGGCCCACCTCGCCCCGCCCGATCAGGTCGCCCAGCGCAATCTTCGCCAGCGACTCGATCCCAGGCTGCGCGATGCGCCGGTCGGCCTCGAGCGTGACAACCGCGAGCAGGCGTGCATCGGTTGTCTCGAGCGGGCGCACTCCCGGTCCCGCGCCGCTCCGGTCGCTATTGCGAGCGAGTCGGATGGTTCTTTCAAGGTCCGCCCATCGCTTCGCAGCGCCGAGGATGCCGATCTTGCGGAGGAGGAGTTGACGCCTAACGGGCTCGGGCAGTTCCTCGGCCTCTTCAAGTGCTTCGATCCAGGCCATTGCCTCGGCGTCGTTTCCCCGAACCGATGCCGCGAGGGCGCATCCCAGCGCCGCACGCGCAACGTGCTCGTACCGCAGCAGCGCAGAGGTCACCCGGTCAATCGTTGGGATGCGTCCGTTGGGCGAGTTGAGGAGCCAGCCGAAGGCCTTGACCGCGTCGATCGCCGCGGGCTCGGAGCGTGCCACCATCGCCAGGTAGTAGTTGCACCATCCCGAGTAATAGAACGCCAGCGAGCGGACACGCCTCGCATCGGCGAGTTGCCGGTTGAGCTCATCTGTGGCATCGCCCTGCTTCTCGATGCGTTCCAGCGTGTCCACACGCCGGTGAACCTTGCTGGCGATCTCGCGGAACTGGGGCTCGAGTTGGCGCAGCACGCGCTCCGCTTCCGCCGCCTCGTCGCCGGTCACCAACCGAAGGCGTTGCCGTTCGCAAATATCCTCAGCGCGAACATACAGGGCGCGGCTCAGGCTGATCCGCAACTCGAACCCCTCGGCCTCGGGTACCTCTCGCAACAGCGCATCGGCCTTGCGTTCCCACTCGCTCCGCGCGGAGGCATCCGTCGCCACTTCCAGCAGCCGCACATAAAGTCTGGCCAGGCGCTCGGCCACAGGCCCGCGCGTCTCGCGGGAGAGGGCCGCCAGTCGAACCTCAAGATGCTCCGCGAGCAGCGTTGTCAGCCCGAGCCGGACGAGATATGCCTCAAGAGCGTCGTCGGGTCCGACCACCGTCGCATGATCGTGCGCTTCTTCGGGTGTGCCCGGGGGAAGCGGCGGGATCGCAACCGGAGGTGCCCACGCGGGCACGGTCAACACGCTGCCGAACGCCATCGTCGACAACGCGTGTTGCGGCCCCAAGCCACGGACTCCCCCTGCCCGCTGCTGCATTGCCCAGCGATGTGCGAGATGTCCGGGAAATGCCGCCAGCAGTTCGGCAAGCAGTTTTCCGGCACCATCAGCATCGCCCAGCGATCCGAGCGTCAGCGACGCCTCCGCGAGCGCGATCCCGGCGAGGTGGTGCTGATCGCGCGAGAAGCGCGCGGGCAGGTGCAGGAGTTCGAGCACGCCGCGCCGCCGAGTTGTGGGGTCCGGCTCCACCACAAGAGACCTTCCCACTCCCGCGCGGCACCACGCCTCTATCCAGCGGGCGGTTTCGGGCGCGCCGGAGCGCGCGGCCATCGATTCCCGCGCTGCGGCCCGGGCGGTCTCGTCCCCGATCCGTCCTGCCACGATGTCGCGCACCAGACGCGTTCCCTCGAACGCGCTCACGCGGGCCGGGAGTGCCACCGTTTGTCCGCTCTCGGCGAGCGCGGCCGCCCGGTACAGCGCGGCGAGTTCCGACACCGCGTCCGCAGTCTCGCCCGGAAGCGCGTTGAACGAGTCCCAATCAGCGGATGACGCGAGCGCATCGGTCGATGCGCCGGGGATCCAGATCGGCGGGAGCGCGGGCACCAAGCCACTTGCGCTGTCGACGGGCCGCGCACCCACGAGTCGCTGCAAACGCCCACCCTCCCAAGCGGTCGCCGCGACGGTGGGAGGAGCAACCAGGCTTCCCGCCGGTGCATCGGGCAAGCCCGGCCCGGATCGCACGATGCGCAGCCACCCCAGCCAGGCGAACAGGGCCGGGCTGCGCGCCTCGCGTGCCAGTCGGCAGGTCAACAGACCCTCCGCCACAAGCGCGCCCGTGGGTCCGCCCGCGCCCACCATCGCCGGAGCAAGCCTTTCCAGAACAGGCTCCGCGGCCTGAAAATCACACCGTTCAATCCGGACGCGCGCGCGCCACAGTTCGACCGCGGCCTGTTCCAATGCCGGCGGGAGATTGAGCGCGCCCAAAGTCTGGGTTGGCACCTGATCGAGCGAGATTACGATTCGCTCAAAGGCGGGGCCTTCGCCAGCCACAACGACAATCCCTCCCGGCCCGGCCGTTTCCACGATCCCTCCGATGCGCCGGGACTGCTCGCCGGGGGCGGAAGGCCGGAGGTCGACGCCCGGGCCTTGCGCCAGAGCAGGGGATGGAAGGTTCAGCGCCAAAACGACTGCAACGGTGCGCATGAAGCCGACTAACCGTCGGCATGCCCTAGGCTGCCGATGGTCCGAGGTTTCAGGCGTGTGGGTGTTCATCCGAGCCGAAGTCCCGGTGGGGGTGCGTGCCGCCCGCGTCCCATCAGCGCGGGCCGGGCACATGAGCATATGTTCCGCCCGAGTCCGCCGCGATACGGCGCATGAGTTCCTCGGCGGCCGTGTCCACGAACGTGATGCAGTGGATGGGAACCTTGCGGTTTCCGGAGTTCTTGACGGCGATCTGGTCGGCCACGATCTCATTGAAGTGGCCGTCGGTCATGAAGTAGATGGCATCGGGCGCGGGCTTCAGGCCAAGCACGATCTCGAATCCAGGCCAAGGCTCCGTTCCGCCCGCGGATTCAACCGCGGCGATCTTCTCCATAGCCCATCGTTTGCCCGCTTCGGTACCGTCCATCCACCTGGTCCTGTCCCCCAGCGGGACAGCATCGGACTGGAAGCAGATGACCACGAAACTCATGTGGTCGAGCATCGCCTTGATCGATTCGCCCAACTCGGACTTGAGCGCGGCGAGTTTTTCGCCGCGCATCGAGCCCGACACATCGACGATGTAGGCGAAGCGGGAGCCTCGAGCCTCGACGCCGAAGAAGGATGCTGCGCCCCCGCCTCCGCCCGCGCCGATGCCCATGCCGTCGCCGATGTCTCCGCCGCCCGCCCCTCCAAGGCCTTCGCCGACTTGCCCGAGTCCCTCGCCCGCCGCCGCGTGATCGTCCCCGCCCGCTCCATCAAGGATGCCGCTCGTGGTCACATCCGGCAGGGCCTCATCTGAGACAACCGGAGAGTTTGCGTCGATCGGGGTATCAACAAGCCCGGTGAGTTCAACCGCGGAGGTGATCTGGAGTTCATGGTCCCCGCGCGGACCCTCGCGATGCCCGCCAACCTGCGCGATGCCGACGCCGACCACCGCGGCGATCAACGCGAGAGACAGATGGATCATCAGAGACACCGCGATCGCAAGGGTCGAGCCGCTTATGGCAAGCCCCAGCAGCAGTTGCGGAAAACTGACGCAGGCGGCATCGACGGTCGTTCCCGTAGGTGTCGGTGCAGCCGTCAGCGTGCCGGAACGAGCCGCGGGGCGTTGGCCAAGTTGGCCGGGGAAGGTGACCGGATTAGGCGTTCCAGCGGTTGCCATGTTTGCCTGTTGCCCCCTCGCTCCCCAAAGATATCGGCGATCGCGCTGCGGGTTTCAGCGCAACGAGGCCAATCGTCCTCTGAATGTTCGCAGCACAACCCTACCCGGGTTCGTCCGGGTACCGCACTTCCTGCAAGATACGAGGCATGCGGCCCTTACTTGACCGCGCCGGCGACTTTCACTCGCACCCGATAAATCGACCCTGCACCAGTGGTGGCGTAGATCGTCTTGCGGTCGTCATCGCCAAAGACCAGGTTCGTCGGGCTTTCTTCAAGCCCGATGACGCCGATCACCTCGCCGGTCGGCTTGAAGACGTGGATGCCGCCCCGCGCGGCGACGTACAGGTTCCCGGTTGTGTCGAGCCGCAGACCGTCCGCGCCTGCCGAGCGTCCGCCCGCCTGCACCTGCGCGATCAATTTGCCTTCAAGGAGTTCCCCCTCGGCGGGCTTGCCGCGCAGTGGGTAGGCCCAGATTTCGCCCTTGCCGTGGTTTGCGACGTACAAGGTCTTTTCGTCGACCGAGAGGGCGATCCCGTTGGGCGTGCCGAGATCCTTGACCAGGAGATGCAACTTCCCGCTTGTATCGATCCGGTACACCCCGCAGAAGTCGAGTTCCCGCTTCCGCTCCTTGCCAAGTTGCTTGTTCAACCCGTAGGGCGGATCGGTGAAGAAGATCACGCCATCGGATCGGACGCACGCGTCGTTCGGACTGTTGAGGCTCTTGCCGTCCCACGAGGCCGCCAGAACGGCCAGAGTGCCCTTCGGTCCAAGTCGTGAGACCCGCCCCTCGTGTTCGCAGATCACCAGTTCACCCCTGTCGTCGAGGAAGAGGCCATTGCTGTGCCCGGAGGGCTTGCGGAACTCTTGGGGCACAGCGGCCTTGCCTGTTTCGGGGGGATCGAGCCGGAAGATCGTGTCGCTCGGAATGTCGGAATAGAGGAGGTGGCCCGGCTTGCCATCCTTCCCGGGGATCCAGACAGGCCCCTCGTTGAACTTTCCGCCCGTAGCGATCCGTTCGGGCGTGCCCGGATCGACAATTTCTTTCAAGAGATCGGGGGCTGCGGTCGGGGGCGTTGCGCCCGGCGCATCGGGCTGAACAACCGAGCCAAGCACGAGCGTTGCCGGAACTTGATCGATCGGCGGGTGCGCGTGATCCCAGGCCTGAACAGTCAGCAACGCGGAAGTGCAGCAGAGGGCAAGTAAGAGCATTTCAAGACTCCAATGGGCGGTGACGGGCAAAGGTCGTACAGCCGCCCGCAGCGTAGGTTACGCAACCGACGGGCTGGTTCACTCTTCGTCAAATCCGCTCTGCACCAGTTTGTGGAGCGCATCGCACGCCGCCTGCGCATCCTCCCCCTCGGCCACGATCTCCAGTTCGGTGCCCTTGGTCGCCGCGAGCATCATCATCTGCATGATCGACTTCCCGTCCACGGGCGATGCGGAGCCCGCGCGACAGACGGTGATCTCCGACTTGAACGGCGTCGCGGCGTCAACGAAGCACATCGCGGGCCGGGCGTGCAGCCCGAGGCGGTTGGTGATGGCGACCTTGGTGGAGACGCGTTTGGACAAGCGGACCTCGGGCGGCGGAAGCGAACTTCACGCCGGCAAGACAATGAAGGGGAACTCACCCAGCGAGTTGCTGGCCGTCGGCCTCTTCGAGCAGCGCGACGACTTCCTCGACGGTGGCGGCCTGGCGCAGGAAACGCCGGAAAGTTTCCTTGGACAGGTTTTTGAAGATCACCTCCATCGCCTGGAGGTGGTCCTCGGGGCGATCTTCCGGTGACAGGAGCAGAAAGATTGAGAAGACGGGCTGCTTGTCAAGGGCGTTGAAATCGACGCCCGTGGGGGAAAGACCGATGGCCGCCGCCATCGACCGGACGCTCTTGTGCTTGACGTGCGGGACGGCGATACCGCGGCCAAAGCCGGTGGACCCACGGCGCTCCCGCTCCAGAATTCGCGAGATGAGTTCCTCGCGAAGGCGGGCTTCCGCCGCGCCGCTCGTGATGAGCGCGTCCACCATCTCGCCGATCACGGTGTCGCGATCGGAGGAGCCCAGACGCGCCACGATTGCGCCCGGAGAGACGATCTCAGTCAACTTCATCACAAGAGGCTCCGTTGCCGGCAGGCCAGAGCGACCAGGCGCGGCGGCGAACACGCGGGGAGGACGATGCCCGCGCCGGGCTCAGCCCTGGAGTTTTTCCTTGAAGTCATGCACCTGCCGCTGGGCCTTGTCCATGCAATCGTCGATCGCGGCGTAGAGGTCTTTGGCGGTGGCGTGAGCGATGAAATCCTTGTGCTTGACGACATCCACCGCGACCTCGCAAGTGAACTCGCCCTTCTTGCCGGCCTCCAAGTACACCCTGATCTGCTGTGTGCCACTGAAATACTTCAGGAGTTTCTCGGACTTAGTCTCGGCGTACGTCCGCATGGCGTCGGTGATTTCGATGTGCTTGCCGATCACGTCAATTCGCATAACTCGCTCCCCTCAATCGGTGCCTCGATAACCTGCAGCGCGTCGGTCCACACCACCCCGTTTCGTCCAACACAGGGCTCAACCGCCGGGGAATGCGTTGAGAACCCGCCCGCCTTCGACAAACGCGGGAAACCGTGATCGTATGCGGAAGCACCGAACCGTGCGCGATGCGGCACGGGCACACCATCGGCGGGAGCAGATGCCGTGCCATCGGAGTCATCTTGCTTCGAACCGGCCTATCCCCGCGGCCCGGCCGCTCGCACCGCAGAAGGCATGTCAAACTTGGTGTCGTTGTCCCGGAACTTCCTGGCCAACTCCCCGGCCTTCGCGTCGTACGCCGCGCCGTCCTTCCAGGTGATTCGTGGATGGAGCACGTCCTTGGGCACGCCCGCGACCGCGTCGGGGATGGGGAGCCCGAAGACCGGGTCAGGGGTGAACTTGGCGTTCCGCAGTGTGCCATTCAGGATCGCCGTCACGAACGCGCGGGTGTAGGCGAGTTTGAAGCGTGACCCAGTGCCGTACGGGCCGCCCGTCCAGCCGGTGTTCAGGAGCCAGACATCCGCGTTGTGCTTGGCGAGCTTGCCGGCGAGCATCTCCGCGTAGACCTTGGGCGGGCGGGGCAGGAACGGCGAGCCGAAGCACGCCGAGAAGTTCGGCTGCGGCTCGGTCACGCCCAGTTCGGTGCCGGCGAGTTTCGAGGTGTAGCCGTTGATGAAGTAGTACATCGCCTGCTCGCGGCTGAGTTTGCTCACCGGCGGCATGACGCCGTAGGCATCGGCCGTTAGGAACACCACGTTCTTCGGGTGGCCGGCCATCGAGGGGATCACCGCGCCCGGGATGTAGTCGATCGGGTAGGTCGCGCGGGTGTTCTCGGTGTACTTCGTGCTGTCGTAGTCGGGCACGCGCGTATCAAGGTTGATGTCGAGATTCTCGAGCACCGAGCCGAACTTCACGGCGCTGAAGATCTGCGGCTCGCCCTCCTGAGAGAGTTTGATGCACTTGGCGTAGCAGCCGCCCTCGAAGTTGAACACGCCACGATCGGACCATCCGTGCTCGTCATCGCCGATGAGCGCGCGGTTGGGATCGGCGCTCAGTGTCGTCTTGCCCGTGCCCGACAGTCCAAAGAACAGCGCGACGTTGGCCGGGTCTTGCTTGTCGACATTCGCCGAGCAGTGCATGGGGAACACGCCCGCCTCGGGCATGTCGAAGTTCATGGCGTAGAACAGCGACTTCTTCATCTCGCCGGCGTACTCGCTGCCGACGATGACCACAAGTTTGCGTGTCAACGACTGGACGATGATCACCGGGCTCTTCACGCCCAGTTGGGTCTGCTCATCGGGCGTCAGCCGCCGCTTGCCGGCGTTGATGATCGTCCAGTCGTGCTTCCACTGCGCGTTCTTGCCGGCGGCGGGCGACTCCTTCGGAATGAACAGCGTGCGGATAAACAGCGCGTGCCACGCCTGCTCCGTCACAACACGCGCCCCAAGCCGGTACTGAGGGTCCGCGCCCACGAACCCCTCGAACACGAACACGTCCTTCTGCGCGTTGAGATGGGCGGTTGCGATCCGATGCACGATATCGAACTTGTCGGGGGTGATGGGCGTGTTGAAGCCGCCCCAGCCGATCTTGTCGTGGATCGCCGAGGTGTCTTCGAGATACTTGTCCTTGGGCGAGCGGCCCGTCCGGTCGCCGGTCCGGCACACCAGCCCGCCGTTGCCGGCAAGAACGCCCTCGCCACGCGTGATCGCCATCTCCACCAGCCGGGCTGGTGCCAGATCCTTGTGAACCCGTGCCGTCGAAAGATCAAGCACGGCCTTCGACGATGCAGTCGCGGCAGGCGAAGGGGGCGCGGGGG
>Ga0163153_10005778_pt1 | contig 14382 bp, 12 predicted proteins | sample OliLakLV19MP6IB1_FD_148629 | JGI IMG/M metagenome (GOLD analysis project Ga0163153, IMG submission 148629) | Freshwater microbial mat bacterial communities from Lake Vanda, McMurdo Dry Valleys, Antarctica - Oligotrophic Lake LV.19.MP6.IB-1 | ecosystem: Environmental > Aquatic > Freshwater >... | reverse complement strand
TCGATACGGCGCACACCAGCCGCAACACCGGTCTCCGACACAATTCTGAACAGGCCGATGTCACCCGTGTGCCGACAATGCGTACCGCCGCAGAGTTCTTTGCTGAAGGACTCGACGGTCACCACCCGCACCTGTTCGCCATATTTATCGCCGAAGAAGGCCAACGCCCCCTTGGCGACTGCATCTTGAATGCTCATCACCTCGGTCGCAACCCGCTCGTTCCTCCGCACCTCGTTGTTCACGACCGTTTCAATCTCATCGACATCGCGGGAGGTCAGTGGCCTGAAATGGGCAAAGTCGAATCGTAAACGATTCGGCCCGACGAGCGATCCGTACTGTTTGACGTGTGGACCGAGCATGTCGCGCAACGCGGCATGGAGCAAGTGGGTGGCGGTATGGTTTCGCTGAGCGTCCTGCCGCGTCGTTGTATTAACGCTCATGCGCAGCTGCTCGCCCTCGCAAATCCGCCCTTTTGTGACGGTCCCCTTGTGCAGAATCACAGTCGGCACCGGCCTTGTAGTTTCCGTGATCTCCATTTGCCCATCAGAGCCCGTCAGAACGCCCTGGTCACCGACCTGCCCACCACCTTCCGCATAGAACGGCGTCACATCCAGGACTATTTCAACCTCATCGCCTTCCGCCGCTTCTTTGACTAATCGGTCGCCTTTCAAAATCGCCTGCACGAGGCTCTCGCTCTCTAGGCGTTCGTAGCCGACAAACTTTGTCGTCCCAAAACGACGGGCCAGTTCCGCCACTGCCGGTCGAGCCGTTTCCTGTTCAAACCCGCCGGTTCTGCGAGCACGAGTCCTCTGTTCCTCAATCGCCTGGTTGAACCCTGCCTCATCGAGCGTCATCCCCTGCTCGCGGCAGGCCTCTCCCATCAAGTCTATTGGAAACCCATAGGTGTCGTAGAGCTTGAACAGGTCAGAACCCGTAAGGACCTTGCTCCCGACCGAGCGCGCTTTTGCAATCACCTCGTTGAGAATCGGCAACCCTTGATCGAGCGTGGCGATGAACCGCTCCTCTTCGCCTTTCGTCGCCTCGGCAATCGTCGCAGCAGCGCTTCGGACTTCTGAATAGACCCCAGCCATTTGGTTGACAACCCCCGCCGTCAATTCATAAAGAAAGGGCTCGACGATGCCCAACAGCCGTCCATGGCGCGCGGCCCGGCGCAGAATCCGGCGCAGCACATAGCCGCGCCCTTCGTTCGACGGCAAGACACCATCTGCCATCAAAAACGTGATCGCGCGAAGGTGGTCCGCCACCACGCGTATCGACCGATCAGTCGCGTCCTTCTCCCCATACCGAACTCCAGCCCTAGTGCCCACGGCGCTGAGCAACGGCGTGAACACATCGCTGTCATAATTGCTGTAGACGCCTTGTGCCACGGCCGCCAGCCGTTCCAACCCCATGCCCGTATCGATGCTGGGCTTGGGCAAAGGATGTAACGTCCCGGCAGCATCCCGATTGAACTGCATAAAGACAAGATTCCAGATCTCAATGACGCGATCGCCCTCCCCGTTCGGACAATCATCGCCCGGCACCGACGGTCCCTGGTCGAAATGCAGCTCCGAGCAGGGCCCACAGGGTCCCGTATCTCCCATTTGCCAAAAGTTGTCTTTCTCCCCGCAACGCACAATGCGTGAGGGCGACACACCCATCTTTTTCCACAACCGATCGGCTTCGTCGTCTTCGCGGAAGACCGTCACCCACATCCGGTCCTTATCAAGACCGACCGTCTGAGTCAGAAACTCCCAGCCGAATTGGATGGCATCTTCCTTAAAATAGTCGCCGAAGGAAAAGTTCCCCAACATTTCAAAGAACGTATGATGGCGCCTGGTATACCCGACATTTTCCAGATCGTTGTGCTTCCCTCCCGCACGGAGGCACTTCTGCACGGTGACCGCTCGCTTGTAGGCACGTGTGTCTTCGCCGAGAAACACACGCTTGAACTGGTTCATCCCGGCGTTGGTGAACAGCAGTGTGGGATCGGCCTGAGGAATCAAGGCGGAACTCGGCACAGCCTGATGGCCATGCAACTCGAAATATCGAATGAAGGCTCGTCGCAACTCTTGAGTGCTGTTGTTCATGCCACCCTAACTTCCCTCCCGCATCAGCGACCCCATCACAGTTTCAATTGTATCCTCGTCAAACCCTCGTTGACTCAAGAGTCTCGCGACTCGGCCAGGCGTCTTTGCCGAGAAGGTCTGGCTGGCCTTCGCCAGCACCTGTACGGCCAGATCCTGCTCACTCACCTTGCGATAGGTACTCCGCAACGTCGCATGCACGATGCGTTCAGAGCAACCGGTCGCGAGCAACTCATCTTGGAGGCGCGCACGTCCCATCGGCATACGAGCAAGTCGTCGCTCAGCCCAACGCACAGCAAAGACCTCATCGTTGAGGTATTGCAACGATGTCAACCGTCGAACCGTCACGCGTATCTGAGCGGGAGGCGCCCCCTTTGCGAGAAGCAATCGCTCGATCTGCGCCGTTGTGCGATCGCTACGGGCCAGCGCACGCACCGCAAGTTCCAACCACCGATCCTGCTCGACGCCCGTGAAGCGTGAAGCGTGAAGCGTATCTCGCATGCGACGATCGGACTCACTCAGTCTGTCTTGCGCTTCACGCTTCACGAACGACGCTTCACGTTATTACGTTTACCTTTTACGAACGACCGCACTAAGCGGCATTTTAGGCGCCGACTTTGTGCGGTCGCCGCTCCTCGCGCTTCTCCTCGGTCTTTTTTTCATCTTTCACCGATACGGCAGAGGGCTTCTCAGCCGCACGCCCAGGCAGACCGGCCAAATCGCGCAGCTTCCCTTCAATCTCACGCGCTAACGTGTGATTACTCAAAAGAATGTCTCGCACCGCGTCGCGTCCCTGCCCGAGCCGCTCGCCCTGATAGGAATACCAGGCCCCGGACTTCTCCACCACTTTCTTATCGACCCCGAGATCGACCAACTCGCCGGTTTTCGAGATCCCTTGCGCAAACATGATGTCGAACTCCGCCTGCTTAAACGGAGGCGCCATCTTGTTCTTCACCACCTTCACACGCACACGGCTGCCGGTCACTTCCTGCCCTTCCTTGATCGACTCGATGCGACGGATATCCAGCCGCACCGACGAATAGAACTTGAGTGCATTGCCGCCGGTCGTCGTCTCCGGGTTGCCGAACATCACGCCGATCTTCATCCTGATCTGATTAATGAAAATCAGGGTTGTCTGCGACTTGGAAATGGCCGCCGTCAATTTACGAAGGGCCTGCGACATGAGCCTCGCTTGCAGCCCCATGTGCGCATCCCCCATTTCGCCTTCGATTTCGGCCCTCGGCACCAGTGCTGCTACAGAGTCCACCACGATGACATCGATCGCCCCACTCCGGACGAGCGTCTCGGCAATTTCCAGTGCCTGCTCGCCGGTATCGGGTTGCGACACCAAGAGATCGTCCACCTGCACACCCAACTTCTTGGCATAGCTCAAATCCAACGCATGCTCCGCATCGATAAAGGCAGCAGTGCCACCGGCCTTCTGTGCTTCCGCAATCACATGAAGGGTCAACGTCGTCTTGCCCGAGGACTCGGGACCAAAGATCTCGGCCACCCGACCGCGGGGAAGCCCGCCGACGCCCAAAGCGATATCGAGTCCAAGGGATCCAGTCGAAATCGCGGGAATATCCACCGGGGCATCGGCCCCCCCCAGCTTCATGATCGCCCCCTTCCCATATTGTTTCTCAATTTGGGATAGGGCCAGATCCAGTGCGCGCTTCTTATCGTCTTTTTCAGACATGGGTGCTCCTCGGGTGATAGAAAGAACGGTGGATTATACCCAGTCAAGTAGAAGAAACCTAGCGGGATATTGTCAGACAGATCGTCTCAAAACCAGAGGTCAGGGGAGGTCACACGCGTACGACAGGACGTCCACGGACTGAGAGGGGCCCTGATGTGGAGCGGGCGTTGGCAGGGAGAAGCGGAAATGGAAATCTTGTTGGCTTGAATAAGGAGCTTGGTCGATCCACCCTTCAGCCGTCATGGATTCGTTGGATTTTGATTTGCCTTCAGGGTAGAAACGAAACTTGAGGTATTGCTGTCGATCCCCTTGTTTTTGATCTGGATTCAACGACCCTGCTATTTCCAGGTGATCGTCCAATACATCCAACGCTTGATTGAGGAACGACCGCAACAGATTCTTGGTGATGGCCTGTTTGAAGGGTTCTTCGGAGTCGAACGGTTCGGACGCGCGACTCTCAATAGGAGTCAACGCCAGGGCAACCAACAGAACTGCGGCTGATAAGCTGTGGTTCACACAATCACTGTATAAAAGGAATTCCCCGTCGTCAAGAGGGGCGAGGCAGAATATTCTTCCATCTACCCCCCTCTTACCGGACTCACACCACTCGGCACCTTACTCACTCGCTAAGGCCTGCTTGATTGTACGAATGATAGCCATAAGAGGAAGACCACCGCTGTCTCTGGCACTCATGCATGGAGGTCATCATAAGAATACTGCGATCAGTAGGCCCGACCTCTGCCTCGACCGTTTCAGCCCAGACTTTATTCTCGCCTGCCTACGCGAAACATGACATTTCACCTGCTGGGTCACAAGCAGGGGCATACGCGACATCTACCAGGCAAGCCCCAGACGCCGAACCCTGCACACATTTCCGAATTCCTTGACGATTCAACGATCACGGACTACAACTTGACGAATGCTCTCCCCCTTAGTGCTGGCTCCTGCCACTCATAAACCAACTGTCCTCATCGTCGACGATGAGGCTGCCCCTCGCGCGGCCCTTACACAGATCCTCCGGCAGGACTTCCACATTCTCACTGCGGAAAATGCAGGCACCGCCCTGGCTATCCTCGACACCCACGGCGTCGATCTCGTGACGCTAGACTTGAAATTGCCGGATCGTTCCGGATCGGACCTCTTAAAAGACATTAAGTGCGCACATACCGAGACTGAAGTCATAATGGTCACAGCCTATGGGAGTCTTCAATCGGCAATGGATTGCATCCGCCACGGCGCGGCAGGCTTCCTCTTGAAACCGTTCAACGCCTCAGAGTTGCTGGCTATTTCCTTGCAGACCGCTCAGAAGAAACTGCGGCTCGACCAACTACGCCCGCTCCTCACCAACTCGACGATGCTCTGGGACCCAGAGCCGGCTTGTTCCAACGCTTGGAAGGCGCTTATCAACGACTACACCGCCATGAATGGCACAGGATCGCTTTCCGCATCGAATAGCGATCAGATATCCCCCTTGGTTCCCCTGATTTCCGACCTCTTAGAAACGAAAGATCGCCACCTGCTCAATCATGGAAGCCGCGTGAGCTTTTATGCGACGCTGGCCGCCCATCGACTCAGCCTTTCCATCGCCGATCAGCAGTCGCTTGCACTCGGCGCACTCGTACACGATCTCGATCTCATCAGCGCCCCGGACAGTCACGTGCTGAACATGGATTCCAACCCGCAGACCCATTCTCCAGACTTGGGAGCGAGAATGGGCCGGGCAATGGGTCTATCAGCCGACGTCGTGCAAATTCTCGCCCTCCATCACGAGCGATGGGACGGAACGGGCTACCCGTTCGGCTTACGAGAAGACCGCACACCCCTGCTCGCCCGCATTGTCGGGATCGCCCAAGTGTTTGACGACCTGACTGCCGACAAGCCAGAACGACTATCCCTCTCCTTTGATGAAGCCATACAACAGATTGAGCAGCAAGCCGGCACCGCCTTCGATCCCACACTGACCGAACTCTTCTGCCGCACCATGCGCGAACAACCCCCGCAGCACTGATAGATCGCCGCCAGTCACATTCTCTTTTCAACCCAACCTCTTCCACCCGGCTTCCCTAAAGTATTTGGAATTGTTGCCGATAACGAGAGACCAGTGCCCTGTGTTATCCCGTCGGATCGGTTCCGCTGCGATTTAGCATGACACGGTTGATGTGTGCCTGCCCTTGAAAGGATAGAACGCCCGATGAACGTCGATCAGGAGCATCCAGCCGAGATCAACGAACCAGTGGATTTTTCAGCCGCTCTTCTTTGAGTCGATGGAGATCGAACACTGCTCACTGAACTCATCGAGATATTTCTTGAAGACTGCCCACTAAAACTGCATGAGCTAGAGCAAGCCGTGACCGAAGGCAATGCGATTCGAATCAAGGAGACTGCCCATAGCTTGAAAGGGATGGTCGCGTGCTTTAGTACCAGAAAATCCCAAGGGCTTGCGGATGAAATGGAAAGCCTGGGCAAGGCCGGAAACTTGGCGAAGACTTCAGCGCTCCTTCCACAATTGCTGCTCGAGTTCGCCTGCGTCATGAATCACCTCACGCGGCATGTTGGCGAGGCACACACTGACAACGGATGATGACCTGGTGAACGCATACGCATCGAAGATGGGATGAATACATGACGAGGATTGTAGTCGCCGACGATGACCGGATGTTCCGAAAAGTAGCGGAGACAACTCTGCGCCGGCTGGGATACGCAGTGGCCACCGCATCCGATGGGGAAGAAGCCCTTCAACTCATTCGGTCTGAACGGCCTGATATGATCGTCCTCGATCTGATCATGCCGAAACTCCAAGGATTCGACGTCCTCACCATTCTGAAACAGGATGCCCTTACATCAGCCATCCCCGTCATCGTACTAAGTAGTCTGACTCAAGAACAAGATAAGCAGGAGGCATTGGACCTCGGAGCCGTCGCCTACTTCAATAAGACCACCTTCTCGATGAGCGAGCTCGTGAAGCAAGTCGAGAACACACTCACCAAAGGACATGAGTCATGCCAGAGCTGAAGGTCAGCAACGAGGAACTTCAAGCACTGCTGGTGGAAGAGCTCGGGGTGATCGAGCAAGCCGACTTTAATAGAGCGAGCGCCCTGGCCCAACGGCTCAGAACTCCCCTCATCCATACGCTGGTCGAGCAAGGCCGCATCCCACAAGCATTCTTGCTGGACCAACTTGCTCACAGCTGGAACGTCAGATTCGTCGACCTGACAATCGGCCACGTGAAGGGGGACGTCATCGGGACGATACAGGAAGCCTTCTCGCGTAAACATATTCTCCTTCCATTCGACCGCGATGGCGACCAACTGCACGTCGCCATGGCAGACCCTCGCGAACGAAAAGTCGTGAGCGAGATTGAGCACACGACAGGGCTGCGCGTCAGTCCATTTCTCGCAACGGAAGCATCGATTAGACGAGCACAACTGTTGTACAAGAAAGAACTGCGAGAGATCTTAGACCGAGCGACCACGAATATCACAACCGAACTCACGTCGGCAAAACAGCATGACGGGAGCGAATCGACGATCGTGGACGCGGTCCAACGCCTCCTCCTGTATGCGGCTGTCACACGAGCGTCCGACATTCACATCGAACCATTCGAACTTGAAACCGTCGTCCGTTACCGCATAGACGGCGTGATGCGCGAAGTCTTCAGTCTCACGCCGGCGCTTCAGCTCCCTCTGGTCTCACGGATCAAAATTCTGTCGGGTATGCGCATTGACGAGCGGCGCACCCCGCAGGACGGTCGATTCGAAGCCAACCTCGACGGCTTTAAAGTGGATCTCCGGGTCGCATCAATTCCCACACAGTGGGGAGAAAAAGTCGTTCTCAGAATCCTGTCAAAGGACAATGTCATCATCGACTTGGAGGATCTGGGACTCGTGCCCCCTGATTATCAAATCATTCTCCGAAATATCATGAAACCGTTTGGCATGGTGCTGATCACTGGGCCGACCGGGTCGGGGAAGTCCACGACGCTCTACGCTATGTTGATGCGGATCGGAACGGAGCGCCAAAATATTGTCAACATCTCAACCATTGAAGAACCTGTCGAATACTCGATTCCAAGGGTCAACCAGACCCAAGTTAACCATCTCGCAGGTGTCCACTTTTCCACGGGCCTGAAAGCGCTGCTCCGCCAAGATCCCGACGTCATCATGGTGGGAGAGATCCGCGATAAAGAAACCGCCGAAATCGCCGTCCAGGCCGCCTTGGTTGGACGGCTCCTCCTATCCACGCTTCACACGAACGATTCTACCGGGAGCATTCCTCGATTGCTCGACATCGGAGTGGAGCCGTATCTTCTGTCCTCATCCTTGACCCTTGTGGTAGCGCAGAGGCTTGTACGCAGGACCTGTAAGAACTGTCGCGAAAGCGTGACTCCCAGCGCCAGAGTTCTCGAATCCATCCAATCTCGGCCCGACTTCTCCGAAACGATTGCAGTGTTGCAACGGCAAGGCGTGCTGCGCAAGGCGCACGATGGACTGGCAGGAGTCAGGCTCTACAAAGGGAAAGGCTGCGCCCAATGCCAGGGAAGCGGTTTCATCGGCCGGGTCGGCCTATTCGAGATTTTCGAAGTCGATGAGGAGATTCGGGATTTGATCATGCAGCGGAAGGCGGCATCGTTTATCCGCTCGATAGCGATCGGGAAAGGCATGAAAACGATGTTCCAGGATGGGTTGGCCAAGGCGTTCATGGGTGAAACGACCATTGAGGAAGTCTTCCGCGTGGCCCTTTGAGTCGCTCAAACTAAAAGTCCTTCAACCGTGCCTCCCAAAGTCTTGTATAGACCGAACCGGCCGGCTTCAATTCACTCTTCATCAGCACGACCGACTCCACCGCTAGTGATCCCAACGAAAGCGGACGATCCAACACTCCACTCTTTGCCAAGGCGGCTCCAATGCGCCGCTCTCCCATCTTAATCCTCGCCAAGGGCAGATGAGGGCTGAACGGTTTCGCCTCGCGGAGAAAGCCCATGCTTTCACCAGCCTCTTCGATCGCGCCACGGACCTCTACCATTCTCTTCGCCTCTGTTCCCCGCTCCCAATGCTCCGACGGCCCAACCCACAGCACGCGCGGACTCTGCGGACTGGGAAAAGCGCCGAGTCGTTCAAGCGGTACGTTCACAGATGGCTGGCTTCCGATCGCCCGCTCAACTACTCCCAGCAACGGATCAAGTAGCTGCTCGTCCATGTCGCCGAGAAACTTGATCGTGAGATGCATCTTGGCAGGCGGTACCCAGGAGATGCGCATGTCTCGCTGCATCTCCGGCTCAATGCTCTGCATCAACTCCTGTTGGAGAGCCGCAAGCTCGGCCCGAAGCTTTTGCGACAGTTCGACGGCAAGAAATGCTCGGATCACGTTGGCGCCGAATCGAGCAACCAGCGGCGGAGGAGATCTAATGCGGCTTGTGACGACCGTTGTTTGATGAGATTCCGGTCGCCGTGAAACCGGAATTCCCGCGTGATCGGTCGACCGGTTCCATCATCCAAACCGACATAGACCAGCCCCACCGGCTTGGCCTCGGTCCCGCCGCCTGGCCCGGCAATGCCGGTGACGCTAAGTCCCACTGATACATTGGCGCGTTCGCGAATGCCGCAGGCCATCGATGCGGCGACCTCTTTGCTCACTGCACCATGTCGGGCGATGAGTTCCGCCGGTACACCCAACATCTCCGTCTTCGCTCGATTGCTATAGCACACAGCGCCACGATCCAAATAAGCAGATGACCCAGCCACCTGTGTCAGCCGATGGCCGATCAATCCACCGGTGCAGGACTCCGCAACCGCAAGTATGAGTCCTCGTTTGGTGAGTTCCTGCCCGACGACATCCTCCATCGTGTCTCGCCCTTCGGCAAAGAGCCAGTCGCTGAGTCGTGATCTGACATCGTGTACAAGCGTCTGCAGCAGGTCACGATTCTTCTCCGAGACAGATTGGTTTCCTTTTGTCGTCAGTGAAACCAGCACACCCATGGGGGATGCGAGCAATCCCAAGTCGACCGGTGCTCCTCTCGGAATGAGCCCTTTGAGTTTGGCATCGATGTCCGCCTCCGCCAGGCCGAACGTATGAAACACCTGACGAACGATCGGCGAGCGAGGAAACCGGCCCGATGATTCCGTTGCTGTTCGCAGCAACGGCACGACTTCCTGCCGCATCATCTCTTCCATTTCCCTCGGCACTCCGGGCAACGAGACAATCACCGCCTTCTTCCATGTCAGGCAAAACCCCGGCGCAGAACCGATCGGATTCTTCAGGACGGTGGCGCCGGATGGAATCATCGCCTGGCGCAACTGCGCGCGGTTTGGTATGCGGCCCCATTGCGAGAGTCGGGCCGTCATACCTTCCAATGCTTCCTTGCGACGACCAAGCCGATGCCCAGTCGCATAGGCCACCGCCTCTCTTGTGCAATCGTCCACGGTGGGGCCGAGTCCGCCGGTCATGACAATCACTTGAGCTCGCTTTACGGCTGTGTGGATCGCCGTGACGATATCCTGCCGTCCATCGCCGACGACCGATTTGAATCGAACGGCAATCCCGATCTTGCCAAGTTCGTCGGCGAGGAAAAGAGAATTGAAATCCGATCGGCCACCGATCAACAGTTCCGTGCCGATCGCAATGATTTCTGCATCCAACTGGTTCATCTGGTTTGTTTTGTTGATTTGGTTCATTTGGTTCATTCGTTCAACCAACCAAACAAACGAAACAAACCAAATAATGTTTTTTTATGCAGCATTCCGCTAATGGATCTGGGAAAAGTCTACGCTAAAGCTCGACTCTCCCCCGTTCGCCGGAAAAACCGTGATGGTCGTTTTAGCATTCGGATCGAAGTCAGCGTAGTTGAACGACGCAACGACCTTCGCTTTATATCGCGGGTGCTCCGGCCAGACAGCACTGCGATTGGCGACCCCGTCAAAACGGACGGTCACAGGCTTGACAGTTTTCCCACCCTGATCAAACACCATATAACTGTCCAACGCAAAGTTGGGAACATTTCCAAAGATAACCGTGCTGACCAACAGGCTCTGGCCTTCCAGGATTTGCGCCACATCGGTCTTACCTGGCAGGATTCCCCGCAGGGCCATATGCGTCGCCATGACCGAGAGTCCACCGAGCTTCGTGATCATAAACCCGCTGGAATGGAGCTCGTCGATTGCGCCGAATCGAACATAAAACGTATCCGGAGGGCTCTGCCTCCGTGCCGCTTCTTTCCCCCGATCGAGTGCAGCCTGAATCTGCTCTGCGGTCGGATGCACTTCGATGGCATGCACCGACACAGAAGGAAAACCGCTCGACATCAGAACGCCCACACAGAGCACGATGCTCCTCAACCGACCCGTCGGCCGGAGCCTCTGGGCGGCGTGCCGATGAACCTCTGTGCCCCGCATAGACATGCCAGTACCAGAACCCTTTTCTCCTGTCAACGAACGACCCGGCCTTCTTCTCTAAGTTGACAACCGTAAAGACGAAGTGATAAAAATCGAGCCGCTGCTGAGCCAGAATAATTCACGGACACCATCGTGAACACCGATACAACCCAGTAGCGCTGTGCCCCTCGCCTGAATATCGGCGATTACAGCAAACACACTCGTCAATAACCAGGGTTCACTTTCTTTTCAGCAAGTTATACGGAGGAGTTTTGATGTCCACCCCTGAACAAGCCCCAGCACCGCAAGCACCCAGACGTCAATATGTGAACTTTGCCTTCTATAAAATCGACCCGGCGTGGCGGCGTCTCCCTGAGAGTGAGCGCACCAGAGGGAAACAGGAGTTCTTGCGCGCAGTCGAGGACTATACCGGCAAAGTCCTTGTGGTCGCCTACTCCTCGGTCGGTATCAGAGGCGATTGCGACATCATGCTCTGGCGGATCAGCTATGAGATGGAGCTATTCCAAGACATGACCACGAAGATCTTGGCTTCGGGCTTGGGACAGTACCTGACCACGCCGTACTCTTATCTCGCGATTACCAAGCGCTCGGTCTATGTGGATCATCACACCCACGAAAATCAAGAGAGCAAGCGCCTGACCGTCGTTCCAGGAAAAGGCAAGTATATTTTTGTCTACCCGTTCCTGAAGACGCGCGAATGGTTCCTCCTCACAAAGGCAGCGCGGCAAGGTATGATGGATGAACACATTGAAGTCGGCCATCGCTTCCCCTCGGTGAAGTTGAATACGACGTATTCATTCGGATTGGATGACCAGGAATGGGTCGTGGCATTTGAAAGCGATAAACCGGAAGACTTTCTGGATCTCGTGATGGCCTTGCGTGAAACCGAGGGCTCCCGATACACGTTGCGCGATACCCCGATTTTCACCTGCATTCGCAAAAGCCTCAAGGAAACGCTCGACACCCTCGGCGGCTGACGCGACGCGGAAGAGAAGGATTGAACACGGCCTTCGATCTCACGATCGAAGGCCGTGTTCTTTTCCGAGGACTCCCCCCACAGACTGTGCTGCCACATCTTGTGACTGCCACGCTATTTCCGTGTAAACACTCACCCAGCGCGGGCTCCCCACTTTGACAGCGAAATCGCCTGTATGGTACCTCTAAACTATAAACCGTGTGAGACTTCAGGTTTAACAGGCAAGACATTGCATAGTCCGTATATGAGCCAATCAGAAGCAAACCCAACAGGATGCTAAAAAACCAGACTTCATACCCACCCAAGCCAAGACGCGCCTGGGCTTGGAGGGTGAGAAGAGTGGGTTTTTCAGCATCCTACTAGAAGCGCCTCGGCGGGCCAATGTCTGACAATAACGCTCTCTACGCGGTTCGCTTTTCGGATGGATCGATCAGCCTGTACATCGACGAAGACTATGCGACAGAACGCGGAGTCGATCCAGCCACTCTCACTCGCGTGGAAATCCCGCGCGACATGTTTGTCAGTGGAACCATTCAAGAGATTCGTGAATATGTCGCCCTCTATCTGGAATCGCGTCACTCCGGCAACCCATAGAAGCTCATAGCCCAATGACCACAATCGCTCCACCAACCTCGCCCCTCACCGTTGAAACCATCCGATCGGTTATCGATGCCATGCCCATGCAGGGGCGGATTATGCTTCGATTGATCCTGCTTCAGTACTTCGACGTGACGGACGAAGAAATCCTGTATATCGTGGCAGATCGACCAGATCCCCGCTGCGTCGCCGGGACCAAACCCACCAACACCACCATGACCAAAGAATCGATTAAGGTGGTCACAGACAGGCGCGACCAATACCGCAGACAGGTGCGGCTTAAGCGGGAGCGGACGTGGCTACAATGCGAGAGTCTGCGGAGTCTCGCGCAACTCCGCGAAGCCTTCGCCGACCGCGCCCGCACCTTCCTAGCCGAGCGCTTCTCCCTCTCCGCCCATACGCTTGATGCCTTGCACGCATCCGCAAGAACCGTGCTGCCCAAACCGGCAATCCGTTTACTGGAGCAGCGTTGGGAAGCCGATGAGATCACGGCTGAGGATTATCACCAGCAACGGCTCAGCATCGAATTCCAAACCCAACTCCGCATGGCCGGAAAATATCGCACCAGGCTCAACCTAGCGAATCGCGAGCGGCAGAGCGCAATCTCCGCGCCGCTCCAGGACCATGAAATTGCACATGTCTGGGGCATTCCCGCCAGCAGTCTCGCCGCCCGCAAAGTGAAATACCTCACACAGTATCTGCATGCGCTCCAGGCCACATTACAGACCGACACGGCAGCGACGGCCACATCGCCATTGGATTTGTGGAAGGAAACCTTCTCGGTCCTCGCGATGCAGCCTATTGAACGGTCGCACTCGACCTTCGACGGGTTGGAAAAGACGGAGTCTGCCCTCATCGATAAACTGACGGCGATGGTCTGGGGCAACTTACCCGAGGAGGTTGAAGTCAAATTCTGGACCTCGCTCGTCTTCGGCGCCAGCTCCAATGCCATGCACTCAGAAATCACCAGGAACTTGTTCGGGCTTCAGCGGCTCATCACTGTACTCAACGACATGGACCGCTCTCCCGAAGCCGTGGATGCAGACTTGCTCAAACGGACTGCAGCTACACCCAAGGTGGAAGTCAGAGCGCTTGACGCTCCTGCCGAGCCTCCAGCCAAAGAATTGAGTGAGATGCAGGCTCAGATCCTTAACAGTATGAGGGGAGAAGACGCGAGCGGACGACCCTCCGACAAGTGGTAGCCCACAGGTATTCATGACGATCAGAGCAGGTTGGCGGGTGTAGTGGTAACTGTTCCCTGATTCTAAGGGTAAAAATGCATCCCCAATTGCACTTTGTCCCCAGTACGGTATAATACAGTCATACCATGGCCAGACTCTCCAACATCCTGCCATCGCATCAGCGTCATCGAACAGGACGCGCCATTGTTCTTCTACTCCCCCTCCTTGCTTTCATCGCGGCACCGTTACTCGTTCATGCATCAAGTCTTCTAGAGATCACCGAGCTGCTCACCCATCCTGAGCAGTACGACCACCAGGAAGTGGTGGTCACCGGCCAAGTCACCAACGTCCAACTCGCGACGAATCGGCAAGGTGAACCGGCCTATGGGTTTCTCTTGAAGGATCAGGCCGGCACGTTGAAAATCATCAGCCTTGGTCAGGTCGAAGTTCGTGA
>Ga0163153_10005777_pt1 | contig 14383 bp, 11 predicted proteins | sample OliLakLV19MP6IB1_FD_148629 | JGI IMG/M metagenome (GOLD analysis project Ga0163153, IMG submission 148629) | Freshwater microbial mat bacterial communities from Lake Vanda, McMurdo Dry Valleys, Antarctica - Oligotrophic Lake LV.19.MP6.IB-1 | ecosystem: Environmental > Aquatic > Freshwater >... | reverse complement strand
GTGGTCCACCACCAGCCGCGACGTGAAGGACGGCAACGCCGGCCACATCACCCGCGAGCCGGAGCAGGTCAAAGCCTTCCGCGACACCTGGCGCGACGGCATCCACAGCTACCTCACCTATCTGCGGGACCGCCTCACCGTCGCCCGCGATCTGCTCACCGATTCCGGTTCAATCTTCATTCAGATTAGTGATGAAAATATTCACCGCGTCCGGGCCGTGTTGGATGAGGTATTCGGCGATGAAAACTTCGTTTGCCAAATTGCGTTTGCAAAAACAACCGCTACTTCCGCTTCCCTGCTGCCAACGAGTGGTGACTTCTTGCTCTGGTATGCAAAAAACCACGACCAAATAAAATATCGCCAGCAATACGTTCAAAAATCGAATCAACTAGCGAGCTACAACATTGCTGAAAACCGAACGACTGGTGAGTGGCGTAAGCTGACGGCGAGCGAGTTCAAAGATTGGGAATCGTTGCCCGAAGGGTGGAGCATCGTGTCTGCACAAAATCTGCGTTCTCAAGGAGTGCGGGCGAACACGACTTGCGCGTTCGACTACCAAGGCAGGAGTTTCCACAGCGGTCCGAGCCATAATTGGAAAACAACTATGGATGGGATGCAGAAGCTGATTAAAGCGAATCGGCTGATTCTTTCCGGCACACTTCCAAACTACAAACGATACGTTGAGGACTTCCCGGTCGTACCAGTTTCAGACAATTGGGATGATACTGCGATTGCTGGTTTCTCGGGCGAAGACAAACTCTACATTGTTCAGACGGGAACGAAGGTCATCGAGCGTTGCATTCAGATGGCCTCCGACCCTGGAGACCTCGTGCTCGACCCGACCTGCGGTTCCGGCACCACGGCCACGGTTGCAGAGCAATGGGGCCGCCGCTGGATCACGATTGACACCTCGCGCGTGGCGCTGGCACTGGCCCGTGCCCGCATTATGGGCGCACGATATCCCTTTTACCTGCTGGCCGATTCCCGCGAGGGCCAGCTCAAGGAAGCTGCGATCAGCCAAACCGCGCCGAGTTCGCAACCGGTACAGGGGAACATTCGCCACGGTTTCGTCTATGAGCGGGTGCCGCACATCACACTTAAGTCCATCGCTAACAACGCGGAGATCGATGTCATCTGGGAGGAGTGGCAGGTTAAGCTGGAGCCGCTCCGTATGGAATTGAACAAGGCCCTGGGAACCGACTGGCAGGAATGGGAAATCCCGAGGGAATTAACTGCGGAGTTTCTAACCGCAAAGAACGCAGAGAACGCAAAGATTTTGAAGAAGCTATCCGAGGACTCTTCTTTGAGTTCTTTGTGCTCTTTGCGGTTAAAAGAATGGTGGTATGCCCGCATTTCCCGCCAGCAGGAGATCGACAAGTCCATCGCCGCCAAGGCCGATTCCGAATACCTCTACGACAAGCCCTACGAAAACAAGAAGAGCGTTCGCGTGGCTGGTCCCTTCACCGTGGAGAGCCTCAGCCCGCACCGCATGTTGGGCGTGGATGAGAACGACGAGTTGATCGACACGCTCAAGGAAGACAGCGCCGACTACGGAGCCAGGCAGTCCTTTCCCCAGATGATTCTGGAGAACCTCAAGACCGCCGGGGTGCAGCAGGCGCACAAGGAGGACCGCATCACCTTCACCGCGCTGACGCCGTGGCCCGGCCATTTTCTCTGCGCCGAGGGCCGGTATCTGGAAGGGGACCAGGAAAAGCGGGCCGGCATTCTCATCGGCCCCGAGTTTGGCACCTTGCAGCGAATCGATCTGGTGGATGCGGCCAAAGAGTGCGGCGATGCCGGGTTCGACGTGCTGATCGCTTGCGCCTTTAATTACGACGCCCACTCGACGGACCTGCCCAACCTCGGGCGCATCCGCATCCTGCGCGCCCGCATGAATGCCGACCTGCACATGGCCGAAGACCTCAAGAACACCGGCAAAGGCAACCTCTTCGTCATCTTCGGCGAGCCGGACATCACCCTCATCACCGAGCCGGACGGCAAGCTGCGCGTGAAGGTGAACGGCGTGGACGTGTTCCACCCGCAGACGGGCGAGGTCCGCAGCGACGGCCCCGACGGCATCGCCTGCTGGTTCGTGGACACGGACTACAACGGCGAGAGCTTCTTCGTGCGCCACGCCTACTTCCTCGGCGCGAACGACCCGTATTCCGCGCTCAAGACGACACTCAAAGCGGAGATCAACGCCGAAGCCTGGGCCACGCTGAACAGCGACACGTCACGCCCCTTCGAGAAACCCAAGCAAGGTCGCATCGCCGTGAAGGTGATCAATCATCTGGGGGACGAGGTGATGAAGGTGTTCCGGGTTTAACCGCAAAAGAACGCAGAGAACACAAAGAAGATGAAAAGGGGCTGCGAACTCCCCGGAGTTTTTCGCGCTGGGGGACGGGCGGCGGGTGGGGACACCCGCGCTCCAGCGGCGCGGAAGGGAAGTGAGCCGGCCGGGGGATTTGATTGGTTGATGCACGCGGATTTTTCGTGAATTGTAGTCCCTACTTACTATGAATTTCCGATTCAATCTCAGCAAGGCCACGGAAGCCGCGTGCAGTTTCCTGGAGCGTGGCGGCGGGCAGATGAACATCATGAAGCTCGTCAAGTTGCTGTATCTGCTCGACCGCCTCTCGCTGGACCGGCGGAACACGCCGGTCGTGGGCGGGGACTATCTGTCCATGCGGAACGGCCCGGTGATGAGCGAAGTGCTCGATCTCATCAATGCCGGACGTCTGGACGGTGAACAAGACCGGCGCTGGGAGCAGTGCATCAGCGACCGCACCAACCACGAGGTTAGGCTGGAACAGGTGCCCAATCGCGAAAATCTCTCCGAGGCCGAAGTGGGCCTGCTGGACGAAATCTGGGCGGAGCACGGCGACAAGAACCAATGGCAACTGGTCGATTGGTGCCACGCACACTGCAAGGAGTGGACGCCCATAACCAACGGTTGCGCCCCCATCGCCGTCGAGCAGGTGGGCTTTGCCCTCGGGAAAAGCGCCGCGCAAATCAACCGACTCCGCCGGGAGGCCATCGAGTTGAATCAGCTCGATGAAATCTTTGCCGGAGCATGATCCGTCTTGGCACGGCGCTCAAAAGCCAGGAGCCGCCCTTCCATCGTTGTCTCGTGCTTTCCGACCCGCAAGCCAACGGCGGCATGGTCGTGCTCGTGCGGGTTACGACGGATGACGGGACATGGCCCGACCGCGATTGCACTCTGACGCCCGCCGATTGGAGCGAACTGGATCACGATTCAACGGTCGCATATTCCACCTGCAAATTTGGTCCGGCGGCGAAATCACTGGAAGCGGCAGTTCGGCGCGGAATGTTCCAGGTCATTTCATCTCCACCGGACGAGGTGCTGCGCAGGGTAATTGCTGCGGGCCATTCTGCATTGGGAATGCCTCCCGGCGCAAAGAATTTGCTCGCGCAGATTTAATCCCGTGATCGAAACGGCCTTATCACCCGATGTAGAAATGCAGCCGTTCCGAATCGATACAGAATCAAAATGGTATCCGCAGCAGATGTTGGCGCGGCTTGGACAGGATGCCCCCGCTCAACTGACCGCCCTCGGCAACCTCGACCTGCTGGCGTTGCCCAAGACCGGGCTCTTCTGCTCCGCCCGCTGCCCCGGCCACGTCATTTTGTCCGCCTACGACCAAGCCGCCCGCTGGCGCGACGCCGGACGCTGCATCATCAGCGAACTCGCCAACCGCCGCAACGCCCTCGTCGCCGCCCTCGCCACGAAGTCTGCTTCGCCCACATCACCCTCGGTGGCCAGTCCGAACGCCTCACCCACCGCCTCGCCGAATGGCGCGTCCCCTTTTCAAGACTGGAGAAAAGCTGATGGCCACCGACCCCGGCGACCTCGTGCTCGACCCGGTCCCTTCGACACCCGCGCTCCAGGGGCGCGGCTGTCCTCAGCCGCAGCGGTGCCGCATGAAGAAGGGCTGCGAACTCTCCGGAGTCTTTCGCGCTGAGGGATGGGCAGCGGGTGGGGACACCCGCGCTCCAGAAAACTCATGGTTGTCAGCCGGTGACAAGCTGCTACGGTGCGGCCAGTTGGTTTACTGACACCATGAAAACATCTTTCTTCGCTGGCCTGCTTTGCCTTCTCGTCTCCATTGCTCATCTCCCGACGGCTTCCGCGCAGTCGAACAGCACGGTGCGGTTCCGTGTTTCTTACGGTACATTCCATGTGGGGAACATCGACGTCGAGTTGTTCGACAACAATAAACCAGTCACGGTATCGAACTTCCTCACCTACGCGCAGAGCGGTGCCTATAGCAATGCGATCATTGACTACTGTGTGCTTAACTCTGTTGTGCAGGGAGGCTTTGGCACCGTTTCAGATCCCTTGAGTGTTGCAAGCTTCACCCGCTTCTACAGGGTTCCTTCACGGCCAAAAATCACCAATGAGTTTCTGGTTGGGACCCGTTACGAAAATTCTTCAGGCACGTTGGCCATGGCACTTGAGGCTAACCCGAACGACCCAACCCGACCACTGCCAAATTCCGCCTCCACCGCCTGGTTCTTCAATCTCGCGAACAACAGCGCTTCGTTCGACCCAAGGCTCTACACTGTGTTCGGACGGGTTATCACGGGCTCCAACATTCTGTCACATTTCAATACCCTGACAGCGGCCAACCGCGTTATCGCCACGACGAACAATGCCTGCGGGCAGGTGAGATTGTATCCGGACGAGCTCTACCTGCCATTACTCAAGCTTCCCGTCGGAACTTTCCTCCCGGCGAATGGCTGCCCTCGTTACAGCGATCTCTACCGCGTGGACATCCAGATGCTTAACGCCCGCGATGTCGTCGGCCCCAATCTCTCTGTCTCGAACCCCGTTGCCAATCTGATCATCACCAACGGAACCGCTGTCGTGAGCGGCGCAGCCTACGATAACGTCGCCGTCTCCAACGTCTTCGTGGAAATGAACGGAGGGGACGGCCTGCTCGTCTCCAGTACGAACGGCCCGTGGTCCACCACGCTCACCAATCTGCCCGGCGGCACGAACGTCATCGTGGTGAAAGCCTACGACACCTCCGGCAACGTGACCGAAGTCACGCGCCGCATCTTCCACCGGGTCAAGGTGCCCATCTCGCTCACAGTGGTGGGCTCCGGGACCATCAGCGGCGTGACCAACCACGCACCACTGGAAGTCGGCCGTCTCTACACGCTCACCGCCAAGCCCGGCAAAGGCCATCTCTTCGGGGATTGGAGCGGCTCCAACAGCTCCTTGAACCCGAAGCTGACGTTCATGATGGGCACGAACCATTCCCTCACCGCCACGTTTGGCACGAACCTCTTTCCCACCGTGCAAGGCAGCTACAACGGGCTCTTCTACAACACGAACGATTTCCAGCAGGCCAACGCGGGATTCCTCACGTTGAAAGTCGGAAGCTCCGGTGCCAGCTCCGGTAAACTGCTCTTGAACGGCGGCAGCCATTCCGTGAAAGGAGTGTTCAATGCGTTTGGTCTCGGCAACTTCCTCGTCGCGCGCAAGGGAACAGATCCGCTTCATCTCGCCCTGAGTCTTGACCTCACCAATGGCACGGAGCAATTGACCGGCACCGTGACGAACCAGGCTGCCACCGGCGCGGTCTGGACCGCACAGCTTGTCACCGACCGCGCTTACTATGACGGCAAGACCCGCATCGCTCCGCAGGCCGGCAAATACACCGTGCTCTTCCCGGCGGACACCAACTCCGTCGCCGGCCCGGAATCCGACGGCTTCGGCGCAGTGACGGTGACCACGAAGGGAGCCGTCTCGCTCACCGGCACGCTCGCCGATGGAACCAAGGTCACGCAGAAGACCGCGCTTTCGAAATACAGCCAATGGCCGCTCTATGTCCCGCTCTACAAAGGCAAAGGCTCGCTCATCAGCTGGGTGAACTTCACCAACGAAACCACGACCGACGTCAGCGGACTGTTCAACTGGTTCAAGCAGACGAACAGTGCGAAATATTACGCCGCCGGCTTCACGAACGAAGCCGCCATCGTCGGCTCGCTCTTCGTCGCCCCGAAGACCAATGCGATTCTCAACCTGTCCAACGCGCTTGTCGCCTTCACCGGCGGCAATCTCACGACGGACTTCACAAACGGCATCGCCATCGACGCCAAGAGCAAGGTCACCCACCAAAGCCCAAACAAGATGTCGCTGACCTTCAGCAAATCCAGCGGGACGTTCAGCGGTTCAGTGACTCCGCCGGCGGGTGGGAAAGCCACCGCGTTCAAGGGAGCCATTCTTCAGAAGCAAACCAACGGCTCAGGCTTCTTCCTCGGCACGAACTCGAGCGGCCGCGTCACCTTGCAGGCGGAGTAACGCCTCGTTGTAATCACACCTGTAGCCGCCGACGTAAGGAGGCGGAACGGGTAGCGAGGCTCAAGACCTCCGCCTCCTCACGTCAGCGGCTACGCGGCATGTTCCAGTTATTTGGATTGGCTCAGCCTCAAATCCCTGCGCCGAAGGTGGAGAAGGCGGTGTCTCCGGAATGAATCTCAGGCGAGAGCGGTTCGCTTTCGCCGCGCAGAATCCGGTAGCGCTTGATGATGAAGGAAACTTCCTGGCCTTCTTTCAGTCCAAGCGCGGAATACTCCTCCTTCGTCATGCGTGAACGAATCGTCAGGCCCGAGGGCAGCTCCAGTTCCAGCCGCAGCATCACGCCGAGGAAGAACGTGTGCCGCAGCATGGCGCGACAACGATAGGCGGAGGTGTCCGGCGAGATCTGCACGGCGAACGGGCGGAAGCCAATGCGCATCTTCGAGCCGTCCGACCGGTCCAGCGCCGGAAACTCCAGCTCACCATAGCGCGCCACACCGCCCTGCACCGTGAGTTCCAGCACATTGAGCACGCCGATGAAGCGCGCGACAAATTCATTGGCCGGCTCCTCGTAAACTTCCCGCGGCGTGCCGATCTGCTCCAGGTTGCCCTTCGAGAAAATCACGATGCGGTTGGAGACTTCCATCGCCTCCTCCTGATCGTGCGTCACGAAGAGCGTCGTGACGTTGAGGTCCGTGTGCAGCGTGACCAGCCAGTCGCGGAGTTCCTGGCGGATCTTCGCGTCCACCGCGCCGAACGGTTCATCGAGCAGGAGCACGCTGGGCTTCGACGCCAGCGCGCGGGCGATGGCGACGCGCTGCCGCTGGCCGCCAGAGAGCTGGTGCGGGTAACGCTTGTCGAGCCCGTCCAGGCCGAGCAGATGCAGCAGCTCGTGAACGCGGTCGTGAATGTCCGTCTTCTTCCACTTCTTGATCTTCAGGCCGAACGCGATGTTCTTGAACACCGTCATGTTCTTGAAGAGCGCGTAGCTCTGGAAGACGAAGCCGATGTTCCGCTTCTGGACGGAGATGTCGTTCATCCGTTCGCCCCGGATGAAGATGTCGCCGCCGGTCGGCATTTCGAGGCCGGAAATCATCCGCAGCACCGTGGTCTTGCCGCCGCCGCTCGGGCCGAGCAGCGCGACGAGCTCGCCTTCATTCACGGAGAAGTTGACGTTGTTGACGGCCGCGACGCCGCCGAACTTCTTGCTGACATTTCTCAGTTCAATGCTCATGCGGGGCGGCGCGTTGGTTCCATCGTGAGGAGGGCGGGCTTCATTTGGTTGAAGTCGGGACAAAGGTGTCAGGCTCAGGCACGGCAAGCTGCGCGAGCTCGTATTCGCGTTCCTGCTTCCATTCGAGAATCGTCTTGATGCCCAGCGTCACCAGCGCCAGCAGCGCCAGCAGGCTCGCGACGGCAAAGGCGGCGGCCGCGTTGTATTCCTGATACAGCTTCTCCACGCGCAGCGGCATCGTGTCGGTCTGGCCCGTGATGTGGCCGGACACAATCGAGACCGCGCCGAACTCGCCCATCGCGCGCGCATTGCAGAGGATGACGCCGTAGAGCAGCCCCCATTTCACCGAGGGCAGTGTCACGTACCAGAAGGTTTTCCAGCCGCTCGCGCCCAGCGACAGCGCGGCCTCCTCCTGATCGGAGCCGGTGGCCTGCATCACCGGGATCAGCTCGCGCGCGACGAACGGGAACGTGATGAAGACCGTCGCCAGCACGATGCCAGGAACCGCGAAGATGATCTGGATGTCGCGAACGTCGAGCCACGGACCGAGGTAGCCTTGCAGGCCGAACATCACGACGAACATCAGCCCCGCCACGACGGGCGAAACCGAGAACGGCAGGTCGATGAGCGTGATGAGCAGCGGCTTGCCCCGGAAGTTGAACTTGGCGATGCACCACGCGGCGGCGAGTCCGAACACGACGTTCAACGGCACGCTGATCGCGGCGACGAGCAGCGTCAGCTTGATGGCCGACATGGTGTCCGGATCGGACAGCGCCTTGAGGTAGCCCGCCCAGCCCTTGCTGAACGCCTGCGCGAAAACATTCACGAGCGGCAGCAGCAGGAAGACGAGCGTGAAGGTGAGCGCGATGGAAATGAGCAGCCACTTGATGACCGGCGATTCCTCGGTGCCGCGCTGCGACTTGGAGGACGCGTCGCGGGAAGGGCGTGAAGTATTTTTGACGTAGCCAGCCATGATCAGTCCTGATAGCGGCCCGCCCAGCGTTCGAGCAGGTTGATGGTGATGAGGAGGCAGAATGAGATCACCAGGAGCACGACGGCCAGCGACATCGCGCCGCTGTAATCGTATTCCTCGAGCCGGATGATGATGAGCAGCGGCGCGATCTCGGACTTGTTCGGGATGTTTCCCGCGATGAAAATCACGGAGCCGTATTCGCCAATGGCGCGGGCAAAGGCCAGCGTGAAGCCCGTGATGAGCGTCGGCAGCAGCGTCGGCGCGATGATGCTGCAGAAGGTCCGAAAGCGGCTGGCCCCCAGCGTGGCCGCCGCCTCCTCGATCTCACGCTCCATGTTTTCCAGAACGGGCTGAAGTGTCCGCACGACGAACGGCATTCCCACAAAGGTCAGCGCAATGACCACACCGAGCGGCGAGAACGCGGCGTTAATTCCCAGCGGCGCCAGGTATTGCCCGAGCCAGCCGTTCGCGGCGAAGAGATTGGAAAGCGTCAGCCCGGCCACTGCCGTGGGAAGGGCGAACGGAAAGTCGATGAGCGCGTCCATGAAACGCTTGAACGGGAAATGATAGCGCACGAGCACCCAGGCAAGGATGGCCCCGAAGACGGCGTTGATGCAGGCCGCGATGAACGACGCGCCGAACGTGAGCTTGTAGGCGGACATTGCGCGCGGCGTGGTCGCCAGACGCCAGAAGTCAGCCCAGGAAATTTCAAACACGCGGAGGATCAGGCAGGCCATGGGGATGAGCACGATGACGCTCAGGTAAGCGATCGTGTATCCCAGCGTCAGGCCGAAGCCGGGCAGCACGTTGAATTTTTTTTCGGCCATGAATCGCGGTGATGAAAACAGAGTTCGCAGGGCAGGTGTAGGAAAAACAGCCTCTCGGCAAACGCGCGAACCGCAGAACTATTTTCGAGACTGATAGATTTGATCAAACGCGCCACCTTCGCTGAAGTGCGCCGCCTGCGCCGCCGCCCAGCCGCCGAAATCTCCGTCAATGGTGAGGAGCCTGATCGTCGGGAACGACGACGCGTGCTTCGCCGCGACGGATTCCAGACGCGGCCGGAAATAATGTTTCGCGGCGATCTCCTGTCCCGCCTCGGTGTAGAGATATTCGAGATAAGCCTTGGCCACGGCTTCGGTCCCGCGCTTCTTCACCACGCGATCCACGACGGTCACCGGCGGCTCGGCCAGAATGCTGATCGAGGGAGCCACAAGCTCGAACTCTCCTTTGCCAAGTTCTTTGATCGCGAGAATGGCTTCGTTCTCCCAGGCGATCAGCACGTCGCCAATGCCGCGCTGCACAAAGGTCGTCGTAGCGCCGCGTGCGCCAGTGTCGAGCACCGGCACATTCTTGAAGAGCGCTTTGAGAAACTCCCGCGCCTTCGCCGCATCGCCCGTGCGCTTCCATTCGTAGCCGTAGGCGGCGAGGTAATTCCAGCGCGCTCCTCCGGAGGTCTTCGGGTTCGGCGTGATGACGGATATGCCGGGCTTGATGAGATCGTCCCAGTCCTTGATGCCCTTCGGATTCCCCTTTCGCACGAGGAAGACAATGGTGGACGTGAATGGGGCGCTGTTGTTCGGCAGCCGCTTCTGCCACTCCTTCGGAATCATTTTCCCCTTCTCCGCCAACGCATTGACATCCAGCGCGAGCGCGAGCGTGACGACATCCGCCTGCAAGCCGTCGATGACGCCGCGCGCCTGTTTGCCGGAACCGCCGTGCGACTGCCTGATGGAAACCTTGTCGCCGGTCTTGGCCTCCCAATGTTTGGCGAACGCTTTGTTGAAGTCTTCGTAAAGCTCGCGCGTGGGGTCGTAAGAGACATTGAGCAGCGTCACGTCCTTGGCGAGCAACGAGCCTGGCAAAATGCCCAGCACCGCCAGCAGGATGAACAGCGAACGAATCGAGAGTCTGTCTTTCATAAGCGGAGGTTCGTGTTGCGTGGTCGGGGAGAGTTGGAACGAGATTCGCGCGAGAGGGAAGCCTTGGAGAGTTCCCCATACCCCACCGAGCCGCAGGCGGTTCGCCTGCTGGATCACCCATTCGCACACGTTCATCCGCTTCTCAGTTCCAACCCGTTTCAGTTGCATGAGCGGATACTAGATCATATCTCTAGCGCAACAGTCGAGTTTTAATTGTTGGTAAACCATTATCCCAGTTCCAGCCCCATAATAAGCCTTTAAAACGATCAGAGTTATTCTTGATGCTTTTGATTGAGATTATACACTGCGGTCAATGAAGCTCTCCGTTCGGGGTGAATACGCGTTGCGGGCGTTGATTGTCTTGGGGCTGGATTACATCGAGGACGACTCGGTGGTTCGCATCCAGGAAATCTCCACGCGACAGAACATCCCGAAGCGTTTCTTGGAGCAGATTCTCAACGACCTCAAGTCCGCTGGCGTGCTGGAGAGCAAGCGGGGCATCGCCGGCGGTTACCGGCTCAGGCGCGCTCCAGAGAACATCACGCTCGCCGAAGTCATCCGGCACATCGAAGGCCCGCTCGCGCCCGTGAGCTGCGTGAGTGAACGCTTCTATGAGAAGTGCTCTTGCCCGAACGAGGACAAATGCGCCATCCGCAGCGTGATGAAGGAAGTGCGGGACGCGATTGTGAAAATCCTGGAGGACGTGACCGTCGCGCAGATGTGTGAACGCGTGAAGAAACTGCAAGGCACGCAGGCCAACCCGCTCGACTACATCATTTAGCCAAGCGCTGGAAACAGCATTTCAACCACGGATGGACACAGATGCACACGGATAAGAGAAGGGAGGAAGACACGAATTCCACGAATGTTCACGAATGCAGTTTTCAGCCTTCGAGCTGAATCGTGAAATTCGTGTCTCATTCCCCATCCGTGTGCATCTGTGGCCATCCGTGGTTGAACAACTTCATTCTCAGTTCCAACTGCCGGATTCAGGATCAGTCCGAGAGCTTGGAGCGGCCGGCGCGATGCTCCTTCAGACGGCGAACATCCTCATCCACCATCAGCTTGGTCAGCGCCTCAAACTTGGTCTTCGGCTCCCAGCCCAGCTTCTTCTTCGCCTTCGAGTAGTCGCCGATCAGCAAGTCCACTTCGGCCGGGCGGAAATACTTGGCGTCGATCTCGACGTACTTCTCCCAGTCCAGACCGACATGGGCAAAGGCGACTTCCAGAAACTCCTTCACGCTATGGGTCTCGCCCGTGGCGATGACGTAGTCGTCCGGCTGGTCCTGTTGCAGCATCAGCCACATCGCCTCCACGTATTCCTTCGCGTAGCCCCAGTCGCGTTTCGAATCGAGATTCCCGAGATACAGCTTGTCCTGCAACCCCAGCAGAATGTGCGCGACCGCCCGCGTGATCTTCCGCGTGACGAAGGTCTCGCCGCGCCGGGGCGACTCGTGGTTGAACAAAATCCCGCTGCTCGCGTGCAGGCCGTAGGACTCACGATAATTCACCGTCACCCAGTGCGCGTAGAGCTTCGCGCAGGCGTAGGGGCTGCGCGGATAGAACGGCGTCGTCTCGCTCTGCGGCACCGCCTGCACCAGTCCATACATCTCGCTGGAAGACGCCTGATAGAACCGGGGCTTCATGCCCGATTCCCGAATCGCCTCCAGGATGCGCACCGCTCCTGTCGCCGTGATGTCCGTGGTGTACTCCGGGCAATCGAAGCTCACCCGCACATGGCTCTGGGCGGCGAGATTGTAAATCTCGTGCGGCTCAATTTTCGCGAGCAACCGGGAAATGCCGCTGGCGTCGCTCAAGTCGCCGTAGTGCAGCATCAGCCGCGCGCTGCTCTGGTGTGGGTCGGTATAGATGTGGTCCAGACGGCCGGTGTTGAACGTGCTCGCGCGCCGGATGATTCCGTGAACCTCGTAGCCCTTGGATAACAGGAGCTCCGCCAGATAAGAGCCGTCCTGTCCCGTGATGCCAGTGATGAGCGCGCGTTTAGACATAGATTTCTGGGGCGACAATCCAAAACTCCCGGTGCCGACGCAAGCCAAAGCCTATCGGGCCATCCCGGCTCCTTCACCGCGAGGGTCCGCCACGCCCAGAAATCCTCCCTTGGGATTGACCGATACCGCCTGCGCCGCACCCAGACTTTCCACGACCACCACGCGATGCCCGCGCTTCATCAGCTCCAGGCGCACGCTTCCGGACAGCCGCTTCTCCACCTTCAATTCGTCCGGCTGCCATTGATGATGAAAGCGCGGCTGAGCCAGCGCCTGCTTCGCCGTGGTGCCGAAATCAATCACCTGCAAGATCGCCAGCAACGTCTGGCTGATGATCGTCGGCCCGCCCGCCGCGCCCACCGCCAGGATCGGGTGACCGTCCTTCAGCACAATCGTCGGGCTCATGCTGGAGAGCGGACGTTTGTTCGGCGCGACGGCGTTGGCTTCTGCGCCGAGCAAACCGAAGGCATTCGCGACACCCGGCTGGATCGAGAAATCATCCATCTGATTGTTCATCACGATGCCCGTGCCCGGAATGACCACCTTCGATCCGAACGTCGTGTTCACCGTCGCCGTGCAGGCCACCCAGTTTCCCTCCGCATCCGCGCATGAGAAATGCGTCGTGTGCTTGCCGAACAAATCCTCCGCCGCACGCTCCGGCGTGTCGTGCTGCGGCACGGCGGTGGCTTGCTTCATGTCGATCCGCTTCGCGAGTCTCGCGGCATACTGTTTCGACAGCAACCCGCGCGGCACCGGCACGAAGTCCGGATCGCCCAGCCAGAAAGCACGGTCGGCAAACGCCAGCTTCATCGCTTCCGTCACCACATGCACGAAGTCCGCCGAGTTCGCGCCCAGCCGCTTCAGGTCGAACTGTTCGAGGATGTTCAGAATCTGCGCGACATGAACCCCGCCTGAACTCGGCGGCGGAAATCCCACGATCTCGTAGCCTCGATACGTCGTCCGAACCGGCTCCCGCACCTTGAAATCGTAATGGCGAAAATCCTCCGCCGTCGCGATGCCGCCGTTGGACTTCATCCAGCTCGCCGTCCGATCCGCAAACGCGCCGCCGTAAAACCAACCAATCCCCTGCTCCGCCATCGCGCGATAACTCCGCCCCAAATCCGGCTGGCGCAGAATCGCTCCCTCCGCCAACGGCGATCCGTCCGGCTTGAGAAAGATTACCCGGGAAGACTCGAATCCACGCAGCTCACCCGCCGCTGAAGCCAGCCGTTGCGCATAGGTGTGGCTGAGCGGAAAACCCTTCTCCGCAATCTCCGCCGCCACCAGAAGATGTTGTCGCAAAGTCAGCTTTCCGAAGTTCCGAATCGCGTGATCATAGGCCGCCAGCGAACCGGGCACGCCGATGGCGAGCGAACCTGTCTGGCTCAATCGCGCATCTCCTTTCCCGCCGCGCACGAACATGTCGCGCGTTGCGGCAGCCGGCGCTTTCTCGCGCCCATCGATGGACACCACGGAACCATCCGCACGCCGGAGCAACAGGAAGCAGCCGCCGCCCACGCCGGAGTTGAACCCATCGACCACGCCGAGCGTCAAGCCCGCCGCCACCGCCGCGTCCACCGCGTTGCCACCGGATTCCATTGCGCGGATCGCCGCCTCGCTCGCCAGCGGATGCACCGTCGCCACCGCGCCGCGTTTTCCCGCACTCGGCGCCGCCTCGACGACGCCGGTGAACGTGACGATCAGCAGGACGGTCATGCACAACGTGCGAACGGTCGTCGGACACACGGCATTCCGGCGCAGAAGAGCTTTCATGAAAGCGATGGTAAGGAACCTTCCTCCGCTGACAACTGCGCAATGGATGCGATTCGGATGTGATGGCCAGTTGAATCACAGGGAGCGCAGGGAACCCCAGACGATAATGACCTCATGCCATGACACCTTGCCCGTTTGACACGCCTG
>Ga0163153_10005772_pt1 | contig 14390 bp, 9 predicted proteins | sample OliLakLV19MP6IB1_FD_148629 | JGI IMG/M metagenome (GOLD analysis project Ga0163153, IMG submission 148629) | Freshwater microbial mat bacterial communities from Lake Vanda, McMurdo Dry Valleys, Antarctica - Oligotrophic Lake LV.19.MP6.IB-1 | ecosystem: Environmental > Aquatic > Freshwater > Lake... | reverse complement strand
GAACGGTGTTCCCCAATTCATCGGCGTTGCCGCGATCGGCGACTTCGATCGGCCAGCGGAGCTCCAAAACGTCGACCGCCGCGGCGCACGGCGAGCGGCGCACGGCATCGAGCGCCGCATCGACCATGCGGGCCAGGTCGTCGTCCCGTTCGACGGCGTCGACCGTCACCGAAACGCGTCCCCCTTGCTCGGTGAGCGTGGAGAACGCGGCCGGCAATGCCGCCAGTTGCGACGCGGGGCAGACGAATCGGCCCAACAGCCGGGCATCGGCCGAGGTCCGGTACTTCAGATAGTTCGCCGCCGCTTGCCCGAGCGGCAACCGCGCCGGGGGAAACGTCCCCGCGTAGTCGATAGCGCCGTCGATGAGCGTCGCCAGGGCGCTCCCGGCGCGCGCCGCCCGTTTCAGTGATTGAGCCATGATTGACCGTACTCCAGGTCCTCCACGGCGGTCGCCCCCTCGGCGACGTGCAGCGGATGGAACGTATCCAACATGACCGCCAACTCTTCGGTTCGCTTCGCCCCGAGCGAGGCCTCGACCCGGCCCGGGTGCGGCCCGTGCGGCAAGCCGCCGGGATGCAACGTCAGCGATTCGAACTCGATGTCCTTGCGGCTCATGAACTCGCTGTTGGCGTAGTAGATCACTTCGTCGCTGTGGACGTTCGAATGGTTGTAAGGGACCGGGACGGCGTCGGGACGGAAATCGAACGGCCGCGGCACGAACGAACAGACGACGAAATTATCGCTTTGAAACGTCTGATGCACCGGCGGCGGCTGGTGCAGGCTGCCGACGATCGGCTCGAAATCGCGGATCGACAGGGCCCAGGGATAGTAACAGCCGTCCCAGCCGACGACGTCCCAGGGATGGTGGTCGAGCACGATGTCGGTGAGGACGTTGTTCTGCTTGACGACCAGGCGGAACTCGCCCGTTTCATCGTGCACGTCGAGCCGCTCCGGCCGGCGCACGTCGCGCTCGCAATAGGGGCTGTGCTCCAGGAACTGCCCGACTTCGTTGAGATAGCGGTTCGGCGGGCGAATCGAGCCGCCGCTTTCGATCGTCACCAGGCGGGTCGACTGCTCCGGCCGGTAGCGGTGCATGATGCCGCGAGGAATGACGAGATAGTCGCCGTCGCGATAGCTCAGCTCGCCGAATTGGGTCTCCAACACGCCGCGGCCTCGGCTGACGAAGGCCAGTTCGTCACCCTCCGCGTTGCGGAAGAAGAAGTCCGGCGTCGTCTCAAACACGACGTGCGACATGGCCGCGTCGCGATTGAACAGAATCGGCGTGCGGTCGAGGATCGACTTTGCCGGCGCGGGGAGCCGCCCCAGCCGGAAGTGTCGCATCCGCAAAGTCGGGTCGGGCTCGATACGCCACTCCAGTCGCTTGCGCAGCGAGGTCGACTTGACGCTCGTCGGCGCACGATGATGGTACAGCAACGATTCGGGCCCGGAGAATCCGCGACTCCCCATGACGTGCTCGTGGTAGAGGCCGCCGTCGGGACGGCGAAACACCGTGTGCCGTTTGCGCGGAACTTCGCCGAGACGATGGTAGGCGGGCATGGCGTATCCCTATAGGTTTCCGCGTGCGGCTTGCTCTCGTTCGATGGCTTCGAACAAGGCCCGAAAATTGCCCTTGCCGAAGGCGTCGGATCCGCGGCGTTGGATGATCTCGTAGAATAACGTCGGACGATCCTCCACCGGCTTGGTGAAGATCTGGAGCAGGTAACCCTTTTCGTCGCGATCGACCAGGATGTTCAGATCGGTGATCGTCCGGGCGTCTTCATCGATCCGGCCGACGCGTCCCCAGAGCGTCTCGTAGTAAGAAGCGGGCACGGCCAGGAACTCGACTCCGTTGTCGCGCAGAACCGAGACCGTGTGGATGATGTCGCGCGTCGCCAGGGCGATATGCTGCACGCCCGGCCCGGTGTTGTAGTCGAGATACTCCTGAATCTGGCTTTTCCGCTTGCCCGGAGCCGGCTCGTTGATCGGAAACTTGATCTGGTGCCGAGAGTCGGACATCACGCGGCTGCGAAGCGCGGAAAAGTCCGTCGAAATGTCCTTGTCGTCGAACGACATGAACTGGTGGAAGCCGAGTACCTGGTTGTAGTAGGTTCCCCAGTCGTTCATGCGGCCGTTTTCGACGTTGCCGACGATGTGATCGATCCTCGCGAGTCCCGCGCCGGGTGCAGGCTTGCGGCGCACCTGGTACCCCGGCAGGAAGGGCCCGCGATAATCGGCCGACGAGAAATCGGTCGCTGAGATGAACGAGTGCAACGTATCGCCGTAGGCGCGGATTTTGGCCCGGCGAACACGGCCGGAATCGTCGGACATATCGTAAGGCTCGCGGGCCGTTCGAGCACCACGTCGCACGGCCTCGGCATGGCAGGCGTCCACGTCATCGACCAGAAAAGCGATGTCGAGAACGCCGTCGCCGTGGAGCCTAAGGTACTCGGTCATCGGATCGTCGGGCGATAGGGGCGTACTGACCACCAGGCGGATGTCCCCCTGTTGCAGCACGTACGACGCCTGGTCGCGAACGCCCGTCTCCGGACCGGCGTAGGCCAACTGCGAGTAACCAAAGGCGCGGCGATAGAAATAGGCCGCCTGCTTGGCGTTGCCGACGAGCAGCTCGACGTGGTGGATCGACTTGAGCGGCAATGGGGCGTCGGACATGAATCGTCCTCCTCGCAAACCGGGACTCTCCCGGTGCGGCAAGTTTCCTCTTCCCCGTCTGCAGGCATTCTAGGAGTCGCTTCCGGCCGGCGGCAACGGAATCCTTGCCCGACGTCGACGGCACCGTAGAATTTTACGTCTTATCGCACTCGTCGCTTCGTCGATGGTCAGTATGCCGAGCGGGAAGGTGCCCTCATGTGCGCAACGACTACGAATACTCCCCGGGCCGCGGAATTGTTGATTGCGGCCGGCATATTGTCGCCGCATGCCGGCTCGATGTCCCAAACGGTCCCGGAGCATTTGCGGCTGTATCTCGAGCAGGCCGATCGCGTGCTCGGCGGAGTGCACGACCTCGCCGAGCGCGGCGAAGCCGACGACCGGACGTGCGCCGCGTTTCGGCAATTGCTGGTCGACGCGTGCGCGCGGGTGTTATGCCATCCGATCGTCGCCGGGAACCTCTATCTGCGGCGCTTCGCCCGCGGCGTCACCCTCGCCCAGGCTCGGCACGAACTGCAACAATTCTCGGTGTTCGCCGCCCATTTCGACGTCGCTCAGGCCAAGCTCGTGGCCAACGCGCCGAGCCGAGAGGCCTACCTGGAGCGGCTCAAGGTGCTGCTCAACGAAAAAGGAATTCCGTACGCGCACGGTTTCGAAGGGGAACTGACCGGCCGCTGGACCCTGGAGACCGTCCACTTTACTTGGTTGCGGAACATGGCCGACGGCCTCGGATTGAAGTTCGAAGACCTGGCCAAGACCTCCGTCGCGCTGCCCGGCACCCTGGCGTTCGTCAACGCCACGTTCAACTATTACGCGAGCGAAGATCCGAATGCGGCACTGGGCGCTTCCTTCGCCGTTGAGAATTGGGCCGCCAACAGCCTGTGGAAGCCCTGGATCGAAGGGATGAGAAAACTCAACGCGCAATTGCCGCGGCCCGTGAACCTGGGTTATCTCACCTACCACGACTCGGAAGAAGAGCACCACTCCCAGGCGACGCTCGATGAGCTGCTGGAAAACTTCCGGCAGCCGTGGTTCGACGCCGCCAAGTTTCTCGACGGCGCCGAGCGCATGCTCACCGACGGCGTCGGTGCGTACTACGAGTCGCAACTGGCGACGTTGCCGGACCGCGACGATACTTGGCCCGAACGGGCCGCGGGGCCGCGAATGTTCGACCCCTCGAAGCTCCGGCCCTCGGCCCAGACGGAGCCGCCGCCTGATAACGGCGGCCCGCCGGAAATGCCGGCCAAGGCGAAGCGGAAGGCCCGCTAAAGCGACGTGACGCGATCGCCGGCTCGGACTTTCTCCATTAGATTTCCACCAACTGGGCCGTGAAGTGGCGGAGCGCCGGCGGTTCCGAGACGATTTTCAGGCCACGCAACTCGCCGCGACGCTCGAAGACTTCGATTACCGCTTCGACGACGTAGTCCATGTGCGACTGCGTGTAGACGCGGCGCGGGAACGCCAATCGCACCAGTTCGAGCGGGGGCGGTTCGCGCCCTGCGCCGCCGAACATGAGCGAGCCGATCTCGACGGCGCGAATTCCGGCGTGCCGATAGAAGGCCGCCACGATCGCCTGGCCCGGAAACTGCGCGGGCGGAATATGCGGGCAGAACGCCGAAGCGTCGAGATAGACGGCATGGCCGCCCGGCGGTTCGACGATCGGAACTCCGGCCGACGTCAATCGCTCTCCGACATACTCGGCCGTACGGATGCGATATCGCAAATAGTCCTCGTTCAGCACTTCTTGAAAGCCTTGCGCCATGGCTTCCAGGTCGCGTCCGGCGAGGCCGCCGTACGTGACGTACCCTTCGGTAAGAATCAATAAGTTGCAGGCCCGTTGAAAAAGTGCCTCGTCGCGGACCAGCAGCACGCCGCCGATGTTCACCAACCCGTCTTTCTTGGCGCTGATCAATGCTCCGTCGGCCAGGTCGAACATGTCGCGGACGATCGCCCGCACCGGACGCTCTTGTTCCGGCACTTCGCGAAGCTTGATGAAGTACGCGTTTTCGGCGAATCGGGCCGCATCGAAAAATAGCGGAAGTCCGAATTCATCGCAAACGGCGCGAACCGCTCGCAGGTTTTCCAGGCTCGCCGGCTGTCCGCCGTAACTGTTGCTGGTGACGGTCATCATCACGACGGGGACGTTCACAGGCCCGACGCGCCCGATCGCGGCGCGCAATTCTTCGACGTCCATGTTTCCTTTGAACGGATGACGCCGACGCGGGTCGCGGGCCTCGGCAATCGGCAGGTCGAGTGCCGCGGCGCCGGAATGCTCGAGGTTGGCACGGGTGGTGTCAAAATGCCCGTTGCTCGGCACCGTTTTGCCCGAACCGCCGACAAGCTCGAAGAGAATTCGCTCAGCCGCGCGTCCCTGGTGCGTCGGCAGGACGTGGCGGAACCCGGTGAGGTTTTGGACGACTTTCTCGAAATGATAGAAGCTCGGCGAGCCGGCATAACTTTCGTCGGCTTGCATGACGCCGGCCCATTGCAAGCTGCTCATCGCCCCCGTGCCGCTGTCGGTCAAGAGGTCGATGAGGACGTCGTCGGAATGCAGTAAGAAGACGTTGAATCCGGCTCGGCAAAGCAAGCTTTCGCGCTCGTCGCGCGTACGCATCGTCAACGGTTCGACGACCTTGATGCGAAACGGCTCGATGATCGTCTTCATGCGTGCGACCCCGACGAGGTTTTGTTGTCAGGTAATCTTGTGCGCCCGCGTCTCGTCGATGAGTTGTCGGAGCCACTCCATATACGGCGTGCCGCCGGTGCCGCGCGGGTCGGGAGTGCGACGGTGGATGTATTCTTGAGCCCAACCGTAGTGAACTTCCCGGAACACGGCCATCGCCTCGAGCAGGTCGTTGTAAACGGCCTTGTCGGCCTCCGGGCGAACGTCGGGGAGGCTCCGCACTTCGGCGATCAGCGCCCGGTGCTCGGGCGGCATGAAGTTGAGCATGTCGGCCAGATGGTTCAAAAGAATCGACGGCCGATGGGGCACCTTCATAAAGGCCGACAACGTCGGCACGACGGAGCTTTGCGCTCCCGTTTCGCCCCGATAGTCGAGTGGCGCCGCACTCACCCCTTCGTAGACGACGCGTTCGAAGAAGCGGATGTAGGGTCGAAACGTCTTGAAGTAGAGGGCCGGATCCATTTTCTCCGGAATCCGCCGGAGTACGGCGACCTGACGCCAAACGGCCCCGGCAATCATCGCCAGATCGCGATTGACCGTCGCCGAGTCGCCCGATGTGTAAGCCGCGGCGGCCGACTCGATCGCCGCGAGAATCTCGGCCGCGATCGCCTCGATCTCGACGTGCACCAGGATGAACCAATGCTCGTCGTAAAGATGAACGAAGTTTTGCAGCGTGTCGATGTTGCCCAAGGCGATCGGACCCGCCGGATCGAACCGTTTCCAGTTATAGAGCGCGTAGCCGTCGTAACTCAGGATCGGCGGCCGCCCAAGCAACTCGCAAGCCCGACAAAGGGGCGCCGCCACATTGTGCGGCAATACGGTTTCCGGCGGCAGGCCGACTTGGTTCACGTACGCCGATGCCAGGAAGCCGAGGCGAACGTAGTACAGGCGCAATTGCCGCAACGTTTCCTCGGGCCGATCGCACGGATCGGGGAGCGACCACTCGGGCAGCCGCAACCCGCGAACCAATTTGCGGAACCCGGCGTCTTCAAGCAAGCTCGGCAAATCGCGCCCGAGTTCGTCGAGAACCGCCAGCGGCGAGTCGTGGGGAAACTCCTTGAGCGGATCTCGCTCGGGTAGAAACCCGTGCTCCACGAACGTTTGTTCCATGGCGTCCCCGGCGTCGATTAATCGCCCGCTACAATCATACGCCGGCGGCGCCATTCAGGCATACGTTACGTCGTCAGGAGTCAGCGCCGGAATCGACGCGGCCCTGGCGGTCATTGCGCGGCTCCGCGGTCGCGAAACGAGCCTCCAAATCGCCGAGCGAGCGGAATACTCTTGGCAGGAGGACGATACCCACGACCCGTTTGCGCCCGGCGATGCCGATCGAACCGGAGGCTAGACCGCGGCGCGACCGACGAGTTCCGTCGCATTGGCGCCCTGGGCGATTTGCGGCGAGGCTCTGAACAGGCGCCCCGGCAACGTTAGAACCGCGACCCCGGAGACGAGCGCGGCGGCCATCACGTAGAAGGCCGGCGAAAGATCGTCGTGCGTTCGCTCCATCAGCCAAGTGGCCGCCAGCGGCGCCGTTCCTCCGGCAAGCCCCAAACAGAGGTTGTAGCCGATGGAAACGGCGCTGCAGCGCACGCGGGCCGGAAACGCCTCGACCATCGTAACCGGGACCACACCGCAGTAGGTTCCGATGGCCACGGCGAGCCCCAATTGCCCGAGCCCCGCCAACCACGGCTCTCCTTGCGCCATCAGCCAAAACATCGGCCAAGCGAAGGCGAATACGCTCGCGGCCGCGGCCAGCATCAGCGGCTTTCGTCCGACGCGGTCGGAAAGCGCGCCGGCCAACGGCAGCACCACCACGAGCACGATCATGCTCAACGAGTTGATGTCGAGCGCCCTCTCCGCCGAGAAGTGCGAAACCTTTTGGAAGTAAGTCACCACGAACACGAAGACGGTGTAGAAGCCGACGGCGTTGAGCAGGCTCAGCGCGGCGACTTGGATCATGCTTCGCCAGTGGTCGCGGAAAGCTTCGACGATCGGACTTTTCCGCCGCTTCTCTATTTCGTTCGGAGCGACGGCCGCGGAATCGGGCAGGTGTTCGCGGATGTAGAGTCCGGCCAGTCCGACAAATAGGCCCACGATGAACGGCAATCGCCAGCCCCACGCCCCCACGGCTTCCGCCGGCAGGAAAGTGGAGATCAACGCCCCGACGGCCGAGCCGAGCAACGTGCCGAGCGTCGCCCCGGCCGTGCTCCAGCTGCCGGCGTATCCGCGGCGCTCGGGCCGGGCCGTTTCCACCAGGAACACGACCGAGGTCGTGTACTCGCCGCCGACCGAAACCCCTTGCACCATCCGCAGCACCACGAGCAGCACCGATGCCGTGACTCCGAGCGTTTCGTAACCCGGCAGAACGCCGATCAGAAACGTGGGAATCGCCATCGCCAGTACGGAGACGGTCAGGGCGGCTTTCCGTCCGATCCGATCGCCGATGTAGCCGAAGACGAAACCGCCGAGCGGCCGCATCAGAAACCCGGCCGCAAACACGCCGAACGCCGCGATGAGCGAGGCGTTGGGGTCGTCAGACGGGAAGAAGTGCCGGCCGATGATCGGTGCGAAGTAACCGTAGACGGCGAAGTCGTACCACTCCATCACGTTGCCGGCGATTCCGGCCAGAATGGTGCGTCGCGACGCGGCCCGTGTCGAAGCGTGTGTCGGTGTGCCGGCCTCGAGAGCCGATTCGCCGGATGAGATCATGGAACGGTACCGCCAAGTGAGGAGCAGCGTGCTGACCTGAGCGAAGATAGCTCGCAGACGCGTGTGCCGATCCGAAACGTTTCCGTCGACCGACCGGTCGCCGCCGCCGGTCCGGCGCCCGCCGCAAGATCGGCACAACCGTCACGCCCCGCGTCCATCGGCAGCCGCCTAGCCCGCGAGCCCCGGCACGTAAACGTAGCTTTCCTCGCGCTGGAGCCGCGTTTCACAAACCGGGCAAGCGGTCACCGTCTTCGCACACTCCAAGAACTCACCCGTCGATCCGAGATCGGGCGCGTGCTCGTGCAGAACGGCGCCGCACGCGACGCACTCCAGCACGACGGCCGTCGGCGGGTCATCTATCGGCGCCTTGCAAACCGCACACGCGCGACCCACGTGCTCCGTCGCGACCGGCCCGACGTACGGGCGTTGGATCATCGACAGGTGCAGCGCCACCGGTTCACCGACACACTTCAACACGTCGCGCACGTGCAGTTCGCAGGTCGAGCCGACGATCTCGCCGTTCACTCGAACCACTATGTCGTCATCGTCGACCGTCAGCCGAACGGTCGGGACCGGCCGACCCGGCAACGGCTCGAAAATCAGCGAATCCGGCCGAACGCCGGCGGCCGTCATCACCAAGTTATGTCGAATCCGCAGCGAAACCACCCCGTCCAACGCGATGATCTCCGGCGGTCGCCGTTCGTCTTCCGACGCCGACTCGGTATTCAAACGCTCCACGAAAAGGCACAACGCCCTGCTTCCCAAATTCGTCATGGCAAAACTCGCTCGTGTAAAAGTGCGCCGTCGGCATTCGGTCTTGCGCAGACTCCCGCTCGAAATCACTCTTCTCGTGGTCGTCCACGCTTTTGTGCGAAACCGCCGGCGTGTGCGCGACAATTTGTCGATAGCCGAATCGAAACAATCTCGTAAAATCCGGCTAACGCCGTGTGAACCTGCCCTAAATGCGATCGCTCCATCGTTCGACGGCGTGCAGCCAAGCCGATTCACGTCCGACAGCGTCGCCGCCCCGACGACGCGGGGTCAACGATTTTTGGCGGTTATTTTCAATGACGCGTCGGCGGCGCGAAGCGGGCGCGCCCCGGGCGCGATAGCGGGCGACGGCGACGACGACTAAGGAGAGGCGGTATGTCAAAGCAGCCGAAGGACATCGGACTCGTTCTGAAGAACGTTGTGAGTCGAATCGAATCCCCGGATCCCCGGCGGCGGCACGAAGGCTACACGACGCTGGAACATGATGCCGAGTTCCTGCACGGGCGGATCCCCAAGGAATGGGTCCCCCGGCTCCTCAAAGCCTTCTTCAACGAGGCCGACGTAGAGCTGCGCGAACTGGCGCTCCGCGCGATGTTAACCGTCTCGCTGATGCCGCCCTTGGCGGCGTCCGCGCCCGACACAAACGAGACATCGGCCGATCGGCCCACTTCCGGCGTCGCCAAGCCGCGCGGCGGTTCCCGCAGCGCTGCCGCGAAAAAATGCCTCGGCCAGTGGCTCTTCGAGCCCTTCCTGCAGAAATCGGCGGTCATCTCGGTCTACGACGCCGAGAAGTTTCGTCGCGACGAGCCCGCCGAAGTCTATCTCGGCCGACGACTAGCGTTCGATTGGAATCGGGCCACGGAGTTCATCCACTTCTCCGCGTCGTCCCCCCGGGCTCACCTCCTCTTGCCGAACCAATCGTTCAAAGCGGTTTGCGTCGTCGGCAGGCCGGGCCTGTTCGGCGAGCAATGGTTTCTGCCGCTGATCCGTTACCCTTCGATTCCCGGCGGCGATCAGGGAGCGTCGGAAGCCCTGCGATTCGGCTTCGACGTGCACCGCCGTTCGCCCGACGTGCCGCACAATCAGATCGATCCGGCCTACCACCACCTGGTCGAACGCAAAGGAGACGAGTCGATCGAGTTGCGACACACCGAAGACGACGGGCATAGCCGCCGCGATTACGGCCTCGTGCAACGCTACTCGGTGGAAATCGGGGGGCAGTCGACCGTGATCGTGGTGATCGCGGGCGCCTCTTCGCTGGGCACGCTCGGGGCCGCGCGGTGGGCCACCCAAACGATCTTTCCCAATCTCGACGATTCGGAAAGCGACGCCACGGCGATTCCGATGCCCGATTTGAAACGGCTCGGCGCACGATTGGAAGCGTTGGTGCAGGTCAACGCCGACTCCACGCAGGGGGCTTGGGAGTCACCCAACGTCGAGTTGTTGAACCTCTCGATCGATGCCGAAAGCTGGTCGCCCGCCGATCGTCGCTGGCTGCCTACCGCACCCGACGAAGTGACCCTCGTCTATCGCGAGAAAAAGCTCGCGCGGATTCTCTTCGACCGCCGCGCGCACGCGTTCGGCAATCTGAGCAAGATGTTCGCCCTGACCAGGGCCCTGGCCGAAGCGGCCGAACAAGGCCGTTCGACCTGGTCGCTCGACGATCTCCGCGCCGACAACGGTGCCTGGGGACTGAAACCGGACGCCCTGGCGATCGACGGCGACCAAATCCACTGGCGATGCAAAGTCCGCCGCATCGACGAGCCGTAAGGAACTGGGATTTACGCGAAGAGTTTTGCCGCACCCATCTCTAACGAGCCCGCCGTATGCTTGGCGAAACCGACCTGCCGCTCAAGGTCTTGGTTGAACAGGCCGGCTTCACCGACATTCGTTGATCCGTTACAACTGGCGGTGCGTTATTGCCGCGGATTCGGCCTCGCTCGCACGGCTTCAAAGTGTTGCTCAGGGCTCCATCGGGCAGCTGACGCCGGGTTCGACGTTCACCCCGCTCCGGCCTCCGCGTCGCTAGCGAGACCTCCCGAGCACCTCATGGTCGCGAGCACCGCATCGGTAACGACGGATCAATCGGTGCCCGCCGCCGGCGAAACCTCGAGCCTGGAATACCGCCCGGAAATCGACGGCTTGCGAGCCGTGGCCGTGATACCGGTCGTTCTGTTTCATCTGGGAATCGTTGGGATTCCCGGCGGGTACCTCGGCGTCGACGTCTTCTTCGTCATTTCCGGATTTTTGATTACGTCGATCCTGAAAAGAGAGCTGATCGCAGGCAACTTTTCTTTCCGGGCGTTTTGGGCACGGCGAATCCGTCGCATCCTGCCGCCGCTGCTGGCGATGACCGCCGCCACGCTCATCGTCACGTTCGGCTTCGCCTACAAACTCGACCGACCCGAAATCGGGGCCCAAGCCGCGGCGGCGCTGGCGTCCGTGGCGAACATCTACTTCTGGCGAGTATCGGGCGATTACTGGGGATCTCGGGCCGAGAGTTCGCCGCTGCTTCACACCTGGTCGTTGTCGGTGGAAGAACAGTTCTATCTGCTGTTTCCCGTCCTGTTATGGCTCGTGTTTCGCTACGACCCGCGCCGCCTTCCGCAGGCCGTCCTGCTCGTCATCGGAATCAGCGTTCCGCTGTTCCTCTGGGGCTCCTCGGCGCATCCTGCGGCGAGCTTCTACCTGCCGGCGACGCGCGCGTGGGAACTGGCGGCCGGCTGCTTTCTGGCCGCCGCTCAACCTGCGCCGCGCGCACGCTCGCCTATACGCGCCGGCCTCGCCCTGGCGGGGCTCGGCGCGGTCGTCGCGTCGTATTTGCTGCTGCCCCGCCCCGGCGGCGCGGTGATCGGCACCGTCGTCGGCGCTTCATTCATCATCGCCTTCGGTCGATACGGCCTCTGCAATACCCTCCTGGCGAATCGGCCGATGGTCCATTTGGGCGCGATATCGTACTCGCTCTACCTATGGCATTGGCCGGTCTTGGTTTTTGCCGACTATTTCCGACTCGGTGGGAGCAAGGCGATCTTGCTGGCGCCGATCTACGCTCTCGCTCTGCTTTCCTATTACCTGGTGGAGAAGTCCACCCGACGACGTCCCGGGATCATGCCCGCGATCGCGGCCGCGTATTTGGTCGTTCTGCTCGGCTCCGTCGCTCTGTCGCAAGCCGATCCGTTCTACGACACGTCGGGCTTTGACGAGGCCTTGTGGATACCGAACGACTGCAATCCCCACCTGCCCGACGACCGCCCGCGCAATTCCGTGTTCGCAACGACGAAGACGGTCCGTCGTCCCGTACCGCCCGACGCGTATCGTCGCGGCGGTCTGATATTCGGCGACGGCGATGCGCGCCCGGAGATCGTGCTGTTAGGCGATTCGCATGCCTCGATGTGGAGCGAAACGATCGTTCGGATCTCGACGCGTCACCGTAAGAAGATCAGCGTGTGGGCCATGGACGGCGTCAGCCCGTTCATGGAAATCCCGCTTGAAAAACGACCTGGCGAAAGTGAGTTGAGCGCCGACGAACAGTACGACTATTACTCGGCCGTTCTGGAGTCGATCCGGGCTTGGAAGCCGCGACTAGTGATCATCTCGGCGGTCTGGATGCGTAAAACGGAATCCGAGGTCGAAGATTTGCTCACATTCCTCGAGAGTCATTCGGCCAACACCCTGCTGATCGAACAGCCTCCCGTCTTGGAATATCGCGACCGTAACGTGATGCAGCACCTGGCATACTTGGGAATCGAGCCCGAAGATACCCGACAGCACTACCTGCCGATCGATCAGTTGGAGAAATGCCTTGAGGGGCGCCGGCTCGTCAAGCGATTGGCCGATCGATTCGCCCGCGTCGGCTACGTCCCGACCTGGGACGTTTTCGCCCGCGATTCGCAGGCGCTGGTGCTCGACGGTCGCAAGGTCGTTTACTTGGACGAGGATCACTTGCTGTTCTTCGGGACCGAACTCGCCGCTCCGCGCCTGGAACAGGCGATCCTTGATTCGCTTCAAAACGGCGCCCTCGTTCCTCAATAATACGTATACTCCTAAAAAGCCGATACCCTGAGGCACGCCATGAAAACCCGTTGTCCCATGTTCATATCGCTCCTAGCGTGCCTGGCCGCGCTGGGCGGAGATCGGGCGATCACCGCCGAGCCGGCCGCGACGCGCGTTTACCTGATCGGCAACTCGCTCACTTGGGATACCGGGCCGTCGCGGTTATCGGGCGACGTCCAGTGGCATGTCGATTGCGGCGTGAATCTGCCGCACATCCAAGCCCATCCCGAACAGCCGTGCGTCAAGGATTCGACGCTCTGGCCGACCGCACTCCGCGACAAGCAATACGACTTCGTCTCCGTACAGCCGCACTACGGCTCGACTTTGGCTCAAGACGTCGCCACGATCTCGGCCTGGATGCAACTGCAGCCCAAGGCGGTGTTCGTCATCCACTCGGGCTGGGCCCGGCATGCCCAGCGGGCGAACGAATTCGCAAGCTACGTGTCGCCGGATCAGATGACCCACGGTCCCGTCTACCTTCGGGCGCTCGTCGCCGAACTGACGCGGCTGCATCCGGGGCGCGAGCTGCGGCAAACGTTCGCCCAAAATCTACTGGCGAAGATCGCCGAAGACGCCGCCGCGGGCACGGCCCCGCTGAAACAAATCGAGGACCTATACCGCGACGATATCCATCTGACGCTGGGCGCCGGCCGCTACCTGGCTCACAACGCCATGCGGCAGGCACTTGGGCAACCGCGCTCAGCCGCCGGCTTCGACGGCCTCGATCCGGAGGTAAAAGACTATCTCGACGGCGTGTTGGCCCTGCTGGCGACGCCCCCGGCCGACCAAGCGTTGCTGCCCCAGATTCTCTCCCTTGAGGCGGTCGACCGCTCCGGGCTGATCGCCAAGGTGTCTGACGAGGCCCTGAAAGCCAAGCTCAGCGCCTTGCTACCGGAGTTCGAACAGGCGGCCAAGGCACGGCGCACCGCTCTGGCGTTGGAGAAAGAGGTCAAGGCCGTCGGCGGCAAGCTCATTTGGGCGCCGACCGGCCCGGAGTGGCTCTACCTGGCGACCGGCGACAACGGCACCGAGATCTTCGACGTGCCGGCGACGATCGACCTCTACAATGGCAACAACCCGCTCAAGGGGAAAGGGGGCCGCAACGAGCAAGTGACCGACGACTGGCTCGAGCGGCTCTCGGCCGTAACGACGCTGCGGCGACTCGATCTGTCGAATTGTGCCGTCCAAGGCGAGGGCTTGCGGCACATCGCCGGCCTGGCCGGCCTGCGTGAACTGAACCTGACCCTGACGCCCGTCTCGGACGACGCGCTACGGCACCTGGCGAACCTCACCGAGATGCGGATGATGGGGCTGGCGTCGACGCAGTGCACGGGCACGGGTTTCACGCATCTGAAGGGGCTTAAGAAGCTCGAGAGCGTCAACTTCCATTTCACGCCGCTCAACGACGCGGGTCTCGCGGCGATCGGGCAGGTGCCGATCGCCGACCGGCTCTGGTTCGCCCACACCAAGTTCACGGACGCAGGCGCCGTCCATCTGAAGCACCAAA
>Ga0163153_10005770_pt1 | contig 14397 bp, 15 predicted proteins | sample OliLakLV19MP6IB1_FD_148629 | JGI IMG/M metagenome (GOLD analysis project Ga0163153, IMG submission 148629) | Freshwater microbial mat bacterial communities from Lake Vanda, McMurdo Dry Valleys, Antarctica - Oligotrophic Lake LV.19.MP6.IB-1 | ecosystem: Environmental > Aquatic > Freshwater >... | reverse complement strand
TACCTAAGTCGCGCTATGAAACTTTTAAGTTTGTCTTTGAGAACATGGAAGACATAGGAGGAAAAGTCGTCGTAGAGCTAGGTACAACGAGAAGTTTTCGTCATGGGGGGCTCGAAGGCTGTAATCTGGATCCTTTATCGCGATTTCATGGCCTGTGTGAAAGCGCAAGAGCTCCTTGAGTACCTCAAAGGGGAGGAGGTCGATTTCCACCTCCTGGCAAAAATCGTCGAAAAGCTTGCCGCACGTAATAAGGAGGAATCTTACGGAGACAGGCTTGTCGATATAAGAAACGCACTGCTCAAACGCTGTCTCGTTTAGGCTCAAGACTTAATCTACGCTTATACCTGGTCATGCCTGTTGCGATGGGCGCACAGTAGCCTGTCTAGGATCTCGCACGTCTCTTCGTCGGGTTGGCCGCTGTATTCGCTTGGCCTAAAATGCATCTGGAACGCTTGGACCACATTGGCGGTCTCTGGATCCAGATGGCCATTTTTTGGGACGGTGTATCCCCAAGCGTCGAGAGCTGTCTGAATCCAGGATACGCTCACGGTTTTGGGTTTGTCGCTGTGAATACGGTCCACCGATGGATCGTGCCAGACGCCGACGCCATTTGAGGCCAGCCGCTGCCAGGGAAAGAGCGGGCCGGGATCCTGCTTTCGTTGCGGGGCGACATCGCTATGCCCCACCACATTTTCGGGTTCGATCCCTAAGCGGTTGAGAATGTCTTGAGCCAACAGCGTCAAACTATTCACTTGCGCTTCGGGATACTGCTCCCATTTTTTCGTAGGGGAGAAGATTTTCTTGCGGTCGAGATACTCCCCAATATGGCGCTGCGAATGGATAAAAGAGCTCCAGATATTCCTTAAGCGGTCGTGCTTTGGCTCCTGGGGTATCCAGCCGTGTCGGTAACCCCAGTTGGCGTTTTCGATGCCGATCGAAAAGGAGTTGACGTCCTCGAAGCCGCGCCAATTGCTTGGGCCTGCGTGCCAGGCGCGTTTGGTTTCAGGAACGATATCGTAGATTTTTCCCCGCGCAGACAGCAGATAATGCGTGCTTACTTGAGTAAAAGAGGAACTAAAGATCTGCAGCGCTTCATCGATGGGACACGCCGTGTAATGCATCACCACAATTTTGGGTATGCCTCCATTCCTTCGCTCCGAGCAATTGGGAGATAACGCACTGTGCCTTGGTATTGACGTTAACGATGCCATGCTTCCCCTCCTGCAGATGATTGAACAAAAAAATAGATTAAAAAGTATTTGCACACTATCCTCCATCGCAAAAGGAGAGCGCAATGAGCAGCAGACCTGTAGATGGCGGACCTTTGCCACTCATCATGACAACGCAATACTCGTCTGGCAGCAATCGCGAAATTTCGACGGCGACAGAGCGTGTGAATAGAGTAGCCCAACTTCTCTTTGCTTTATCAGAGACTCTATGCTGTTGTAATGTCGCTACTGTAACAGTGAAACCCAGCTATGAGACGATTGTCACGCGCTGGGGAATTCCAACGCAACTGTTCAATCGTCCTGGAATCTATCCAATGAATCAGTGCGGGCTTGAGGTGGATGAAGTTTGGCAGGGGGAAAATATTGCGGAAATCTCGAACCTTTTGGTGAATGATTCCCAAGGAAATCCACTTCATGTAACCGCCCGTTACAGCTTTCGGGTTACCGATTCTTTGAAAGCCCGCTTTGCCTTCGGCAATTGTAGTAAATTTATCCGTCAGCAGGCCATTAGCACCCTGTTAAAAGTCGCCGCCAACTATCCCTACGACAGCGGCTTCGCGAAGTCAAAGCTGCCTCAGGCGATCCTCTAATAAGATTAACCGGGAATTGAAAGAGGTCTTTCATCGTTTGATCGCCGATTTCGGTTTGAAGGCCACCTCTTTTTCGATCGTCAGTCTGCAGATCGATAATGACATGCAGAAGATGCTGTTGGCCAAACAAGAGGCGCAAGCGTACATCACCAGCCGTAAGCTGACAGCAGAGAGTGCATTCAATGTGGCAAGCGAAACCATAAGAGCATTGAAAGCGCAAAACATCCCCTTAAGTCCGCAGCAACAGAATGCTTTGGTTGCCGATCTCCTCTTCATGATCTGCGATCCCACGCGGCCTCAAATCAATTTTTACCAAACGTTATAGGAGATCTTCAATGAGCGTATCTAATGATGCAGGTTATAGAGCGGTTCCCCAAGAGTACCAGCTTCGCGACAACGGTATCGACCCCCGTTTAGAACTCTTTACGGTGCCGCGCCGCAATGAAGTGATCCAGGTCGCTTCCGGTTGTCTATCAGCAATACGCACCGCTTTCTGTGTGTTGGGAGCGCCGTTTACGCTTTGCTGTATGGTTACAAGAGTCAAGCCGATGCATGATACGGTTGTGGCAAGGTGCGGCGTCATCTCAGAAGTACTGCGGGAACCGGGTCCTTACTGTCTCAATCCCTGTTGTCTCGATGTCCAGGAAGTGTTTATGGGTCTTGTGACGGAAGAGCTCAAAAATCTTCCGATCAACGACTCGCATGGCAATCCGCTGATCATTTCCGCGCAATTTGTCTCTCGCGTCTCAGATTCCGTGCGAGCCCGTTACATGACGGCAAACCTCAATCAGTTTCTAAAAGACCAGGGCGGTACCGCGCTGCGCAATGTCTGCGGGCGTCATCCCTTCGATGTCGAAGACCATGCAGAGTGTTTGCGCAAGCACTCGAACCGCATCGATCAGGAGCTCAAAGACACCTTACAGCTTTTGGTAGGCAGAGTCGGCATCACGATCGAATCGTTTATGTTAACTGCAATTAGTGTGGAGAAACACATGGAAAAGCTTCTTTTGGCCCGTCAAGAAGCACAGGCGGAACTGATTGCAAGAAAAACGATTGCAGATGGCTCTGCGGGCATCATGAAGGAACTTGTGCAAAACTACAAAACTTTGGGTATGGAACTCTCGAAAGAGGAGCTCAATCGCTTCGCCACACAGCTGACGCTGATCCTGGTCAACCATGGCCACACCACACTTAATCTTTTCGAAGGAACGCGCACACCCAAGGAGGCGGCGGCGATTGCGCCTCAAGCTAATTCACTCAAACAAGAATAGGTGGTTGAGCTAAATTTTAAATTCAAACTCTCGAAACCAAAAACAGCTTTTCAAATCTCAAGCCATTCATCTGGAAGCAAATCTTTTGTGTCTGTTAGATAGCCTGGGTTGAACCAGGTTTTGGGCGCGACCACTAATTTATTTGGATTGCGGTTGAGGTAGGCGCCCCACCAGGAGAAACTAGAGTTGGCAATGATGTTGTGCTTGCAAAAACTCATCAAATAAAGGTCGCAAAAATGGTCTTCTCCTTCTATGAAGCGAAGATTTTTTGGGAGATCCGATAGAAGGTTTTTGCAGGCATCCATTTGGTTGGTGAAGACGATAAAGAGAGCATCGTCTGGAAAGGCTGCCATAGCTTGTTCATAGTACTCCTTGCCACAAAAGGGATGGGCTATTCCTGTCGGGTCTTCATGATAGAAGCGAACATGGACTGAAACGGTCATCGGATGCTCTAGAATATCTGCATAATGGGAGGATAAGTAAGCCATCACATCGGAGGGTGGAGCAAAAAGTTCTAAAATCTTTAGCTTATGGTTGGAAAAATACTTTTCCGACTGAAAATATCCTAAAAGTTTCATGTTTGGCCGATAGGGGATCGGCATGTATGAAAAACGGGGCTCTCTGTAAATAGAGCGTGGAGATTGCGGCAATAGAACGGGCAAGGAATGGAACAGCTTTTTGTAGTTTAAAGGAATATTGTACGCCTTGATTTCAATAAGATCGGGGAATATGGGAGTCGCCCCATGATCTAGGGCAAGGCTTACAGTAGCGGCTATGATAAATAGCTGGTTGCCTAGTTGTCCCAGCAAGTCAGCTGTGACAAAAGGAGAAGAGGCGTTTTTAAATTGAATCGCGGTGAGTGGAGCAAGGAATAAAAAACCCGCTAGAATGACTCTCATAAAGATCTGTTGCATCGAGAAGCTCCGAAGTAGCTGCTTTGTAGTCTGGGATTTAAAGAGAGCTAAGTAAAATGCCTCTCAATGCCTGAATGCATCATGATCTTTCTCCAGAGCAAGCAGTTTTTTTTCATAGGGTAAGTTCCATCCTTCCGGATAGCAGTAGGAGGGGGTTAAAATGAGAGTAGGTGGATAGTCAATACAATAGCGATTCCAGTGGCTCTCATCATGCCAAACGGCAATAATTCCTCGTTTTAGGTCGTCTTCAATGTGAGCGATGTTTGTCGTAAGAATATCCAAAAAAGAGTCCCTTTCCGCCCCATAAAAGCCGCCTGCGAAATAATAGCTTCCTTCCCGATTGTCGATGTAAGCGCTTGATTGGGGATTTGTTTCGTAAGACCCCCTTTTTCCTACGAAGCCAGGGTGTAAAGTGGCCACCCGCTTCCCGAGGACTTCATCTCCAATAGCGCCTACAAATCGCATATCGGCATCGCAAGCAAACAGATAGTCTTGTTCGGTAAATTGTTGCCAATGGTCAAGATAGACTTTATAGCGCATCAGCGTGTCATAAGGCCAGCCAAGACGTTGCTGCTCGATACGGATCACATTTTCAGGCGGATCGAATTCCTGGTCGGTAAAAACAAAATAGGTGACACGATGATTTCGACAAAAGTGCTTTTTTGCAGATTCGATAAGAGGAGTGACAAAATCGATGTATTTTCCGGTAGCGACAATCAAAAAACCAATGTTTTTCGAGGATTCCTGTTCTCCCGCAACAGCAGAAATAAGAGGAAGAAAAGCGATCAAGATCGCACAGATTTGTTTAAGCTTCATCGCAAACTCCTGCTAGACGAAGATATTTGTGGCGATTTCCTTTTCCAGGTATCATACGCCATACGTCGATAGAGTAAAAATTTTACCTTGACTCACAATTTTTTTAAAGCAGCAATCTGGGTCGTAGGCTTGGGTCATCAAAAGACTCGAGCGCGAATTGAAAAATGACAAATTTTACAATTTTTCATATCTTGAATAAGGCACAGGTTCTTGCTCGATCGTTTTATAACCGCGTGTACGAAGTTTTGGAAACTCCTTGGCGAGCGGTAAAGCTTTCCTATCTTGCGAATACAGCAAGTAGGAAGGAACGAGAGATTGTAATTTGGGCCTGCATTCGACACATTCAACTTTCAATGGGTTTCAAGTGAGTAGAATTTTCATTATAGCTCTGCTATCTGTTTTTCTTACAACATACTCTGATGTGGAGAAGCCGATAGTTGTACTGATAACCTCATATAATAGTAGTAGATGGTTGTTCAAAAATCTGAAATCGATTTTTATACAAGACTATTCAAACTACCGCGTTATTTATGTCGACGACGCTTCGCAAGATGGCTCTGCAGATGCCGTCGAACGATGGATCAGGAGAAATAGGAGAAAGCTCCGTTTTGATCTCTTACGAAATCAGGAGCGGGTAGGGGCTTTAGCTAATATTTATCAGTCTATTCATGATTATTGCTCCGATGAGGAGATCGTTGTGAGTCTAGATGGAGATGATTGGTTTTATGACACTCAGGTCTTAAAAAGAATTAATCAGGTTTATTCGTCACAAGAGGTATGGTTGACGCATGGGACTCTTTTAGAATACCCGAGTGAGACTAAAGGATGGAGTCTTCCAATTCCACACGATATTGTCGTTCAAAACACCTTTCGGACGTATCGATGTCCTTCTCACTTGAGAACCTTTTACGCTTGGTTGTTCAAGAGAATCCGCTTGGAAGATCTGCAGCATGAAGGAGAATTCTTCCCGATGACTTGGGATCAAGCAATCATGTTTCCTATGATCGAAATGGCGGGAGAACGACATGCTTTCATCCCCGAGATCACCTATGTATACAACATGTCTAATCCGATCAATGACAATAAGGTGGATCCTCATCTGCAAAGAGATCTAGAGAGATTAATTCGCGCTAAACCACCTTATCGGCGACTGGATTAAAAATCTCTAATAGCCTGGTTATAGTCGCTAATTCTGGATAGAAGTCAGCAGCTCTTCCCCAGAGGCGAAAGTACTTGACCTCTCGTCCTTGGAAATGGTTGACGAATTTATTTCTGCATAGTATCAACCTTTATTTATTCGGAAAGGAGATCTATGAATTGGCTGGCCCTTGTCTTGCTCTTAATTCTCTATCCATTGAACTTGGAGAGTTTCGAAAAAGTTGTCATTTGGGGTCACAAGCTTCATTCCCATACCCATTCCTATATTCATAAAGGATTCTACGATGCTTTTAGCTATTTGGGCTATCCTACCTATTGGCTCGATAAGAACGACAATCTTGAAGGCATTGATTTCTCCGACGCTCTGTTCCTCACAGAAGGACAAGTAGACCAGAACATTCCTCTTGTAGAGAGCGGAATATATATACTCCACAATTGCCATCCTGAAAAATATGAAGGGCTCAACAAGATAACGCTACAGGTTTATACTGATAACGTGTTGTCCCTACCCTATGCGGCGCAAGTTGCTCCTTTCATTTATTTTGATGTTCCTGGCAAACGCCTCTATATGCCTTGGGCGACCAATCTGCTTCCCTATCAGATAGAAGCAGTCAAAAAGGCGCTTCCACAAATACAAAAAGAGAAACAGGCATATTGGATTGGTACGATAGGTGATGGACGTTTCGGCAATCGAAAACAATTGGGGCCATTCATCTCTGCCTGCCAAGAAAATCATATTTCATTTATTTGCCCGAACCCTAGCGCAACTGGGATGGACGACGAACAGCATCAGAGGCTCATCATGTCGGCTTATCTAGCTCCAGCAATTGTAGGAGAATGGCAGCAAAAGGTTGGGTATATCCCGTGCCGTATTTTTAAAAACATCAGCTATGGACAAATGGGCATCACGAACTCGCGCCATGTGTATGAACTATTTGAAAGAAAAATTGTCTACAATCCAGATTCTTATGAGCTGTTTTATGATGCAAGAGAGCGCCTGCGGACGTTAACGCTCGAAGATATTTATGAGCTCATGGACTTCGTCAAAACAAAACATACCTACATCAATCGCATCGATACCATATTGGACTTCCTTCAACTTGTGGGGTATCTCAATGATGGTTATTAATTTACTCCTCCCACTTCTTCTTTCTGTAGGCGGTCTTGATCTTTACAAAGAGTTTTTAGAGAAAGGCACCTATGAAGGGCAAGATTGGTCTTCCCTGCCTCGATTACCTAAGTCGCGCTATGAAACTTTTAAGTTTGTCTTTGAGAACATGGAAGACATAGGAGGAAAAGTCGTCGTAGAGCTAGGTACAACGAGAAGTTTTCGTCATGGGGGGCTCGAAGGCTGTAATTCTGACGATGTTTTCTATTGGAATCCTACAATTCCGGAAAACTGGGATTGGGGTGCCGGCTTTTTTACTCTGATGGCGGCTGTTTCTCTATCCGATTCATCCACTTGGATTCACACCGTGGATATTGCAGCTTCACATATTGAGCGATGCAAAGTCATGACCCAGGACTACGCGAATAGAATTACCTACCACGTGAAAAATTCTCTTGATTTTCTCAGTGAATGCAATTTCCCTCAAGGCATCGATCTTATATATTTAGATACTGGCGATATGACCCCTATCGAACCCTCTGCGCTTTTGCAGCTGCAGGAAGCGGAAATTATCGTCCAAAGAAATTTACTATCCGAGAACGGACTTATCCTCATCGATGATGTAAAAAATCGTACACCCAGGAAATTTGGAGATTTGTCAGACCTTGGCAAATCTAAATATTCCCTCCCTTTCCTGCTCAATAACGGCTTCGAAATCCTGATGGATGAATATCAAGTCGTACTTAGAAAATCCAAACCATGATCCAATTTTTCCTTCTGGCATGGACTCTACTTTTAATGGCCTGCCCAGTCTATGGAGAACAAAGATCTCTTAAAATCCTTCACTTGACCTTTCATGAAGGATGCGCAAAAGAGTTTGATGCGGTTGCAAAAATTTTTGGCCACGATGTCGCCACGTGGTGGATTCCCGGGCTGGCGGCTGGATCTTTTGATGGAACGTCAACAGGAAATGCTCTTTATAACATAGGTCATGATCGCGCCCAAAGGATCTGGAATTTACATAAAGACACGTTTCAGCAGTTCGATGCCGTGATCACCTCAGATACAGCGCCTCTTGCAAGAATATTTCTGCAAAATGACTTTAGTAAACCCCTGATTATTTGGATCTGCAACCGATTTGATTATAGTGATCAAGCATGCTTGGATTGTAAGTTCCCTGATTCTGAGTATTATCAGTTATTCAATCAAGCCAAGTTACAGGAGAATGTAACTATAGCGGCCTATACAGCATTCGAACATGTATATGCGAATTCAAAAGGAGTCGATACAGGAACGCTGATCATTACGCCTTGTGCCTTGCAGTCAATCCCAAACACTGTTTCGTCCTCGATTCCAACCACCATTGCGAAAGAAGAGTGTTTTTTTCTTCCGCCATATTGGAATGAGACTTCTTTCATGAATCTTTCTGAACATTGTCGCGCACTCGGCATTCCCTGCTACTGTGGGAGGTATAATGGACCTGGCGATCTCAAAGATTTTAAGGGCATCATTCATCTTCCCTATGCTTGGTCTAACCTTGCCCTTTTTGAAAACATTGTGTCGGGAGTGCCCTATTTTCTCCCTTCTCCAAAATTTCTTAAAATTTTGATGCAAGAACCTAATTATTGGCACATGAACCCCTCCTATCTGATCGACGACCAATTTTGGCTATCTGAATGGTATAAGCCAGAACGCGATGAGATCTTCATCTATTTTGATTCTTGGGTTGATCTACAACATAAGATTCAAACAACAGATTATCCCGCCTTAAAAGAGAAGATCAAAGCCTATGCTAAAAAGCAACAATCTCTCATGCTGGAAAAGTGGTCGCAAATTTTTAAAAAAATGCAGATATAAACGAATGCATCATATCGAAGATACTGAACATTCCCACGGCTAAAGCCAGTGGATTGCCTCGCTAACTGCTCAAACTGCAGGATTTCTGTAAAAATATATTTAGAGTTTAAATTTTTTTTAGGGTAGTGTGAACACAATTTTGTCTTAGACCCAGAGTGCTGCCAAAGTTTTTCGCTATCAACAATACCTGCGGAACATCTTCTCGACATCAACTCTCAGACGACTCCACAAGGGTTGCCTTTCGAGCGGTTAGCCGAGAATCTCAAAGACATCTATGCTGATATTAAATCTTAGAGATGGAGGAATAGAAATAGTGAGAATGTTCTTACTGGTTTTGTTGTTTTGTGTGAGCAAATGTTTTGCACATATGCCTCTGGACGCTAAAATATGGGTAGCAGGTCATAAAGGACTCGTTGGATCTGCAATAGTTCGGCATTTACAAAGCCAAGGTTATAATAATCTAGTATTTAGAAGCCACGCAGAGTTGGATTTGTGTGATCGGGCTGCGGTCAAAGCTTTTTATGCAGAGGAAGCGCCTGAGTATATCTTCGTTGCTGCTGCTAAAGTAGGAGGGATTTTAGCAAATACGACATTCCCTGCAGAATTTATCCATACCAATTTGATGATTGAATGCAATGTAATCGATGAAGCGTACCAAGCCAACGTAAAAAAGCTCCTTTTTTTAGGATCTTCATGTATCTATCCCAGAGACTGTTTACAACCTATAATTGAGGAATATCTTCTTACAGGTCCACTTGAGCCCACTAATGAATGGTATGCTATAGCTAAAATTGCAGGTTTAAAGCTGTGCCAGGCCTATTCTAGGCAATATGGCGCCCGATTTATTTCATTAATGCCGACAAATTTATATGGGCCTGGAGATTCTTTTCATTTGGAGACTTCCCATGTTGTTCCGGCTCTCATCAGAAAATTCATCGAGGCTAAAGAATTTAATCGCCCTGAAGTAGTTTTGTGGGGGACTGGGAGACCCTTTCGCGAGTTTTTGTTTGTGGATGATCTTGCGGAAGCTTCTGTATGGGCTATGAATAACTATGAGGAAAATATGTGGTTAAATGTGGGTACAGGAATAGACGTTTCGATCCTAGAGTTGGCGCAGATGATTTCTGATCTTGTTGGATATAAAGGTCAGATTATTTTTGACCCTTCAAAACCCGATGGCACCCCCAGAAAACTTCTTGATGTCTCCAAAATCAACAGTTTGGGATGGAAGGCCAGCACACCATTGGAAGAGGGTTTGAGAAAAACAATTGAATGGTACAAGAGGTCAAGATGTCACAATTAAAGTATCTGCTTCTCTGTTTGGCTTTCATAATAGTGGATGTGGAGGCAGCTGAGACCGCCCCCCTTCGTAAAAAAGCTCTTATTTTTGGAGTGACAGGCCAAGATGGTGGTTATTTGGTAGAGCTTCTCTTAGACAAGAATTATGAAGTCCACGGCGTGAAGAGAAAATCGTCCTCTTTGAATACACAGAGGGTGGATCACTTTTATGAAGAGGTGCAGTACGCAAAAAACTTTTTTCTCCATTATGGAGATATCACAGACGGGCTCAATGTTCTGCACCTTGTTCAAAGAATTCAACCCGATGAGATTTATAATTTATCTGCACAAAGCCATGTCAAGGTATCGTTCGAGCTTCCAGAATATACTGCGGAAGTGAATGCAGTAGGCACTCTGCGTATTTTAGAAGCGATTCGGACTTTAGGCCTTATCGAGAAAGTAAAATTTTATCAAGCCTCGACTAGCGAGTTATATGGCCTTGTACAAGAGATTCCTCAGGCAGAAAAGACGCCCTTCTATCCACGATCTCCCTATGCAGTCTCCAAGCTTTATGCCTACTGGGCTACTGTCAATTACCGAGAGGCTTACGGAATATTTGCTTGCAATGGCATTCTATTCAACCATGAATCTCCATTAAGAGGAGAAACCTTTGTAACGCGTAAGATCACGTTAGCGGCTTGTCGTTATAAGTTGGGTCTTCAAAAAGAGCTTTATTTGGGTAATTTGGATTCCAGACGGGATTGGGGCTACGCGAAAGACTATGTAGAGGCTATGTGGTTGATGCTACAGCAGGATCATCCAGATGATTATGTTATTGCCACAGGAGAAAACCATTCTGTACGTGAATTCGTCGAGCTTGCTTTCAAGGAGCTAGATATAGAAATTGAGTGGTTGGGATCGGGTCTAGACGAAATAGGAGTTGATAAAAGTAATAACAATATCGTTGTCAAGATCGATCCTATTTACTACCGACCGTGCGAAGTGGATTTTCTTTTAGGAAATGCAGCCAAAGCCGAAAAAGAGCTCAATTGGAAACCTAAGACCAAGTTTGAAGAGTTGCTAAAAATTATGATAAAATCTGACTATCAGCTTGTCTTGAAAGAGGCTCGAGAAAGAGCAATTGACCTTGCCCCTTAATTAGGGTCAATCCTGGGATTGTGGCTTATTTGGTTAAGTGAGCATAATATATATCTTAAGTTACTGGTTATGAGTCTAGTAAAAAAATAAAAAATTTTTTTATTTGGGTTTTTCTCGTAAATGCGTTTTAGTTCTAGGACCCTTTCTGCTATAAATTCGGCTGTTTTTCGTCTATACAAAGGGAAATAGTAAAAGTCAAAAAGAAGGAGAGGCTCTTAAACCCAATTGCACCACCTGAAATTCAAGCTATTCCGATTTTTCTAGCGGGAATAGCTGAAGTTGCCTTGAGTCTTTACCTTGATTGCATTAAGGATTTTCAAAATACGGCTGTAAGAATCTATTAACGATCTGCAGCTCATCTTCAAAAGAGGTATTCTCTGTGTCTATCACCAAGTCGTAGTCCTGAGGATAGATAGCTTTTGTTGGAGTCTGCAGTTCATACTCAAGGTCAGCTTTGGTTCCTTGATGAAGAGTCGGTTGTTGAATACGGGCATTCACTCTTTTATACAGTTCTTTTTCCGATGCTTGTAGGTTTATTTTTATGACCGTATATTTGTTGCCGCCTTCATTTTCGTTAAGGAACCTAAGCGCATCCGCGATTCCTTGTCGATTTGCGTTGGCATCTATAATAATGTGTTGAAAATTTGCTATGCAAGGCGCCAATAGTTTTGGATAAACTTCAGATAAAATTTTTCGTTCTTCTGTTTTGTTACTGCGAATGTCAATGCCCTCATCCAACATTGCTTGTCGAATAGAGTTTAAGGAAAAGAGAGTCATTCCGTAATTTTGCTTAATCGCATTAGATAAAGTTGTTTTACCTGAGCCAACATAACCTCCAAGCAAAATAAGAACTGGATGCGATTGAGAACGGCCTCGTAGAGTTTGCGAAAGAGAAGATGTGATATTTTCTTTGACTTCATCGATGTGACTTGGGGGATCGAATTGAGCATACACGGTACTTAAGCTTAACAAGCATACAGAGACGATCTGGAGTGATTTAAACATGGAAGCTACCCCTATTTAGCATGATGAACATATAGAAATCGGCTTTGCCGTTCAGGATAGGGGAGTATACAAAGATTTGCCTTTAACTACAATAGAAGCGATATCGTGTAAACACTTCTGTAATTAACCAGAATAAATTTTGCTTATTCTTTTTTTTCGGCCAGCTACTTAGAAGAGGAAATCGATACCAAAAGTGACTAAGTTATAACCCATTCCGTTTAATTTAACCACCCACGAGCTGGTAGCAACGTGGTCCGGGTAGTTGGTGAAACCAAAGGTGAAATCGGATGAGGTAAGGTAGAGATAGCGGTATTCTGCGCTGATACGGTAGTGCTGGAGAAAACGGTAACGGAGGCCTGCTTTTGCCTGAGTTGCAAATACCGTGTTGTAAGCACTGGAATCGGAGTTGAAATGGTTGATTCCAGCTTCCATAGGATCGATCTGGAGCGAGTCTGCGCCGCGAATTGAGACAAATCCAACTCCCACGCCGACACCAACATAGGGAGAGATGTAGTCAGTATTGAACTCCAAGATTCCGTTGGCTAAAAGGGTGCCTACGCGCATCGGAAGGGTATCGATGAATTCGTGAGCCTCAAGTCTGTCTGTGGGGTTAACAACATCTGCTTTGTTAGCAGTATTAGCAAAATAAGTCCCTTCAAGTTCTAAAGCGGGCGCCAGACGAAACCCTGGGCTCATCTCATGCATCCATTCGTAGCCAATATGCAGTCCGCCTACACCCTTTGTTCTACCGGACGCGGTTCCTTTTGCTGCGACAGGAAGAGGCCCTCCAGAGGCTTCAGTGAAAAAAGCGGTTCCCATTTGGGTTACTGTTACATTATAGGGAAAAATCCAGCCGCCAAACCCTCCGAAGTAGATGCTTGTGGGTGTACAGCAACACTCTTGTTGTTCGGGGGGCTCTTCTGCGGTCAAGGCTAAAGAAGGTAGCATTGCTGCTACAATAAGGGAGCTGCGGAGCCATCTATTCATGAAATCATCCTCAAGATGTTGTTAATACCTTAGCCATATCAAACATAAAAATTATCTTAAAGAAAAAACTCTATCTAGTACGTAAATGCAGTAAATTTTCCTAAAGGGCGGGCTTGTCGCAGATCTCCATTGAACCGCATCTCTAAAGATGGAATGTAGGGGCGGCAAAATTAGCTTCCTTGCTCCCTGTTCTGGCTAAGGGGTAAAGACAGCTGAAAATGATGTGTAACTAAATGTTGAGAAAAGAGTTAATAAAAGGCCGCAAATCGATGCTTCCTTAAATTTAATTATAAAAATAAACTGAGTTCGTACAATTAGTTTTGCATGTCTAAAAATTGATGCTCTGGGTTTTGTTGCATGGCGTATTGCTTTTCCCATGCGGAGTTGAACAGCGCCAAGGGCTTGTTTATCTGGTCTGACACGAGAAGCGCGTTAGAAGGCAACTTCACTTTTTGGGCGTCGCCGATAATCCAGGCGCTGCATTCGTAGGGTAAAATTTGAAAATCGACAGAGACGTGATATTCGTCTTGCAAGCGATATTGCATGACCTCAAATTGCAGTTTTCCCACAGCGCCATAAATCACATCTCTGAAGCGGTCTTGGCAAAACAGTAAATGTATTACCCCCTCTTCAGCAAGTTGCTTGATTCCTTTGTCGAAGGCTTTTCTTTTGCTGACGTCTTTTGGCGTCACTTTGGCAAATATTTCTGGCTGAAATCGGGGCAACGGTTTAAACGCAAAGCCACCTTCTACCGACACAGTGTCTCCAATTGAAAAAGTTCCAGGGTTGATAACTCCGACAACGTCTCCTGCATATGCTGTCTGCAACGTGGATCTTTCTCCTGCGAACATGCAATGAGGTCTTGAGAGTCTCACAGGTCGCTTAAGCCGGAAGTGCTCCACGACAAGATTTTTTTCAAATTTGCCAGAGCAAACTCGTAAGAACGCTAGGCTATCGCGGTGTTTTTTATCCATATTCGATTGTATTTTAAACACATAAGCGGAAAATGGACTTTTTAATGGGTCG
>Ga0163153_10005769_pt1 | contig 14397 bp, 8 predicted proteins | sample OliLakLV19MP6IB1_FD_148629 | JGI IMG/M metagenome (GOLD analysis project Ga0163153, IMG submission 148629) | Freshwater microbial mat bacterial communities from Lake Vanda, McMurdo Dry Valleys, Antarctica - Oligotrophic Lake LV.19.MP6.IB-1 | ecosystem: Environmental > Aquatic > Freshwater > Lake... | reverse complement strand
GGGTTAATAGGTTCGGGGTTCGGGGTTGCCTAACATACAGCTCGGCTACCGCCCAAACCCTGAACCCTAGAACCGCCTCCATGTCCGCTCCGCCGATCTACCTCGACCACAACGCCACCACGCCGCTCGGCCCCGAAGCCCTCGACGCGATGACCCGAGCGGCGACCGAGGGTCTGGCGAACCCTGCTAGCGGGCACGCCGCCGGGCGGAAGGCGCGCCGGCTCGTGGAAGATGCCCGTGAGCGCATCGGCGAAATCCTCGGGCTCGATACGTCGCGCGGCGAGGGCGACCGGTTGATCTTCACCAGCGGCGGCACCGAGGCGAACAACTGGGCGCTTTCCCCACGGGCAAGTTCTGCCAGGCCGGCGGAGAGTGGTGAGTGGCGCGCGGCGAATGAGGCGGGCGCCGACCACGCCTCATCGGGCGATTCACGGCAATCCCGCTCGGCCCCTCATGCGCTCGTTTCGGCGATCGAGCATCCTTCGGTTTTGGGGCCTGCGGCCCGACTGGCGGAGCAAGGTTGGGCCGTCGAAGAAATCGCGGTCGATCGGTCCGGTCGCGTCGTCGTTGCGAATTTTCTCGCGAAGCTGCGGCCGTCGACGCGGCTTGTCTCGGTAATGCTCGGCAACAACGAAACGGGAGTCGTCCAGCCGGTGGCCGAAATCGCGACCCACTGCCGCGAGCGCGGCATCTTCGTGCATACCGATGGTGTGCAAGCCGTCGGCAAGATCGAAGTCAATTTCCGGGGCCTGGGGGTCGATTCCATGACCGTGGCGGCCCACAAGTTCCACGGGCCGTTGGGCATCGGGGCGCTGGCCGTGCGGCACTCCGTCGACCTGAAGCCGATGTTGCTCGGGGGGTTCCAGCAAGAGGGATTGCGCCCCGGCACGGAGTCGCCGGCACTCGTTGCCGGCATGCTCGCGGCGCTCGGGGCATGGTACGGAGAGCGAAAAGCTCGCACCGAGCGGCTCTCGGCACTTCGCGATGATCTCCAGCGGCGACTCGTCGCCTCGTGCGGGCCGACCGCCGTGCATGGCGCGGTGGCGGAGCGCCTCCCGCAAACGCTCAACCTGGCGTTCATCGGCCTCGATCGGCAGGCATTGTTCGTGGCCCTCGATGCGGCGGGCGTCGCCTGTTCGACCGGTTCGGCCTGCGCCAGCGGTTCGAGCGAACCATCGCCGACGCTGGTGGCGATGGGGTGTTCGGAAGCGGAAATTTCCGGCTCGCTCCGGTTCAGCGTCGGGGCGACGACGACAACCGCCGAAGTCGCCGAGGGGGCTCTTCGCATCTCGCGCGTAGTCAACGAGTTACGCGATCGATTTCAGGCCCGAAAAATCGCCGCTCCGGGTCGTTTTTGAGCGTCAAATCCGGTAGAATGCGAGTTCGCATTTCGGGCCCCTTTCGGCCCGTCGGATGCCCCTCGAATTTCTCCCGCGGATCGACGTGTTCGACACCCCTTCCACCGGTTCCGCTCCCGCGCCATTAGGCATGGGCGAGGTCGCTCGCGCGACACTCGCCGGCGCGGCGGCAACCTTGCCGAGCGTCGGCCATTTGGCCGCGGGAATCAACGGCGTCGCACCGTACATCGCCGGCGAAGAAAACCGGCTGGCCCTCGATGCCGTACTACGGCTCTGCGATTTGACGCCGGGCGAAATCGGCGGTGATTCAGTTCCGGGCTCGCCGGCTCAAGAGCAGCCGATTCAAGACTTACCGGTTCCGGGTTTATCGGTCGACGGTTCTTCGACAGACGGTACTTCGACAGACGGTACGCCGACTTACAGTAGCCGGCATCCGCTCGTGCTGCATGGTCCCAGCGGCGTCGGCAAATCGCACCTCTGCGAATTACTCGTCGCCGGACGTCGGGCCGCGCGGCCTTACGATGTGATCGTGCGTCGAACGGCCGCCGAGTTTAACGACGCCTATGCCGCGGCCGTCGATGCCGACGATATGGAACCGCTACGGCGCACGCTGCGAGAAGCCGATCTGTTCGTCATTGAAGACGTGGCCAAGCTCGGCCAGAAAGTCGCGGCGCAGTGGGAATTGCTGCACACGTTCGACGCCCTGGAGCGACGGGGCTCGATCGTCGTCGCCACGCTCGAAGGAGTCCCCACAAAGTTCGACAGCCTGCTGCCGGGCCTGGTCGGCCGTCTGACGGGCGGGCTCGTCATCGGCGTCGTTCCCCCGTCGGGTCCTTCGCGCCGTGCGATTTTGGCGAACGCCGCGGCCCGCGCCGGCTTGCATGCCGACGAAAAGGCCCTCGACTTGTTGGCCGAAGATCTCGAAGCGACCGCCACCGAGTTGGTCGGCACGCTCGCCACGCTTTCGGCACACGCCAAGCACGATCGCAAAAAGCTCGACGCGACCTACGTTCGCCGCTACCTCGACCGGCGGGCCGACGACTCGGCCCCGTCGCTGCGGGCGATCGCCGAGCAAGCCGCCCGGCGCTTCGGCCTGAAACTTTCGGACCTCAAGAGCAATTCGCGGCGACGAAGCGTCGTCATGGCCCGTGATGCGGCCGTGTTTTTGGCCCGCCGACTGACGAACAAGAGCTTGCAGGAAGTCGGCGAGTTTTTCGGCGGCCGCGATCACACGACGATCATGCATAGCTGCCGCAAACTCGAAGAGGCGGTCGGCCGCGACGCCGAAACACGCGATATGCTCGAGTCGATTCGGAGCCGTCTCGCGAAAAACTAGCGGCCATCGGCTCCGGGTCACCGATACGGGGCCATCGGCACGGGGCAGATGCGAGGGACTCACAAGAAATTACCACGGACGGAACCAGGAGTAGGAATGCGACACGTAACCAGTCGCTAAATGACGGAACAGCCAATGGACGGAACGCAGGTATTTCACGGCGCCGGCGTGATCGACATGCTTGATGTCGTTCGGCCACACAATGACCCACTGAAAGCGGACCACTAAAAACGGCCCACTGAAAACAGCCGGCCGTGAACGGCCGGCGCAGGTGGACAACCGGTTGCCTGGCCGGCGCTGAACGGGTGAGTTGGAAACGTTTCGACATTCGACCGCTATGAACGCTTTGTCGGTCGCCGTTTGTCGACCGAGATCCGACGCAACCCTCAACCGCGTATCAACCGGTTGTTCACGTCGACTCGCGAAACGGAACGTTCGACGCTCGAAACGGTTACGCTCGTCCGCCGCCGGTTACCGACATTTTTGAGCCGCGCATTCCTGCTATCGCTATCTTTTAAAACCTATTCAGAGAGATGGAAGACATCTCAGACGCTTCGGCCGAACTCGACACGACATAGGCCCTACGCATCAGTCGGCACGAGTCCGATTGCCCGGCAAGCGGGTGCCGCCGGCTCGGACAAACTCAAACAACCATCAAAACAACAAAGCACGTCACTCAGTTTTTTCACCAACGGATTGAACTATGAAAGTCACCTGTGAACGCGACAAGCTCTTGGCCGCCTTTCAGTTGGCGGCGGCGGTCGCACCATCGCGCAGCCCCAAGCCGATTCTGCAGAACGTGAAGCTTGAAGCCACGAAAGACGGCGCGATGCTCACGGCGACGGATCTGGAGGTCGGCGTCCGGTTGCAGGTGGCCGGTGTAACGGCCGAGGCCCCCGGCTCGGCCCTGCTGAGCGTGCAGCGGTTCGGTTCGATCTTGCGGGAAAGCACCGACGCCGTGCTCCGGATCGAGACCGACGGCCGCGGGACGATCGTGCGAGGCGAGCGGAGCGAGTTTCGCCTCCCTGCCGAAAACCCCGATGAATTCCCCACGGTCGCCAAGTTCGAAGAAACCGCCTACCTGGAAGTGCCGGCCCGCCTGCTGCGCGAGCTGATTCGCCGCACCGTGTTCGCCACCGACAACGAAAGCAGCCGCTACGCCCTGGGCGGCGTGCTCTTGGAATATGCCGACGGCGAGTTGACGGCAGTCGGCACCGACGGACGCCGCCTGGCGGTGATGAAGGGCCCGGCCAACGCCGTGGGCGGTTACCGGGCCGAAGGGGCGACGATCGTGCCGACCCGCGCCATGCAATTCATTGAACGGAGCGTCCACGACGGCGACGCCGAAGTGCAGATCGCCGCCCGCAGTAACGACGTGCTCGTCCGTACGCCGCGGGCCGTGATCTACTCGCGGCTGGTCGAAGGCCGGTTTCCCAAGTGGCGCGACGTCTTCCCCAAGCGAACCGACGCCCAGAAGGTGCCGCTCGTGATCGGCTCCGCCTATTCGGCCGTCAAGCAAGCCGCCATCGTCACGAGCGACGAGAGCCGCGGCGTCGATTTCACGTTCGACTCCGGCAAGATGGTCCTTTCCGGCCGGGCCGCCGAAGCGGGCCAATCGCGCGTGGAAGTGCCGATCAGCTACGACGGGCCGGCGATCACCATCGCGCTCGACCCGCGCTACGTGAACGACTTCTTCCGGGTGCTCGATCCGGAGAAGAGCTTTACGATCGAAGTGAAAGATTCCGACAGTGCCGCCATTTGCAGCACCGACGACGGCTACGGCTACGTCGTCATGCCGCTGGCACGAGACAAGTAGGGTGGGTCAAGCGAGGAAGCGGCGACCATCGGGCAGATGATGATCGAGCGCGGACCCGCCGTGGAGTTGAGTGGGAAGCGGAGAACCGGACTTCGATCAAGATGGTTCCGATTCTCATTTTGAATTTCGTATTGGTTTGGAATTTCGAGCTTCGAACGAATCATGGCCGATGCACGAAAAATCGCCGAGATCCTCTCCGAGTTGGACGCTCGCCGCGGTTACGCGCGGATTCGTACGGCCGCCACCGCGGAAGAAGCCTGGCAAGAAGCGGCCGGGCCGGAGATCGGCGGCAAGTCGCGGCCCGGTCCCGTGAAGCGGGGTGTGCTCGAGGTGATCGTCGCCAATTCGATGCTGGCCCACGAACTGCAATTTCAGAAAGAACGGATCGTCAAAAAGCTCGCCGAGCTGCTGCCGCAAGAAAAGATACGCGACTTGCGCTGCCGCATCGGCCCCGTGTAGTCCTCTCGCTCCGCGAGAGGTAAAAAAAACAAACCCGCCGGGCCGCAGGCCCGGACAACCGAATGTCTGACGTAGGGTGGGCCAAGCGGTCCAAGAGTCGGATTTGCCGACCGACAAGTGCCCGCGCGGCCCACGCTGTCACGCCGGCACCAAATCGCAGGAACGAAGAGCAAGAAACGGATCCTGCCGATGGGTGTCCCACTTGTCTGCGTTTTGGAATTTGAAGTTTTCAACAACTAACCGGGCCTCACGGCCCTGATGACGGATCGACCAAGAGGTCGCCCTGCGAACGGATTACGGGCCGACCAACCAACGCAACCGAAATCGAGACCCAATGCCTGAAGCTCTGCCCGAAGACGTGAAGAAGCTCGAAGATCCGCAGCAACTCAATGCGACCGATCCGCCGGCCGCCGGCGAGTACGGCGCCGATGACATCCAGAGCCTGAAAGGGGGCGAGCATATTCGCAAGCGGCCGAGCATGTACATCGGCAACACCGGTCCGCGCGGATTGCATCACCTGGTCTACGAAACGGTCGACAACTCGATCGACGAGGTGATGGCCGGGTTCGCCAAAGAAATTCACGTCACGATCAATCCTGACGGCAGTTGCTCCGTCAGCGACGACGGCCGCGGCATCCCCGTGGCCCAGCATCCCGAGTTCGGCGTATCCACGCTGGAAGTCGTGATGACGAACGTGAACACGGGGGGCAAGTTCGGCAAGACGGTTTATAAGACCTCCGGCGGGTTGCACGGCGTCGGCATCAAGGCGGTGAACTTCCTCAGCGAATGGTGCGAGGTCGAGGTCAAACGCGACGGCGCCGTTTACCAGCAGGAATACGAGCGCGGCATCCCGGTTGCGCCGGTCAACCGCATTGGTAAGGGCACCGGCACCGGCACCAAAACCACCTTCAAGCCCGATCCCGAAATCTTCGGCCAGATCAAGTTCGAGTACTCGCTCCTGCATCGCCGCTTGCAGGAGTTGGCGTTTCTCAACCGGGGCGTGCGAATCACGCTCAAGGACGAACGGACCGGCGACGGCGAAACCTTCCAGTACGAGCGGGGCCTCCTGGCGTACGTAGAGCACCTCAACCGGACGGCCGAGCCGGCCCACCCCGACGTCGTCTACGTCACCGGCGAGGCCGATGGCGTAATGCTCGAACTGGCCATGCAATACACGACCGAATACAGCGAGAACATCCATACTTTCGTCAACAACATCCATACGATCGACGGCGGTACGCATCTCTCGGGCTTCCGCACCGCGCTGACGCGCACCCTGAACAACTACGGCAAGCGGGAGAACATCTTCAGGGATCTGGCTCCTACCGGCGACGACTTTCGCGAAGGCCTCACCGCCGTGGTGGCCGTACGCGTGCCCAACCCTCACTTCGAAGCCCAAACCAAGGGCAAGCTCAACAACCCCGAAGTCGAAGGCATCGTCAATTCGATCCTCGGCGACTTCCTCACCAAATACCTCGAGCAAAACCCCAAGATCGCCAAGACGATCGTCATGAAGGCCATGCTGGCGGCCGAGGCCCGCGAAGCGGCCCGCAAGGCCAAGCAGTTGCTCCGCGACCGCAAGGGCGCGCTCGGCGGCCACGGTTTGCCCGGCAAGCTCCGCGACTGCTCGAGCCGCGATATGGAAAAGTGCGAACTCTACCTGGTCGAAGGCGATTCGGCCGGCGGCAGCGCCGAAGGGGGCCGCTTGCGCGAATACCAGGCGATTCTGCCGCTGCGGGGCAAGATCATCAACGCCTACAAAAGCCGCGAAGATAAGGTGCTGGCGAATGAAGAAGTTCGCAGCATGATCGCGGCGATCGGCATCGGCATGGGGCCCGACGCCGATCTTTCGAAGCGGCGGTACAACAAGATCGTGATCATGACCGATGCCGACGTCGACGGTTCCCATATTCGCACGCTGCTGTTGACGTTCTTTTATCGCCAGATGTACGAGTTGGTGCGCGCCGGGCACGTCTATGTGGCCCAGCCTCCCCTGTTCCGCGTCCGGACGAAGAAGCAGACCTACTACGTGCAGTCCGAAGAGGCGATGCGGACCCAGTTGCTCGAGTACGGGCTTTCCGGTTCGGTATTCGAGCCGGGAGACGGCCGGCTGATCGGGGGAGACGAGATGGCTCGGCTCTGCCGGACGCTGGCCCAGTTGGAGGCGTCGCTGTTGGCCTTGGAACGGCGCGGCATCGGCCTGAAGGTGCACGCGGCCCGCAAAGACGAAAAATCGGGGCGGCTGCCGGTGTACCACGTGTTCTTGAACGAGCGGGAACATTGGTTCACGACGCGCGAGGAGCTGAACGCGTTCGTCGAAACCCAGGAGAAAACGCAAGGGGGCGAGTTGCAGATCGAGGAGACCGAAGCCGCGGCCACCGGCGCCGACAAGGCGGGCGCGGTCCCCAACGGTGCGGCGACGAACGGCCACGCCCAGCAGCGGCTGCACATCATCGAGTTGCACGAAGTCCGCTCGCTCAATAAGGATCTGGCGGACCTGCGAGCCCAGGGTTTCGACATCGACGCCCTGCTGCCGCAGCGGCGGACCGGCTCGATGGAAGCGCGCTACAAGCTGCGTCGCGAAGATTCGGAGATCGGTCTCGACGATCTTCGCGGCCTGCTGGCGGCGGTTCGCAAAGCGGGCGAAAAGGGCCTCTCGGTCACGCGTTTCAAAGGCTTGGGCGAAATGAACGCGGAAGAGCTTCGCGACACGACGCTCGACCCGAAAAACCGCACGCTGTTGCAAGTGCGGATGGAAGACACGGCCGCCGCCGACGAATTGTTCCGCATCCTGATGGGCGACGTCGTCGAACCCCGCCGCGAGTTCATCGAAAAGCACGCCCTGGAAGTCCGCAACTTGGACGTGTAAAGCACCGAATGCTGCTGCGAGATTTAGGTCGTGATCATCGCGACGCAACGTGGCTGACTGAGACGCCATTGTTGGCCACTATCTGAACTGGCATCGCCACTCAACTCTTAATTGACCGGCCAATTGTTCAACATATACATGACAAATCTATGATCGAACGAATCTACGTTCACAATTTTCGCTGTCTAGAAAATTTCACACTAGATCTAAGTGGTTCTGCATCGGCGTTGATTATCGGCAAGAACGGGGCTGGCAAATCCACGCTGCTCAATTGCCTTGGGATACTCCAAAGCATATGCCGCGGATCGAATCGCGTCGGCAGCCTTATTACTGCGAGCGACTTTACACGGAATCAAACCGACAGCCCGATGCGGTTCGAGGTTGACTTAACGTTATCGAACCGACGATTCAAGTATGCCATTTCATTTGAATGGCCGCCGACTTTCCGGGAAGCCCGCATTCTGGAGGAGATCCTCATTGTCGAAGGTCAACCTATCTTTAAACGCCAACAAGCGCAGATTCAACTCGCTGGTGGTGCATCGTTTAACATTGATTGGCATATTTTCGCCCTTCCGGTAATTAGTGAGCGTCCCGGCGAGAAGGCTATTCAAGACTTGAAATCGTTTCTCGCCGCAATGATCTTGATCGCTCCGATTCCGGCAAAGATGACCGGCTATTCTGAAGAGCCGTCTATTGAGCTACAACACGATGCGGCGAATTACGCATCATGCTTGAGAGCTTTGCTTGGTCAAAAACCCGCAGCGTATAACGCGTTTGATTCTTATTTAAAGTCAGCCGTCCCCGATTTCTCTTCTATTGAGAATGTGGAACGCGGTGAGAACGGGTTTCAATTAGTCGTCAAGTTCGAGCAGTTGGAAGCGTCCAAGGGTTTTTCTGTAGACTTCAAGAATCTCTCCGATGGTGAGAAGTGCTACTTCCTAAGCGCATACATCACCGCTTCGAATGCGTTTGTCGCGCCGGTGTTTTGTATTTGGGATGAGCCCGACAACCACCTATCGCTTTCTCAAGTCGGTCAATTCATCACGGCGCTGCGAAAAATGAAGAACCGCGGCGGCCAGTTTATTGCGACGACTCATCATCCCGAAACGATACGCAAGTTTTCCGATGAGACGACCTATGTGTTCCTTCGTCAGTCTCATTTGGAACCGACCCAAGTACGGCTGCTCGCTGATCTCGACTACGGAGGCGACCTTGTTCATGCGCTCCTTCGTGGCGAGATCGTCGGTGAGTCATGAATAAATATCAGCCGCATGTTTGGGTTATCCCCGAGGACGATGCCAATCGGCAGCTGGCCAACGGTTTCATCGATCACCATGGTGTCAACGATTTGCGCATTCAAACTATGCCGTCCGCCGGCGGCTGGTCGAAAGTTCTCCAGCAGTTTCTCGACGAATACGTTCATGTGCTGCAGAATAATCAAAACGCGCACGTTGTGATGTTGATTGACTTTGATGGGAAGTTTGAGGGTCGGATTGCCGAATTTAACGAGGCAATCCCCGCTAATCTAAAGGACCGCGTTTTCGTGATTGGTTCCAAGACCACGCCGGAGTTACTGAGAAAGGAATTGAAGACGAGTTTTGAGAGTATTGGTGAATCGCTTGCGGAGGATTGTCACACTGGGTCCGTGACTACCTGGACTCATGAGCATCTGAATCACAATGAAACGGAACGACAACGCTTGGTTCAGATCGTTAAGCGATTCCTATTTTAGGCACGCTCGCGACAGAGCGCCATCGCAGGGCCGACGCATCAAAAAACACACGCTTTTACGGGGGAAAACGAGCCGTTCGTCACATCATTACATGATTTGCAGTGTTTTCGAGCGCGCGAAGTTGTAGAACGCCTGAAAACTCGGGCTATTTTGGTGCGCTGGCCCTGAGCGCCATCGGGCTCGCGTCGTGGGAGCGGCGCCGGCTGCTGAGAACGACGGGTTGAAATCCGTCATCACCCCCGACGGCCGCGAGCGAATCTATGTTTGGTGAGTCCGCTGGATCAGGAAGGGCGTAACTTTTATCTGCTTACGTCGGAACGCCAGGTTGAAGTCCGGTTGGCGAATGATGGTCTGTTCGGCCTGCTCTTCCTCACGGCCTTCTATCTTTTCGAAGTGATCACAATCGTGCGGCGTTGCGCCGAAGCAAACTCGATCGACCTGTGATTTGACGGCAGAACTGCGGCGGCAAGGAGGTGCGCGTTCTTTCCGCGGCCAATCTCGCGATCTGCGGTTGATCGACCCGACCGGCGGTGCCATGATTCTCACGTAGAATCGGGTTCTCCGCAGAGCCGGTCGTACGACGTCCTACGCAAAATTCCTCGCACACTGCCACGAGATGGGCCGGCGATCACTATGGGAAGAAATTTCGAGAATCGAAAAAAGTCGATCTTCAAAACGGCGGGGCAGAAATCGAAGCTCTACTCCAAATACGGCAAGCAACTGTACGTCGTAGCCAAGAACGGCGTTCCGGATCCGGATGCCAATCCGGCTTTGCGAAGCTTCATTGAGAAAGCCAAACGAGATCAAGTTCCCGCTCACGTGATCGAGAAGGCGATCGAGAAGGCCCGCGGCGCCGGCGGAGAAGATTTCACCTCCGCCCGCTACGAGGGATTCGGTCCCGGCGGTTCTTTGGTCATCGTCGATTGTTTGACCGACAACAATCAACGGACGATCTCCGAGATCCGCAATTGTTTCACGAAGACCGGTTCCAAACTGGGAGCAACCGGCTCCGCCGCGCTATTCTTCGATCATCTGGCGGTCCTCTCCTTCAAAGGAAGCAATGAAGACGCGGTGCTCGAAGCGATGTTGAATGCCGACGTCAATCTGGACGACGTCGAAGGCAAGGATGGCCACGTGACGGTCTTTGCCCAGCCCTCCGAATTCTTCAAAGCCAAAACGGCGCTGCTGCAAGCGTTTCCGGGAACCGAGCTCGAAGTCCAAGAGATCACCTTCCTGGCTCAGATCACCAAGGTTCTGAGTCCGGAAGACCTGGCCACGTTCGAAAAGTTCCTCGGAATGTTGAACGATTGCGATGACGTGCAAGAGGTCTATCACAACGTCGACTTGCCCGCCCAGTAATCCGTGCCGTGAGTCGGCTCCGTAGCGATTTTTGCTCGACCCGGCCGCCGAAAGCGGCATAAACTCGACCCGGCGAATGGCGGTGATTCGTCGACACGCCCCATTCTCGTGGCGAACCACGAGCATGGTCGACGTGTCGGTGTAGATTCCGAGCGCCTGTGGACGCTCCGCGGAACGGCTTGACGGATTTCTTACCGACCGTCCGGATATCGGCTCATGCCTCTATTGAACTTGCGCTTGGCGGCGATCGTGCAATCGCTCTCCGACGAGTTGCGGTTGGCCGAGGCCCTGCTGTTTCCCGGCGCTTCGTGCCTGGCGGTTCGCCCTGCGCAGTTGCGACGAATGCTCGCGCGGCGTGTCCGCGAAATCGTGCGGCGCACTCCGCCGGGAGAAATCCATCGGCATCGACTGGCGGAATTGCCCGAACTGCGCGAGCTCATGCTCGCCGTCCCGCCCATTCGCGACGATCTGCTGCGGCCCGAGGCCGTCTCGCTCCGTTTCCATTACCTCCTCCGGCGGCACGGCGACGATGGGGTGATTGCGGCCGTGCCCGCGCTCGGTATCGAGGTATTGGCCGAAGATGAGCGGCAACTGGCGGAACAACTCGAGCCGCAAATTCGCTCGGCCTTGGCCCGTCACAAATCGGCCGAATCGCTCCGCGACCTGGTCATGCTGGGCCGGGTTGAACGCGTCGAGGTGAAGCCGCTCCGCTTGCGCCTGAAGCTGCCGACGCTCAAGGCCGCCGCCGAGGCGGCCCGCGACGGCTCGCCCGACAAAGCCTCGGTGTTCAAGGAAGTAGCCGTCGACTTGGCCAAGCAGGAATGTCCGCCGCTTTACGAGCGCGACGAACTCGTGGCCCGCCTCGCCCGGCTCGTCGGCGGCCGCACGCCCCGTAGCGTGCTGCTGGTCGGTCCGTCAGGAGTCGGCAAAACGGCGCTGGTGCGCGAGCTGGCCAAGCGGCGCGAGGCGTGGTCGCCGGCGACTTCGACGATCTGGTCCACGAGCGGGTCACGGCTCATCGCCGGAATGAGCGGCTTCGGAATGTGGCAGGAGCGCTGCCAAAAGCTGATTCGCGAGGCCGACAAAACGCGCGCCATCGTCCATCTCGATAACCTCGTCGAGTTGATCGAAGTCGGCAAAGGCGGCGGTAATACGCGCGGCATCGCCGCCGTGCTCGCCCCGGCGATCGCTCGCGGCGCGCTATTGGCGATTTGTGAATGCACGCCCGAGCAGTTGGCGCTCGTCGAGCGCGATGAGCCGCAACTCATGGAATCTCTGGCCCAACTGGAAATTCCCGAACCGACGGCCGACGAGAACCGCGCAATCCTGGCCCGCGTAGCCGGCGATGCGGCACGAGCCGGCTTACCAACCATTTCGCCCGCGGCCCTGGCCGAGCTCGATCGGCTCCATCGCCGCTATGCAACCTACAGCGCCGCGCCCGGCCGTCCGTTAAGGTTCCTGCGTAATTTGTTGGAAGATTATGGCCGCGGCGATTCCGTCGAGCCTAGCCAGGTGACGGCGGCGTTTTCGCAGGAAACGGGCCTGCCCCCCGTCATGCTCGACGACGGCCTGCCGTTGGAGCCGGCCGCCACCCGAGCTTGGCTCGCCACACGGGTCATCGGTCAGCGCGAACCGGTCGAGCTGGTCACCGATCTCTTGGCGGCGGTCAAAGCGGGCCTCACCCGTTCGGGCAAGCCCATTGCGTCGCTGTTGTTCATCGGCCCCACCGGCGTCGGCAAAACGGAAATGGCCAAGGCGCTGGCGGAGTTCTTATATCAAGATCCCGGCCGGATGATTCGCTTCGACATGAGCGAATACGCGCATCCGGCCGCGGTCGGGCGGCTCGTCGGCGACGGCCCTACGTCGCCAGGGCTGCTCACGCAGAAGGTCCGCGACCAGCCGTTCATGGTCGTGCTCCTCGACGAGGTAGAGAAGGCCGATCCGTCGCTCTTCGACGTGCTGTTGCAGGTGCTCGGAGAAGGGAGGCTAACCGACGGCGCCGGTCGCTTGGCCGATTTCACGAACTCGGTCGTCATCATGACGTCGAACCTGGGCGCGGAATCGTACGGCCGGCTGACGGCGGGCTTCGCCGGAGACCCGGCCCAAGCCGCCGCGGCCGAGCTGCACTTCGAGCGCGAAGTGAAAGCCTTTTTGCGTCCCGAGATGTTCAATCGGCTCGATCGTATCATGAGTTTCGGGCCACTGGGTCCCGAGGTCATCGCCGAGATCGCCCGCCGCGAGATCGGCCGGGTGGCCGAGCGCGACGGACTGCGTCTGAGCGACGCCCGGCTCGATGTTTCGCCCGCCGTGATCGAGCGGTTGGCCGCGGAAGGCTACGATCCCAAGTACGGCGCGCGGCCGCTCAAGCGCGTGATCGAGCGCCGGCTCGTCGCGCCGCTGGCCGAGCGACTTTGCCGCCTGGGCGACGCACAGGTTCGCCGATTTCGCGTCGAACTCGAGGCGGGCTCGCCGGCGATCGACGTGGAGATGGCGCCGGCCGGCAAGAATCAAGACGAGGAACTACGGACCGCCGCCGAGCTGGGAAAAGTCGTCGCGCTGCGACGCAAAGTTCAGGCCCTGCTCCGCAGCAGCGCCCTGTTCCGCCTGCGGAACGAGATCACGCGCCTGCGCCAGCTCGAGCGACAGCGGTCGGAGAAGCTGAAGCGGCGCGGTAAGCCGCCGTTCACGTTCACGCCCGAGCAGGCGCGGATCCTGTCTCAGGAAGCGTTGCTCTCCGAGAGCGAGAACCTGCTCAAGGACGTCCGGGGACTGGAGGATGAAACCTGCGGCGAGTATTACGCCCACCGCCCGTTCGACCTGGCGGACGCCGCCGAAATGCGCCGCATAATCGACCAGGCGCTCGCCGATTTATTGTTCCAAATCTACCAGTCGCAAAGTGAGAGCCGCGGCGGACTGACGCTCGCCGTTTTCGGCGCATCGCGGAGCCGGGTCGTCGAGCTGGCCGAGGCCTACGAGCACGTTTGTGCCGGCGCCTCGGCGGGGGTCAATGGGTACTGGCTGAAGATGTACGACCCCCTGCTCGACGAGTGGGCGGCCCGGGCGGGCGACGGACGGAGCGGTCAAAAACCGCCGCCCGGAAAAGGTCCCATCCTCAGGCTGCTCCACCGCAAGCGCAGTGAAGACGACGTACCGGCGAAGGTCGTCGACGTTTACCGCGCCGCTCCGGATCAATTCCTTTCGCCCCCCGACGACGTCATCGGCCTCGCCCTGCAAGTGTCCGACGATCGCGCCGTCGCCCTGTTGGAAGCGGAAGCGGGCCGGCACGAGTTCGTTCGGGGCTCCGGCAAGCCCGAGGCCTGTTTCGTCGAAACTTCCGGGGCGGGGACGCTGTTCGGTTATTCGCCGCCGATCGATTGCGGCCGCGCCGGTTCGTTCGGCGACCTGACCCTGCGTCGCACTTACAATCTTGTCGACCAAGTCTGCCGCGATCCCCTGCTCGAACTCCTG
>Ga0163153_10005768_pt1 | contig 14397 bp, 10 predicted proteins | sample OliLakLV19MP6IB1_FD_148629 | JGI IMG/M metagenome (GOLD analysis project Ga0163153, IMG submission 148629) | Freshwater microbial mat bacterial communities from Lake Vanda, McMurdo Dry Valleys, Antarctica - Oligotrophic Lake LV.19.MP6.IB-1 | ecosystem: Environmental > Aquatic > Freshwater >... | reverse complement strand
GGCCAGTTGGCTCAACCAGGTGGAGATTTGGTTTGGCATTCTGAGTCGCAAGGCCCTGCGGGGTTTGAGCACGCGGAGCACGGAGGAGTTGGGCCGAGCGATTGAGGCGTTCATTGCGGCCTACGGGGCGACGGCCAAGCCGTTCAAGTGGCGGAAGCGAGAAGTCAAAGGATCCCAGCTCCGCAATACTATCGTCAATCTTCGCAGTTAAGCACTAGTGGGGCGAAAAACGCCTGCTGTCGTGATCCCGCCAATTCAGGTAGGAAACGGATCCGGCGGCAGGTCAAAGCATTTCGAGCTGCGTGCAACCTCGATTGATGGTTCCCAGCGTCCTGGTCACCAATCCGGCGACCCTCCAACAAGCGTTTTCAGGAAAATGTTGCAGCCAATGGTCTATCGCAGCGAACCCGAGGACATTGAAAACCGCCTCTACGCGCCAACCCCTTTACTCAGCACGGACACGGTAATAGCCTTGCCCGTCCGTGACTGAGGGATCGATTAGCGCCTGCACCAGGCCATTGCCGGGCTGGCTCACCACCGGGGTCCAGTTGGAATCCGTTAAATTGGAATTGCGTTCGAGATAGTATGTAACGCCAATCACGGTCACCAAGGAGACACTAAATTGATTCCCCTGCCAGACCGGCGCAACCAACAGAGGCGGTGTTACCGGAGCTTGCGACGTGGTGAAGACCACGTCGACCCCGTAGTTCGTGCCGCCGCTATTGCTGGCTGCCAGACGGTAGTGATAGGTCGTTTTTGGCCTGAGGCCCGCCAAGGCCAGGCTCAACTTCACTACGTTGGTTCCGTTCCCCAGATTCACCCCCAGGGTGCTGCTCTCATAGCTGGTGGTCAGTCCGTATTCAAAGCGGGCGCGCGTGGTGGCTCCCTTCGGATCAACGCTGCCGGTTAGCGTGGCGCCACCGGAGGCAATATCCGTAGCCGCCAGTGTGACCGCCACCGGTGGAACCGCCGTAACGACCGCAAGCGCAATCAGGCTGCTGGCGAAGCCCTGTCCGATGCTGGCAGCATTGGTGACCACCACCCGGTAGGCCCCCGGCCCGTTTGTCGTGGTCACGTTGGTCTGTACGTTGTAGAGGGTGAACGAGCAGTTGGTTGTATTGAGCAGAATGTTGGTGAGGATGCTGCTGCCTTTCCGCCATTGATAGTTGACCGGAATCGTGGCCGTATTCGTCACGGTCACCGTAAAGGTGGCGTTCTCGCCGGCGAACACCGTCACAGGTTGGGGTTGTTCCACGATTGTGGGAGGCGTCAAGAAAGTGAGAGTAGCGATCGCGCTGGTTGTCGATCCATATTTGTTGCTGATGACCGCCGTGTAGTCTCCCAGTTGCGCGGCCTGCACATTGGTCACCAGCAGGGTCGCGTTCGTTTGATTGGCCAGATTCACGCCGCTGAACTGCCACTGGTAGAAAAGTGGCGGAGCGCCGGATGCGGAGACACTGAACGTGGCATTTGAACTGATCTTTACCGCTAGATTGGCGGGCTGCCGGGTGAGGTAGGGTTCCATTAAATTCAATCTCGCTGAGGCACTGCTGACGGTATCCGACGCGTCGCTGACCAGCACATTGTAATTGCCCAAGTTGGCAAGCTGCACGTTGCTGATCGTGAGACTGTTGTTGGTAGCAGCAACAATATTCACGGCATTGAACTGCCATTGGTAACTGAGCGGCGGATTCAGGGTGGTGGCGGCCACGGTGAAGACTGCATTTGAGCCGGTGAAGACAAGTTGATTCGTAGGGTGCGCTGTAATCGCAAGTGCGTTGAGATTGAAAATGTAGGCCGCACCCGCGTAATATTGTGCGCTGTTGTCGTTCTGATTGCCGTTCACGCCGGTGGCACTGCTGGCCTCTCCATAAGCCCCAATCACCACCCTGTCGCCTGACAGCGCCACCGAGTAGCCGAAGAAGTCATTCGTTCCAGTGTTGGAGGCTTTGAGATAGGCCCGCTGACTCCAATGTGTCCCGCTGCGCACAAAGACATAGGCCGCACCGGAGTCCTGGATGTTATTGTTGTTCTGGTTGCCGTTCACGCCGTCAGCACTGCTGTCCTCTCGATCAGCTCCGACCACGACCGTTTCGCCGGACACCGACACCACCCCCCCGAAGCCGTCACCCGCCTCGGTGTTGGAGGCTTTCAGATAGGCCTGTTGACTCCAATTTGTCCCGCTGCGCACAAAGACATAAGCCGCGCCGGAGTCCCGGGCGCTGTTGTCGCTCTGATTTCCGTTCACGCCGGTGGCACTGCTGGACTCTCCAAAAGCCCCGACCACCACCGTGTTGCCGGACACTGCCACCGACCAACCGAAGTAGTCATTCGTTCCGGCGTTGGAGGCCTTCAGATAGGCCTGCTGACTCCAATTCGTCCCGTCGCGCACAAAGACATAGGCCGCACCGGCGTTGGGGGCGCCGTTGTCGCTCTGATTTCCGTTCACGCCAGTGGCACTGCTGGATTCTTTGTAAGCCCCGACGACCATCACATCACCGGACACCGACACCACCCCCCCGAAGCTGTCACCCGCCTCGGTGTTGGAGGCTTTCAGATAGGCCTGCTGACTCCAATTTGTCCCGCTGCGCACAAAGACATAGGCCGCGCCAGAGTCCGGGGCGCCATTGTCGCTCTGATTGCCGTTCACGCCGGTGGCACTACCATCCTCTCGTTCAGCTCCAATCACCACCGTGTTGCCGGACGCCGCCACCGACCAACCGAAGTAGTCATTGCTTCCGGTGTTTGAGGCTTTGAGATAGGCCTGCTGATTCCAATTCGTCCCGCTGCGTACGAAGACATAGGCCGCACCAGAGCCTTGTGTGATGTTGCTGCTCTGGTTGCCGTTCACACCGGTGGCACTACTGGCCTCCAGGACAGCCCCAACCACCACCGTGTCGCCGGACACCGCCACCGAGAAACCGAAGCTGTCATTCGTTTCGGTATTGGAGGCTTTGAGATAGGCCTGCTGGCTCCAAGTCGTTCCGCTACGCACGAAGACGTAGGCCGCACCGGCATATTGAGCACTGTTGTCGCTCTGGTTGCCGTTCACGCCGGTGGCGCTGCTGGCTTCGCTTTCAGCCCCTATCACCACGGTGTCGCCCGATACTGCCACCGCATTGTAGCTGAACAAATCACCCGCACCGGTGTTGGAAGCTTTGAGATAAGCGATCTGGGCAATGGGATCAATCGTGAGCGGATAACACGCATCGAGATCGTCGATAACCAGGCGCACGAGGGCCATGGGCCTCCCTGCGGAGGCGGACATGCAAGCGGCGTGAGCGCCGCGCTCCTCGATATCAAGACTCTCGGGCACACTTTCAAAACGCGCCGTCAACCTGCTTCCATCAGCATCAAGCACCGTCAGTCCCGCATAGGTGACGGCTGCCACGCCTTGCGCATCCACGAAACGGACGCCGCGTTTGTCGGTTTCCACCTCAGGCCGCAACCCGCCGCGCACGGCCATGAGCAGGGTGAGGGGTGAGGGCTGAGAATCGGGAGCGGGCGCACCAAGCGGGCGGGTCTTCAGCGTGAATCCGTGCTCCAGACCGCGCCGGTCGTTGATGAACCATTCCTGCATCGTTTCGTCCCACGCGTAATCGATCCGGTCGGCTTTCGTCGTCACCTGCGGCCTGCCGGAGACCGTGCGCTCGTGCCCCGCAAAGCCATAGCTTTTCAGCTCCAAACCCCACTGCCAGCCCGCGCCCTCGGGGCGAACGAGGAACCCGCGCTGGTCGAAGCTCGTCCGCCACTGCTGGCCGGGATTGCGCGCCTGGTGTCCGCCCTCCACCGGCACGAGCGCATGGCGATGCTGCTCATACTGCTGGCGAATGCTTGACCACGCCGACTGGCTCAGTCCGTCCGGCACCTGGTCAGGCGCCTCCAGTCGTTGCGTTCGGCTGGGCCGGGCCGGGCTGGGTGCGGTGGAAACCGTTGGCGACGTCGAATTCGCCGCGCTGACGGCGAGCGTAAGGGCAAGCAGTATTGTTTTCATGACTCTGATTTTTGTTCAGCCATGCTTCGCGCTGTGCGAAATGGCTCTTCAAATGTGGGTAGGATTTTCTACTACTAAGCGGCTGTCATTTCATGCCAGCACTTGCCAGTATTATTCGGGAGGTGCGCGGAGCGCGTCCTTTCGAAGCGTCCGGCTTCAGCAGCCCGCTTTCACTTCAACGGTGCCGATGTCGCAGGGGTTGGTTTTGGTGGTCGAAAGGCAAAAAGATCTCCGGCAGCCAGTTCTTCTTTTCCTGCCAAACTTCTTTGTCTGCTGCCGAGTCGGACGGCACCCCTCGCCTCGTCCACGTCCTCGACCTGCGGGAGATGACTGCAACCAGCGTTGGGATTCCAAGATACCAAGTGCGGCAAGCCTGCGCTTTTCAAAAAGAGTGGCAGCCGAAGTTGCTCCGGCTGCCACATGTTTGACTAAATAACTTTTGCCAGCAAACCAGTCGTTCAATCGCAGTGATTGTCGGGGCGATAAACCGGCCAGGCCGGGGGCTCAAAATCTGGCAGGAATCCCAGTTCAGCCGGAAACGCGGTCACGTTCGGCTTGAGTCCGGAGTCGAGCCACTCGTTCATTCTATGAACACAAGTGACCAGCTGTTCACCGGTGAAGTCGCAGTGGTATTCTCCTACAACATATACCTGCAGCAGATTTCGAAGTTTGCCTGCCCGCTTGACCGTTTCCTTGTAGACGCTCTCGGAGGCCGAGATGACTAGGGGATCGTTTTCATTGTGAATGGTCAGGACGGGTTTCGTAATGTAACCAGAAAAATCCGCATAGCGGGAGGTGTACAGCCTGCCCCTCACTGAAGCCTTGATATTCCTCCTGTCATTCATCTTTTTCAGCAGGGCCCTGGCGTCGACTCCGAGCGTATCGAGATAAGCGATCTCCTCCGGTGTCAGGGAATAGAAGTGGTCACGGTTTTGCGCCACTGCTCCCCCAGCCCGGATTTCCAGTTCTGCCCGTCCTGAGGTCGCGAAATACATGACATCAAACAAGGATCCGTCATAGAACCCCGTGGACGGCAGACCGCTGACTAGCCGGGTGAACTCCCATTTGCCAAACGTTTCATCGCTGGGCAACTGAGGCACCAATGTCGAAAAGACATCACCGAAATCCAAATCGTCTCGAACGTTCCCAAGCTCCCCCCAGGAGGATGGCCACCCGAACGTGGTGTCATATGCCAGGCCGACCGCCATCGCATAGTCCATGGTTCGCGAGGTCCCGGCTGCGGGTGAACACATCGGAATGAATCCATCGTAAAGGCGTGGATAAATCTCCGCCGACTTGAGTACGATCACCGAACCCATGGATGCCCCCCACAGAATTGTGCGAGACGGACGCCCGATGTTGGCCCTGAAATGCTCCGTCAATCGCTTGGTATCGACCAAACCCTCCTCCACGGTCCATCCCGAATTGCGCATGGCCGAGGCGGCCAGGGCGTAGCCTTCGGACAGAAGAGCCCCAGTGGCTGGACCGAGTGTGGGAGGCGTTTCCACCTCACCATACCCATGCGCATATACTAACAGCGTCCCATTCCAGTTCTCCGGAACTTTGATGGCATACTCGGCACCGTCGATTTTCCCCGTCGTATCGACGGGAAGAGGCACCCTTGCCTGGGCATAAGCCGAATGCACTGCGCCCAAGAGAAGATTAATCCCCAGCGCCGCGCATAGCAGTGGAATCCTTATGTTTCTCGGATTGTTCATAGTCTTGTTGTTTGGTTGTTGTCGTTTTCCGTATTTCGAGCTCACCAGCCGGATCGCTGAAAAAGAATGACGGCCAAAATCACCTCCCTAGCGTCTGTTATTTTAAATTGTCGACTCGTTTAGAGCGCATGAACGGCTGGCTTGTTGCATCATGCAATCAGGCGCGAAATTGCCCATCCCCCGAATGGGTCATTGCGGTGAGAAAGTCATGCCTCGGATGACCCGTTTGGGTCATGGGGTCTGGGGAAAACGAACGCGCTGCGGGCTGGCCGCGAGCGGTCCATGTAAATCACAAACCCGTGCTCGATAGAAACCGATGGCTCAGCGCCCGAGATACTTGACGACCGCTTCCGCACGACTGTTGACTTGGAGCTTGGTATAGATGCTCTTGATGTGATTGCGCACGGTCTCGAAACTGATGTGGAGATTCGCGGCGATTTCCTTGGCCGTGTAGCCGGTGGAAAGATGGTGCAGGACCTCTCCCTCTCGACTGGTCAACTGCTCCAGTTCCGCGGTGACGACCGAGTTTTGATGGAAATGCAACAGCACCCGCCGTGCAACTGCGGGCGTCATCGGTGCGCCACCACTCGCAACTTCCCGAATCGCCTCCAGAATTTCGGCGGGCTGTGAGCTTTTCAAAATATATCCGTTGGCGCCCGCGCGAAGGGACTGAAAGATGCGCTCGTTGTCGTCATGAACCGTAAACATGATGACATGAATCTCGGGCCTACGCCGTTTGAGGCTACGCACGCACTCCATGCCACTGGCACCCGGCAGGTTGATGTCCATCAGCACCACATCAACGCGGTTCACAGGAAGATGGGCAGCGGCATCGTCAGCATCACCGTGCGAACTGACAAACCGATAACCCGGGGTGCCTTTGAGAATGCACTGGATGGCATCGCGAGTCGGGAAGTGATCTTCGACAATCGACACAGCGATGATGGGGACCATGTGTTGTGACCCTAAAGAGCAACGCCGAAATTTCAATCCACAAAAGTGGACGGGAAGGAGACATCCTCGACGGCCTCAGGTCAGCTTCAGGCTGAAGGTGACGCAGGTCCCCTGACCCGGGGCTGCGATGTATTTAACCGTTCCACCAATCTCACGCATGCGCTGGTCGATGTTGCGCAGGCCGTTGCCGCCGGAGGGAAGGTTCCAGCTGTTCCCATTGCCGGACGATTCCAGGCGGCCACCATTTCCGTTGTCGTGAACATCCACACTCAGGGTGGATCCCGCATAACGCACGCGCAACCAGACCTGGGTGGCACCCGCATGTTTAACGACATTCGTAACTGCTTCGCGAACGGCAAGGACCAGATTTTTTCGCAACGGCGATGCCAGCGGAAGCTTCGGCAGATCGAGCGGGAAGTCGCGAAGGCAGCGCACCCCGGCCGCCGAAAGAGTCTCGTCGGTTTTCTTTCCGACGAATTCCACGAGGCTCTCCAGCGTGTCGTTTTCCGGGCTGACCGCCCACACGATCTCCTGCACCACCTGCAACATCTCCCGGGCAACCTGTCCTTGATGCGACCCGGTCGCTGAGGCAATGGAAAGATGAGTGAGACGGGCTCCGAGATCATCGTGCAAATCACGCGCGATGCGTGTGCGTTCGTGGTGAAGGGCCAGATCGCGGTTCTCGGCGACGAGGAGCGCGATGCGGCGGCGCAACCGGGCTTGAATGAAGAGAAATCCACCGCTGACGGCAATCAGCACGAGGAGCGGCGGCCCCCAGTAAACCACCGGTCCAACCCGCCGGTTGAGGTGCTCCATCGACTGCTGGATGGAAGTCAGGAGCGGCTTCTCAAGGCTCCAGTGATGGGAGACAGGAAGTCCATCAGGGCCGCCGAACACCACGACCAGTCGCCCAAGCTTGGTGGTTCCAGAGATTCCAAACCGTTCATATTCGGGACCGACCACCAACACGTCGGCATAGCCGTCGCCGTTAATGTCGCCCGCTGGCGCAACGCGCTGGCCGAAATGTTCGTGGCTATGATCGCTTTCCATGGTCCATGCCTGAGGATGGCCAAGGCCGTGTTGCGATCCGTGAAAGACGACCGCCGCGCCTTCATCTTTTTGTCCGTCTTCGGCTTGCGGCACGCCAATGATGACATCGCTGAATCCATCACCATTTACGTCACCGGCACTGCCCAGCGACTGACCCAGAAGAGCGTGCGGGTGATTGCCTTCAACCATCCAGACGGGTTTCGAGCTCAGGCCTGAAGGTGAACCATGAAAAACAAAAGCCATCCCTTCATTGATGTCGCCATTCTCAGCGAAACAGGCGCCGACAATCACATCATCGAATCCATCCCCGTTGACATCCCCCGCGCTACCCAGGCCCCAACTGAAGAACTGCTCGTGATCTTCATCCACTCCCTTTTTCACAGGGAGGTCGTAGATGGCCGACCAATCCGAAGTTTTGCCAAACCCGGTCGATGAGCCCAGGTAGAGGTAGGCCTTGCCACCGGCGCGATAGCGGCCGTTGAATTCCGTCGCGCCGATCAGAAGATCATCAAATCCATCGCCATTGACATCACCGGCTCCGCTAATGTCCTGCCCGAAATGCGTGCCGTCGATATCACCTGTGACCACCCAATCTGGCACCGACTTGAGGCCGGAAGGTGAACCAAGGTAGACGCAAACCTGTCCCCGCTTTGCTGACGAAGGCGTGGAGGTATCCGTGCAGTTGCACGCGACATCAGAAAAGCCATCGCCGTTCAGGTCCCCGACGGGATAACTCCACTCCACATAGTTCCAATTGATGGCGAGTTGTAGGCCATTCGTCGAACCCTGAAAGATCTGTGATCGTTGAGGCACCAGTCGATTGAGCTCGCTCTTTGGTCCGATGGAGACGAAGACATCATCAAAGCCATCCCCATTGACATCTCCCAGCATCTGGATCACCCGGGCAAATCTTCCTCCGGGTGTGTTCCCTTCCAGCATTCGTCCTGGATTTGATGCCATCCCGTTCGTAGAACCGTGATAGATCAGCAGCCGTCCACGATTTCCATCGAATTGCGGTTCCGCAACCGCCAGATCCGAGAACCCGTCCTGATCAAAGTCCCCGCCTGCCGCAACGCCCCGGACCAGTTCGCCACCAGGTTCCTCAGGGATGTAGGTCCAGTGCGGTAGCGAAACAGACGGTGAACGTGTTTTCGCACGAGGCGATCGATGTTTCGTGAGAACCGGATTTCGAACCGGCCCGCCAGTCTGGTCCGAAACAGAAATGCTGGGAATCGAAGTGACAGGAGAAGACGTGGCACCACTGGCCAGAATGTTCCCAAGGAGCAACCACAACCCAATGCCGACCGCAATTCCTGGAAACGAATTCCATCCGGGGCTAGCAGGACTTCCTCCTGGAACCATCCATTGGAACCGCACGATGTTGGCGACCACGCGGAAGGATGAAGGCCGGGAGCCGAGCCTTCGTCCCAGCCTTAGCGCATACATCAGGTCAAGCACCATACACACGGCGAGTGTGCGTCAGATTGCGAATCAAGTAAATCGTGAATGGTCTGGTGGGAGCCGTCTGTTGGTTCGTGAACGATTGAAAGATCAAACGAGGCCCGGCACAGGATGCTTCCAATCGGATTTCAACTGTCAGCCACGCAACACACGATAATGGGTGGGGATTGTTTGCGGCACAACTCCCCGAAAAGCCGTGTAAACCTGCACTGAACCTTTGTTTTCATACCGGCAACGATTCTTGTTCCCTCACTGGCTGGGTCTCACCGGCGAGCAGGCGCTCCGCGATGCCCCACAGGCCCTTGTTAATCGTCACCTTCGAGTCGATCCCACGCAGCGCCCGCACTGTGCGCAATACTCCGCGTGAATTCCGTCGTCCATCGGCCACTCCGCCCCGGATCAAGTTCTCTTGAACCCGGTTGGTGGTGGTCCACAGATCGACGCCTTGATCCTCCACCCGCCGCGCCCTCAGCAGCATCCCCGGATGAATGCGCGATTCGCTCACGCTCACTGGCCGGAGTGCCAATATGTCATCCTCCCGCAACAGGACATCGACAGCACTCACGCTGGCGGGTTTGTATGCGGCTGCCGACACTCCGAGGCCAGCTCGGCTGGGGCGGTGTTCGATCCAATCAGGAACGACCAAGTCTCCTCCAGATAACACGGAACCGCCGACGCGCACGGAGTTGCCGCAGGGCAAGTTGGCCCCTATTCACAATCGCCAGGAGCTTAGGGTCCCAAGGACAATTCATTTCAACCCCAGCCGCCTCCAATGCCTGATCAAGACGAGAATCCACCGCAGCCATACTCCCGGTTCGCTGCCAGATATCCCGAGCATCCCCGATGATTCCCAGGATCTCTTGCTCCGAGTAGAGGCAGATTTCTTTCAAAATGAGCAAGCCCGCGTCGTTGGGCAACATCAACTGCAACCCCCGTCGAACCAGCGTGACCGAGCCCGATTCGGTTTCCGGGTCGCCCAACAAGGACCACCCCAAAGATTCCCGAAACTTCACCTCGATGAAGTCGCTGTTGAAGTCGATGTCAAGCTCGTCGGCCACTTCGCCCCACACATTCAGAATCTGCCGGGGACCAATGCCGCTGAAATCCTGCGATTCGCTGAGGGTGGGCAGGCTGCCGAATTTCTCCCTGAACATGAGCACGGCATCGCGCACCTTGCTCGCGGGGTGTTCGGCCGCCAGACTGCGCATCGCATAGCGAACCTTCTTCGTAATCCACGAGCGCAAGGTCCTCACCTTTCTGGAGTGCCCGGAAGACGGCCGGCGACGAAACGTGACGATCGCTTTGACAAGGGCCTCGACGGCTTTCTCCTCCGCTCCAAGCCTGCGGGTTCGGCGGGCCATGGCGAGGACGTAGGGAAGGTTTTTGTCCAAGCTCCGCCGGCGTCCAGGCCCCAGCAGACAACAGGCCTGCTCGAAGGTCAGGCGTGTTGGGACTGGAGCCAAGCGAGGCTTGGACCGGAAGCTTTGGCCCTTTTTCGTTGTTGGATTCTTCTCGGAGGACTTGTCTCCAGGCCGATCCTCACGGCGGGAAGGTTTTGACTTTTTCGGGCTGGGACGACGGTTCTTGCGACGTTTGGGTCTCATAAAATGGGATGGATGCGAAATTGCGATGAGGAATTAGTTGGTGGTGAGGAGGGATGAGTAAGTCGAAAGTTTGAGATGCGGGACGGCTGCCAAAACAAGGAGCCACGCAGTGCGGGCGGATCGACAAAGCAGGGGCCAACCTGAAACGAGCGTTGCGCGGGACTCAGCGACCGAAAGCGCACCGTCAGGCTGGAGAGGGAGATCGCCACGCCGACGCCACTGTTGCCGTATCGAAGTTCTGAGCAATGCCTCGTCGCACATCAACAGCGCACACGCCTGCCGCTCCCGCCGGACGGTAGAGCTGCTCTGCGGTTCGGACAGCCGAGGAACGGATTTTGGGCCGGCAACGGAGCGCCACACCAAGCGAAAGGAGCGGGCGGGATTTGCCGTTGGTTCTTGACGTCGCAATAGTATTTTCATCATGTCTTCAGGCGTTACAAGCGAGGTAACAACTCACGCTCGACCATCAGTAAAGGGACGCGGCTTAAGGCGAGCAAAGGATCCGTATGATTAGCCCTAACCAACTCCTTTACAGACAGTTCGAATACGAACAGCAAGTTGTTCTCAACGAGTATTGAGACCATTCCAAACGGTATTCCAAAGCAGGATCGACAGATGCCTAACAGGGATTAAAGAACAGCAGAACACCGATGACGCGTTGGTGGCGCATGGCCAAGGAGCACAGCTGACAACGGACACGCTGAGGCAGGACGAAGAGTGGGATTGACAGGCAAGGACGAACCACTGCCGAAGTAGTAGGAAGGCCCGCGTCGCGTCGCGCAGGGAGACGCAAAGATTGACATCGCCCAGGTGTCGAGTGGCAGAATGGATGAATGCCAGATCACGTAGGACCGGCGGACAACAGTATCAGGAAGCTGATCGAATTCACGGCAGCCCACCGCGGAGCGGCCTACAGGAACTGGTCAGATGTCGAACGGAAGGAATTTCGGGAATTGATCCGAAATCTGGAGGCCTTTGTTTTCAAGGTGGGCTATTTCGCCACGGCGAATCAGCAGGTGGTTGACGCCGCCTATGACGGCGTCATCTGCGATTTGCGCTCGCGACTGGGCAAGATTTCCTGGCTGTCCAGTCTTCCGTGGATCATGAAAGTGATCTCGCGCGGTCGCACCATGTCCGGCTGGATGTTCCAGGAACTGAGAGTGCGCATCCAGATCATCACCACCAACGGGCCGGTGTTACCCGACTCCTCTTTGCCCGAAGAGACAGTTCGGGAGAATCTTCGTGACGTAGCGGATGCGCTGGTGCCGCTGAGGCAGGAACATAATTCGTGCGAACTGAAGGACAACAAACGCAACAAGCAACTTGAGAAGCAAGGTTATTGCGGCCGGGGTTGCGACGTACTGTTGCTGGCGAAACTGGGATTTACGCCCGTCCTGATCGGTCGCGTGCTCGGTGGATTCAAAGAAGGAGTGACGCGAAACCGGATCGCTTCATGCGAGAGCAAACGTCTCGATCTCCAATTTCGATGGGCAAAGTTGAACCAAGCGAAAAAAGTCAAAACTGTCAGGGCATGAAAAAACCGCCATCATCCGAACCGGGCGGCGAGGGCGACAAACCATCCGAGTTTGATCGACAAGTGGACGAGCTAATCGATTCCCGCCTGACCGACGAGCATCTGGCAAATCAGTGGGACCTGTGGAGCGGGATGGGAACTCGCGGCGGCGGGCAGGCCTCCTACGGATGGCGGCAGCAATGGAATGACATTTTCGAGACACTTTGGATCACGCGCACCCTGCACAAGGGCTTCGCCGTGGCGGCCGTGCTGGCACTCTGCTCCGGAAGCTGGATCTTGCTGCAAGGAACCGAGCTGAACTTGAGCACTCCTCAAGAATGGCGCAGCGCCCAGGGCACGCGATTGCCTGACCGCATGCAAATCACCCTGCGAAGCGGGCCGGGCCGCGACAAGATTTCGTTGCGAAGCACACTTCTGACGCTCTCGAGCACGCTGGGCGGTGGCGTCCGTGGCGGCGGGAACCTCACCACGCGGGACGTGACGTTCGAAGGGCAAACGGCTGAGGGAATCCCGATGCAGTTTCGCGGCACCCTGATCCTGACCAATGGGCCGGGCGTGATTAAAATCCGTCACCAGCGGGACATCGTCGGAGGCTGGCTTGCCGGGGATCTGGTCGTGGGAACGAATGCCGCCGTGCAAGTCGGTCAGCCCTATTCGCCGCGCTGAAATCCAGTCTTGTCCCCTCTCTCAACGGCCTCGGGAACTGATTACGAACGCGCCGGCGAAGCGCGCTGCACGACCCGGCCCCTCGCCTTTGGCCTGGCGCCATTGTGACAGCAGTTTTCTCTGCGTCCGGCCCAGCGCCCCAGGCGCGTCGCCTGAGGACAGCGCGTCAGCGTAAAACACTTTCATGAATTCGGCCGTATGATCATCTTGGACCGGCCACAGGGTCATCAGCACATGACGTGATCCGGCGAGGGCGAAACCCCGCCGCAATCCGTGCACGCCTTCGCCCGACTGGCTCACACCGAGTCCGGTATCGCACGCGCTCAGGGTTACCAGCCAGGTCCCTTCCAGGCGGAGTTGCGACACCTCCTCCGCTGTGAGCAACCCGTCGTGCAGCGGATCAGGAACCCGACCATTGCGCCACGCATCCAGAGACTCGTTGGCCCGCGCCAGCGCGACCCAGCTTCGATGCATCGGGTGAAGGGGAACGACGGAAGTTTTGAGGTCGAATCCTGCGATGGGTCGTTGAGCGGTCGTGAGCCCCGACAAACACGTTCCGTGAGTTGCCAAGTGCAACAGGTAGGGAGAACCGGGCTGATTCAACTTCGCCTCGGTGGCCTCCAGACCAGTGTAAATTTGCACCTGCTTGATCCCATGCTCTCGCGCCAGGCTGGCAACCACTCCGGCCTCGGAGAGGGTGGACGGCAATTCATCATAGGTCGGGAGTGAGCCTGTTTCGCCACCACCCCGCAACCCCGGCAGGTCGAAAAAGGCATTCCAGGCTTTCGCCGCAGGATCGACAACGCGACGCTGCCAGCCTGACCGGGTGTAAGCGGGATTGGCGAGGATCAGCGCCATGCGCTCGTGGACGGGCGGGGACGCCGGCGTCAGCAGGTCGCGCCCGGATGTGATGTAACGAAAATCCAGATCCTCGCCAAGGAAGTGGTTCTCCTTCCACAGCGCCGCAAACGAGACAAAATGAAGTTCGCCATCGGGGGCAATGATCACGGTGCGCGTTTTCGGCGGCAACAACGGAGCCACTTTCTTCCAAACGAGATCATGGAGTTCCGTCAGCGGTGTGAGGACCTGGGTTCCCTCCGGTGGTGGTTCAAGGTGAATCGTCTTCTGCCAGCGTTCTACCGACGCACCAATTCCGTTCGCACCCGCCACCGGGCCAAGCACGATCCATTTTACCGGAATATCGGGAGCGTAAACGAGAGCCCCAAATCGAGGCTCCGTACGCCCTTTCCCGAGCCAGTGTTCATAGCGGACAAACTCGACCAGCACTGCGTCGGGTGGGAGCGCAGCTTGCACGGCATCAACAGTGGCTGAGAGCATGCGCCGGTTGGAATCCAGAGCGGCAATCTTTCCAGCCATCGCGGATTCGATCCGCTCCACCTTTCCCCGGGCGCTCCG
>Ga0163153_10005761_pt1 | contig 14404 bp, 21 predicted proteins | sample OliLakLV19MP6IB1_FD_148629 | JGI IMG/M metagenome (GOLD analysis project Ga0163153, IMG submission 148629) | Freshwater microbial mat bacterial communities from Lake Vanda, McMurdo Dry Valleys, Antarctica - Oligotrophic Lake LV.19.MP6.IB-1 | ecosystem: Environmental > Aquatic > Freshwater >... | reverse complement strand
AAACGGGCCTTTTATATAAATAAGACACCATTATGGAAATCAGAAACATCGCAATTATCGCTCACGTCGACCACGGCAAGACTACCCTTACTGATAAAATGCTCACCTTTTGTGGGTTTGACCTCGCAGGTGCATCCATGGACTCAAACCAGATTGAACAGGAGCGTGGGATTACTATCTATGCCAAAAACACGGCCGTCATGTATGAAGGTACGAAGATCAACATCGTGGATACTCCCGGCCACGCGGACTTCGGCTCTGAAGTAGAGCGTGTGTTGCGTAGTATTGACTCAGTGCTCCTCATTGTAGATGCCCAAGAAGGTCCCATGCCACAAACTCGTTTCGTCTTGAAAAAGAGTCTTGAGCTTGGACTGAAGCCCATCGTCGTCATCAACAAGATCGACAAGCCGGGAAGCGATTGTACAGGCACCCATGATGCAGTATTTGAACTCTTTATGGAGCTCGGTGCTACAGACGAACAGCTCGACTTTACGACGGTCTATGCAATCGGTCGTGAAGGAGTTGCAATGCGCACTCCCACTGACGAGAAGAAAGATCTCAAGCCACTCTTTGATACCATCCTCGAAAAGGTTCCCGTTGCACTCAATGACACGACCAAAGAATTTCGAATGCAGGCATTTAACCTTGCGTACGACAACTTCCTTGGACGTCTTGCAGCAGGTCGCGTGTACGAAGGTGTGGCACGCGCTGGGGACACCGTCTATATAAAGACAAATGGTGGAGGTGTTCGCACGGCAAAGATTACTAAGCTCTTCACCTTTATGGGTATGAAGCGCGAAGAAGTACCTGAGGCGATTGCAGGCGATATCGTTATGCTTGCTGGAATCCCCGACATCTTTATCGGAGAGACGATCACAACTGATAAAGACGCCGTGCTCTTGCCTGCGATCACGATCGATGAGCCTACTATCGTGCTCGACTTCTTGGTCAACAACTCTCCCTTTGCAGGAAAGGAAGGCAAATTTGTAACCTCACGACAAATCCGCGAGCGACTAGAACGCGAACTTGAGGTAAACGTGGGACTCAAGGTCAACTTCGATGCAAATCCTGATCGTATCGCCGAAGGATTTACTGTTTACGGTCGTGGAGAAATGCACATCGCCGTCTTGCTCGAAACGATGCGTCGCGAAGGATTTGAAATGCAAATCTCACAACCACAAGTGATCATCAAGGACATCGATGGGGTCAAAAGTGAGCCGTTTGAAGAAGTGACAATCGATGCACCATCAGAACACCAGGGTGTCATCATTGAGAAACTCGGGATGCGCGGATTTGTCATGGCAGACATGAAGCTTACCAACAATACTGTTCGTATGGTTTTTACTGGTCCGACACGAGGACTACTGGGCTACCGTAACCAGTTCTTGGTGGACACCAAGGGTGAGGGGATTATGAGTGCGCGTGTGCTTGGATTTCAGAAATACGCAGGCGAGATCACTCGTCGGCAGGTTGGCTCTATGGTCTCTATGGAAAGTGGCAAGGCGCTCGCCTTTGCACTCTGGGGGCTTCAGGATCGAGGTACACTCTACATTGGCGCACAGACTGAAGTGTACGAAGGTATGGTGATTGGAAACACAAGTAAGGGTGAGGAAATGAAGGTAAACCCTACCAAGGGTAAGCAGCTCACCAACATGCGAGCTTCTGGTACGGATGAGGCAGTGACTGTGATCCCACCATGGACGATGACTATTGAACGCGGGCTTGAAGTGATGGTAGACGACGAATTTCTCGAAGTCACTCCGCTCTCAGTGCGACTCCGTAAGCAATACTTGAACGATACCGAGCGAACCAAAGCGAAGCGAAAGATATAGAAAAACCCCGACTAGGGATCATACTAGTCATAGTACACGTTCTTGTCTGTATTAACACTATAGGTATAAGTGATGCATCCTGGTATGTAATTTTTTTACAAAAGTACAATTTTCTGGTAATATGTCAAACACATGAATGAAAAGCGCTTAAAAGAATTTTGGGACAAAGAGTATAAAGACCCGGGGATGTTTGCGCTCTCCGATGAAGTCTCTGCTGATTTGGTCAAATGCGTCCGATGGATGATGAAAGAATACGGTAAGGATGTGTTTCGCCCTGATACTGTAATACTTGATGCAGGCTGTGGTAATGGTCGCAACTTGCTGTGGGTAAACGACATGTTTAGAGTATCTGGCTACGGCTATGACATTTCGACCGAAGCAATCAAGCAGGCACAGGCAAACGCTGACAAGCAGCAATGGGGTGAGAAGTTGAGCTTCTCAGTACGATCGCTCGACCAGCTTATCTCACTTGAAAACGAAAGTGTCGACATGGTGATCGATGCGATGTCGTCGCACTTTTTGAAAAATGTCGAACGAGCACGATTTATTTCTGAAGTTGCCCGCGTGTTGAAACCTCAGGGAGTAGTTTTCTTCAAATCGTTTTATGCAGAGCGCGATACGCACAGCAAGGAATTGATTGCCAAGCACGGTACTGACGAAGAAAACTCATACATTCACCCCAAGATGAAAGTGTACGAGTATGTGTGGACCGATAAGGCGATCGAAGAATCCTTCGGTGAACAATTTCTCATCATGCAAAAGATTATGTCGGGTAAGCACCACATCAAGGGCAAACCTGCCAAGCGCCGTAGTATCACGGTGTATTTTGAGAAAAAGTAAAAGTCCCCGATGGTGGGGACTTTAGTTATTTTGCCTGTATCGCTTCCATTTTCTTTTGTTTGAGTGAGCTTCTCGTTCTTCGATCAAACCACGGTATTTCATCGAGTATCTGATTGAAGAATGCTTTACCAGACTCAAGATCTCTTTTTGCACAATCCTGTGCCTGCTCGATCAGATTGTCGATAAATTTTTGAGTTCGAGAATCTTGTATGATATGGAAGAAGATGAGCAAAAATGCGACTGCTTTCATACGTATATCATTTAAATGATTTATACAATTTTTAATTGATTATGTCAAGTATCACTTCAAAATCACTTCAAAATAAGCTAGGATAGTACTGGTGACAAATACTTGATAGTTAGCAACTTACGACCACTTTTTTAATTGAAAATGGTCCGCATAGTTGATATACTGCAATTATGTCGAATCCTAAGCAGTCAAGAAAAAAATGCTTGCATTGTAATAAGGAAACTGCACGATCAGTGTACACTTATTGCAGTAATGCGTGTCAGCTTCAATATCAACATAATTCATATATTAAAAAATGGAAAGCAGGTGGTGTTGCAGGACTACAGGGTATCGGCATTGTTTCGGTCCATATAAAGAAATACTTGCGTCATAAATTTGGTGATAAATGCGTTCTTTGTGGATGGGCAAAAATTAATCCAAAAACTGGAAGAGTGCCATTGGTTGCTGACCATATTGACGGTAATTGGCGAAATAATATCGAAAGTAATCTTCGATTACTTTGCCCAAATTGTGATTCATTAAGTCCGACCTATGCTGGGTTAAATAGAGGAAACGGTAGAAATAATAGAGTGGTGAGCAAAAGAGCTGAAGAGGGGCGGTTACTGATTAAAAATATGCCGAAATAGTTTAGTGGCAAAACACTGCTTTCGTAAAGCAGGAACGTGGGTTCGATTCCCGCTCTCGGCTCATGGATAAAGAAAAGATTAATACACGCATTTCTGAAATCGAAACCGCAATGAATGCGGGGGATTTTTGGAACGATGTTGTGGGTGCACAAAGAATGATCAAGGAACTTCAAGACCTCAAAGACATACTCGAGGGAGGTAATAAATACGACAAAGGAAATGCCATTATGACGATATTTTCGGGTGCAGGAGGAGATGACGCCGAAGACTTCACGGCAATACTGCTTCGTATGTATTTGAAGTTCACTGACTGTAAAGGTTGGGGGGTGACCTATCTCAGTGACAGTCCCAATGATCATGGTGGCTACCGCAACGTCACGATTGAGATTGCAGGCAAAGGTGCATTTGGTGAACTTACTGGAGAAAGTGGGGTGCATCGACTGGTACGTATCTCGCCGTTTAACGCAAACAGTAAACGTCAGACGTCGTTTAGTCTTGTTGAAGTGATCCCTAAGCTCACTAAAGCTGACACAAGTATTGAAATTCCGGACAGCGAACTTGAAGTTTCCTTTGCACGTTCGGGAGGACCAGGTGGACAAAATGTAAACAAACGTGAGACTGCGGTACGTATGGTGCACACACCGACCGGGCTTTCAGTACATGTGACCAGTGAACGTAGTCAAGAACAAAACAAAGAAAAGGCAATTGAGTTACTCAAAGGTAAACTTTACAAACGTCGCAAAGAAGAACGTATCGCATCTGAAAAGGGTCTCTATATATCCAAAACAACCGATATTGAGTGGGGTAGCCAAATCCGCTCATATGTCCTGCACCCGTATAAAATGGTTAAAGATCATCGTACCGGCGTCGAGACCGGCAATGTGGACAAAGTACTTGAAGACGGCGACCTCGACGAGTTCATCGAAGCAGAAAAGAATCTGTAATGTGTATAATCACCAATCGCCATATGGTATACTTTATTCCTATATGATTAAGTTTGTAAACGTCTCGAAAGTCTATCCCAACGGTGCTGTCGCACTTGAAAACATCAATTTAGAAATTGCGAGCGGGGAGTTTGTCACGATTATTGGGCCCTCTGGTGCTGGCAAGACTACTCTTACCAAACTCGTGCTTGCGGAAGAGGAACCAACTGAAGGTACAGTTTTGTTTGAAAACATCGACATCAATGCGCTCACTCGCGGACAGACCACTAAACTTCGCCGTCGTGTTGGTACGATATTTCAAGAATTTCGATTGCTCGGGAGTAAGACTGCATATGAAAACATCGCGTTTGCTATGGAGGCAGCGGGCAAAAGTAATGAAGAAATTATCTCTGACGTACCCCATGTCTTGCAGCTTGTGGATCTCCAAGACCGCATGTACCACTTTCCAAACCAACTCTCCGGAGGTGAGAAGCAGCGCCTTGCTATTGCGCGCGCAATCATCAATCAACCCGAAGTTTTGATTGCAGATGAGCCCACAGGCAACCTAGATGAGGCAAACACCAAGGAAGTGATTCATATCTTAAAAAAAATCAACGATCTCGGTACGACTGTGATTCTCACCACACATGATCCGATTCTTATTCATGCAGTAGGGACTCGTCTTGTGACCATACAAAAGGGGCGTGTTACAGATGATGAGCATCGCAAGATAAAAGAAGCAAGATGATATACTATACATATGTTTTGGGTTAGATTACAACGAGTACTAAAAAGTGGATGGATCAATTTCAGACGAAATGGGCTAGTTACCTATGCGGCTATCCTGGTAACTACGATAACGCTCGCAATGGCAACTTCTATCTTCCTATTCCAAGGAGTGCTTCGTCACGCAATCACAGAGGTTCAAGACAAAGTGGATATCGCCGTATACTTCACTACCACTGCTCCAGAAGAACAGATCCTTGAGCTTCAAGATACACTCCAGAAAATCCCAGAAGTCGCGTATGTAGAGTACAACTCTGCTGATCAGCAAGTACTTGCCTTTCGTGATCGTCATGCCGGCGACTATTTGACACTTCAGGCACTTGAGGAATTAGGAGACAATCCGTTTGGAGGTTCCATCCAGATCAAGGCAAAGGATTCGACACAGTACGAAGCCATTGCGCGCGTCATCGAGGGAGACAACGACACCGCTCGCCAAAACGCTCCTATTATTGAACGTATCAATTATTCACAAAATAAAATCGTGATTGATCGACTCAATTCATTGATTCACAATGTACGTACGATTGGAGCTGGAGTCACCTTTGTACTAGCGTTGATTTCCGTTGTCATTGTATTTACGACAGTGCGTCTGACAATTTATATTGCAAAAGAAGAAATCGGCATTATGCGTCTTGTCGGTGCAAGCCCGGCCTATGTGCGGGCTCCGTTTATTGTAGGCGGATTACTCTACGGTCTCTTTGCTTTCGTCATTATGACGGCGATATTTCTCCCGCTCACGTATTTCTTAAATGCACAAGCAGGCACACTCATCGGCTTTGATCTCTACGGTTATTATCTTTCAAACTTCCTTGTCATTGGGGGATCAGTACTTGGTATCGGACTTGGATTAGGTGCTCTCTCAAGTTATCTCGCCGTTCGGCAGTACCTCAACGTCTAATACGTTTACCCATATATACTCCTGAATCTCGACTCACGCACTCCTCAATAGCTTGACAAATACTTGCATATCATGTAAGGTACGAAAAAATGTAAATATGAAAAAAGCACTTCCTTTTGTACTCGTTATGCTTCTAGCAATACTTGGGTACCTTTTCGTAAATGGTGCCAAGGGGCAAAAAACTGATCCAACGTTTAAGTACATTGAGCAATATAGAGATATTGCCATACGCCTCGGTGACAGTATGGGAATTCCTTCTATGATTATCTTGGCGCAAGCCATTCTTGAATCAAAATCTGGTCAAAGCAAACTCGTAGAGAAGAGTAAAAACCATTTTGGTATCAAGGCATTTAAGAAAGACTGGAATGGCCCCTACGTGCTCCACACTGATGACAGTCCACAAGAACGCTTCCGGTCGTACAAGACGGCCTATGATTCGTATCTTGACCACAGTCATTTTTTGAAACGTAAATCTAGGTACGCATTCCTCTTTCTCCTTGATCCATGCGATTATCGAGCATGGGCACATGGGCTCAAAAAAGCCGGCTATGCAACAAATCCAAAGTATCCAGAGATTCTGATTCGTATTATCAAACGTTATAGACTCGACAAGCTTAAATACGAAGAAATAAATGTTAGTTTGAATGAATAATGAAGAATGATAGGTCCGTACTGTAGTGGTACGGACTTTTTTGTATGGAGGTCCTTACTTGAAAAAACCTTATTTTTTCGGTATAGTGAGGCGCAGTATGTGCGTATTTCGTACTGATGGAGGTGTCGTCTAAGGGTAGGAATACAAACGAATCTGCTTTCGTTTGTATCCGGTCCCATTGGGAATCGCTGCTACTTATTTATAAAGCTGCCGAATCGTCTAATGGTAGGACAACGGTTTCTGGTACCGTTTATCTTGGTTCGAGTCCAGGTTCGGCAGCTTTGGAAATAAGGAAGCGTGGGGTTTCTGGTACCGTTTATCTTGGTTCGAGTCTAGACATCTCAACCAACTCGTGATAGGTTATCTCGCACGAGATGCGTAGAACCTAAACGATGTCTATTTCGTTATACCATACCTGCTGAGTGCAGTATCCAGAACTAAAAAACATCCAATTGGGTGCATGTTTAATGCATCCGAGGAAGATTCTATCGCGACTTTAAAAAAGGATCAGTTAGTTGTTATCCAAGGAAAAGTTTCCAGTGTATTGGTTAGCGGTCCAATTGTCGGATAGGGTACAATAAATACACCCGCAACATTAGTAGCCTCTGTGGAAATGACTTTTACAATCCAAGCTTCTGTTATGCCTGTGTAATACACCCAGATTTATAAAAAATAGTATAATATAGTGGTATGAAAATACTCATAAAAATCTTAATAGTAATGGTGTTAGGGGGAGTACTGTTCCTGTTGGGGCGATTTTTAAGTGATACTCATATAAATTCTGAGTTGGGTGAGAAAGGTGTGGATACACACGATATCTCGACGCTTCCGCTTTTTACTAAAGGACTCACTTCAATAGGAATTGAGTTAGATGAGATCGGGCATCATTCATTTTCCCCAGACGGTAGATACTTTGTATTCACCGGTATAAAAGATTCTGACTCGATACCAGCGAAAACATTTTTAGCAAAAATTTCTACAGGTGAAGTAACCCCATTACCCGGAATTCTATTACGTGGGTTTGAGGATTCTCAAGTTGTAGTTTTATTTAAGGATAACGATCTTTTACTATATGACACTGCTTTAGGTACGGTAGAGAACATTTCGACCGATGGCAATATTTTTGCAGGTAGTCTTTCTCCCGATGGCAGGAAGTATGTTTTTAATACTCTCAAAGGTGTGGTGCTCTACAATAGAGATCTCAAAAAAACCATATCTATTTCTACTGACCAATTTGATGGGGCTACTGCATGGTTTGACGATAGTATTCACATACTAGGTTTTAAAGATACCGGTAAAAAAATAGGTGATGCTGGAAATGCAAGACAACTAGGCAGTTGGAATATTGATTCAAAAAATTTTACTCCGCTTGAGTCTAACCCTATCCCCATTGATTCAATTCGAAATGTAACATGGATAGTTCCTGGTACCGTAGCTAGAGTAAATACTGGGTGGGATGATAGTTCGCACGATTATTTAGTAAATATAAAAACAGGGAATGGTATAGACCTGGGAGACACATCTAGTGCACTAATGGGCGGAATGAAGGATGAGCCAAGGTTAGGTCTATTTGCCCATATTATGGGGTACGCTAGTGATAAAGATACCATACTTACTACGAGTCTTTATCGGGGCCTCAATAAAGTTACTTCAACGATTCTCACGCCAAGATATATTCGAGAACATGTACAGATAGTAGATCAGGATTCTGTATTGTATATACGAAAATATTTGAGTCTAAATCAAACTATAAGCAATGTGGCACTTGTAGAACTCAATTTTAAGACAAAGGAAGAAAGAATTATAAAAGACTTAGAATTGAACCCATATAATTTTTTGTCATTTGATATACATCAGAAAATCTGGGTCGTAAGCTCAAAAAATAAATTCTTTATGGGAAAATTGAATTATGAATAACTCATCACTTTGGTATAGCACACTCATTAAACCTTCGTGGGCGCCACCCTCCTGGCTCTTTGGTCCCGTCTGGGCATTTCTCTATGCAGTGATCGCCGCATCTTATGGATATGTAATATATCTTTATGTGCAAAAGAAAATACCGTTTATTGTACTTTTTCCATTTATCTTGAATCTTGTATTTAACGCACTGTTTACACCACTTCAGTTTGTTCTTAGAAATAACATGTTGGCATCAGTTGATATCGTACTCATACTGGGTACATTGATTTGGGCGCTTTATAGTATCTATCCGTATGCAAAATGGGTTGCGCTCGTAAATATTCCGTACATGTTGTGGGTTACGTTTGCGACCGTATTGCAACTTACGATAACCTATCTAAATACATAACATCCCCCGACAAGTCGGAGGATGATAGTTATTTCTTACCTTTCTTTTTTGCAGCCTTGGCAGCCAACATGTCTTTCTTCACCGCGAGACGTTTTTTGGTCTTGTGTGACTTGTTTGATTTTGTGTGTGCACCAAGTGCAGTGGCTCGTTTTCCCATAGAATGTATGATTACTGATAGAGGTATAGTATACCCCAAAATGATATACTGTACCAATGCAAAAACTCCTTTTCGCTCTAGTAGTCCTCCTATTTACGATACCGACCTATACCTATGGGGCACCTACACAGTGGTGGCGTATCACGGCCTATACTGATCGAGTCGCCAAGCTTGATGCAGTAAAAGTACAAGATCTACGAGTACCGATTTTGCTCGGAGTTAAACCTGGGAGTTTCAAGGATACGTGGCAAGAAGCACGATCAAATGGCAAGATTCACGAAGGCACTGATATGTTCGCACCACAAGGCGCACTCATCGTCTCTCCGACCGATGCAGTGGTGACTCGCATCGATACGTCGGGTGCAGGGGGTATCGCAGTGTACACTGCAAACCCTGGTTCTGAGACGTTTTATTATGCACACCTCGATCATGTGGCCTCAGGACTTACTCTTGGCCAAGAACTAAAAGCGGGGGATTTGATCGGCTATGTAGGAAACACTGGGAATGCTGTTGGTTCATCTCCACATCTTCACTTCACTATCTACTCACTCGATGGACCTGTCAATCCGTATACTCGGTTGACCAAAGAATTTAGTACAAGCGAACGTCTCGCCGCAATCAGAAACGTGCTCGTGACTACGAAGTACAAAGACCTTGTCGCACGCGCATTTTCTGAACAGTACCGTGCATTTTTTATAAATGCACAGACAAGTGGCGAAACCATTCCCTCTGAGATTGCGAGTTTGCTGACCGTATCTGCTCAGTCGGCAGTACCAACGGCTGCTTCTGTAGTCTCAATGCAAACACCAGTTACTCCCACATTCCCGACAGTAACTCAAACTCCTCCAGTCTATACAAATGGATCGCCCGTTGGAATTTTGAAAATGGGGGATACGGGTCAAGAAGTAAAGAAGTTGCAGCAGTATTTGATTGCGCAAAACAGTGGCGAGCTTGCCGGTATTCTGGCAACATATGGACCCACAGGGGTCTTTGGTCGCCTTACCAAAAACACCCTTATTGAATTTCAAAAAAAGGCAGGGATAACTCCCGCAGTTGGAATGTATGGTCCCGTGACGCGCGCGTACATAGCCGCACAGAGTTGAACTTCACTACTTGGCAAGAGTGTGTATTTTAGTGCAAGACAATGAGTACGAGAATACCAATCACGATACGGTACCAGCCAAACCACGCAAGTGGTTTGGTCGTGAGGAGTCGTATGAAAAATTTGATCGTGCAGATTGCAACGACAAATGAGAGCACTGTTCCAAACCCAATGAGTGCCCACTGTGAACCAGTGACACCGGTCATGTGTCGTGCTTCGACGACGCTCGCACCAAGAATGGTCGGGATGGCAAGGAGAAATGAAAATGTCACAATTGTCGTCCGTGGGATACCAAGGAGCGTACCACCAATCAGTGTGGCACCTGCGCGCGAAATGCCAGGGATAAACGAAAGTGTTTGCATCAGTCCGATCCAAAACGCCTGCTTGTACGAGATGTCAGCAATCGATTCTTCTGTATCGACGGGCTTGATAAGGAGAAGGCCTGCTCCGCCGATGATGAGTGCACTTCCGATGATTGCAGTACTCACAAAGAGTGTTTTGATAAGCGGGTAGAGTGTGATACCGATGATCGCTGTGGGGATAAATGCAATCGCAACTTTCCAAATCAGATGAGTATGTTTCCATATAATCTTCCAGAAGTACCATACGGCGGCAAGGATTGCGCCGCTTTGGATGCAGATAGAAAATGTTTCAAGAAATGGACCACTTTGTACACCAAGGAGCTGCCCTGTTAGCAAAAGATGTGCAGTCGAAGAAACAGGGATGAACTCCGTAATACCTTCGACGATACTGAGAATAATAGTGTGAAAAATCATAACGAAAGAAGGGTGAATGCGCCTACGATTGCCGCGGTCTCAGTGCGTAAGATACGACTGCCAAGATTCTGCCACATGACACCGTACTGGTTCAGGAGCCCGATGTCGTCTTCGCTCCACCCGCCCTCAGGGCCGACATACATAACAAGCGTAGCAGAAGGTGGGGGTGTGTTTGGCGTGGATTGTCCTGGTTCAAACGCAATACTCGGCATTTGAAACTCGATGAGGGATTCTTTGAGCGAGATGCGCTCGTGAATCGTAACGCGAGTACTGCCACCAGATTGCTCAAGCGCTTCGTCACTAATACTCTGGAGTCGGTCGATGCGCACGGATTGTTTGATGGTGCGATCGCTTATGATGGGGACGATTGTGTTGACGCCGAGCTCAGTGAGTTTCTGGACGATGAGTTCAAAGGTGTCGCCTTTAGGAATACTGATCGCAGTAATGAGCGTTCGTACACTCTTGATGGGGTCCAGTTCGTTACTTTTTTCTATGATGATACTTTCTGAATCTAAAGATTGTATCTGCCCGATCGTGTCGCCTGAGCCGTTACTAAATACTGAGAGTACTTCGCCTGGTTCCATCTTCAATACTCGACCTACTTGATGCACAACGCGTTCGTCAGTGATGGTAACGATGTTGCCATTGGGAACAGGGGAGGAGAGTAAGAATCGGTGTATCTTCTTGCGTGGCATAGTCTTGATAGTATACACCCTGCTATACTCCCTCTATGCATATCGAATCCCTTTCCGGAGTACTACTGTATCTGACTGCATTTCTGATCATTTTCTCAGAAAATGGCGTGTTCTTTCTCTTCTTTTTACCAGGAGATAGCTTACTATTTGCATTGGGATTGCTTGCAAATCAAGGCGCGCTTAGTCTTTGGATTCTTATACCACTTCTTGTGGTTGCGGCGTTGTGTGGTAACTTTTTGGGATATTTTCTTGGGCAGATCTCACGCAGTGGGTTTGAGAAAGGGAAGTTTCTCCCCAAGGTCAAAGAGGAGCATCTTGATCGCGCAAAGCGCCTCTATGATCGACATGGCATGCTGGCAATTTTCTTTGCACGATGGGTGCCCATCATGCGTACTATAGTGCCGTTTTTTGCAGGTGTAGTAGGGATGCAGAAACGTACTTTTAGGCTATGGACGATCATCGGAGGGATATTGTGGATTGCGAGCGTAGTACTTGTCGGGTATTTTTTTGGGAAAGAATTTAATCTTGATCAAGTAAGCTATCTCGGCATTGTGGTCATTGGTGCAGCAGTTGTTGCAACACCTGTTTTTCTTGCAGTACTGAAGCGTTTGTTTAGGTAGTGATTAGTCAAAGATCGTGAGTAGATAGTCATCGATTTCGCGTTGGTCGACGTCGTATAGATATTTGTTGTTTTGGTGCAGCCACGTTGCAAGCGAGATGCCGACGTAACGCCAGTGCCATGGTTCGTAGATGTAGTACTTATTGTTTTTGGGATAAGAGAGTACAAATCCGTATTCGTGTGCGTGCTCGATAAGCCAGATGAACTCAGGGGATTTCTCAAAGGCAGTCGTCAGCGTACCTGTCTTTACAGTCGTAAGGTCAACCGTGGTGCCGAGTTGGTGTTCTGAGTAGCCCTGGTCTGCTGAGAAGCGATTGGCCACAGACGTACCGTAGGTGATCTTGTACGAGCTCTTGAGGGTCTCCTGGGTGCCAAATGAGCGGTGTGCGCTCCCGACTCGAAGTCCGAGCCCTACCTCATGTGCACTGTCTAGAAGAAGCTTCAGATGGGGCCATACCTGGGCATGAATCTCATAGGTGCGATCTTTGTTATTGGTGTACGGTGACTCAATTTTAGTCAGTGCTGGTGGACTATAGTGTTCGTTTAGAAAATAGATTTTTGAATATTTCTTTAAAAGCTCAGGATCAATCGTCGTGAGTTTTTGAAGACTGACCACCGCAGTAGTCAGTTCGTTTGTCTGGGCCTCAAGTACTCCCGCTCTTGCTTCAGTATCCGAGAGAACGTTCGTGAGTCGATCTCGTTCGTATTGTGTAAGCGATAGGTTGCCTTCTAGTTCTTGAATAGTACTTCGAAGATCATTGATATTGATCTGTTGATTTTGTGATTGCTTCAGGAGGATGCGGTACTCGTAGTATTCATACCCAAAAGCTACTAAGAGGAATCCAAAGACGATACCAATGATCAAACGTACTCGGTACGGATGGTGGGCCATGCTGCTAGTGTAGCATGTGGTACTATGCGCAGATGTTTTATGTGTATATGCTCGAGTGTGCTGACACCACACTATACGTTGGTTCTACGTCTAATGTACTCCGCAGAGTTCGTCAACACAATCACGCCAAGTCCGGCGCCCACTATACCAAAATTAGACGGCCGGTGGCGCTTGTGTATCAAGAAACATACGAAACATATACTCACTCGCGTGCACGTGAGGCACAATTGAAGCGCCTCACTCGCGAACAAAAAATAACCCTTATAAACCAAGCACATACTCAAAATCATGTTTGACCATCACCCTATCCCCAAGTGTGCTGAAATAAAGGAAGTGACGCGCATGCTATAGTATATATACACAGCAAGAGAGAGGAACGCACCGGAGGCTGTGTGTATTATGTATATTTAATTTTTGAAACTATTATGAAAAAAATTCTTGCAACAGGAGCCGTACTTGCATACATTGCCTGGTTTAACTCAACTGGCGCTGTCGCAGCTACGCTTCCTGAAATCGCTGTAACTGATATCCAAGGTCCTAAGCATCACCAAAACGCCCGCCAGAAGAAGGGGGCAGAGGACAAAATTATCCGCCTTGCGGACAAGCTCGGACTTGATGCCGACGAACTCGAGCGCGACCTTACATCCCAAAAGTCATTAAAGCAAATCCTCAAAAAGCACGGCATCACCAAAAACCAGCTTCGTCAAGTACTGGGGAAACGATACATGCGAATCTAAAGATAGTGCTATACTACCGGCATGACTACACTTATTCATGCTGATATATTCTTTCTTATTTCTACGATTGGCTTCATCGTACTGTTCGCCTTTTCCGTCGTACTCCTTATCTATGTAGTCGGTATTGTCCGCCAGGTCAAAAAGGTGAGCGAAAAGATTGCCGGAAATGTCGAAAACATAAGCGAAGAGGCGTCTGAGTTCATTCGAGATGTACGCGAAAGCTCGGTGTATCGCATGCTCTTTGCACGAAAACGAAAAAAGTAGCCCTTAGGGTATTTGGTCAAATCTCACTACCGGGTATACTGTATGTA
>Ga0163153_10005760_pt1 | contig 14404 bp, 12 predicted proteins | sample OliLakLV19MP6IB1_FD_148629 | JGI IMG/M metagenome (GOLD analysis project Ga0163153, IMG submission 148629) | Freshwater microbial mat bacterial communities from Lake Vanda, McMurdo Dry Valleys, Antarctica - Oligotrophic Lake LV.19.MP6.IB-1 | ecosystem: Environmental > Aquatic > Freshwater >... | reverse complement strand
GTCTATGGGCATTTGTATAAATCTTTTTAATTCTTCGGTTCTGACACTTATACTACTTAGCTGTTTTTGGCTATAAGCCTGAATAGGAAGTATTTTTCTTATTTCTTCTTCTTTAACTAGTTCAAATTCTCCTTTACCAATTTTTAAAAAAATTTCCTTGGAGACAGAGTTTCTTTTAATTATATGAATGCTGCCATTCAAATTAAATGTTACCCTCACTTCTCCCTCGTATGGTATCAGGGTCTTTTCTATTAAATTTTGTCTTCGTATTTCAATTTCAGATTGTTCTTCAATATTTAATGGGGGATTTGGCAGATCACATAAGCCCCACCTTAGGTATTCAAGAATAGTTGACTTACCAGTTCCTCTACCACCTATTAAAGCATTATATTGTCTGTTAAAGTTCAATGAAAAAGAACCCAAAAATTTCGAGCTAGTTACATCAATATTTGTAATAAATATTTGAGGAAGTTGTGGTTCTAAAGCAGAAATTCTGGATTCTCGGGCTAAGCATGCTTGCCTAATAGCTTCTGCAGTAGGTTCAGCCCATTTTATCCACGTTGAATGTTTACCAAATTCTCTACCGTCTTCAAATCTATTATCTGAAGTTGAAATTACTGCAATTGACTTATACCCGTAATTTACATCACCCCCGTTTATCTTGTTTTGATAGCCGGATTCAGTTGGTACGATTTTATCAACATAGCCACCAACACAAGGCATTTTTCTATAGTGCTCATGAAAACCTCGTCTTAAAATGGAATGCTCCCCAGTACCAACATTTGGTAATACGATGTATCGTCCTTTACAGTGTTGAAGTTCGTCTAATATTTTATGAAGATGGGTCAGATTGCTTATTATCTCCGATGAAATTCGATGAGTTTCTATTGTACTTTTTTCAAATTCATTTGAAGGATTGATTCCTAAAAAATTTATTATAGTATCTAAATGTTGATCTTCAAAATCAGCATCAAATATTAAAATGCATTGGCTTGCTGGATTAGACAGTGACAGTTCTATACCGGGAAATACTATTATTTCCTTATCATGTTGATCTGATGCTCTAAAAGACCGATTTTCTTCATTGGCAATTTCCCGTATTAATTTGGCTGATACAATATCATGATGATCTGTAATCGCAATTGCCTGTAAGCCTGATTGTCTTGCCTTGTCTAAATATTCCTTAGCAAATTGGATTCTATCTTCTGTAATCTGTTTTTTAGATTGCTCTGATAATGCAATACTATCATCATTTGAATTTATCCCAAATTTATTCCCTGTCCACGCACTGTCACGCGGACTATGAACTTGAAAATCGCATTTATAGAAATGAGCTCCTTTATCCATGATAGTACTTGCTGCTATTTTAATTATTTGTGGAAAATGGCCTTAAAAAATTATTTGCCCATTTCAATGTCATCTTTGTTTAACTTCAATTTTAAATTATGATATTTATTTAAATCTTTCGATTTTTCCTCAAACTCAACTTCTTTTATACCGCTTTCATAGGCTAGAACAAAATCCGACTTAACACCTTTATACGATTCTGAAATCGTTTTTGCTAAGATCAAATCCTGGCGAGCTAATTCATATCCCTCGTTAAACCCTTTTACTATTTTATCATCTTCCATGGAATGGTTTTTTAGCATGTTTTTCTATTAATTCTAGGATTGAATTACGGTCATACAGGATGGTCTTCTGACTGATTGGTTGTGAAAACCTCACCTTCCCTTCGTCTCTTAGTTTTTGGAGGGTCGTCTTGCTTTTGATATTAAGAAGGCGCATGGCTTCCTCCTGGTTAATCCACCGGTCAGGAACTGCATTGATATTCAGTTTCTGTAGGGTTGTTTCAATTAGTTTGAAAAAAGCCTCCTCCTCAATAGTGATAATGTTCATGTTAAAATCATGAGATTATTATCAAATATAGAGTTCTTTTAACTATTTGGGATCGCACATTTTTTAACCAAAAAACATGTAGCGATTATGTAGTTGAAATAACAAGGCTTTATAAAACACTGATAGCCAGTTTCAAAAAAAGTGGGCCCACTAGGACTTGAACCTAGGACCTAATGATTATGAGTCATTTGCTCTAACCAACTGAGCTATGGGCCCCTAAAAGAGGTGCAAATATAGATGAAAGATGGTAAATCTGGAAACTCTAAAATCAGACGCCAGGTGGGAACTGCTGTTGAAGAAATTAAAAGAATAATTAGTTATGAATTGATTACTTTCTTGATTTCCACTTCCTTATTCCTGAGATCCAATCCTCCCTCCAGGATAGATTTAAGATTGGTGAGATAAAATGTCCAGCCTTCCATACAACCGATATGATATAAAAATTTGGATTGTTCGTCTACCGGGATGTGGGTCTGGGTAAGTTCGACCATCGTAATATTGAGGTCGCGGCTCAATCGAACAGCTACCTGCATATCATTGGTTTTATCCCCGGCATCAAACGTAAAGGACACCATGTCCTGATCATTAGCTTCAATTATTTTGCCGTAATGAATAACTTCATCACCCCAACCATGCCACAACCATTTGTATAAATCTCCGGGTTGGACATAATCATAAGCGTCTCTGGGGTCGCCGTCTGTTGTTATAAATTCGGATAAACGTAAAAACCAGGATTCCAGGCCAGCTTCAGTAGTCCAGGCTCTATACACTTCCTCTATGGTTGCTTTTATCGGAATGCGTTTGGTAAATGAGGACCAGTCGTATTGCATAGTGAACAAATATACGAGAAACGAGGAATGGAAACGAGATTCGAGAGACGAGTAGCGAGAAATGAGAATCGAGACTCAAAGGGCCAGATACTAAGGGTTCCGGCTCGTATCTCGTGGCTCATTGCTCGTGGCTGTCTAATCCTTAAACACCTCGATCTCCTTGGTCTCCACGATAAGCTCGGTAAACTTGCCTTTGAAGCGGGTGGCCCGGACAATATGGTTATCGATCCAATGATAATTGCCACCGCGTGGTTTGCCCATCAACATGCCATGATATTTGAATCCATGTTTTCTCAGCCATTCTTCCGTGATCTCCCGGTGCTCTTCGGTGCGTGAGGTAAACCAATATATAATATGGCCCTGATCGTACCATTTATTGATGGTCTCCAGTGCGTCGGGATAAGGCGCTATATGGCGCATGCGTTCGGGTTCTTCGTTGGGTACATCATCGCAAATAGTACCGTCAATGTCGATCAAAAAGTTTTTAACCCCTTCCGGTAAAATTGGACTGAGGGCATTGCCGTTTTCATCGTAAATACGCTTTAACCCCGATGGTTTTTTATTCTCCATGAATCGTATTATAAAAAATTGAGGCGCAAAGGTAAATCGTTTTTATTAAAATTTGATATGGTCTGCCGGGTTGACCGCCTTGCCGTGATACCACAGTTCAAAATGCAGGTGGGGGCCATTGGTTTGTTCGCCACTATTGCCTGCAATTGCCACAGCCTCACCCGCTTTGACAAAGTCACCGGCTTTTTTTAACAATTTTGAATTGTGGCGGTATACACTGATTATATCGTTTTGATGCTGGATGACGAGGCTGTTGCCGGTTTCCTGGGTCCAGTCAGCCGCAATAATATTCCCGTCCATGGTAGCCTTGACCTCGGTATTTTTTGGTACGATGATGTCCACCCCAAGATGGTTTTTTTGTTTCGACATATGTTCACTTATTTCTCCCTTTACCGGAGCAATAAAATAAAGTTGCTCAATGGGTTGTGTCCGGTTCACATTGGATAGTCCCTTGTTTTTAACATTGTCAATCTGATTTTCTAATAATTGTTCGTCTTCCAGCGCTATCTCTTCTTCGCTTTTGCTGACCGGAGCCTGGTTAGCAGGAACGGCTTTTATTTCATTTTTATAAATTTTGGGATCCGGTATTTCTACTTCGCCATTGATCAGTTTTTGCAGCTTGCCAATATAAATTTGTTGTGCCCCCATTTCGGCCTCCATTTTTTCCACTTTTTTGTACAGGCTGATGTAATCACCACTGCTTTGAGAGGCGTAACCCGGGATCAATCTTTTTAATGGGGTAAAAAACAAAAGCACTGTGACAATTAAGGCCCCTATAACCATCAGCATACTTAACAGGGTATACACGTTGAGCAGGGTCAGGTGATAGGAACCCACCTCCTTATAAGTCTCATGGTTAAGAATTACCATCCTATAAGGAGTTTTTATTCTATGTAAAACCCTTTTAATCAGTGTCTTTTGCATTTAGCGTTTGATTTCCTCCAAAAAATAAAATAAATTTGCAGAATATTGGTTTTATACTTGCCCAACTAACCACTGCCTGTTCATGAAATTGAAAGCTTATGCCCGTATTTCTTCGATTTTACTAACCCTTTTGGTCTGTGGTTGTTCCGTTCAAAAGAGCAAAAAGGACGTATCCAAATTTGGCCTTTTTTACCACAATCTCACATCCAAATATAACGGGTATTTTAATGCCAATGAATTATTGACCCTCTCCCAGGAATCCTTAACCAATCAGTACCGCGACAATTACAATAAAATTCTGGAACTGTATGAATATAATGCAGTAGAAAATCCTTCCGTAGCAGCAGCTAACCTGGACATCGCCATTAAAAAAGCCAGCACCTTGATCAATCTGCATCGACCCAGTCACTGGGTAGGGGATAGTTACCTGCTTATTGGCAAAGCTCAATACCTCAAACAGGATTACGAGACGGCAGAAGAGACCTTTAAATTCATGGTCCAGAATTATTCGAAACTTAATCTAAGCCCCGACAGCAAAAAATCAAGTTCCAGATCTGCCAGGCCGGTCAAAACCAAAGAAGAAATCAAACAACAGGAAGAGGTCAAAAAGGAAGTAGCAAAGGAAAAAGAAAGCCTGAAAAAAGACAACGAGAAAGCCAGAAAGGTCAAAATAAAAACCAGGGAACAAGAGAATAAGGACAAAGCCAAAGCCCGAAAACAACAAATAAAAGACCGTAAAAAAGGTATTAAATCTACTCCTGCCACCAAGACTGCCCCTAAGCCAGTTGGGCCGACAGCTCCTAAAATCAATGAATCTGTACCTTCACCCTCCGCTGCTTCTAAAGTGGTTGCCAAACCGAAATCAAAAAAAGAAGTCGAGGCCGAAAAAGCGCTAACCCAGGAAACCTCCAAGCCGCCTTCAAAAGGAAAACATCGTCCGGTACTTCAGGATGGTCAAATGTGGCTGGCTAAGACATATATCATGCGGAAAAACGGAATAGCCGCCGGCATTCTCATTAATCAACTTAAGTCGGATCCTGGGTTATATCAGGAGATAAAAACGGAGATACCTATACTCCAGGCATACAACCATATCCGGCAGGAAGAATTTCGCGATGCGATTCCATATCTGCGCGAAGCACTGGCTTCCAAAGATGTACCCAATAAAAGAAAGGCGAGAATTGCCTTTGTCCTGGGTCAGATCAGCAATCTGCACCATGAAGAAGCCATAGCCTTTGATGCTTTTAATCAGGTGCTGGATTATCATCCAACCTATGAAATGGAATTTTATGCCAAATTAGGAAGTGCACAGTCGGGTATGGCTTCTGGCAAACGCAACAAAGCACAACTCCTGGATGAATTGAAGCGCATGACCCGGGATGAAAAAAATACAGATTACCTGACCTCTATTTACCATACTATGGCACTGGTCAACCTATCCGATGGACGAAGGGATCTCGCCAGGGAAAATTTGGTGACCGGGCTCGCCGGAAGTACGGATCCAATCCAGAAACTGGAAAGTTTTTACCTGCTGGCTTCCATGTTTAATGAAGACGAAGACTATCTGAGGGCAAAGAAATATTACGACAGTTCCCTGGCGTTGATGGGAGAAAAGGATATTCGGCGTATCGAGGTCACCCGTTATAGTGAATCACTTACCGATATCGCCAAAAATATTGGGATCATAGAAACCCAGGACAGCCTGTTGTTGATCAGCGCCATGAATGAAAAAGATCAAAAACAATGGGCCAGGAAAATGCTCAAAGACCGGGAAAAGACGGTAAATGTTAAAGTAGCAACTACTCCCGGACTTTCTTTTGATCAAAGTAATTTTGCCAAACCCAATATCAATATTGCATCCTCAGGCGCTGCCGCTAAAAGCAGCTTTTTTGCGTACGATGATAAATTACTAAAAAAAGGGATTAAAGACTTTGAACGGGTCTGGGGCAGTAGAAAATTGCAGGACAACTGGAGAATTTCCCAGCGGATAAACAATAATATTGTCAATAATAACCAACCTGCAGGACAGATCCCTGAGGATGGTAGCACCGTGGAAGACCTGACCAGCATCTTAAAAGACATTCCGAATACCCCGGAACTCAAAGAACTTGCTCACGAAAAAATCAGGAATAGCATGTATGCCCTGGGAGTATTGTATCGGGAAAAACTCGAAAATCACAATAAGGCCATCAACGTATTGGAAAAACTGCTTTCGGTGTATCCCGGAAATGCACTGGAACAAGATGCCCTTTATCAACTTTATCTCGCCCATCTTCAGGCTGGTGACCAGGTCAAAGCCAACGAATACCTCGAACGGCTTAAAAAGGATTTTCCAAGTAGCAAATATACCCAGGCGGTTTCCGATCCGAACTGGTCTGCAAATAATTCTAATAAAGCGGCCCAGCTTCAAAAATATTACAATGAGACCTACGACATGTTTAATTCAGGCCAATGTCAGGTTGCTATGGATCGAATCCACCAGGTGGACAGTTTATTTAAAGAAAATCCATTTCGGGCCAAATTTGCACTGGTAGAAGTATTATGTACCGGTAAATCGCAGGGTAGGGATGCCTATATCACGGCGCTCAAGGATTTTATTGCCCGTTATCCGCAATCCGATGAGCGCGACAGAGCCAAGGATATACTTCGTTATATCTTAGGGGATGAAAAGGCTTTTGAGATAGATGATATTCAAAAAAGGGAAATGGATCCCAACGGATTTGAATTCCTGGAAGAAGAATTGCACTATGTGATTGCCATTGTATACGACAAACAAGAAAAAACCCTCTCTGACCTGAAAGTGTCCATTTCGGATTTTAATCAAAAGTTTTTTCAGAATGACGATTTAAAAATTTCGAACATTTTCCTCGATCAGGAAGCGACTATTCCGATCATCATGGTAAGAAAGTTTGATAATGCCAGCCAGGGCAAACGATATTATAAATCCGTCAAGGCAAATGAGAATCAATTTATTTCACCTCAGATCAATCACGATATTTATGTGATTTCCCAATCCAATTTCAGGAAACTTCACGCCAGCAAAGCCACAGAATCGTATAAAGATTTTTTTCAGTTAAATTATAAAGAGTAGACTGTAATCAGATGTCAGTCATCAGCCATCAGGATTCAGGTCTACTTGACCTACTGACCTACTGATTACTGATCACCATCTACTCATCTCCATTCTTTTCCCCCGGGAAACTCAAAATCTTCCAGGCTTTCTTTTTTCATCTCGATGCTGCAACCCGCCATTTCAGGCAGATGATAGGCACCCTGAGTTACTTTTACAGGATCAATAAAGTGTTCATGCAAATGATCAACATATTCGAGGATGCGGTTTTCAGTACTACCCGAAATAGAAAGAAAATCAAACATGGACAAATGCTGGACATATTCACACAATCCGACTCCACCACCATGAGGACAAACAGGTATCTTATATTTTGCGGCCAATAAAAACACGACCAGGGCTTCATTGATCCCACCCAGCCGGCAGGTATCGATTTGACAAAAATCAAAAGCGCCGCTCGTAATAAACTGTTTAAACATCACCCGATTGTGTGCGTGTTCACCGGTAGCCACCCGTATAGGCGAAATAGCTTCTTTGATTTTTTTATGACCAAGGATATCATCCGGGCTGGTAGGTTCTTCAATCCACCAGGGATTAAATTCCGAAAGGGCATGCATCCAGGGAATGGCTTCATCTACTTCCCATTTTTGATTGGCATCCATCATCAGGTTAAAGGATTCACCAACTTCTTCGCGGATGATCCGCGCCCGGCGAATATCATCACTCAGGTCAGAACCAACTTTCATTTTAAGATAAGACCAACCTTCAGCTAGTACCTGACGACATAACCTTCTCAATTTCTCATCCGAATATCCCAACCAACCGGCTGAGGTAGTATAAGCAGGGTATCCTTTAATCTTCAATTGTGCCAGCCTTTCCGTTTTATTCTGCTGAGCTGCCCTCAAAAGTTGCACTGCTTCTTCCTGGCCCATAACATCAGTCAGATAGGAAAAGTCGAGGCAGGAAACCAATTGCTCAGGGGACATATCATACAACAATTTCCACAACGGTTTTCCTTCCACTTTGGCATACAAGTCCCATACGGCATTGATGAGGGCCGCTGTAGCCAGGTGAATAACCCCTTTTTCCGGCCCCAGCCATCGCAATTGACTATCCCCCCTGGTGAGCAGGGCCCAAAAATTTCCAAAATCAGCAGTGATTGAATCCAGCGAACGACCCACAACTAAATAGGACAATGACTTGATGGCTGCTACACAGAGTTCGTTGCCCCGGCCGGTTGTAAAAGTCAGTCCATGACCCTCCAGCCCGGGCTGATCAGTATATAAAATCACGTAAGCAGCAGAGTAATCGGGGTCTTTGTTGACCGCATCGGATCCATCCAGGTTTTTACTGGTAGGAAAGCGGATGTCTTTGGTAATTATGTGAGTAATGGTAGGCATAAGTTGATGGGTAATCATTTAGAACGAGCCGGTAACACGCTCATCGGAATCACCCGGATAGGGCTCAGCGTAATATCGGTATAATAGATTTCAGCCCCTTCCGATTGAATCTGAATTCTACCACGGGTCAGCGGAGTTTCAACACCATTTTTGATGTGTCGGGAACGATACAATACCATATTGGTCTTTCCGTTGACCACATGTACCGCGGTGTCGCCATGGCAATACAATTCCACCGTATTCCATTGGCCGGTAGAAAATTCTCCATTCATACTTTTAATACAGTGCCGCCCAATCGTATTGTCGTTGTTAAATGTCTGAAAGGTTCCCTGAGCATCATATTGGTATTCTCCTTTTATATTTTTGGAAGATGGTATATCGAATGAAGCCCCATCTAAACCCCAATAATCGCCACAATCCCCTTCCTGAATCTGAAATTCCTGGGACCGCATCCAAAAACCCCAATCTACTCCATGTGGTCCAACGGCATGATATAAGATACCACTGTCCATTTTAGCTTTGACTTTTGGAGCCCATTTAAGTTTGCCCCACTTAAACTTAAAACGCAGCACATAATCTGAATACGCTTCTTTGGTAGATAATCCTCCAAATCGTTCACCAGAAATCCGGATAGCGGGTTTTCCATCCACGTTCACTACACTAAATACTTTTAACGGATCCTGATTTATTCCATGGGCAGGAACTTCCATTCTGTGTTTACCTGTTGAGTCCAAACCAGGGCCGATATAGGTATCCCAATTGTTTAGATCTTTATTATTAAAAAGTGGAATGACTGAAGATTTCTGAGCTACGGATATAGAAATGCAGGAGCTTATGAAGAAGAAGAATTCGGTTAAAATCAGACTACTTAATTTCATTTTTGAGTTTATTGACAATTGGGTTGATAAAAGCGGCCAATTCAAACGCAAGCCGATCGTGGTCCTGTGCCGCGGGATGATAACTACAGCCAGCAGGGATCATTGGATCGAAACGAAATATTTCTACTGTTTTTCTATTTGGGAAATTTTCATTGGCTTGTTCTGATATCCTGACTAAACTTCGGTATAATAAATCAGATTTAGCACCAGAGAGCATGGGGCTGGTCTGCAATAAGACCTGAGTAGCAGGATAATGGGTATATAGGGAATTGATAAAATTCAAGTAGGCTTTTTCAAAAGCAGAGGAATCAAACGGGGCACGTGGACTTTTACTATCTCCATCAGAAAAATCATTCGTTCCAAGACATATACTGACTAAATTGGGTTGAAATAAAGAAAAATCCCAACGACTTAGGCTGTCTTTATTCAGGTAGGTGGATTCGTATACTTCCGGCATAGTGGGACCGTCCGTGTTCCAGTTCCTGTAAATTCCAATACCGGAAACAGCACTCAGCATATACTGTACTTTTACATTCCTGCCGATACGGGCAGCGAATGAATTATACCCATCGTGCTGATCGTACCATTTACCCTGGCCGCATGGTATATCCACCGTATCAGAACCCATGCCACAGGTGATCGAATTACCAATAAACTCAATTTTGATTTTGTGGAAAGTATCCACTGCGGGTTTTATACCCTCTCCAATAATCCTGGTGATCGCCAGATTACCCGTTTGAGCTTCGGTAATTTTAAATACTTTGAGGATATGCTGATCTGCCTTTCGTTCGGTGTTTACTGATACCCATTGCTCCTGATCTCCGCTTACTTTGATTTTGTGTTTAACTTTTCCATCCAATTCGTAAATAATGTAACTATAGTCATCACCCGGAACTAAATCTTTAACACCAAATTTGCAACTATCCCCGGTGAAATATAGTTGTGCGCAAGAAGCTGAACTGACCAGTATCAGCCCTTGTTGATCATCGTATACTGCCCGGCCCATATAGGCAACATTTTGTTTATTAGCAAAATATTCCTGGACCTTAATGGATTTACATTGCCAGAACAACCCTATCGACAAGAGGGCAACGAAATAGCTACTAATTTTTTGCATACCTATTCAAGTTCTCAATATTGGAACAAAGATTGGAAATTCACAATAAATAAGCGGAAGCAAAGATTAAATAGTTATAAGAATTACCCCGATCTTTTATACCATAATTGTTATTCCGTATTGTTTGGTCCGGAGAAGAAAATGGTACAATTATGTTCTTTATTGTTTTATTTTTTACCCGTTTCCAATTCATCCATTTTTGAATACAAAACTTTAAAGGTTTCCCAGGCAGAAGTGACATTTGGATTGGTTGGATTATTAATGGGATTGGTGAAGTTGGATTTGATTCCATAAAAACCATCTATAAATTGGCTGGGCCCGGACCAAACCGTCTGCACCATTCCATAATAACGGGGTTTCATTTCTTTGGTTGCTGTTTTTCGCCATTTGGCAATATCTTCTGCTTGGGATAAAGCGACCTTTGAACGGTTCCAGGGGCAGGTCACTACCCGGTATCCCTTCATGGCAAAATAAACAGGCGTCTGATCAGGTCTTTCATAATGCCAGTCACAAATCACCACATCTTTGGGCATCATATCAATAGCCCGATGAGTATAATTTAAACTGGCTTCCCATAAACCTATGCCGGTACTTCTGCCGTCAATCAAACGATCCCCCCAAATCCAGAGTTCGCGGTTTTTTAATTTAAGATGATTGCGGATCGTGGTGATTTCACCTGCAAAGAGTTCCGCTTTATCTATTCCCCTGCACCTGGGACATTTTTCATCACCGATATAAAAGACCTCATCCATCCCAGCATGGAAAGCATCGGCTTTGAATTGGTCGCAGAGCTCATCGACCAGATCAAAAACTATTCCATGGACATCCGGATGTAAAGGACAATAACTTTTACAATAAAGTCCATCCGGGTTGGGCCATTTATATTTTTCAGGCATAAGTACATGAGGTGTCTCATCAAACTGGGGATAAACCTCCAGTAATTTCCCCGTTTTGTTTGCCCAGGATTGATGACCGAGAAGGTTGATCTGTGGAATGATTCGGATAGTATGTTTCTGACAAACGACAACCATCCGATCTACATCTCCTGCGGATAACGCAATGGAATCCCTCAATTCGGGATGTGACTTATACTGAAAATTATAATCAACCCTTAAAATGAGCGTATTGACTTTGCGGGGGCCTAATTCATCATCAATAAATTTAATAAAACGGTCTACCTCTGCCGGCTTAGGAGCCCCGATGGCAAATCCTTTGACGACGAACAGGGTATCTTGTGTCCTGACTACCGTCCATCCGAGGATAAACACTACGGCTATCCAAAATCTGATTGTATATTTCATGTTAATCATTTAATTCATACCGTTATCCGGTTGGTGGAGACAACCAACGATTTATTTTTCTTCAAGATAAAGCCTTTTTAGTTTTGCACACCAGTTTACCCCAGCAAGGTAGATCTTGCGGCATCTAACAATTTTCTGACTTTTTGGCTGTCGGCAGCCTGGGCATAAACCCTCAACACGGGCTCAGTGCCCGATGGACGGACCATAACCCATTCATCAAAAGCAAAATGAAATTTATATCCGTCCATATCTTCCATACCCAGAATCTTATAATCACCAAAAGAGGTGTAGCTTTTATCCTGACACGCTTTGATGATAGCTTGTTTCTGAGCTTCCTGGAGATGCAGATCGTCCCGGTCGCATTTAAAAGCTCCGACCATTGAATATACCTCCCCTATCAGTTCAGTCAGGGATTTCCCTGACTTGGCCATAAATTCAAGTATGGTCAGTGCTACCCACACTCCGTCCCGTTCCGGTATGTGGCCGGCAACAGCAATACCCCCGGACTCTTCACCGGCCACCAGGATGGGTGTGGTGAGCATGATTTCACTGATGTATTTAAAGCCGATTTTTGTTACTTGACACTCCACCCCAAAAAGCTCGGCCAGTTTTTTTACTTTATCCGTAACCGAAAAAGTGATCAGCACCTTGCCTTTCTGTTTTTTAAAATGATGCTGATAATACAATAAGAGCAATAACAAATGGTGGGAATCCACAAATTGTCCATGCTCATCTGTCATACCAATACGATCGGCATCTCCATCGTTGGCTACCCCCAATTTGATTTCCGGATTGGCTTTCACTGTTTGGATCAACGTGGTCAGGTTGCGCTCAATGGGTTCAGGGGCCTGTCCATGGAAAGATGGATTAAAATCGGAATGGATATGGATTGCATCCGGGAATAGTTTTTTCATTATCCGCTGGCCCGCCCCAAACATGGCGTCAAAGGCAAAAGGCATGGCCGTAGACTGAATAGCAGGCAGATCAAAGGCAGCTCTGACCTTATTTTCGTAAATGGTCTCCAGGTCCGTTTTTTCAATTTTTCCGGTCAACGGTTTTTTTATAGGAATTTCATCCGGTATCAGGTTTTCTATTTCTTCGATGTCTTTTGGAATCATCGGGCCTCCGTAGGATGCTTTGAGCTTGTAACCGTTGTAAGAAGGTGGGTTGTGACTGGCAGTAATCACTACCCCCAGGTCCGCCTGAAGGTAGGCGACCCCTAAGGAAACCATAGGTGTTGATACATAATCACTGGAAAGAAAAACAAGCATGCCTTCCCCGCTTAAAACTTCCGCTGTTGCCTGGGCAAATAAGGCTCCGCCAAACCGTGTATCATAACCAACCACGGCCTTGGTCATGCCGCGTTGTTTCATCCAGAGCGCCGTACCCATGGCTACGCGGCGAACATGGTCAACAGTATATTCATCAGCGATGATAGCCCTCCAGCCATCCGTTCCAAATTTAATCTTCAGCATAGTCTTAAAAAATTTTTTACAAAGTAACAAAGAAACACCGGGTTAAAAAACCAGACGTTTTAAAGTTAAAACCAGATGGAGTTGCCCGCTCCTTTTTGGGGTTTACAAACCTCTTTTAAATAAAAAGGCCTTCTACCGATCATATCGTATTTTTACACCTTATAGAACAAAGACAGATTGAATAAGAAGATAATTACAGATTTTGTTTCCATTGATCACGGAATGATGGAAGACAACCATTGGCACCGCGGGTTGCGTAAAAACCTCATTGAACAGTTAAAACAAAAGGGATTAAAAAACGAAAGGATTTTGAATGCCTTGCTCAAAATACCGCGCCATCACTTTGTACCTAAGGGATTTGAGTCCTGGGCCTATAAGGATGTGCCATTTCCTATCGGCAGTGATCAGACGATCAGTCAGCCTTATACCGTTGCTTTTCAGACTATGCTTTTAGACGTGCAGCCTGGAGACCGCATTCTTGAAATTGGTACCGGGAGCGGTTATCAGGCTGCTGTCTTGCATGAACTCGGGGCTAAAGTATATACTCTTGAAAGGCAGGAAAAACTCTACCATCAAACCGCTGCTTTTCTTAAAAAAATGCAATATCTCTCCATCCGGTGTTATCTCCGCGATGGTTTCGGGGGTTTACCCAAATACGCCCCTTATGATAAAATTCTGGTGACCTGCGGAGCACCGGAATTGCCCATTGCCTTGATAGACCAGCTCAAAGACCATGGGATATTGGTGATCCCCGTTGGAGCAGGTGACGATCAGGTCATGAAACGTATCTATAAAAAATCGGCGACTGTATGGGAAGAAGAATCCCATGGTTTGTTTCGGTTTGTTCCTTTTCTCAAAGGAGTCAATAAACAATAGGCAAATTTTCAATTTTCAATTTTCAATTTTCAATTTTCAATTTTCAATTCTTCATTGCTCATTGCTC
>Ga0163153_10005753_pt1 | contig 14421 bp, 9 predicted proteins | sample OliLakLV19MP6IB1_FD_148629 | JGI IMG/M metagenome (GOLD analysis project Ga0163153, IMG submission 148629) | Freshwater microbial mat bacterial communities from Lake Vanda, McMurdo Dry Valleys, Antarctica - Oligotrophic Lake LV.19.MP6.IB-1 | ecosystem: Environmental > Aquatic > Freshwater > Lake... | reverse complement strand
GTTGTTGTTCGGCAAATCGGACATCCCGGCATTGCGTCAGAAGATTCAGGCCGAGCCGTTCAAGTCGATGGTTGCCGCGCTGAAGACCGGGGCCGAGTTCGGCGACTGGGGCGACGTTCCGATGACCCCGGGCAATGCCTACGGCCACTCCACATCCGCCCAGCGCTGTGCGTTCTTGTATGTCCTGACGGGCGACGATTCATGGGCTCAGAAGGCCAAAAAGCACACGGAAGCGACCCTCGCAGGGCCGCACTGGGCGAACCCGCGTCAGAAGGGCTTGAGCCTCTATTACAACGGGGGCCGCATCGCGCATGCCTACGATTGGTGCTATGACGCCTCGTCCTGGAAGGGCGAGTTCCAGAAAAAAATCTCGGCGGAGCTGCTTCGGCAGGCCGACGTGATTTTCAAGTCGGGCGGGACCGAGCAGAACAGCAACCCCGCGAGCAACTGGCAGGCCCTGCGCTGGTCCAACGCGGGCAACATCTATCTCGCCACGGATGAGCCGGTGCCGGACGGAGCGCTGGATGCCTGCTTCAGCCGTGTTTCCCGCTACCTCACCGAGAACCTCGGCGGTGGCGGGGAGAACGCGGGATGGAACGCCGAGGGACTCGGCTACAATTTCTATCCCATGGGCAACGGTGTCTGCCCCTTCGCGCTCGCCCTTGCCCGCAAGGATCCCTCGAAGGACCTCCGCAAAGTCGGATCCACGAAATACACGCTCTGGACGTGCCTGGCCTCGAACGTCATCACCTCGACCGGGCTCTGGCGGCCCGATTTCGGTGACGACAATCCCGGCACCAATGCCGAGGGGACACTCGGGTTCGCATTCGCGTTCTGTCCGCCGGAACTCGTCCCCGGGCTGAAGTGGTGGTACGACCGCACGGTCGGCGACAAGGGCGACAAAACGTTCGACCGTTCACGGTTTGGCACGGTCGCCTCGATCCTCTACCACCCGGGTGCCGCGGTGCCCGAGGTTGATCCGATGAAAATCCCCCAATGGCTGGCGCTGTTCAAGGACGGCAGCGGCAATGGGATGTTCACCTGGCGTAATCAGTATCAGGACGCGACGGACGTCGTCGCCCAGCTCTACGTCAAACTGCGAGGGAACCGGGGCCATAGCGGGCCCGACGCGCTCGGATTCCGGATCTTCGGCATGAACAACATGTGGGCTGTCGGTGGCGGGCGTTACGGAACGAAAGACAACGGGGTCGACGCGTATATCCGCAGCATGAACAACCTCTACCCGTTCGACCCGAGCACCGGTCCGGTGAAGACCAACGCCGGGGTGGGCCGGGTCGTCGGCACCCCGCTCGTGCGCCCCGACGGCGGCGGTCACATCGTCGCCCATGCCGCGATGAACAACGTCGGCGTTGCCAACAACAAGCGCTGGTTCGTTTCGTCGTTCACCGCAGAGACCGCCGCTAGAGGAGCCTTCGTGGTGCTCGATTCCTCCGACAACGGCGCCGTCTGGCAGATGTGCACCCTCGCGACCCATCCCGTTACGGTCCAGCCGGGCGGCTTCTTAACCACCGCCCCCGACGGTTCCACGTTGAAAGGAACCATCCTGTTTCCGGCCAAGGCCACAGTCACCATGGGCAAGCGCCCCCGCGGAAGCAATGCGGGCGACGTAAAGGAGAACAACTTCGTGCATTTCCCAACTGAGAACGGCACAGCGCTTGTGGCGCTCACCTTGGCCGCCAAGGGTCAGCCGCATCCGCCGGTCCTCGCGCAGGGCGAGTGGTCCGCCACCCCTAAAGGGAGCGTGACGGTGGGACGTCAGAAAATCAGCTTCGACGGCGACGCGGTGAGTTACTGACCCTTTCGAAGGACCGGCTGGTCCTTTGCTTGGTGCTGCGGCAAACCGTTGCCGAACGATGCCGCGCCGGTGTCGACCCTGGCTCACGCCACTCGGCCCCGAAGTGCAGGGCGTGTCGACTGGCAAGTGAGCCTTGCTCTGAAGGAACGGCTCCTCAACCACCCGTCAACTGCCTGCATGCCTTGACGGTATTTGAGAGCAGCATGGCGATGGTCATCGGACCCACCCCTCCCGGCACCGGCGTGATCGCGGAAGCGAGCTCCGCCACCTCGTCGAACGCCACGTCCCCGACAATCCGGTACCCCTTTTCGGAGCCCGGATCGTCCACCCGGTTGATCCCGACATCGATCACGACCGCCCCCGCGCGGACATGCCCGGCCCGCACGAACCCCGGGCGGCCGATTGCGGCGATGAGGATGTCCGCCTCACGCGTGACCGCGGGCAGATCACGGGTGCGCGAGTGGACGACGGTGACCGTGGCGTCGCCCCCGACCCCCTTGCGCATGAGCAGCAATGCCATGGGTTTGCCGACGATCATGCTGCGCCCCAACACCACTGCGCGCGCCCCCCGGGTTGCAACGCCGCTCGCTTCGATCAGCCGCAGACATCCCAGCGGAGTGCAGGGCACAAATCCCGTCGGATCTTCCAGGGCGAGCTTGGCGACGTTCACCGCATGGAACCCGTCGACATCCTTCGCAGGATCGATTGCGGCCACAACCGCGGCTTCGTCAATGTGCGGCGGAGGTGGGGATTGGACCAGGATGCCGTGAATCCGCGGATCGGCGTTCAACCGGCGGACCAGGCTCACGAGATCGGACTGGGTCGTTTCTGCCGGGAGTTCATGTTTCTCGGAATACAACCCTAGTTCGCGGCACTTGCGGTCCTTCGACCGCACATACGCGCGCGAAGCCGGGTCATCCCCCACCAGCACCACGGCAAGCCCGGGAGTGATCCCGCGCGTATCGAGCGCCGCGATGGCCTCCCGCGTTTCCGCATGGACCGCCGCCGCCACCGCCGTTCCATCGATGATCGTCGCCGACATTTGCGAAGGATAGCGGGCAAACCTGACCCCATGCAACCGCGCACCGATGCCGCCCTGGCATCCGTGTCGTCCGCCCTTCCAGATCGCATCGAATCCCAACGGGATTGAAGCGCTTCGGGTGTCACGGTGGCTCTGTCCCTGACGGAGCATCGCGGCGCCCTGGACGTGCCACCGGGCAGGCGGTGCGCGGACGCTCCCCCGGCGGCACTCCTTCGGGAGAGCCGCCGCTACAACGGAGCGACGGACATGGGCCGGCTCGTGGGTCCCACCCGCTAGCCGGCCCCGCCCGTTGGCGACCGAGCCCCCACCGCCTTCTGATACTCCTTCATGGCCCGGGGCATGAAGGCTTCCAGTCGCTCGATCCGGGTGCCGTGCGACGGATGGGTCGACATGAACTCGGGCGGCTGCTGTCCGCCGCCCGCTTCCGCCATCCGCTCCCAAAGCCCCACACTCTCCCGCGGGTCGTAACCGGCGCGCGCCATGTAAAGAATGCCGATCTCGTCCGCCTCGGTCTCATGGTCGCGTCCGAAAGGCATCAGGATGCCGAACTGCGCTCCGGCGCCCAGCGCACTCATGACCGCCCGTTGTTGTTGGATGTCCATGTCCGACACCGACATCGCCACCCCCTGCATCACGGTGTTGGTGAGATCGCTGCGCAACAGGCGCTGGGCCCCGTGCCGGAGGGTGGCGTGCGCCATCTCGTGACCCATTACCGCCGCGAGGCCTTCCTCGGTCTTGGCGACGGGCAAAATTCCGGTGTAAACGACGATCTTCCCGCCCGGCAGGCAAAAGGCGTTCACCTGATCGTTGCGCACCAGACTGACGTGCCATTCAAATCCGGCGCCACCTTCCCCGGTCGCCGCCGCGAGCCGGGCTGCGATCTTGCGTATCAACTCGTATTCCGGGCCCGAACTAACCACTTCGGACTCGCTCAACACCTGCTGGTAGCTCTGCAATCCAAGCGCCTCCTCCTGCTCGGGTGAGAGCGCCACCTTCACGACCTGGCCGGTCTCCGGATTCACCGCCGTCTCCGCGGTCATGTATTTGAACAGCGCGAACAGCGCCAGCAACGCCACCGGCAGCAATCGGATCAGGATGGATCGACGAGGGCGTTGTCGCGGATCGCCGGCGGGAACGGTGGGATAGGGCATGGGAATGCTCCGACAACTACGAATCTATGAACAACGTAGCACCCTTGTGCGCCCATGGGAAGCACGGGCGCTGGCCGCTCCGCCGGGGAGCGTGAGCAAAAGTGGGTGACGGAGCCGGCGGTTGTTGCCGGGCCGGGTCAGCCCGGTGTGCGCGGCGCGTGGATCGGGCAGGGAGCGTCGACTTGGAGCAACGGCGGGCGGGGAGTTGGATCCGGCGGAAGCCGGACCCGACGGGCGACCGCGCCGGCGGCCAGGCTTCGAAGCCCGCCCGCCCGGCCTTAGCCGGCCGGGATCGAGGTGAGCATCTGCTCGTTGGTCGGGAATTTTCTAAGGAATGAGAGCAACCGTTCGATGGCTTCGATCGGCCGATGCCCCGACAGCCCGCGCCGGATGATGCTGATCTTGTCGAGCAATTGGATCGGGATCAGGAGTTCCTCCCGCCGGGTGCCGGACGCGAAGATATCCACAGCAGGATACACCCGCTGATCGCTGATCGTGCGGTCCAGGACGAGTTCCATGTTCCCGGTTCCCTTGAACTCCTGGAAGATCAGCTCGTCGGCCTTGCTGCCGGTCTGCACCAACGCCGTGCCCATGATCGTCAGCGATCCTCCCTCGTCCGTGTTGCGCGCCGACGCGAACAGCCGTCGTGGGATCTCCATGGCGCGCGAGTCGACCCCGCCGCTCATCGTTCGTCCCCCCCCGGCCATGGCATTGTTGAATGCCCGCGCCACACGGGTGATGGAATCCAGCAACAGGAAGACGTCCCGCCCGTACTCGACCATCCGACGCGCGCGCTCGATGGCGAGCTCGGCGATGCGGGTGTGACTCTTCAGATCGCTGTCGTTCGAGCTGGCCATGATTTCCGCCTTCGGCACCGCCCGCCGGATCTCGGTGACTTCCTCCGGGCGTTCGTCGACGAGCAGAATCATGAGGTGCATCGCGGGATGACGCGTGAGCACCGCCTCGGCCATGTGCTGCAACAAGGTCGTCTTTCCGGTGCGCGGCGGCGCCACGATCAACCCGCGCTGACCCTTGCCAATCGGGGCCATTAAATCGATCACCCGGGTGGTGTAACGGTCGGGCACCGTCTCGAGCGGGATCCACTCGGACGGGTTCAATGAGGTCAGCTCCTCGAACACGGGCAGGAACCGGCATTTCTCCGGATCCTCGCCGTTGATGGCGGTGATGCGCAGCAATTGCGGCCCGCGCGGCCCGCGCCGCACGTCGCCCGCGATCCAAAGGCCGTCCCGGAGCCCGTAACGCCGGACCAATTCCGGCGTAACGAAGATGTCCTGGGGTGACTGCACAAAATTGCGCGTGGCATCCCTGAGGAATCCGAACCCTTTGCCCGAGACTTCGAGTAATCCTTCGTCGGGCATGGGTTCGAGACGCATCACCTGCGGACCGTCACCCTCGCCGTAGCCTTCCCCGGCGGGTTGCGCGGGAGCCGGAGCGGGAGGACCGCCACGGTCGTGGCGCGGACGATCCCTCCAATGCTGGGGACGCTCGGGGCGGCGGGAGGGTTCCTCCGTGCCCGGCATCGGTTCCCACGCCGGAGCCGCCGGCCCGGCCAGCGAGCCTGGTCCGGGTTCGATCGCCACGGGAAGCTCGGGATCTTGCGAGCCGGCCGGTTTGCGGGTGCGTGGGGTCACGGTTCCCGCGGGTTTGCGGACTGCCTTTGCGCGGGCCGGTTTGGCGGTCGCGGGTTTTGCCACGGCGCGTTTGGCCCTTGGTTTCTTGGCGGGGGATTCGTCGGATTTGCTCATGAAAAGGAGAGTGGTGAAGCCACGGCTCAGCACCGGGGCCAACCCTGTTGGGAAGGTGGCGTCGATTGTGTGTGCCGCGAAGCGCGGAGACGAACGATTGGGCCCGAGGTGCGATGAATGCCGGCCCGGCAGACCCGCCGGACGAGCCCGCCGGTGACCCGGCGGCGCGAACTACAGGGTGACGATGCCCGATCCTGGAGGATTGTCAATACCCCGTGCGGTTCACCCCCGCACCCGCAGGCCTGAGATCGCCTGGAAGATGCTGGTGATGATCGAGTAAATCATCACGCCCAGGATCAGGGCGATGGCGATGAGCACCACCGGGCCGACCAGGGCCGTGATTCGCTGGATCCGGATTCGCATTTCCTTTTCGTACCGGGCGGCGGCCTTTTCGAGCGCGGTTGCGAGATCACCGGTTTGCTCGCCCACGGCGACGAGATCCTGAAACAACTCGGGGAAGCCGCCCGCCCGACGCATGGCGCGCGAAAGCGAGCCCCCCTCGGAAACGATGCCGGAGACGATCGTGAGGCGTCCGCGCAACCACGCGTTCGAAGTCGCCTTTTCCATCAGGGTGAGCCCGGTGAGCAGCGGCAACCCGTTGCCGACGAGATTGGCGAGCGTCTGGCAGAACTGGGCAAGGAACCGGCTTTGCAACACCGGTCCGATCAGCGGCAACTTGTAGGAACTCCGGGCCCACCATTCCTTGCCGGCCGGGCTGCGGATGAGCGCGCGGAACAAAAATGCTCCCAGGACCAGCAGCAACAGCATGGCCCACCACCAATTCGAGAAGAGCCGGCTGGCCGAGATCAATGCGCGGGTCGCGATGGGCATCTTCTGCTCGGTCTTCTCGAAGAGCATCATCAGGTTCGGCACCAGGTTCACCATGAAGAAGGTGAGCAGGACCCCGCCCATCACGAGGATCAGCGCGGGATAGAGCAACGCCTGGATGACCGTGTTGCGGAGATCGTGCATCACGGTGAGATAGGCGACCTGGCGGCGGAGGATCTGCGGGAGCGCACCGCTCACCTCGCCGGCGGCGACGAGATTGCAGTAGAGATCGTTGAAGCTGGGGGAGGAGGCTTTGAGGGCGTTCGAGACACTCGATCCATCGCGCACGAGTTGCCGGACCTTCGCCGCCACGGCGCGCAGGCTGGAGGCCTCCTGCCGCTGCTCGATCACATGCAACGAGGCCTCGAGGGGCAGCCCGGCATCGAGCAGGTCGCTCATCTCTTCGGTGAACATGATCAACTGGGCATGCGAAAGCCGTTGCGGACCCGCAGGAACGACGGGAGCCGCCGGGCCGGTCCCGGCGGCGGGTGTGGCCGGGGCCGCGTCGCCCTTCTGCCGGAGCGACACCGGCTGCAACTGTTCGCGGTCGAGCGCACGGTAAGCCTCGGTCCGGCTCGCGGCCTCCAGTTCGCCGTCGACCTTGGAGCCGTCCCGGCGGACCGCAGTATATGCAAACGTGCTCAGTGCTCAGGTCTCAGGTTTCAGGTTTCAGGTTTCAGCCCTCTCAATCCTCCCTCACTCGTCCTGCATTTCCACCTCGGCGGTGGTCACGCGCACCACCTCCTCGAGCGAGGTCGATCCGGAGATCACCTTGGCCCAGCCATCCTGACGCAGCGTCACCATCCCCTCCGCGAGCGCCGTGGCGCGCAGCGCAGTGCCCGACTGCCGGGAAGTGATGAGATCCTGCATGTGCGGGGTCACCACGCACAGCTCGAGCAGCGCACGGCGTCCGCGGTACCCCGTGAACCGGCATTGCTCGCACCCGGCCGCCTTGAAGATCCGGTTGGATTGGTCGACCGGAAACCCGATCCGGCGCAGGTAGGCATCGGGATGGGTGGCGGGTGTCTTGCAGGTCGGACAAAGCACGCGCACCAGCCGCTGCGCCAGGAACGCGCGCACGGCGGAGGCGACGAGAAACGGCTCGATCCCCATGTCCATCAGCCGGGTGATGCCGCCGATGGCGTCATTGGTGTGGAGCGTGCTGAACACCAGGTGGCCGGTGAGCGCCGCGCGGATTGCGATCTCGCCCGTCTCGAAATCGCGCATCTCACCGACCATGACCACGTTGGGATCGCCGCGCAGAATTGATCGCAGCCCGGCGGCGAAGGTGAGATTGATCTCGGGACGCACGGCGATCTGGATCACTCCCTCGAGCTTTTGCTCGACCGGGTCCTCGATGGTCACGATGCGGCGCTCCCGGGTGTTCAGCGAGCTCAGGAAGGTGTAGAGCGTCGTCGATTTGCCGCACCCGGTGGGGCCGGTGAGCAGCACGATCCCATTCGGCATCGCGAGCAGTGCCCGGATCCGCACCTCGACGTCGGGATCCAGCCCGAGCATCGAAAAGTCGAACCGTTGCTGACCCAGCAACCGGAGACTCACGCTCTCACCCGAGACCGACGGGATGACGGCGACGCGGACGTCGATGGGTCGCCCCTCGAATTCGAGGTTGATGCGTCCGTCCTGCGGAAGCCGACGTTCGGCGATGTCGAGGTGCGCCATGATCTTGAGGCGCGAGATGACCGAGGCCTGGAGCAGCTTGATCTGCGGCGGCACCGGTGTTTCGTGCAGCACCCCGTCGATCCGGTAACGGATGCGGAGATCGTGATCGAGCGGCTCGACATGGATGTCCGTGGCCCGCTCGTTGAGCGCTTCGCGGATGATCTGGTTGACGAATTTGACGACGGAAGCCTCCGAGTCTTCCATGTCGAGCACGGTCGTCTCCTGCTTGATGTCGAGCGCGGCGTCGGGATCGATTCGTCCGGCCAGCAGTTCTTCGAACGTTTCGGCACCCACCCCGTAGCCTTGCCGGAGCGAGTCGAGGATCTGCCGGCGCCCCGCGATCCCCCACAGGATGCCGGGCGGACACGTCTGCGACACGACCTGTCGGGCCAGGGTGTTGAATGGGTCGTAGGTCAGTATCCAGAGCGGACCGTTCTCCTCATACTGGGCGGGCATGAGATGGTGGCGCAGGGCCACCCGAGCCGGGAACTGCTCGCGAAGCGGCCCCTGGATCGGCTGGATCCGGTCGCCCATCCACGGCATGCCCAGTTGATCGGCCAACGAATGCAGAAACCGGATCTCGTCCAGCCCACCGGCATCGAGCACGGCCGTCACCGGAGATCCTTGGGCCGCAATGGTTTCACCCACCAGTTGGGCGCTCGCCGCGGCGTCCGACACCCCCGCCTCGGCTGCCGCGCGCGAGAGGGCTTCGGGAAGGGTGTCGGCGGTGATCATTGGAGGGTTAGACAGTCGGGCGCAGAAAAGTTCGGAGTTTGATCCGGAAATCTTACGGACGGCAAGGGAGGTTTCGGGGGAATGTGCGCGGCGCCTCCTGCTGGAGGAGCGACCCAGGTTTCATTTCGTACCGGGTTCCGGTTGGAAGTCACCTCGTCCAACACCAAGCCGCCCCCACGAGGATGGTGGCGCCGAACACGAAGAGGATCGGGCGACGCAGGGACGGCGCCCCGCCTGTCACGGCAAACGCCCCTTTGAGGAGTGTGTTACTGATGGCGGCGATCAGGATGCCTTGCGCGGCAAGGGCGACCGGCAATCCCTCGGGCCCCGCATTGCGCGAAAGCGAAAGCGCGATCGCATCCATGTCGGTCAGGCCGGAGAGAAAGCTCACGATCTGCACGCCTGCCGCCCCGAACTGCTCCGCCCCAAACCGCGATCCCAGGATGATCAAGGCGTACAATGCGGCAAATTTGAGACCGACCTTGAGACTGAGCGGGTTGGCGATGACGGGTGTGCCGCCCCGATGCTCCGCACCCCGCGATCCCGCGACCAGGCACCAGACGCTGTAAATCACGCCGGGCACGCACATGGCCAGGAGCCCGGGCAGAACCGCGTCGAACACACTGCGATTGATGGCGGCAATCAGCACCGCCACACGCCCGAGCATGATCGTGCAGGCCAGGACAATCGCCATGGCAAACCGATCCGACAATTCGGGGAGCAGCCTGCTCTGACGACTCGCCGCGATGGTGGTGACGGTGCTCGAAGCGAGCCCACCCAGTATCCCCATGGTTGCCAGGCCGGCGTTCGTGCCGAAAATCCGCATGGCGACATAGCCGAAAAACCCGAGGCCGGTGACCAGCACCACCATCAGCCAGATATTGAACGGGTTGAATGCGCCATAGGGACCGAAGTCCTGGTTTGGCGCCAGCGGCAGAACGACCCCGGTGATGGCCAGAAAGACGAGGGCGGAATTCACATCCGCTTCGGTGAACCGCGAACTGAGGGCGTGCACCCGATCCTTGCTGGCAAGCAGGATGACCACGCCCGCAGTGAGGATGGCGGCAGTCGGACGATGACCCCACCAGACGAGTCCACCCACGAGAAAGGTGAGGAGTGCCGCGCTGAGGGTGGTCAATCCGGCAGGTTCCCCGCCATCGCCCGCCGGCCGATCCATTGATCGAACGATGAGAATCGCGGCCTGCACCATGAATGCGACCGCGAAGAAGACCGGGGTGGTTTCGCGAGCCACCAACGCACTGGCGCATCCGAGCACGGCCCAGAGCACGAACGTCCGCATCCCGGCCATCCCCTCCGACCCTTTCCGGTGCTGGCGTTCCCACTGGCGTTCGATCCCGATCAACGCGCCAAGCGAAGCGCTGATCAGAAACGCGAGCATCTCGCTGGCAGGCACGCCATCATGTTGGCACCCGGCAACGATTCAAACAAGCGCCGGGTGCAATTCACCGACGGACGCCAGGGGCGGAAAATCCCGCCGCGCTTAGTTGGCCAGCGGTGCGCGCGGGTCCTCTGACGACGCACGGTTGGCGATCTCCTCCGTGACCTCGCTGGCGTACTCCTGCAGCAGGCGCATCTCGCGCTCGGTGAACCGGCGCGGTTTCACGTCGAGCAGGCAGAGCGCACCGACCGGCTGGCCATTGGGAGCGAGCAGGGGGACGCCGGCGTAGAAACGAAATCCATTCGTTTTAATCAGCGGATTGTTTGCAAACCGCCGGTCCCGCGCGAGGTCTTCGATCACCATCATCTGGTTCATTGCCACCACATGACCGCACACGGAGCCGTCGCGCGGTGTCTGCCTCGTTTTTGCAAGCTCCCCGGACAGGCCGGTCTGCGCCTTGATGAACTCCCGGTCTCGATCAATCAGGGTAATAAGGACGATCGGCACCTCGAAGACACGCGCCAGTTTCGCGGTATGGCGGTCAAACACCGGCTCCGGCCCGGTGTCGATCAGATGCAACCCGGCCAGTGCGGCAAGGCGCTCCTCCTCGTCAGGGGGAATCGGGGCGGGAGTCATCCCATCGGTCAACGCCGGGGCGAGCTGGGCCAGTTGCCCGATCGCCTCGGCCAGTGTGGTAACGACGGTGTCTGCGCCCGATTCCCGCAGGCGGTCGGCCGCTTCGGCCAGCTCCTCCCCCGCGCCCCAGAGACCCACCACGATTTTTTGATTCGGAAAAAGCGCGCGTAACTTCAGGCACAGATAGCGGGCATGAAGGACTGTCGAAGGCCGCACGACCGAGATGCAGAGGACATCCACATCCGCCTTTTCGACGAGCGCACCCAACTCGTCGATGACCAGATCCGCCGGGGCATTCTCAGCGCCGAACCCCTGCTGCCGCAGCAACTGGACCAGCATGCCGCCTGCCAATTCGTCACGACTCGCACGGGCGGGCAGGCAGATCACGCGGCACCCCGGCGTGATCACCGGTGGAGGCGCGACCTCGTCGTCGGCCGCGGCTTTGTCTTTCTGCACCGCGTCTCTGGAGGCAACCGCGGGCCGCGTGCCGAGGTCTTCAATGATATCGCGCAGGTTCTGCTCGAGATTGCCGAGCTGCTCCGGGTCGAGCAACTCCGCGCGGGCATCCGTCTCCGCGGCAACCAGCACCGGAATAAATACGGAGTCGTAAAGCGCGACCAGCGAGTTCGCCTTCAGGTAAGACTCGATCAGATCCAATTCGTCCCGTTCCCCGGGGGTGAGCAGGCGATGGTAACAATCCTCGGCGGGCGTCAGCGCCTCGTCATCACTTAACAAAACGCTCAGAAACTGAAGGCGGGTGACGTGATGCCCCATGACCACCAGACAGACGGTCAGGGGCGTCGCAAGCACGAGCCCGACCGGTCCCCACAGCCACGTCCAGAAAACGGCGGCAATGATGAGGGCGATGGGGGAAACCCCGGTGCTCGACCCGTAGAGCCACGGTTCCATGACGTTGTTGCTCAGGATTTCGAGCACCACAAAAAGCCCAATCGTCAACAGCGGAATCACCCATCCGGGCGATGTCGCGAGTGCCAGCGTAACGGGAAAAGCCGCTGCGATCCACGGCCCGATATAGGGAATGAACCGCAGCACCACCGCGAAAGCGCCCCAAAGAAGGGCGTTCGGCACACCGAGAAAATACAGCCCGGTCGCCACGGGGATCCCATAAGTGACATTCACGACGAGTTGCATGAACAGATAGCGGGAGACCCGCGCACCGGCGTCGTCCATGGCGCGTGTGGTCGCACTGATCCGGCCTTGGCCGACCAGACGGATCAGCCGGCCTCGCAAATCCTCCCGTTGAAGCAGCATGAAAATGAGCAGCAGCAGCACAAGAGCCGCGATGCCGAGCGGTCCGAGCAATGGCGCGATCAAATTCCGAATCAGTCCGAAGGGACTTTTTTCGTTGGAAGTCCCGGTCCGCTGCACGTCGGCGTCGGCCGACGATGGCTTCAACGGCGACGGCGTTGCGGCCCTCGGCGCTTCGCCCTCGCGGGGGGGCTGTTCCTTCGCCCCAGGCAGCTCCTGCTTGAGTTCCTCGACCGTCTCCGACAACCTTGTGAAGGTTCCTCCCCGGGGCAATTGGAACGCGTGCAGCTTGGTGATGATGTTGCCCTTGTATCCGGGCAGTTTCGACGCAAGATCGACCAACTGTCGGGACAGCATCCAACCGGCCATGCCAACCCCGGTAAAGATCAACGCAACGACGAGCAGCACGGCGGTGACCCGGCCGATCCAGCGCTCGAGGCGGGTGACCAACGGTGAAAACAGGAAGGTAAGAAGGGCTGCCAGCGCGATCGGGATCAAGAGGTCGCGGGCGAAATAGAGAGCGGCGACGATAAATGTTGTGAGCAAGATCGTCCAAATACCGACGAGCGCGTGGGTCGCGGTGGTTTTGGTCGGGCGCGCGGGCATGGGGCGAAAGGGAGGTGGCGGACCTGCGTGGCGTGGATCTCGTTCGCCGGGCCCAACTCCACTCAACAGCATCGTGCACGTCGGCCATTCCGGCCCTAAAAATCTTCCGTTGGCCGGCATCCCGGGTCAACGGGGATGCGCCCCCGGTGGATCAGCAGCTTTCCTCAGACCGAGATCGTCGGCGCGATGATCGCATCGATGCCCGCCGTGGGGAGCGGGAATGCTTTCCCACAGAGGGAGGCGAGTTGCTCGATTTGCGCGGGCTTCCGCGCCCCGGGGATCAGACAGGTCACCGCCTCCTGCGCCAGCAGAAATTGGAGCGCCAACGCGGTGAGATCGCCGCCCGGGGCGAGCGCGGCCAGACGCTCCACGCGATCGATCATGCGGAGATAATCCTCACGCCCCGTGCCCGTATTCCATTTCTCCCGGACCGAATCGGTGAACACCGAGTCGCGCGTGAAACGCCCGCTCAGGAGTCCCTGCGCGAGGGGGCCGCGGATCAGGGTCGCGATGCCGCGTCCGTGGCACCACGGCAACAGGTCGCGCTCGGGCGCCCGGTTGAGCAGGCTGTAATCAAGTTGGACGGCGGCAAGTCGGCCGTCGCGGTTGAACCGCTCCGCGGTGGCGACGTCGTGGGTGGAGAGCCCGAACGCCCGAATCTTGCCCTGCGCGATCAGGGTCTCGAACGCCTCGAGAAACACCGAGGCATCGTCCATGACGCCAATGTGGCATTGGTAGAGATCGATGCAGTCGGTCTTCAGTCGGTGGAGGCTGGCATCGCAACACGCGAGGATCTGGAGCGGGTGCGTGTATGCAAACGGATGACCCTGCCGACGGGCCCAGTTGCCAACCTTCGTTGCCACGATGATCCCGTCACGCCGTCCGCGGAGGGCGCGCCCGAGGAGGCGTTCGCTCGACCCGGGTTCGAGTCCGTAGGCATCTGCGGTGTCGAACAGGGTGACGCCGAGATCGACCGCCCGTTCGACCGTGGTGATCGCCTCCGCCTCGCTGACCGGACCGTACTGGCCGCCCAGGCCCCAGCAGCCCAGACCGAGCGGGTTTACAGTCCATCCAGTGCGCGGGAAGAGTCGGGTTTGCATGGGTTTCAGGGGTTCAAATGGCGGGTGAAGAAATCCAGCACTTCGGACTTCACTTCTTCGGCTCCGTAGAGCGTGTGGCCGTCGTGCCCGATCCCGGGAAGTTCGAGCAGTCTGACTTCAACCCCTGCCGCGTGCAATGCCGCAGCGAAAGCCGTGCTGTGCCCGGGGAGCACGATGTCGTCGGCATTGCCATGTGCGAGGAGATGCGGGGCCGCCGCCGGGGTTACCAGCGCCAACGGACTCGCCATGCGGTAGAGTTCCCCGCGACCGGTCGGCCCGCCGCCCATCAAGTCCTCGACCACCGACGGATCGGAGGCGTGTTGGAGGAGCATGTCCGACGGACCGAAGAACGAGCACACCGCCTCCGCTGTAGACGGGGGCGGTGTGCTCGTT
>Ga0163153_10005749_pt1 | contig 14432 bp, 15 predicted proteins | sample OliLakLV19MP6IB1_FD_148629 | JGI IMG/M metagenome (GOLD analysis project Ga0163153, IMG submission 148629) | Freshwater microbial mat bacterial communities from Lake Vanda, McMurdo Dry Valleys, Antarctica - Oligotrophic Lake LV.19.MP6.IB-1 | ecosystem: Environmental > Aquatic > Freshwater >... | reverse complement strand
CGGTACGATGTTGCGGAGCACCTTCGCACGCCGGAAGAAATGGCTGCGTTTTTAGAGGCGTGCCTGGAGGAGGCCGAAGGCGATGCCGCCTTTATTGCCAAGGCGCTGGACGATATTGCCCGCGTTAAGGCAAACAAAGGGACGTGAGATCGTAATTCTCTCCGAATGGTATTTGCTCGATTGGCGACATAAGAGATGGCTGTATCAATCGAAGAATTCATGAAGCGTCTTTCCACCATCTCTATGGAAGATGCCATTCCTTATGCGAGGGTACGCCTTGTATCTGAAGCGGAGAAGGCACACTTTGACGCTGTGCTTCAGTTCAAAGGCTATCGTGCACTTTCTGATGCATTTAAGTGTTTCTTCCTTGAGACAGTTGAGCTTGTGAACGTTTCATCGCAACAGAAGAGCGGGGCTCTTCTGTCCGAGCATTACATTGCGTTTGTCCCTCGACTGTGTAACGGATTCTTGTCCCTTTGCGGTGCTGAAAGAGTCGCTATTTTCGGATATCCCTATCACGGATATACACTGCTGCGTAACGTCTTTGACAGCCTCGTACTCACATCTGCTGCGCTGCAGGGAGTTACTGATTTCTACAGCATCGAAGGCATTGAGCCTGGGAAGCCATTTGACCCTCTAGCGGCCAAAAAGGTGCGCAAAAACACGGAGTACAGCGTTCGACGCAAGATGTCGGGTGACCTGAGTGGATTATCTGATCCAACGCTCGTCGAACTCGCAAGATGGGATGATCTCTTCGACTGGGAAACTCACGGAGCTCGTCTTTCTCTCACGAATGCAATTGAATGGATGAAAGGTCAAGGACCATTGCCGGTACTGCCCCAGTTTGAGGAGTCAGCATTTGCAATGTATATAAACCGTTTTTGTGAAGTTAGCTGGATGTTTCACCGATTAATTCCTCTCCTGCAAGCACCAGGTGCGATGCTCCCAGATATATGGGCAGAAAAGTGGAATGTGATCGATCAGTCCTTCGAGCAGGCGGTCGAGTCGCTGACCAAGCAGCTTGGGAAGGGTATCGGTGTGGCAATTGCAGAATTTGTGAAGGCAAAGTTTCCGTTCACGGGAAAATCAGCATTCCCGCTGTGATCCCAACAACGAGTTTGAGCGAACCAGGTGCGGTATGACTGCGATATGGCGAGTGACGTGCACTATTTGCTGCTATGCTCTTCGGTCGTACAGGGTAAAACCGTACGATAAGCAATCACAAATGGCCTCACAAGTATAAGTCGCTTTCTTAAGCCGCTAGTCGCGACGCGCTGTCTCAATCCGTACCCTTGCATCCACGATCCGGCAGCCTTGTCCTGGCGGCAAAGCGAAGATTGGATTCAAGTCCAACTCTCTGATCTCAGGAATTTCTTCGACGAGGCGAGAGAGGCGCAACAGCACTTCTTCGATCGCCTCCACATCCGCTGCAGGGTGGCCCCGGTAGCCTTGCAGCAACCGATAGCCCTTAATCTCTCGCACCATCTGAGCTGCATCGCGGTCGGTGAGGGGGGTAATCTTAAATCGCACGTCTCCCAGAATCTCCACATGAATTCCGCCAAGACCGAACGCGATTAAGGGGCCGAAGAGCGGGTCGTGGGTGACGCCGACCATCACTTCCACCCCGCCAGACAGCATCGGCTGTACGAGCACACCTTCCATCGCATCCAGTTTGTTGTCCTGTGCAAGCCTGGCCCTGATCGCCTCGAATGAATTCCTCACGGCTTGCTCATCAGCCAGGTTCAGATGCACGCCGCCCATCTCGGTCTTGTGCAGGATCTGGTGAGACGCGAGTTTGACGGCGACGGGAAATCCCAAGTCACAGGCAAGGGCCGCCGCCTGGTCTTCGGTTCTTGCGACGCCGCCCTGCGCCAGAGGAAGTTTCGCAGAGGCGAGGAGAGCTCTGGTGTCCTCGACGGTCAGCCAACCGGGCCCTTCTTGAGACAGAACCTTGGTACAGATGGCGCGCGCGGCGCCGATGTCCATATCGTCGAAATCCGGAATCATGCCGAGCGGCTGTGCGCGCCATGCTTCATACCGGAAAGCTTTGCTGAGCACGACTGCTGGATGTTCGGGAAATGGAAATGTGGGGACTTTCTCACTTGCCGTCTGAAAGGTCCGTTCGAGATCCCCTTCAGCCATCCAACAGATGTAGATCGGGATGCCGGTGTCTCCGGCTTGTCTGGCCGTGGAGATCCCGCGCAAGATGCCGGTCGCAATGCCGGCTGCGTCGCCGACGGTCACGGATATGTAGAGGACAATCAGGGCATCGACTTCTTTGGAGGCGAGGAGGGTGGTGATCGAGTTTGAATAATGGTCCGGAGCGGCGGATGCGATGAGATCGATCGGGTTTTTCACCGAGGCGGCAGGAGGTAAGAAGGCCGACAGGGCCGCGGTGATCGCCTTGGACAACTCGGGGACAGCTAATCCTCCCGCTTCGCAGGCGTCGGTGCAGAGGATAGCGGGGCCGCCGGCATTGGTGATGATGCCGACCCTCTTCCCTTTCGGCAAGGGCTGATCGGAAAGCCCTCTAGCTAGTGCGAAGAGCTCGTCCAAGGTGTCTGCGCGGATCACTCCGGACTGCTGAAAGAGTGTGTCTACGGCCACCTCGCTCGACGCGAGGGCTGCGGTGTGTGAGCTGGCCGCGCGCCGTCCGGCAAGGCTCCGACCGGATTTGATCGCCACGATCGGTTTGCGCCGAGCGACGCGGCGCGCAATTCTCGCAAAGCGTCGCGGATTCCCGAAGGACTCCAGGTAGAGAAGAATGATGTCGGTGGAAGGGTCGTCTTCCCAATATTGCAGAAGATCGTTCGTGGAGATGTCGGCTTTATTTCCCACGCTGACGAATGAGGACACGCCTAGCTGTAATCGGTAGGCCGCGGCGAGGATCGCGATTCCCAGCGCGCCGCTCTGGGTGGCCATGGCCATGCGGCCGGAAGGGGGAAAGGCCGATGTGAACGTGGCGTTGAGGTGGATGGCCGGATCGGTATTCAGAAGTCCAAAGCAGTTTGGTCCGATCATGCGCATGCCCTGTTGACGGATAGCCTCCACGAGACGGTCCTGGGCATGCTTTCCTTCAGGGCCTGTTTCGGCAAAGCCCGAGGAGATCACGATCACGGAGTTGATGCCTTTGCCGGCGCAATCGGTGAGAACCGGCAGCACCGCATCACGCGGTAAGGCAATTACCGCCAGATCGACGGCGCCGGGGATGGCAGTCACGGATGAGAAGGCAGTCAAGCCCGCAATAGTGGCCGCCTTGAGGTTCACAGGGTAGATGGCGCCGCGAAACCGGTTGCCGGCGAGGGCTTCGACGATCCGGTAGCCGATGCTCCTGGGATCGCGGGACGCTCCGATCACGGCCACGGAACGAGGATAGAAGAATGGGCGAAGCGAGGCGGTCGTGGCGATACGCTCGCGCAACTCCAAGCGGGTCGTCGTGTTCTCGGTCGGGTGCAGCGAGATCTCGACCTGCATGTCGCCGCGTTCATAGGTTTCATGGGTCGGGTACCCGGATTCCCGGAAGACTTCGCGCATGGCAGGATTGTCAGTGTGTGTGACCGCCCACAGTCTGGTGAAGCCTCGGTGTATGGCCAGCATCGCTAATCGTTCGAGCAGGATCGTTCCCAGGCCTTTCCCGTGAAAGTCGTCGTCGACTGCCATGGCCACCTCGGCCTCGTCGGCGGTCCGAGCCCAATATGAACCGGCAGCGATGATCCGCGGCTCTCCAGCAATGGCCCTCGTGACCACGACGGTGAGTTGTTTGGAGGAGTTGAAGGGATCGCAGAGCGCCGCGGCGGTGTCGGCAGGGGGCGCGGTTTCAGAAAAAAACCGATGGCGCCTGGATGCCGGTGACAACCGATCGATGAACCCTTGCATCATCACCTGATCCTCCGAACGGGTTGGGCGGAGGGATGCGGTCGTACCATCGCGCAGGATGACCTGTCCTGATTCCTGGTATTCGGACGACAGAGGCGGCTGGTAGAGAGGACGAGTGTGTTTCATGAGCGGTCACGCGTTCGACGTATCGCGATTCCTTGGATGGGAGCCGTCGTTCTTCATGTTTGCTTCGCGTCTAGCCAGGCTTGTAACCTTCCGAGGGTTCGCCTGAGAATACTCTCGGCTTCCTGTTGAGGCAAGTCTGGCGAGCTGCAATCGTGTTGAATCCTCCAGCATGGCGCACTCCTTCCCTCTGCAGGGATGGAACGGTGACCTCAACCAGTCGGGTTTCATCAGTAGGAAGGCTCTCGCAGTCTCGCAATAGGGGCAGCCGGCGCTAACGAATGCCGCTTTCTCTGATGTCGATTCTGCAGCCTGGACATGTGTCCCGCAGAAGAACATGAGAAGAAAAACAGACAGGCCGAGTTGTCGGGTAACTCTCTGCAGACCTGTGCGATGAAAGAACCAATCTCGTATTGACCCGCATAATTCATGAGCCGTCGGCGGGCAGGCTCGCTGGTCACTTTCTCGACGTACTGCTCAAGGACGCCTCGGAGCCTCGCGGCTCCGCGTGCCCGTCTCGCAATGCGATTGCGCGATTTCGCGACGAACCGTCATGAATCATGCGGGTTAACTGACGATGTCCGAGGGTGACACAGCCCTGATGTACGACAGTACATCCAACATGTGCTGATCCGTCAGCTTGCCGCGAAAACTGTGCATTGGGCTGAATAGTACGCCATTCGAGATCGCCACGAGCAACTCCCAATCGCTTTTGGATCGAGTGATCGGGGACTGAAGATTGGCCGGTCGTACGATCAAATCCTGGCTATCCGGGCCCTTCCCATCCAATTGTGCCCCGTGACAGCGCAGGCAATTCTTCTCATACACCACCTGGCCGGCTTGAGGGTTCCCGCGCACCGTTTGTGCGGTGACCCATGAGGCGCATCCCATCACGAGCAATAGCACGCTCAGTATTACTCGAATGTTCATATCTCGCCATCCTTTCATGAGCGAATCGTTCAGGGCGGTCGATCGGTCTTCAACGTACTACGAGCACGGAGCAGCCGGCCCGATGCACGATTCCGTGCGACACGCCGCCGAGCAGGAATCGTGCGAAACCCTTCCGCCCATGGGAACCGGCCACGATGAGGTCGTAGCTTTGCCCGACTTCGCACACGGTCGTCACGGGATCACCCGTGCGGACGTCGGTGGTGACATTGAACTGTGGACCGGCTAACGCCTGGGCCGTATCGTTCACGACCTGCTGAGCCTGCCGGTTCTGTTCTTCAGACCAGCTTGTAAACCCCATCATCACATTGGGCTGGACCATTGCGAGCGACGGGACGACCGAAAGGATGGTAGCCTCGACGGGGTTCTTGAAGGGGTGCGACGTCAGCCATGTGTGCATGTGGAGCGCATCCTCGCGGTCTTCGACTGCCAGGAGGATGCGGGCGATGGGGCGAGCTTTTCCTTTTACAATCAAGGTCGGTACTGTGGCATGGAGCAGGACTTGGTGCGACACGCTGCCGACAAACAGTTCTCTCATCCGGCTGTGATCGTGGGTGCCCACCGCGATGAGGTCGGCCTTGACTGTGGCTGCGCTATCGAGAATGAAGGCGGCCGGGTGCTGGACCTCGCACATCGTTCTGATGGGGGGGGTCTCAGCCGGCAGTAGGGTGCGGCAGCGTTCAATGGCCTGGCGACCAGCATCGATCAATGCTTGGCGGAATTCTTCGTACCCTTGCAGATTGACTGCTCCGGCCACGATGGGAGACTGGAACATGCCAAGATCCACGCCATGTACGAGCACGACGTCGTCCGGCTTGTAGAGTAACCCGATCTGTTCCACGGCAGCAAAGGCTTCGTCCGACCAATCCACGCCAACCAGGATTCTCATTGTCGCCTCTCCATGATTCAGAATAACGGATGGGGCGCCTTGCCGAAGGACAAGACCCGTGGCCGGTCGCCGGCATTTCCCCGAATGCGCCAGACGCCGCCCTCACGCGTCAGATAATGCACTTCTTCGTACCAGCTGTCGATAGGCACGCGGAGGCCGCTGGTCTTCGAAAGGCCAGACAAGCTCCCCGTGCAGGTGACTTCGATGATGGCGTTGGAGCCCGATCCGACTGTGACGATCTGCGAAAAGACATGGGCCTCGCTCAGGTCACGGTATTCTTCGAACAGGTCACGCCAGATCTTGCGAATCTCCGCCTGTTTCAACCCATGATAGTTGTACTCGGTGGCATAGAGCGCCATGATACGGTCAAGATCTCCTGCAGCGATAGCCGTTTCAGCCTGCTGAAACACATCCAAGATCTGGTTGACGGTGGTCTGATCCACCTGCACGAACCCTTTCTGTGAAATGGATGTCGCCGCCTGTCCCGTCGTTCCAGTCGCCAGGCTGAGCGCCGCTACCGCAACACGCACCCATCGATTTGGATGGGACCACATTGGACGCGCCATGACGATACCTCTCGTGCGACCGGGGTTCAGCGGGTCCATGTGACCCGCACGAATTGTTCATCTTGGTCGTAATGCAATTCCAGCTCCCCGTGGTAGGCATGTTTGAGCGCGTCGCCGATTCGCCGAGGCAGATGGGTATCGGTCGTTGAAATGACCAGGCCTTCGGGTTGTGATTCAATCGCCATAATCCGAGAGAGTGGGTGCTCTTTCTTTTCCTTCTCCTCCGTGTTCTTGACGCCGCCGATCAACTGTTCGTGCTGGATATCTTTGAACGATCCTTTGATCGTGACGAGGCCTTTGGGGTATTTATCATGGATCCGATGACACGCTGGACAGAGAGTCTCGTGCGTGCCTGCCTGCTTCGCTTCCCAGGTCCACCGCCCTTTGTGAAAGACTGCCCCGCATGTTGGACAGGCAGTCGGCTCCTTGAGTTTTCCCTGCAGTTTATAGGTATCGTGTTCATCCTCTTGATACGTTTGGTCTCTGCGAGCGCCTAATCCTGACGGGATCTTGGAATGTGTAGACATGTTACGGCTTACCCTCCTCCTTGACTGACGGATGTCTTATGAGGCCGGTGATGAAGGCGCGCGTTCGAGCATCGCCTCCTCGGCCAGATTGAGATACTGAATGACATCGCGATCTTCGACTTGCGTGAAGTCCACGAAGAAATTCCCCACGGCTTCAAACGGCTCCGGTGTCATGAGCACCACTAACTCGTCCACATGTGATCGAACCTCACGGATCGTTGACGAGGGGCCGACGGGAATCACTCCCACCAGACGGCGAGGCTGCAAACTGCGAATGGCAAGCGCCGAGGCCATGAACGTCGAGCCTGTGGCGATGCCGTCGTCAACCAAGAGCACGGTGCGACCGGTGAGCTGCGGGAGCGACCGTCCTTGCCGGTAGAGGTCCTTGCGTCTGGCGATCTCTTTTTCTTGGACGTGGATCAATCGGTCGAGCTCATGCTGGGATAAACCAAACGAATTGACGGCCTCTTGATTCAGAGAGCATGATCCTGTCTCGGCCACTGCTCCAATGGCATACTCGGGATTGCCTGGCGCACCGATCTTGCGCGTCATAAACACATCGAGCGGGAGATGGAGTGCGAGGCTAAGCTGATAACCCACCGCCACCCCGCCGCGAGGCAAAGCGAGAATCACCGCTGTCGGATCGTTGCGATAGTGACTTAGCTTACCGGCCAGTATCCGACCCGCCTCTTCCCGGTTACGGAACATCAAGTTTCTTTCTCCGTTGCTCCAGTCCTTGATCCTGTTTCGTCATAGGATTCCGTATGTGACGCCCACGCCGATCAGAAACATGGCCGACAGGACCACCAGGGCGATCAGCCACCACAGATGACGATGAGGTCCCGTGGTCCCAGGATGTTCCTGAATATCCCACGGAACCTCCAGATAGTGAGGATGTTTGAGCATCGCACACCTCCTTTACGTCGTCCTCAGGAGACCTTTACCTCGATCGATTTCGGCTTCGCCTTCTCCGACTTGGGCAGGTGCACGTTCAAGACTCCGTCTTTGTATTCCGCATTGACCTTGCTCCCGTCGGCATCTTCCGGCAGAGTGAAGCTTCGCATAAAGCTCCCGTAGGCCCGCTCGACACGGTGGTACTTCTTCCCTTTTTCCTCTTTCTCGTACTTCCGTTCGCCGGAGATGCACATCACATCGTCCTGGACCGTCAGTTTGACGTCTTCTTTCTTCACTTCCGGCAAATCCGCCTTGATGAGATATTCCTTCTCGTCCTCGGTGATGTCGACGAGCGGCGACCATTCGGCGACGGTCATGGCTTCTTTTCCAGCCTCGGTTCGAGCAGCGGGGCGTGCTAAATAGGTCGAGAGGCGCTTCTCCATATCCTCCAGATCTTTGAACGGATTCCAGCGCGTCATCGTCGGTTGCCAACGGGTTAAATCAGACATGAAAAACCTCCTTGTGAGTAAGAGACGGGAATGAGCGTCAATCGGGCCGATCTTCCTGTCGGTGCGGGAAAGCCACCGTATACATGCCCCGGCCTCTAGGCACGAGCCTAATCTCGCCGCGTCGGCTCAACCGGTCGACGGCGAGAAATACTTGGTTCCAGGTTAGACCGGCGCATTGACGTACGACCTCTTCGAGGTCACAGACATGGACTCTGCTCACGATGTCGATGACTTGATCTTCTACGGTCGGGTGTTGTGTCATACGCCACCTATTGAGGAACAGCATGCACTGCTAAAGGAACAGGAGTGCATTGTCGGTGCCACAAGATGGTGTCGTCGGACGGTACAGGAAGAAGTTCGGTAACACAGGGGGTTGCAGGTTTACCGCATGAAGGAGAGGGCTGCACTGTCCGATCGGTTGAGGAGTTTCGGGCCAGTGACGAGCAGGGAGGCTGTTGCCAAATGCCTCAGCGATGGGAGGGGTCTCGTGGGAGGCAAGCGAGGCTTAAAAGTCGCAACACTTGTTGGGAGGAGGGGCTATGTTCCCTTGGCGTTCCGTTGGAGGTGTGGATCAGGAATGACGCTCTCACATTCAACACAGCGCACCATGCCGGCCTCGTGTTCCTCTTCCGTGACACGAATGGAGATCATGCGACTGTGCATACAGGCGAGAGGCGGTTTCGTTGAGAGGGATTGTAGTGCTCGTCCTGATTGTCCGAGATTCATGGTGCACCTCTAGGGAAGCAGAGTCGAATGGTCACCATTGTCTCCGCGTGCCTGCAATCAACAATGTGTTGCACGACTCACGCATACAGTCCGAAACAGCCAGATGCTGAGCCATAGCAGGCAAACTTCATTGCCACGCAGGGGCTGAGAGATACGATGTGGGATAATCTGCCATTTGTCCGAGGAAGACTGGTCAAAACAGCTCACATGTGAATAATTGTTTCCGGGCCGTCCTTAGCCCGCATGGTTCATGACGGTTCGTCGCGAAATCGCGCAGTCGTCACGCAATCAGGCTTGTCGTAGCGGTGAATCCCCGATTGCCGTAGAAAGGTCCATGAATAATGCGGGTTAGTCCAGTGTAAAATAGACGAAGAGAGTTGTGGGCTAAATGATTGAGGCTTTCTCACTCTTGCAGCGCTGGCATCAGCATTGCTTCCTGCGACTACTATTATGACGCGACGAGTCGTGCTCAAGATGATCCTCATCCTGGCAGGAACCCTGGTCCTGACCCCATGCCGACCGCCAACTCCCGTCGCCGCAGCCGTGGAGTTTGCACCGGGAGTGGGAACGGGTGCCGATCAGACGGTTATCAAGGAGCTGGTGGCAGCGTTCAATGATGCGGAAGCCGCGGTCAAGAAGGAGGATCTTGATGCGCTCATGAAGTTCTATGCCACGACCTACAACTACCATGGTTTACAAAGATCAGATGTGCGCAGAGTATGGGAGGAGGTCTTCCTGCACTATCGAGACATCAGTTCATCCCATGTCTTCACCGAGCTGAAATTGGTCCAGGCCGACGGCGTGAGAAAAGCGTACGTGACTTGCACTGGCGGGCTCCACGGGACCGAGAAACAAACAGGGAAGCCCATCACCATTGATAGTTGGGCGCGCGAGGTGCATTACCTTGTGAAAGAGGAGGGGGCCTGGCGGTTCCTGGGAAATACGGGAGGAGTATCCCCCTCGGCTTCACCAGCAAGCGCTCCCCATCATCCTCTTTTCTAAGCAGGATGCTCAAAAAGGCCGACTAGCAAAGCTGCAGCGAGCAATTAAAAGGTCCTCCCAAGCTTGCTCGTTGATTTTGTCCAGGATGGTCTGGCTGTTCCCCTCCTGTTCTTCTGAGACCGCACGTTGAACGAGCACAGGGGGCTTACGAGGCCATCCCTTTCCCTGCTAGCCTTCGATCTTCGACGGTTCATGATGAAACGCGGCAACCTTGGGACGAACGAGGTCGGCGAAGTCCTTGTACCGTAGCTTGATCGCGCCGACATAGCTTCCCGCTTCAAACACGATGGACTCGTCTTCCGTCAGGAGCTGATCCACATACACTTCCACCCCGTAGAGATTCCCGAACGGCGGCATCGTTCCCACTTGGCAATCCGGGAATAGGTTGGCAATCTCTGCTTCCGTTGCCAGTCGCACATCGTGGACTTCCAGCATATCCCCCAATCGTTTCAAATCCACACGCCAGGTTGAGGGGAGCACCGTCATCACGAAGTACTGATCGGCCCTGACGACCACGACTTTCGCGACCAGTTTTCCCGGCACATCAAGTGTGTGCGCCATGTCGTGGGCGGTATAGGCTTTCGGGTGGTTGACCACTTCGTAGGGAATCTTGTTCGCCTCGAGATAACTCTTGAGTCGTTTCAGTACCGACATAGCAACCTCCCTCTCTGACAGACAGCGTATACATACATTTATTTGGTTCCGTGAGTATTCAAATGAGCAAAGGAAATGCCATGAATGCTTCACGCGGGCGATCACGCAAATGGGCGAAGAACAGAGGAGTTAGTGCGACGTGCTGCAAATGGTCGTGAAGGCTCTGCCTCTCTACTGTTGCATTTCACCACGGTCTATCTTTTCTACTGTGGCAAAAGGCTCCTGGATCGATCATTTCTTCCATAAAGTCTCGAATTTTCTGTGGCACACCTCATGCTGGTTCCTCCATGGGGTTGTATGACTATGAAGCGTATCTCGTTCCCGGGTTCCGATTGTTCACGGTTCATGTTTCACAAACAACGCGGGATCGTTGTCCTCATTGCCTTTGCCCTCGTGGGACTTCTTGCCTGCGAGAGAACTCCCGACCGAGCGCCTGAAGCCAAGAAGGCCGTGGCTGGCAAGCCAGGAATGGTCCATCTCACAGCCGAAGAACTTGCGCGGACGGTAATCGAGGTCACGCCGGTTGCTCGTGGGGCGCTGCTGGTACCCAGGCAATACACTGCCACCGTTCAAGCCAACGAAAATGAATTGGCTGAGGTGACCACCCTCATCAGGGGCCGGGTGGTGAAGGTATATGTGGACGTCGGCCAAGACGTGAAGAAAGACGCCTTGCTGGCGATGCTCCACAGTACGGACCTCGGCTTGGCGGAGGGGGCCTATCTCAAATCTTCCGCAAAATTGCACGAAGCCAATCTGGCGTACGATCGTGCCAGGGACCTGTATGAACAAAAGGTTGTCAGTCAGGCCGAGTTGCAGCGCCGCGAGGCCGCGATGAAAACGGCCCAAGCCGAAGCGCGCGAGGCGCGGAACCGTCTGGAACTGCTCGGCGTCCCCCGTCAGGAAGTCGAGCGGCTGGATCGCGAGGATACGATCAAAGCCGATGTGCCCCTGCGCGCGCCGTTCGAGGGCCGGGTCATCATGCGCAACATCACGAGAGGCGAGGTGGTCGAGACGCAGCAGAAGCTCTTCACCGTCGCGGATCTTTCGGCTGTGTGGGTGGTCGGCAACGTGCCGGAAAAGGACGTGCAGTTTATCCGGAAGGATCAGAAGGTTGATGTGATTGTATCCGCCTATCCTCATGCCATCATTCCCGGCACGATCACCTACCTCGGCGATGTGCTCGATCCTGCCACCCGAACGATGCGCCTGCGGGTGACGGTGCTGAACCCCGATTTGCTGCTGAAACCGGAAATGTTCGCTACCGTCCTCGTCTATGCGGCGTTGATCCCGGATGCGTTGACTGTGCCGATCGCAGCAGTCCAAAACGGTCTGACTGGGAAGATGGTATTCGTTCGGCGGGGAACGAGCGATTTTGAGGTACGAACGGTCAAGGTAGGAAGCGAGCAGGGAGAGGTGGTGACGGTGTTGGAGGGGGTGAGCGCCGGCGAGCAGGTCGTGACGAAGGGATCGTTCGTGCTCAAGTCTGAAATGGAACGGCACAAGATCGAACCGACGCCATGATCGCCTCTCTTCTGGAATTCTCGCTGCGGCAACGGATCTTGGTCCTTGGCCTTGCCTGTCTATTGTCCGTGGCCGGTGTCTTCGCCTTTCAGTCTATCCCGATCGACGCCTACCCCGACGTGACGAACATTCAAGTGCAGGTGCTGACCGACGCGCCTGGTCTCTCGCCGGTCGAAGTCGAACGATTCATCACCTATCCGCTCGAACTCCAGATGACCGGGCTGCCTGGTTTAGCGGAGATCCGATCTCTCTCAAAATTCGCCCTGTCTCAGGTTACGGTCGTGTTCAACGATGACGTCGATACCTATTTTGCCCGCCAGTTGGTTCTCGAACGGATCATAGCGGCAAAGGAGCGTTTGCCGGAAGGGATCGAGCCAGTGATGGCTCCTGTCAGCACCGGGCTGGGTGAGGTCTATCAATATTATGTCGAAGGCCCTTCGCCAGGGCTCAGGACAGGTCCGAATGCTGCGGCAACCGACCCCGCGATCATCGAGACGGAGTTGACGGATCAGCGCACGCTCCAGGACTGGGTTCTGCGCCCCCTGCTGAAGGGGGTGCCAGGCGTGGTCGATGTGAACCGCACGGGCGGGTTCGTCAAGCAGTATCAAGTCCTGGTCGATCCGGCCAAGCTCCGAAAGTTTGATCTGACGCTCCACGATATCTACGACGCGGTGGCAAAGAACAATGCCAATGCAGGCGGCAATGTGCTGGAGCGGTATGCGGAGCGTGCGATCGTCCGTGGGCTTGGCCTGATCAAGACCCTGAGCGATATTGAGTCCATCATCGTCAAAGAGTCCGGCGGCACGCCGGTCTTCGTGCGTGATGTCGCGGAAGTCCGCATCGGCCACGCGGTTCGCCATGGGGCGGTGTTACTCAACGGCGAGCGGGAGGTCGTGGCCGGCACCGTCCTCATGATACGAGGGGGCAATGCGCGTCAGGTTGTCGAAGCGGTGAAGAGCAAGGTTGAAGGTCTCCAACAGAATCACATTCTTCCCGCAGGCACGAAGCTCGTGCCCTTCTACGATCGCATTGAATTGGTGACGGCAGCAATCAATACGGTACGGGACGCCTTGATTGAAGGGATCGTGCTGGTGGTCTTCGTGTTCTTTTTCTTCCTGGGCCACGTGCGTAGCGCCGTCGTCGTGACGGCCTCGCTCATCGTCACTCCCCTGATCACGTTCATCGTGATGCAGCGACTGGGGCTCTCGGCCAACTTGATGACGCTCGGAGGGCTGGCCATCGCCATCGGCGAGATTGCGGACGGGTCGCTGGTCGTCGTAGAAAATGTCTACCGGCATCTGGCGCAGAACAATGGCGCAACGAGGAAGAGCACGTCGGAGGTGATTCTTCAGGCCACGAAAGAAGTGGGCCGACCGATCCTCTTCGGCATTCTCATCATCAGCGTCGTCTTCCTGCCGCTCATGACGCTTCAGGGCATGGAAGGAAAGATGTTCGCGCCGCTGGCCTATACATTGGTGATTGCGCTTTTGGCGTCGGTGGTGGTCACGCTGACCCTGTCGCCGGTCCTCGCGTCGCTGGTCTTGCGAGGAGACCATCCGGAGGAAACCCGCCTCACGCGATGGATGAAACGACGATATCTGCCGATGCTGACCTGGGCGCTCCAGCATCGCGGTCTGGTGCTCAGCTTCGCCACGGCGCTCGTGCTCTGTAGTCTCGCACTCGTTCCGTACGTCGGAAGGGAGTTCATTCCTCTTCTAGAAGAAGGGGCTCTCACGCCGCAGGTTGTCCGGCTTCCGAGTGTATCGCTGGCAGAGTCCATCGAAATGGAGAAGCAAACGCATCGGGCAATGTTGGAGTTTCCCGAAGTGCGCATGGCGGTGAGCAAGATTGGGCGGCCTGATATTGCCTTGGGGCCGGAAGAGCCGAATGAGAGCGACCCGGTCGTGTCCCTGAGTGACCGGAGCACATGGAAGACGGCGACCACTCAGTCGGGATTGACCGACGCCATTCGAAAAAGGCTGGCGGAGATCCCCGGGATTTCGGTCCTCATGAGCCAGCCGATTCAAGAACGGGTAGACGAGCTAATGTCCGGCATCAGGGCGGAATGCGCCATCAAACTGTTCGGAGAGGATCTCGATGTGCTTCACGACAAGGCAAAGGAGATCGCCGCGCTACTGCAGCAGATTGACGGGGTGAAAGATATCAAAGTCGAGCAGCTCGCCGGTCAGCCCTATCT
>Ga0163153_10005748_pt1 | contig 14436 bp, 16 predicted proteins | sample OliLakLV19MP6IB1_FD_148629 | JGI IMG/M metagenome (GOLD analysis project Ga0163153, IMG submission 148629) | Freshwater microbial mat bacterial communities from Lake Vanda, McMurdo Dry Valleys, Antarctica - Oligotrophic Lake LV.19.MP6.IB-1 | ecosystem: Environmental > Aquatic > Freshwater >... | reverse complement strand
CGTGCCGACCCACCTTCGCGACGGGCTCGCGCAATGGCGGGCCGAGCGCGCGAGCGACAGTCCCATTCGCCATCGCTATCCGTTTCGTCGTGTGGCAGGGAGGCGCAACGCAGTCGTCGCGGGCCGGGGCTCGCGGCGGCCGCGCCGTCTGGACAAGCTCGGTGGGGCCTTGCCAGTGGGGTCGGGCTCACGGGTGACTGCGATCCCGAGATGTCACCCGGACCCGGCTCGAGGAGCACGGTCGTGGCCCGGCACTGTCCCGCAAGGCGCAACGTTCTCCCCCCACGCTCATCTCAGACTCGTAGGGAGGTGTCGCCACATGGTGAAGAATGAATGAACGACGACGGATCGCGGAGGTCCTCCTTGGCCTTCGCGCGAGCGTCCTGCTCGTGATGCTCGTGTGGGCGCTCAACAAGTTCATGGACCCGGCACATGCGGCCAAGGTCTACGGGAGCTTCTACTTGATCGGCGGACTCGGCCGCGGCGTCATGTACATGATCGGTGCCGTGGAGCTGATTGTCCTCGCTGGATTTGCAGCCGGCATCCGAAAGCGCCTCACCTATGGCGCGGTGTTCCTCCTGCACGCCATCTCGACGGTGTCCTCGTTTCGGCAGTACCTGGCGCCGTTCCAGAACATCCTCTTCTTCGCCGCGTGGCCGATGCTCGCTGCGTGCTTCGCGCTCTATCGGCTGCGTGATCTCGACACGATGTGGACGGCGAAGGGGGCGGCCCGTTGGATGGGGATCGAGGGAGCGCAATCCCCAGGAGGGCCCGAATGACCGTAACCTTCACCTCTCGGCTGTCAGCGGAGACCACACCGCTGAAGCACGCCTGGGAGCACACCGTCGGAAGCAGCCGCGCTGTCCTCGCGCTACGCGCGGGTTGGCAGGAGCACCTCCGACGCTGCCACGACGAGCTCGGCTTCCGACATGTTCGCTTTCACGGACTGCTCACGGACGATATGGGCACGCTGATCTCTCACCAGGAGAAGCCTCTCTACTCGTTCTTCAACGCGGACCGCGTCTGGGACTTCCTGCTGTCGATCGGCATGCGGCCGTTCGTCGAACTCGGCTTCATGCCGGAGATGCTGGCCTCGGGTCCCGAGACCGTCTTCCACTTTCGCGGCAACGTCACCCCGCCCGCGGACTACGACGCCTGGGCCACGCTCATCCGCAAGCTGGTCGGCCACTGGGTCGAACGCTACGGCATCGCCGAGGTGCGCCAGTGGTTCTTCGAAGTCTGGAACGAACCCAACCTCCCGGCGTTCTGGACGGGGACGCAGGACGACTACTTCAAGCTTTACGGCCACACCGCTCAGGCCATCAAGACCGTCGATGCGTCGCTGCGCGTCGGCGGCCCGGCAACGGCCATGACCGCGTGGGTCGACGAGCTGCTCGACTACTGCGAGAGGAACCACCTGCCGGTGGACTTCATCAGCACGCACATCTACCCGACCGACCCACTCGGGTTCGAGGGCGCGGACACCGAGGAGCAGCTCGCCAACAGCCCGCGTCATCTCATGCGCGATCGAGCGAAACTGGTGCGCGAACAGGCCCGCGAACGACCCGTCTACTTCACGGAATGGAACATTTCCTCGAATCCGCGCGACCAATACCACGACGAGCCGTTCGCCGCCGCCTACGTCGCAAAGATCGTGCTCGAGACCGACCCCTACGTGGACGGCTACAGCTATTGGACTTTTACGGACATCTTCGAGGAGAACTACTTCCCCTCGATCCCGTTCCACGGCGGGTTCGGTCTGCTCAATCTCTACGGCGTCCCGAAGCCGGTCTACCGCGCCTTCCAGCTCCTGCATGGGCTCGGCAGCGAACGGCTCCCGGTTGCCGGCACGCATGAGACGGTCGATGTCTGGGTCGTGCGCAAAGGCCGGTCGATCACGGTGCTCCTCACCAACCACGCCCAGCCGCGCCACGACATCGTGACCGAGCTCGTGGAAGTCCGTCTCACGGACGCTCCCGCGCCGCTCACGGCCTACATCGAGCGCATCGACGAGGACCACGCGAACCCGCGCCGGCGGTGGCGAGAAATGGGCGAGCCCGAGTATCCGAGCCGCTCGCAGGTGGAGCAGCTCGAGGCTGCCTCCCGTCTCGTGAAGGAACCGCTCAGCTTCTCGTACGCGGACCGCACGGTCCGCTTCGACGTCGACCTCCCCCCGCACGCCGTCGCGGCGGTCACGCTGGAGCTCGCACCCGAGCCGTCAGAGGGAGGCGCCAACTCGCCACGGGGAGATCGCCCGTGATGTCCGGGCTGGCCCGCTTGGCGGAAAAACCGTCCATGGCCGAGCACACACTGGTGAACGAGATGCCGCTGCGCGTCGCTCGTTCCGGCCCCAGAGGAGGCGCTCATGTATAAGACCAAGCCCTGCCACGACTGCGACATGCCGGCGCCGGGAACGCCGCTTCGCGTCTTGGTGCTCAACGGCTCGCTGAAACATGGCGACGATCTGTCCAACACCGAGGAACTGTCGCGCCTCGTGCTGGAGAACATGGCGCCGCACGGGGTCGACGCCGAGGTCGTCCGGCTCTCCGATTGCAAGCTGCCGGTGGGCCTCGGCTTCCGCGAGAGCGACGACGATGACTGGCCCGAGCTGGTGACCAAGCTCAAGGCGGCCGACATCGTCCTCTTCGCCACGCCGATCTGGTGGGGCGGCCGCTCCTCTCTCATGCAACGCGTGATCGAGCGCATGGATGCCCTCGACGAGGAGTACATCGCTTCGGGTCGCAGTGCGCTCTACAACAAGGTGGCGGGCGTGGTGATCACCGGCAGCGAGGACGGGGCGCTGAGCACTCTGGGGACGATGATGATGGTGCTGACCTTCATGGGGTTCACCCTGCCGCCCGAGTGCTGCGCCTACTGGGTGGGCGAGGTCGGCAAGCCGCCGAGCGAGGACCGTGCCAAGCGGCTGGCCAACGACGCCACCGCGCACATGGCCAAAAACCTGGCGCGTAACCTGGTCTACTACGCCCAGTTGCTCAAGAAGAATCCGTTGACGCCCAAAGCCGGCTGATCCGGCGGGCTGAAGAAGGGCACCGTCCACATGAAGATCGGATCGGTCGGACAGCAAATATGACGAAACACCCTATCCTGCTGACCGGGCAAACGGCGGTCGTGACGGGAGCGAACTCCGGCATCGGCGAGGGTATCGCGCGCGCCATGGCCGCGGCCGGCGCGGCGGTGGTGATCAACTACGTGAGCCACCCGGATGCGGCCGAGTCCATTGTCCACGACATCACGGCGGCCGGGGGGCATGCCCTCGCGGTCGCGGGCGACGTGAGCGGGGAAGCCGACGTGCAGGCGCTTTTCCGGCGGGCCATCGACGCCTACGGCACGGTGGACATCCTCGTCAACAACGCCGGGATCCAGGACGACGCACCATTGACGGAGATGACGCTCGAACAGTGGAACAAGGTGCTGGCGGTGAATCTCACGGGGCAATTTCTCTGCGCGCGCGAGGCGGTGCGCGAGTACCTCCGCCGCGGTGTCCGGCCGGAGGTTTCGAGAGCCGCCGGCAAGATCATCTGCATCAGCTCGGTCCATGAGCGCATTCCCTGGGCGGGTCACGTGAACTACGCCGTGAGCAAGGGCGGGATCATGCAGCTGATGAAGACGATGGCGCAGGAGCTTGGGCCCCACCGGATTCGGGTCAACAGCATCGCGCCGGGCGCGGTCAAGACGCCGATCAACCGCTCGGTGTGGGAAAGTCCCGATGCCGAGGCGGCATTACTGAAATTGATTCCCTACGGCCGGATCGGTGAGCCGGAGGATATCGGAAGGGTGGCGGCGTGGTTGGCATCGGAAGAGGCCGACTACCTGACCGGCGCGACCCTGTTCGTCGACGGCGGCATGACGCTCTATCCGGGCTTCGCCACGGGCGGATGAGGGATGCGGCGATGATCCGGCGAACCTACGCGGTCACGCTCGGCCTCGCGGCGATGGGCGGCAAGGACCGTGCAGTCACCACTCCGTGGATACCGTTGGCGATGGCGGCCAAGGCGGGCGTGGATGCAGTCCAGGCCGGCAAGCTGACCTACGATCAGTACGCGACGCATCGCGCGGCGTGCATGTGGTGTCTGGTCGCGTCCGTCGCCACGTGGGTCAGCGCGTACCTGGTCGTGGGCGAGGCACGGGACGCAGCCCTTCAGCTTGGCCGAGGCAGGTAACCCCATGCCACGTGTCATCGTCATTACCGGCACCTCTGCGGGCGTTGGTCGAGCCACGGCGCGAGCGTTTACCCGGGAGGGCGCGCACATTGGCCTGATTGCCCGCGGCGCCGATGCGCTGAAGGCCTGTCGGCGCGAGGTGGACGCGGCCGGCGGCCGGGCACTGGTGCTGCGGGCAGATGTCGCCGATGCGGCCGCCGTCGAGGCGGCGGCCGAAGCCGTCGAGCAGCAACTCGGCCCGATCGATGTCTGGGTGAACTGCGCCATGACCAGCGTGTTCTCGCCGGTCAAGCAGATGACCGCCGACGAGTTCAAGCGCGTCACCGACGTGGCGTACCTGGGTTACGTCTACAGCACACTCTCGGCCTTGCGACGCATGCTGCCGCGCGACCGCGGCGTGATCCTCCAGGTGGGCAGTGCCCTCGCGTATCGCTGCATCCCCCTGCAGTCGGCGTATTGCGCCGCCAAGCACGCAATTCATGGCTTCTGCGATTCGCTCCGCAGCGAGCTGATTCACGACCGGAGCCGGGTGCGGGTCTGCATGCTGCAGATGCCGGCGCTCAACACCCCGCAATTCGGCTGGGTCAAGAGCCGGCTGCCACACAAGGCACAGCCGGTGCCGCCGATCTATCAGCCCGAGGTGGCGGCCGACGCCATCGTCTACGCGTCGCATCACCCCCGCCGCGAGTTCTACGTCGGCTGGCCGGCAATGCAGGCCATCGTGGGAGACAAGCTGATTCCGGGCCTGCTCGATCATTACCTGGCGAGCACCGGCTTCAGCGGACAGCAGACCGACGAGCCCGAGGATCTGGACCGTCCGGACAATCTCTGGACGCCGGTGCCTGGCGATCGGGGCGCCCACGGCAGCTTCGACGCGCGGGCACACGCCTTCAGCCCGCTGTTCTGGGCGAACCGGCATCGTGCATGGTTCATGGTCGCTGGTGGCCTCGCCATGGCCGGTGCCGCAATGGCCTTCCTGACAGATCGCGAGGCCGTCCCGTCCGAGGCAGGTCAGACCGATGCCTGAGTATCCGATCGAGGACTATGGCCTGATCGGCAACTGCGAAACCGCGGCATTGGTCAACGGCGATGGCGGCATCGACTGGCTCTGCGTGCCGTCGTTCGACGCGCCGTCGCTGTTTGGCGCACTGCTCGACCGCGAACGGGGCGGGGCCTTCTCGATCCGTCCGGTCGAAGCGTACCGCGTTCAACGCCGGTACGTCGGCGACAGCGCCATTCTCGAGTCGCGGTTCGTGACCGCGCGCGGCGTCGTGCGGCTCACCGATTTTTTCGTCGTTGCGCGGCAGAAGCACGCACGTTTCTACGATTTCACCTCGCTGCACCCGACCCGTAAACTCGTCCGACTCGTCGAACTCGAGGCGGGCCCGTCCGCCGAGATCGACCTGCACGTCGCCGCGCGACCCGACTATGCCCGTCGCCCGCCGGCGTGGCGCCGTGTCGACGGCGGTGTCGAGTGCGCCGAAGCGGCGCTGTTCGCCAATCTGCCGCTCGTGGCCGCCGGTGGCGACATCGCGCTGCGCTTCACGATCGAACCCGGTCGGCCGTGCTTTTTCGTGCTCGATAGCGCCGACCGTCGCCATGCGCCCGAGGCCGCCACCGTGCACACCTGGCTCTCCATCACGACCGCGTTCTGGCGCGACTGGAATCTCTTCAACTATTACCGCGGACCGCATCAGCAGATGCTGCGGCGCAGCGCCGTGACGCTCAAGTTACTCAGCTACGCGCCGAGCGGCGCGATTGTCGCGGCGCCGACCACGTCATTGCCAGAACGTCTCGGCGGCGAGCTCAACTGGGACTACCGCTTCACCTGGGTGCGCGACACGGCACTCTTCATCAACGCCTTGTTCCGGCTCGGCTACTCCGGCGAGGCCAAGGCCTACTTCGAGTTCGTCACGGCCGCACCGCGCCCGCCGTCCACGGTCGACGAGGCCGAGGCCGATCTCCCCATCCTGTTGCCCATCCGCGACGACACGTCCGCCGACGAGGAGACGCTTTCGCACCTCGATGGCTACGGTCAGTCCAGGCCGGTGCGCCGTGGCAACCGCGCGGAAGGCCAACTGCAGCTCGACAACTACGGACACTTCCTGCAGTCGCTCTTCTACTGGACGCACACCGGCGGCTCGCTCGACGCCGCCAAGCGCGCCATGGCCGCCGACGCGCTCGCCATCCTGCGTGCGCGCTGGTCCGAGCCCGACAACGGCATCTGGGAACCGCAGGACCGGCAGCAACGCACGTACAGCAAGGTGAGTGCGTGGCTGGCCTTCCAGCGCGCCGGCGACCTTGGCCTGATCAGCGTGAAGGAATCGCAGCGAGTCTGTGCCGAGATTCACGCGCAGACGCTCGCGCAGGGCCTCCGCGAACGCGACGGCCGGACCTATCTCGCCGAGCACTACGGCGGGGATGTGATCGACGCCACCGCGTTGCTCGCCTTCACCACAGGCTTCTTGCCGACGCCTCTCGCGCGCGACACGCGTGAGGAGATCGAGCGTCGCCTCGCGGTGGGACCGTGGCTCTACCGCTCCGACACGCACCGCCAATCGGGCGAGGGCGCTTTCGTGCTGTGCAGCCTCTGGCGGGTCGGTCACCTGATCAGGGAGGGCGACCTGACCGCCGCCGAAGCCTCGCTCGACCAGATCATTGCCAGCGCCAGCCCGCTCGGTCTATACGCCGAGGAGATCGACCCGCGGTCCGGCGCGTTTCTCGGCAACTACCCGCAAGCCTTCTCTCACTTGGGCCTGATAGCGGCAATCCTCGATCTCGAGCAGGCCAAGGCGGAACCCGGGTTCGCCGGACGCCCGGATCACGAGAAATTCCAGCGCGCCGTCGGCCGCACGATAGGCGTCCGCGGAGTGCTCGCCGGCTTTTGGCGCGTGCCCCGGAGCGCGCGGCTCATCTGGTCGCGCCGCTCCAAGTGGCGCGAGCCATGACGCGGCGCTCAGCGCTTTTTCGGCACGCCGAGGTCGTCGAGCATGCGCTCGTTCTCGCGCCAGTCCTCGCGTACCTTGACGTGCAGGTCGAGGTAGACGCGGCGCTCGAGAAACGTTTCCATCTGGCGCCGCGCCGCCCTGCCGATGGCCTTGGTCATGCGGTCAACGCCCCGGAAGCTGTTCGCAAGCTGGTGCTCATGGATAGTGTCTGTTTCGACTCGTGGCCCATCCCGGAGTTCGAGCCTTTGCAGCGCGCGGAGGCGGAGGCGAAGATGAGCTTGAAAGCCTTCATCACGATGATGCGCGGCTTTATGCCCACGGGCGTTGTCAACAAAAGTGTGATGACCGACGAGGTCATTGATCTTTATCTCGCGCCTTGGTCGAGCGAAGACGGCAAGCGGGCAGTTTTCCGCAATCTTCGACGGCTGAACAAGGAATATACCCAGGCGATTGCTGGCGCATTGAAACAGCTTCCCCACCCAACGCTGGTGTTGTGGGGCGACCGCGATCCGTTCCAAAAACCTGCATACGCCGCCAAGCTGGCCGCAATGATTCCGAACGCACAACGAGTCTGGATTAAGGACGCCGGTCATTGGTTAATCGACGAAAAGCCGGACGAGGTCGGAGCGTACCTAAACAAAATGTTTGAGTTAAGAACAATCAAACGAGCGCGGTGGTTCGAGCTAGACGGATACCGCAAAGAGTCAGCCGGACATTGAAACAGCATGAGCAAAAAAACGAAGCAACAATCCCAGTCCGACGCCCTGGTCTTTTTTGGCGCCACGGGCGATCTGGCCTTCAAGAAAATATTCCCGGCGTTGCAGGCCCTGGTCAAACGCGGCCAGCTTGATGTGCCGGTCATCGGCGTGGGCCGGTCTGATTGGACGAACGATCAACTCCGGGCGCACGCTCGCGAGAGTCTTAAAAAGCACGGGGTCACCGATTCCACTGCGAGTAAAAAGCTTTGCCGTCTGTTGCGGTATGTCAGCGTGGATTATTCCGCTCCGGAGACCTTTCGGGCGCTGCGCAAAGCACTCGGCAAAGCCAGGCGCCCGGCGCATTACCTCGCCATCCCGCCCCAAATGTTCGACGTTGTGGTGAAACATCTGGCGGCATCCGCCTGCGCCAAAGGCGCGCGCGTGCTCGTCGAAAAGCCCTTCGGGCGCGATTTGGCCTCCGCCAGGAAACTCAATCGGATTCTCCTCAGCACCTTTGCCGAGTCGGATATCTTCCGAATTGACCATTACCTCGGGAAACAACCGGTGAACAACCTGCACTTTTTCCGCTTTGCGAATGCGTTGCTGGAGCCAATCTGGAACCGCCACTATATTGAAAGCGTGCAGATCACGCTGGCGGAGGACTTCGGTGTCCAAGGCCGGGGTGGTTTCTACGAGGAAACGGGCGCGATCCGCGATGTGATCCAGAATCACCTGTTCCAGGTGCTGACTCATCTGGCCATGGAACCAGCGGCGGACGCCGACAGTGAGTCGCTTCGCGACGCCAAGGTCAACGTCCTCGAAACCATCGTGCCACTGAAAACGAAGCACCTCGTTCGCGGGCAATTCCGCGGTTATCGCAAGGAGCGGGGCGTGGCGCCGGATTCCAAAGTGGAGACCTATGCGGCCATGCGACTGGACATCGCTTCAGATCGCTGGCGGGGAGTCCCATTCTATCTCCGGGCCGGGAAGTGTCTGCCGGTCACCTGCACGGAAGTGGTGGTCCGGCTCCGGCCAGCCGTCAATCGGCCGCGCGGCCTCGGGCTGGATGCCAACACGTTACGCTTGCAAATTAGCCCCGAAATTCTCTTTGCGCTGGGCCTTAACGTGCTCGACCCCGAAGACCAAAAGTCCGGGAAGCTGGTGGAGTTGGTGGCGTGCCGCCAGCAAGGCACCGAGGAGCCATCCGCTTACGAGCGCGTGCTCGGCGACGCCATGAAGGGAGACGCCGCGCTCTTCGCCCGAGAGGATTATTCGGAAGAAGCCTGGCGCATCGTCGATGCGGCCCTGAAGGCAAAGACGCCCGTACATGCATACAAGCCGGGGACCTGGGGACCGAAAGCGGTCGCGCGAATCAGCCCTCCCGGTGGCTGGCACAACCCCGACGGCGGCGACGAATCCAAAATGAAAGCGTGCTCATGAAGTCCTCGATTCACACCGATGCCAAACCGGCCACAGGTCACGACCACAAACTGTGGAGGCGACGTTCATGACCGCGACCTTCACCTCCCGCCTATCGGCAACGAGCACACCGCTCAAGCACGCCTGGGAGCACACCATAGGAAGCGGTCATGCGCCGCTCGCACTCCGCGCGGATTGGCAGGAGCAGCTCCGCCGCTGCCACGGATCGTCATCCAGAATGCGCTCTTTCTCGGGCGTGCCAAAGCCAGCACTTTGACCATGCCTTGGTGCACCTATACCGACCCGGAGATCGCCCACGTCGGGCTCTAAGAGAAGGAAGCCGAAGAGCAGGGCATCCCGGTGCAAACTTTTCTGCAGAAGTTGGACGATGTCGACCGAGCGGTCCTCGACGGCGAGACGGACGGGTTTGTGAAGGTTCACGTCCGCAAAGGCAAAGACCAGATCCTCGGTGCCACCGTGGTGGCCCGGCACGCCGGAGAGATGATCTCGGAGCTGACCCTGGCCATGGTCGGTGGGCTCGGCCTCTCGGCTCTTTCGAAGACCATTCATCCCTACCCGACCCAAGCGGAGGCTTTCCGGAAGGTCGGCGACGCCTACAACAAGACGCGGCTCACGCCAATGGTGAAGAGGATCTTCCAGACCTGGCTTCGCTGGACGCGTTGAGCGGCGCGCACAGGGAGAGGATGACCCCGTCTCAGCGCAACGGGCATGCATGCGTGGTCTTCGACCTCGAGGCCGCGAACGTGAAGAAGCCCGCGGACGAGGGCGCCGACGGAGAACGTAAACATGTCACAGCAAACGCGTTTATCATGGGTTCTGTTGGCGTTGCGCCTCACCGTCTTCGCCGTGATGATGATGTGGACGATCGACAAGTTCGTCCGCCCTGAGCATGCCGCCGGCATCTTCCAGCACTTCTACGCCATAGGCGGGATCGGAGCGACCGTCGTACATGTGCTCGGCGTGCTGGAATTGGCGTTGCTGACCGCATTCGTCGTGGGCTTCGCCCGCCGTTGGAGCTATGGGCTCGTGCTGCTTCTGCACGCGGTATCCACGCTGTCGTCCTGGCGGCAATACCTGCAGCCGTTCGAGGGCGCGAACATCCTGTTCTTTGCCGCGTGGCCCATGCTCGCGGCCTGCCTTGCGCTGTATTCCTTGCGTGACGCCGATACCCTGACGGTAGAGGGGCGGCAGCAGACGAGCCGGGCACAAGCATGAGTCGGTCCGCCGCTGGTCCGGTGTGCGTGTTCGACGCCTACGGAACGCTGTTCGACGTGCACTCGGCAGTCATGCGGCATGCAGACCGTCTGGGTCCAGTCGCCAAGCCGTTGTCGGCCCACTGGCGGGAAAAGCAGCTCGAGTACACGTGGACGCGTGCCTTGATGGAGCGCTACATCGACTTCTGGCAGATCACCGTCGACGCGCTCGAGCACGCGATGGCCAGTCACGGCATCGACGACGCGACGCTCCGACGCGAGCTGCTCGATGCCTACCGTCGATTGGATGCCTACGGCGAAGTGGCAAAAACGCTGGCCGTCTTGCGCGAGCGCGGTACACCCATCGTGGTCTTCTCCAACGCCACTTCGGAGATGTTGGCGACCGCCTTGGATGCCTCTGGCATCAACGGTCTGGTGGACAGCGTGTTCTCCGTCGACGTCCTGCGTACCTACAAGCCGGCTGCAGCCGTCTATGCCGCAATGACCGCTCAATTGGGTATCGATGCGTCACAGGTCCGTTTCCATTCGTCCAATGCCTGGGATGCCGCCGGAGCATCGGCGTTCGGATGGCAGTCCTGTTGGATCAACCGTTGCGGTGCTCCCGCTGAATACACGGAGCTACCCGTCCGCGAGCACCGAAACCTTTGGGACGCCATCGATCCCTTGCTGGCATCGGTCGATGACGCGCACTGAGGCCCATGAGGCCTATACCGATCGGGCTCCAACCGCGCGTCACGTGATACGCACGCATCGTTTCGGCGCTAGCGGCTCCCGACAGCGCCAGGTCGTTGGGGGCACGTGAGCGAGTCGTCACCGAGCGTGGAGGATCTCGACCGACTCCAGCGGGACACCGTCGGGTACTTCCTCCGCGCCGCAAATCTGGACAGTGGCCTGATCGCGGACAGCTCGCGGACAGGCGCCCCGTGCAGCATCGCCGCCACCGGGCTCGGCCTCGCCGCCTACGTCGTGGGCGCGGAGCGCGGCTTCCTCCCGCGTCGCGAAGCCGCCGCCCGGACACTGACCGCGCTGCGCTTCTTCCGCGACAGCCGCCAGGGCGAGGAGATGGACGCCACCGGCCATCGGGGCTTCTACTACCACTTCCTCGACATGAAGACCGGCCGGCGCATGTGGCAGTGCGAGCTGTCGACGATCGACACCACGATCTTGATCGCCGGCGCCCTCACCAGCGGAATGTATTTTTCGGCTGCGGCGGACGACGAGCCGGAGATCCGGGAGCTCGCCCGGTTTCTCTACGAGCGGGTCGATTGGCCTTGGGCGGCCGCAGGTGGCCTCCTCGTCAGAATGGGGTGGAAGCCCGAGGCCGGTTTCCAGAGCTATGGCTGGGAGGGATACAGCGAGGCGATGCTGCTCTACATCCTCGGCCTCGGCTCGCCGACGCACCCACTGCCTGCGGAAAGCTACGATGCGTGGACCCGGACGTATCAATGGGAGAACCTCTACGACATCGAGTTCCTCTTCGCATCGCCTCTGTTCATGCACCAGCTCTCGCACGTTTGGATCGACTTTCGCGGCATCCAGGATGCCTTCATGCGGGAGAAGCGCTCCGACTACTTCGAGAACAGCCGCCGGGCGACCGCCGTCCAGCAGCAGTACGCGATGCGCAATCCCTTGCGATTCAAGGGATACGGTGAGCACTGCTGGGGGACCACCGCCGGCCTCGGTCCCGGCTTCTCGAAGCAACGATTGGAAGGCGGCATCGAACGTCAGTTTTACGGCTACGTGGCCCGAGGGGTCCCCTTCGGTCCTGACGACGGAACCCTGGCGCCATGGGCGGTTGCTGCGTCGCTGCCCTTCGCACCGGAGATCGCCTTGGCCGCGCTCCGGCACTTCCGGGACGTTCATCCGGAGGTCCTCAGCGCGGACGGCCTTCTGACAAGCTTCAACCCCAGCTTCGAGACCGGCGACGGAAGCCATCGAGGTTGGCTCTCCCCCGAGCACCACGGGCTGGACCAGGGACCGGTGGCCCTGATGATCGAGAATCACCGCTCGGGGCTCCTTTGGCGCCTGATGCGCGAGTGTCCTGCAATCGTGACCGGGCTCCGCCGCGCAGGATTCCGCAAGGGATGGTTGAGATCGAGCCACCGATGAACGAGGCCGACCGCACCGAGTCGCGCGCCGCGCTGCTGCCGAGCGACGCCTACGACGCCCAGGCACTGGCCAATACGCGCCCGTCGGACTGGAAGAACCCGCAACCCGCCCCCAACTACAACCTCGTCGTCCTCGGTGCCGGCACCGCCGGGCTGGTCACTGCAGCCGGCGCCGCCGCCCTCGGCGCCAAGGTGGCGCTGGTGGAAAAGAACCTCCTGGGCGGCGATTGCCTGAACTTCGGCTGCGTACCTTCCAAGGCGCTCCTGCGCGCCGCGCGATTCCACACCGACCTTCATCACGCACCGCGATTCGCCGGAAGCGCGCCGGTGTCCTCGCAACCGGATTTCGCCGCGGCCATGGAACGCATGCGCCGCCTCCGCGCCCACCTCAGTCGCCACGACTCGGCAAAGCGGTTCCAGGCTCTCGGCGTCGACGTGTTCCTGGGTGCCGCGGCGTTCGCCGATCGCCGCACCGTCGAGGTCGCCGGCGCCACGCTCAAGTTCCAGAAGGCCGTCGTCGCCACGGGCACTCGCGCCGCCCGCCCGCCCATCGAGGGCCTCGAAGTGGCCGGTTATCTGACCAACGAAACGGTCTTCAACCTCACCGAGCGCCCCCGGCGGCTGCTGGTGATCGGCGGTGGGCCCCTGGGCTGCGAGCTGGCGCAGGCCTTCGCCCGCCTGGGCTGCGAGGTGATCATCGCCAACCGGGAGCGCTACTTCCTCCCCGGCGAGGAGCGGGACGCGGCGGAGATCCTCGCCGACGCCTTGCGGAGAGACGGCATCGAGGTGCGGCTCAACACGGAGGTGAAGAGCGTCACCTCGGTGGGCGGCGAGAAGCGCGTGTGCCTGGTGAACGACAACCAGGAATCGACGGTGGCGGTGGACGAGATTCTGGCGGGGGTCGGGCGGGTGCCCAACGTCGAGGGACTGAACCTCGAAGCAGCGGGCGTCGAGTACGATCACGAGCACGGCGTGCGGGTGAACGATTACCTGCAGACCCGCAACCGGCGTATCTACGCCGCGGGCGACGTGGCCTTGGAGCGGAAGTACACCCACATGGCAGACGCGACGGCGCGCATCGTGATCCAGAACGCGCTCTTCTGGGGCCGCAAAAAGCTAAGCTCCCTGACGATTCCCTGGTGCACCTACACCGACCCGGAGATCGCCCACGTGGGCCTCTACGTGAGGGAATGCTGTGAGCGGGGATTCCCCTTCAAGACCTTTACCGTGCCGATGAGCGACGTGGATCGGGCGGTCCTCGACGGCGAGGAGGAGGGTTTCGTCAAGATCCACGTCCGTGAGGGCACCGACGCCATCCTGGGAGCGACCATCGTCGCGCGGCACGCGGGGGAGATGATCAACGAGATCTCCCTGGCCATGGTGGCGGGGATCGGCCTGAAGACCGTTTCGCAAGTGATCCATTCCTATCCGACCCAGGCGGAGGCGATCCGAAAGGCCGGCGATGCCTACAATCGCACGCGCCTGAGCCCGTTCCTGAAAGCACTCAGCCGCCGCTGGCTTGCCTGGTCGAGATGAGCGAGAGGACTGTCCCGCGCGCCGTCGATACCGGTGGTGGAGTCGCCGGCTGCGCAGGGCAAGCGACGAGCGCGAGGAGCGCGCGGTCCAGTAGTCTGGCCGCGGCCGCGCTGGATCTCATCGGCGCCGAGGGGACGGGGGAGACGCAGCCGCACCGCGCCGGCGGTGCCGACACGCGCCCAGACCCCAGGTAACTTGGCGTGGGCAGCCGCGTATGAATTGGCATGGATGCGTATTTCGCAATCGATCGCTCGAAGGCGCCGCATGGGCCAGCGCATGGCTTTGGATCGGAGCTCGCGCCCGACATTCTG
>Ga0163153_10005745_pt1 | contig 14439 bp, 7 predicted proteins | sample OliLakLV19MP6IB1_FD_148629 | JGI IMG/M metagenome (GOLD analysis project Ga0163153, IMG submission 148629) | Freshwater microbial mat bacterial communities from Lake Vanda, McMurdo Dry Valleys, Antarctica - Oligotrophic Lake LV.19.MP6.IB-1 | ecosystem: Environmental > Aquatic > Freshwater > Lake... | reverse complement strand
CTTAGCTGGTTCGGATGGCCCCAGGGCCACACTCAAGCGCTATTTCGGGCCTGACCTCTTGGCGAGTCGGTCCGATTTGGTCGTGAAAGTCGTTGACGCGGCCCGGCCGGCGATGATAAACTTGGGCCGAGGGTCCACGTCGCCCATGAGATAGTAAGCTGTTCCAAACCCATATTGATCCGCCTACGGGCCGGTCTTTCGTGCGCAATACGTGCGCGAGAGACCGGCCCGTTTTGTTTCCGAGATGCGTCCGAAATGGATCGAACAGTGATCGTCAGAAAGGAGCTGGTGATTGATGAATGTTCTGTATGAACCGAAGCTAACCGCCAGAGAGTTGCGGAACTTCCTGGAAGCGCTACGCGATGGCGCCGACTTGGCGCACTTCTTGGTGATTCGTCATTTGGCGCCGCTGCCGGGGTTTGGGGGTGAAACAGATGCTGGCGGAACAGATCAAGATCAATCTGCTGCCGTGGCGCGCGGCCTGCAGGCGTTCTGGCGGCGCTACTTCATGCCGCCGGTGCTGAGCAGCGAGCGCCGCACGGCCTGGAACTATTACTTCCTGCTGGAGGTGATGTACTTCTTTCCCTACGCCCATGGTCGCCGGTATCCCGAAACACTTAAGGATGCTGCGGTCCTGCTATGCGACGAGGCCCATCTGGCGTTGATCGTCGCCAATGGGGATGAGGCCGAAGCTGCCAAGCTCTTGCAGGCCAATCGGACGTTCTGGAAGGGCATTGTCCCAGCCACCATGATCCCGGCCCAGCAGACCATCTACTCGCGGCGCAATGCGGCGCTGGAGAAGTTGGCGTCGGCGTTGAATCGCCAGCGGCCGAAGGGCGCACCGATGCGGTCGATGTCGCCGGAAGTTCCGATCGTGGTTGCAGGCCTACCGCCAGTCGAGAGGCAGCAGAATCCTGATCAGATGGAAAGTGGGCTGCCCAATCCCGACGGCCAGGCGGAACCGCTGTCACCGGGGGCTGCTCGTCTGCGAGAGGCGCTGGCCTGGGAGCGCCCAACGGCGCTGGCACTGCAACGGCAACCAGCGTCACCCGATCAACGCACCGCCGGGCAGGCATGTTTGGATCGCTTGGTGCGCGCCGCCGCCCAGATTACGCCGGCCCAGCTCGATGAGCTGGCCTTGTGGTTGTGGCCGCTTGGCTTTCAGCAATCGTTCGGCGTCAAGCGGGCGGTGAATGGCGGGGCCTGGTGGTGGGACGAGGTCTATCATCAGCGGCAGCTGGTGGAGCAATTCACGACCAGCCCGGACGACGGGCTGCGCATACAGTGCGCGGCAGCCCTGCGCCAGTCGTCGCTGGCCGTGCTCGTCAAGGATGCCAACGGGCTATGGCCGTTTGGGGATTATCGGTGGGTGCCGGCGCTGGAGGCGGTGGCCTCCGTACTGGTTCAGCATGAGCCGGGGACTGTGCAACACACTCTGGCGGCGGCCATCTTGTCAAAGCCAAGTACTTTGCTGCAACTATCCGTGCGGGAGGGCGATTGCAGAGTAGCCTGTCAATATCTGGCAGTCTTCGGCTGACGGGCCAATCGAACTAATTCCCACTGCGGGCGCAGGTCAGCCGCTTATGTCCCTAACTGTTGTTCTGATGGCCGTCTTCGCCGTCGGCGGCCCTCAGGTAGAGCTGCCGGATGCGCAGCTCGTGGTACTCAATCAGGTCGCGCCGGGTGATCTCCAGGGGCTCGAGCGCCTGGGCCGCCGCCGCCAAAGCCTTGTCGCGGCGCGTCTCGGCGTTGCGCAGCTCGGCAATCAGGCCAGCGCGGGTCAACTCAGCCTCGGTGTAGAGCAGGCGGTAGCTCAAGATCAGGTTGACCGAGGCGTTTAGGGGCAAGGATATAGGCGGTTCGCGCAGGTCGTCCCAACTGCAAGGGAATGTGAAGCCGGCCACCCTGAGCCGGTCACCGTTTACACTGATCGCGATCTGGTCCGCTTCTGGCAGGCCCTCGTGGAGCGCCACAAAGACGATGGGGGCGAAGCGGGCGGTGCCAATCCACTGGCCCTCGGCCCGCATCCGGGCGGACACCGGCCCCGATTGCAGAATGAGCACCCCTGAGTCTAGGACAATCGCCGCCCGCCCAGGCTTCTTGGACTTGCTGTAGGGCTTTAGGTACTTGAGCGCGTCGCGCAGATCGGCGCGGTTGACTATCACCGATGGCCCGTCAGGTAGCATGTTTCTCAGCCCCCTTTCTATTGGCGTCGCCGGCCCGCCAAACTACTCCTGCTCGAACCCGTGGCTGTTGAACTTGAGCGTGCGGCTGTTCTCGGTGACGGTGCGGACGACGTTGTCGGGCGCGCCAGAGGGGATGTCGGCCTCGATTTCGAGCGTGACGGTGACGTTGGCGAACATGAGACCGGCCAGGTGGGCGATGACTTCGTCGGCGATCTTGCTGGCATCGCGGCCCACGCGGGCGGGGTCGAGCTGGACGCTGCCGTGAAAGCGCTTGGGCTTGGCGGCGGCCGGCGCCACAGGTGTCGGGCCAACCGGCGGCGTGATGGTGTAGCCGCTAACCGGCAGTTTGCCTGGGTCAACCTTTTGGTCACCGGGCGAAACGGGCACAGCGGCCGCGGCTTCACCCTCGCGCTGCTGGGTGGCCGCTTCCGGCTTGACCAGTAGGCCAGCGTTGTTAGTGGCCGAGATGTGGATGCGCTCGGCGTGGCGCAGGCCGCGATACCGGCCGGCGGCTTCGTCGTGGCTCTCGGCGTAGGCGAATGAGTCCTGCGCCCAGGTGAGCAGGCCGAGGCCGCCGCGAATGGCGTCGTACAGCACCTCCGAGTCTTGCAGGCGCGGCAGGTACAGGTAGCGGGCGAAGTCTTCGGCCAACTGCGCGATGGCGACGTGTTCGCCGCGCCAGAGGGGCACGCGGTCCAGTTCCATCTTCAGACGCGTTGAGGCAAAGCTGGTGATCAGCAGTTCGTCGCTGCGCAGCTTCTTGCTGGCGCGTATGGCCAGCGCTTCTTGGGTGGCGGGCAGACGCAGCGCCTGCCAGGTGACGGGCGACTGGGGCGTGGCTTGGACCGGCACCAACAACCACTGGTAGGTCTCGGGCAGGCGCGCGGTCACGGCGGCATCGGCGGCGGTTTTTTGGGTCTCGGCCTGCTTCACCTGCTGCGGGTCGAGGTTGAGCGTCAACTTCTCGTCCAGAATTGAGTCCCAGGCCAGATACTTGCGGGTGGCCTCGTCCAGGTCTTGCAGGCGCACGCGGTCGGCGGCCAGGAAGACTAGCGTGTTTTGGTACAGGCGCGGTGTGTTGCCGCGCGTCTCGAGAATGGCTTTGGCGGCCAGTTCGGCGGCGTTGCCGGCATCCTTGCTATAGGTGTGGTCCACGCTGAGCACGACCAGGCGCGCATCCAGGTCGTCGGGCACGTCGGCCCCGGAGTGCGGCAGCGGATGCACGCGCGCGAAGTCGCCGGTCTTACGCAGGTCAGCGCGCAGGCGTTGCTCCAGCTCGGCCACGACTTTGTCCGGCTCGCGCTTGAGCTGCTCGGCGCGGTCGTCGGCCAGTTTGGTGACGGTGGGTTGGGTGGAGTACCAGTAGCGCGCGCCGTCCTGGTAGAGGTAGGTAGCGGCGGCCGCCAGCCGGCGCAGGGCATCGCCAAAGACCGCCGGCGACTCGCCCGGCATGACGCAGCCGAGTTTGACGCGCCGATCTTCTAGCCCGCGGTGGGCGGCCTGGGTGAGCGGGGCCGAGCCGAGGTAGATGGCGCGGGCCACGCGGCGGCTGGCGGCAAACTTGCCCAGGTTGGGCACTTCGCCATCCAGGCGCAGGGGCAGCGAGCTGGGGCCGTCCACATCCTTCTCGATGACGGGCACCCAGTTATCCGAGAGATAACGCGTTAGCTCGAACTGCACGCGCGGGTCGTCAATGGGAATATTGGCGGGCAGGATGAGCGGGTTCTTGTCGCCCTTCTCCCACAGGCTGTGGATGACGGCGGCCATGAGGCGCAGCACGCCGCGGGTGCGCTGAAACTTCACCAGCGTAGACCAGTCGGTGTACAGCCGGTCGAAGATCTCGGGGTGGATGGGGTAGGCGGCCTTCAGGCGGTTCTCGTAGTCGGCGTCGCGGCACTCGGGCGGGAACTCGGCGGCCTGGCCGCGATAGAGGTCGGCAAAGGCGCGGGCCACCACGTCGCGGTCTTTGAACTGGGCGGTCTCGGCCAGCGGCTCGAACAGCCGGCGGCGCACGATCTCGAAGCTCTCTTCGGCGCTGGCCGGCCGCCAGGACGACTCGACCCGGCCGACGACGTTGCGCAGCCGGTCGAGCGCCTCGCGCCCGCGCTGGCCGCCGACTTCCACATTATCGGCCTGGGTGTGCGGCGAGCCGGTGGTGTCGGAGGCGGGCAGGCTGATGACGATCAGGCAGTTCTTGGCGGCCTTGGCCGACTCGGTGAGCACCTGGGCGAAGGTGAACTGGGTCTCGAAGCCGCCGGCGGGCAGGTCGCTCTGGTCGTGCAGTTGGCGGGCGTAGGCCACCCACTCGTCAATCAGCACCAGGCACGGGCCGTACTCATTGAACAGTTCGCGCAGCACGTCGCCGGGGCTGGTGGCGCGCTCGTCGTCGGCCCGGAGGCGCGCAAAGGCTTTGGCGCCGCCCAACTGCCAAGCCAGCTCGCCCCACAGGGTGCGCACCACGGTGCCGTCGGGCTTGGTGGACGGGTTGCCGGGCGAAATCTTGTTGCCCACCAGCACCACGCGTTTGGCGGTGGGCAGCGTTTGGGCTTCGGCCGCCTGCATGACGGCCTCAATGCCGAGCAGGTCGGTGGGCGCGACGCCGGAGAACAGGTGATAGAGCGCCAGCATGGAGTGGGTTTTGCCGCCGCCGAAGTTGGTTTGCAGCTGCACCACCGGGTCGCCGCCGCGCCCGGCCAGCCGCCGCACCGCGCCCGCCAGCATGCCCTTGAGGCTCTCAGTGAGGTAGGTGCGGCGGAAGAACTCGACCGGGTTCTTGTACTCGTCGGTGCCTTCGCCCAGGTGTACCTGCCACAGGTCGGCGGCGAACTCGGCCTGCTGGTAGCGGCCGCTGGCCACGTCTTTGTGCGGAGTGACGACCTCGCGCCAGGGCTTAAGGCCGACCGTGACGGCGCTCTCGATGGCGGTGCCGGCGCTCTTGCGCTTCTCGCCGCGCACCTGCTCGTCGTAGCGCAGGCGCAGCAGTTCGTTCTTGGCCTTTTCGACCTCGTCAGCCTGCGGGGCCGAGACGGCGGTGAGCAGCCGCGCGGCCGAGTCCAGGGCGCGGTAGGTGTCGTCGCTGGAGTAGGCGTTTTGGTGGGCCCACTTGTTGCGCACGTCGCGCAGCTCGCTGACCAGGCTGCGCTCGGCGAAGCCCAGGGTCTCGCGGAAGACGGCGTTCCACTGGTCCCACATGACGCGCAACAGCAGGGCCACATCCATGTTGGGCAGGTCGGAACCTTCCGGCCAGGTGAGGTCGTGCCCCCAGCCTTCGGTGACTTTTGTAATCCAATACTTGCCGTACTTGGCCGTGCACTCGCGCTCGATATAGGGCCGCAGCCCATCGCGCAGCAGCTCTAGCGCCTTGCCGACGCGCTCGTAGTTGGTGGTAGCCATGACTTACCCCTCCTCGTCCAGGAACGACACCTGCGCCGGGCGGGCCGCGTTGCCCTCGCGCGCCAGGCGGGTGATCTCCGGCCAGCTTTGCACCAGGGCGTTGTATGACAGCGCCTCGGCGGTGCGCTTCTTGCGCTCGCACAGGGTGTAGAGCCGGTAGCACAACTCGCGGGCGGCCTCGGCCTTGCTGCCCAGTTGGGCCACCAGCGCCGCCGCCGCGCTTTCGCCGCCCGCTTCGAGCGCGCGGATCAGGTGATGGACGATCTCCCAGGCTGTCAGGCGCGCGTCGGTGGTGGGGTCCCAGTCTTCGGGCAACTCGTTGGGCTTGAGCAGCCGCACCTTGCCCCGGCTGGATGTGAGAATGCCGGCCTCGGCCAGGCCGGAGATGCTGATGTTCTTGGCTTTGGAGAGCGTTTCGGCCACACCAAAGTCGCCTTCGTGGAAGCCAGCCTGCTCAAACCAGGCTAGCGCCCAGCGGCTATCGGCGTCGAATTCACCTTCCTGTTCGGCAAGTGCCTCGTCAAGTGTTTGGTTGATAAGCGTCAGCGCCTCGCGTACCGATAGCGGATTACCTTCGGCATCAAGCACTGTGGAAAATCTCGTATACACCGCCATGCCGGGGCCAATGGCCGCTTGTGCCAAATCAACCGGCGCAATATTGCCACGCTGAAGATCGAGCATTGCCGCAGGCAACTCGTCTCTAAGCGCACTCAAGAATTCGCGACGAGTGGCAACGGCTGCATCTTTGGTACGCTGCCGACATACAAGGACAATGCTTGATGCAAGAGCATTAGTGCCGATTCCAATTGTGCGCCCCGCACGCTCAGTCCGAATGGGCCAAGTGCCGGTGACGGAAAAGCCGGCACGGATGGTGGCTTCAAGGAAGGTATCCCAGCCGGTGCTGGCGGTCCCTTCGTCATCACTCTCCTCTTGCTTGAAAGCGTAGTAGACAGTGACCGGGAAAGCCGAATGCGATAGCCCAGCAATTTGATGCATCGCTTGTGTCATACCACTGAGGAAAAATGCCTCAGCCTCTACTCTGCCCCCGTGTCGGTAAGGAGTTGCTACCAGTTCCTCGGCTTTTGGGACTTCCACCGTCGAAAATAGCTCCGGAAGAACTGGCTTCAGAGTGCGCCGCAGCCAAATATAGAAGAAGTCAGACAGGTCGGCATATCCGATGTTGTCGTAATAGGGCGGGTCGGTAGATACTAGTTTGTCATGAGAGATTAGTTGCGACGCCGCATCGCTTTGAACGGCGTGACCTAAAATCGTGGCAGGGAAGGCTGCCGTTGCCAAACATACCCATTCAACGCAAGCGTCAGTCCAGTTGCCGGACGAGTTGCTAAATGGATTGGCTTCTGCATAATCCCAAACCATAGGCAGGGCCTGTCTAGCGAAAGTTCCGCGAGTTGCTTCAACACCATTGCGCCAACTTACGATTGACGACCAAGCATCGGCAGCTCTGCTGGCAGCCAAGCCAAGATAGACGCCCACAGCATCGGCGTATGCCTTGGCTTGTGTGTCATCTTCATAGTGGCGCCCGCTGTTTTCTGCTTCTCGCGCTAGCTGAGCGTCATGCTGCAGTGGCATCCCTGCTTCCTGAACAAGATCGGTAAAAGTAGTTAGCGCCGTTAATTGTCGTGGATTAAAAATCTCGTGCCAGTGAGATATACCATAGCCACGCCCGCTCACAAGATTGCTAGTGTCTTGGTTCATCTCCTGCTCAGGTCGCCAGCTTGGCGTTGCACTTCGCGCAGCTGCCTCCTGTTCGACCATCGGCGATAGGTAAATTCGCCCATGTTCCCCTTCTACCACAACTGCTAGCAGCCGTTCACCATTGCGCTTTGCTCTAAACTCACCCCGGACATAGTCCTGCGACATTGGCGTTCTCGACATCAGGCAAAGAAAGTTCGCTCCTCTTGCTAGCTTAGTCCCATTCTTTGCTTCTGCGGCATTCTTTGGTTTCCCCACCTTAACAATGAATCTATAGCTATGACCATCTATCACGGGCTCGACGTAGGCTTCCTTGCCCGGCTTGGTACATACCATAAATGTTGTGGCAAGTGGCACATCTACTTGACGGAAGGCAGGGTTGGGGCTCTTGACCGTCCGCGCCCACAGCCAGGCAATGACGGTCAGCCGTTGGCCCACGTACTTTGCAAGGTCAGGACGCTCTTTCGCCATCTCGGTGGTCACTTCCACCTTGGGGTAGAGATGCCCAATACGCTTCTCGGCCTCGTCGCGCATCCACTTCCCGTAATAGCGCACGTCTTCGGCCAGGCCTTCCGCGCCGCGCCACTGGCGGGTCAGCAGCCGCTGCTCGCGGCGGGCTTCGGGGTTCACTGGCGGCCGGCCGGCAAACTTGGGCGGGATCTCGATCATGGCCTTGTTGATGAGGACCGCCACCGGGTTTAGGTCGCTGGCGTAGCTCTCCAGCCCCAGCCGCTGCGCCTCCAGCGGCAGCGCCCCGCCGCCGGCAAAGGGGTCGTGGAAGGCGGGGAGCTTCTCTGGGTCGAATAGCTCGGCCGCGCGCGGGTGGTCTTTGTTGTCGGCGCAGGTCAGCCGCCAGCTCTTCCAAATCTCCGCCCGCGCCTGGTTCAGCACCGCCTCGTTGGTGGTGTTCTCCCACAGCACCAGCTCCTCAATCAGCCGAAACAGCCGCTGGCGCTCCTGCTCCTGCTCGGCCTCGGTCGGGAACAGCTCCGGCCGGCTGGAGGGGTCATCCACCATCTGCGCGAAGATCACCGCGCGGGCGGCGGCCAGGGGGCGGCGCGCCCACCACAGGTGCAGCGTGCTAGGGTGCCCGTGGCGGATGGACTTCTCGCGGGCCGAGGCGATGTTGATCGCCTCCAGCGGCAGGGCGACTTCGATGAGCTTCTTGCGCGTGCGAACGGCAGCAGTCACGATGTAGCGTCCTTATAGGCCGGTGCGCGAAACGGCGCCGCCCGTCAGGCGGAGGTGCCCCAGCGGTTAGGGGAGGGCCACCCCACAGCGGTCGGCAATGCGGCGGGCCAGATCCTGAAAGTCGGCGTAGCAGTCTTGAACCGCCTTGGCATGGCCCCCAATCGCCCCATCGGCCGGCTTGAGGAAGAACATCGGTTTATGCGCCTCCTGCGCCAGGGGCATCAGGCTGCGATAGTGTTTGAGCGTCGCCAGGCAATGCGGGTCTTTGTCAATAATCAGGTTGGGTTGACTGCTTTCATCCAACACCGCTTCCGCATACACGCTTGGAATGCGCGCCATCCACTTGGAATAGGCCTTGACCGGCCGGTCTAAACGCACCGCGTGTTGCATCACCACATAGCCGGCGGGCGTCATGGCCCCGACCGGGAGCGACAGGTCCGGCACCGTCTGGCGCTCACGGCGTTCATTCCATTCCGCGCGCCAGCGGCGGAGCGTGGGGCCGAGGTTGCGCAGACCTTGCAGCGAGTAGAGATCCGGGGCCAGCGGGATGACGACATGGTGGGCGGCAATCAGCGCGGCGCGATTGATGGCGCCCAGATTTGGCCCAACATCAATGAGCACCACCTGGGCCTCGCGCGCCTGGGCCGCTAGTTCCAGCGTGCGCCAGAAAGCTGAGAGCACGCGAAAGGCGCGCGGCTTACGGTCGAGCGCATCGGGCCATTGGCTGCTCAGTTCATCTTCTGACGATGACAGCCGCAAGTCGCCGACCACCAGCCCCAAACCGGAGGCAATGTCTTCAACGTGCGGCGGCGCAATATCGCCCGTGCCCTCGAGCAGCGGCTGCACCGCGCCAAACAGGGTCTGTGGGTGATCGCCGTCGGGCCACAGCGTCTCCAGGCGGTCATCCTCGACAAACATGCTGGTCAAATTAGCCTGCGGGTCGAGGTCAGCGGCGACGACCGATAGGCCCAGTTCCGCATACATCCAGGCCAGATGATAGACCAGCGAGGTCTTGCCGACCCCCCCCTTGTTGTTGAAGAAGGCAATCGTTTTCATAGGGCGGCCCTCACAATGGCCCCCACATAAGTTGACTGCACTTGAAACTCCAGGTGCGGGTTGCCATTGCGGGCTAACTCGCGGCGCGCGGTCGGAATGCCAGAACCAAAGCGCTGGACAAAGCCGAGGACTTTCAGCGCCTCGGCCAGATTGGGGTTGCGATAGTCGGTGACGCCCGGCGCGCCAAAGGTCTCGGGCGTCACCGCGCCGTATGGGCCGCCAGGATTGCTAATCTCAATGCGATCATCATACCAATACACGCGCACGGGCGCATTGGTAATATCATAACTGCGATGCATCACGGCATTGCGCACTAACTGCTGGAGCGCCGCCAACGGGTACGGTTGCCGGCGCTCTTCAACGGTGCCACTGGTGAAATCAACGGCCGTTCGGTTGTGTGAAATGAGCTTGTCATCCAGCCGGCGGAGCGCTTCACTGATCTGTCCGTCAATCACCTGGTCATCCACCACGGGGTCGGCCAATTCCACGCCGGCAATACGCAGGAACTGGATATACGCGCCGGGCAGATAGTCACGCGTGTTCGTGCCCAATACCAACAACCCCAATACCGTGGGCACAGGCTCATCAGCCGTTAGGATCATCTTGGAAGCGGCCAGGCGTTGCTGGTATGTGCGTTCATTCGCGGCAATGTCATCTGGCGCAATTGCGGCGGGCACATACTGCGTTTCAAAGAAACGCTGGTCCAGCCCGGCCAGGGTTGCTTGGGGCACGGGCTGCACATCAAAGGGGCGGTCATGGTAACGCCGCTTCTCATTGAGAATGCGCTCGTCTTGGGCGGAAGCAATCGCTCGGCGCGGACCGACTCGGATATAGACCCGGCCCTTATACCGAACGGGCGTTGAATCGGAGGGGTACACCGTGATCACCGCCAGCTCAGCGCCGCGCAGCACCCGCTTCTCGACAGTGAGCGTGGGTGGCGGCGTAATGTTGCCGTCGGTCTTGATATCGGCCAGTTGACGGAGCAATTCGTCCGTAATGGCTAGCCCGCTGGGCGTGCCGGCATCGTGCGCACCGATGAAAATAACACCTGGTCGTTGGTGGTTGGGCAGATCATTCGCGAATGCACAGACAGCTTCGCGCACTGAGGTGGGAGCGTCACCGCGAAACGATTCTTTGCGCTCGCACCAATCCGACTCGGTGTCAGCCAGCAACTGCTCAAGTTCCTCATCACGATAGTTCAACATGGTGGCGCCTTGTCTGTGTGGCTTGTCACGCCGGTGGGCTGGCGCGAGTAATCAACTCAACGAAATTATAATTCACGCTGGTCGCACCGAAGTCCGGTTCGCGCCGGAAGGGCTGGCGCAGGTAGTGTACCCGGTGGCCGGCACCCATGAACTCGACGATCGCCAGGATGAAGTCGTCCGGCTTGTTCAGCGAATACAAGATTTCGTTGCGCGTCACGGTGATGGTGTCGGCGCCGGTCACGCGCCCCTTCACCTCGATGAAGCGCAGCTTGCCCGTGCCGGGCACACGGCTCTCGATGTCATAGCCGAGCTTGTCGAACTCGCGGTCGGTCGGCTCAAAGCCCAATTCGCGCTCCACCGCCAGGATGATGGCGCGCGCGGCGGCAGCGGCGGCCTGGGTGTCGCGGGCCGCGGTCGGGGCGAGGGGCGGCGTGGGGGCCGGCGCCATCTCGCGCAGCAGCCCGGCCGGCACCACCAGCAGTCCGCCCAAGATCACCGGCGGCAGCGGCGAGATCTGCGCCTCAAGCTTCAGCTCTGCCATGCGCTTTTCTAGCCGCGCCTGCATCAGGTCGGCGCGCTTGCGGGCCTCGTTGGAGTTCAGGCGGGCGTTGGGCCGACCGGCCTGTTCCTGGAGCTTCAAGTCCTCGGCGCGATGGTCCCAATAGCTGATCTCTTTGGTCAGCCGATCTTTGACGGCGGCCTCCGTCTTGGCGATCAGCTCCAGCTTGGCGCTGCGCACCTCCTGCAAGTGCTCGGGCACCACCTGGGCGATGGCGTAGCCCTGGGCCTGCTGCTCCAGCGCCCGGCTGATCCAGGCGCTCTCGGGGCGGGCCAGCAGCGCGGCCACGTCGGGTTCGCCTTCAGCCAGCGGCCGGTAGTCCAGGTAAGGGGCGTAGTGCAGGTGGCGCACCTGACCATCGGCCGCCATCTCCAGGAACAGCAGTCGCTTCGAGACCACGCGCCGCTCGCCGCTGCGGGTCAGGCTGGCATCTTGAATGGCGTGCTCCAGGTAGAACATGATGCGCGGCTGGGTGCCGGGGTCGGCCTCGTCCACCAGCACCGCGCCGCGCCGCAGCAGGTCGCGGTGGCGCTCTAGCGTCAAGTCGAGCGCGGCGTCGAGCAGCGGGTGGCCAGGGCAGACGAACGCCGCCGGGGGCTGGCCGGCCGGGCTGATCAGCGCCTTCTCAAACGTGATGCGCTCGTAGCGGGGCATCACCGGCTCGCCAATGCCGATCACGCGATCCCGCGCGCGGATGGGGCCGGGCACGTTGGTCACTTCGTAGCGGCGGGCTTCGCGCTGGCGCAGCGTGCCGCCCAACTGCTTGAAGGCCTCCAGGAAGAACGACTCGATGTAGTGGGGCTGTAGCCGCCGGGCCTCGGCGCGCTCCATCGTCTCGCGGATGCGGAACACGCGGGTGGCATCCATCACGTCGTGCGCCAGGGCGTGCTCTTCTACCAGATCACGCAATCGGCCTGGGTCGAAGGCATTCGCCACTGTCTGGGTCAGGCGCGCAATCACATCCGGCCGCTCGCCATAGCGCACGGCTTCGATCAGCAGCTCGCGCAGCGGCTTGCCGTCAAACTCCACCTTGCCCAACACGTCGAACACTTGGCCGCCCAGCGCCCGGCGCGCCTCGGCCAGCTTCTCCAGCAGGGTGAGGTAGACCTCGCCCTCGCGCGTCTCGGACGCGACCAGGTTCCACAGGTGGCAGACTTCGGTCTGGCCGATGCGGTGGATGCGGCCAAAGCGCTGCTCCAGCCGGTTGGGGTTCCACGGTAGGTCGTAATTCACCATCAGATGCGCGCGCTGTAGGTTGATGCCTTCGCCGGCGGCGTCGGTGGCCAGCAGCACGCGCACGTCCGGGTCGTGCCGGAAGGCCTCCTGAGTCTTCAGCCGCTCCTCACGACCCAGCCCGCCGTGGATGACGACCACCGCCTCCGAGCGGCCGAGCAGGGTCGCAATTTTGTCCTGCAAATAGGTGAGCGTGTCACGGTGCTCGGTAAAGATCACGAGCTTCTGGCGGGGCGAGGCCTGGGGCGGGGGCGGCTCGCCCGCGGCGTAGGGTGTGCGCTGCTCGGCAATCCGGTTGGTGACGGCGGCCGGCGTGAAGATCTCGGCGAACAACCCAGCCAGCTCGCGCCATTTCTTGTCTTCGCCGCTCCGGCGCACGGCCTGCGCCAGCCCTTCCAGCCGCTTGAGCGTGGCGATTTCCTCCTTCAGCTCAAAGATGGTGCGGGCGGCCGTAGCCTGATCCAGCAGCTCGGCCTCGTCGGCGGGCAAGTCGGTGTCAGGCGCGTCTTCCAGGTCGTCCAGATCGTCTGGATCGAGGGCCGCCCAGTCAGGCCCGCCGCTAGCTGCCACCGCCGCGCCGCGTTGCAGCAGTTCCAGCTCGCGCAACCGCGTCTCCAGGCGCTCGCGCCGCCGCCGTAGAGACTGGTAGATCGCTTCCGGTGATGAAGCCAACCGGCGTTGCAGGATCACCAGGGCGAAACCGACAGTGCCTTTGCGGTCGTTCTGCAGGTTTTCGGCCCGGTTGAACTCGTCGCGCACATAGTCGGTGACTGCGCGATAGAGCTGCGCTTCGGCATCCGACAGCTTGTAGGGCACTGTGTGGGCCACGCGCTCGGGGAACAACGGCGTGGCGTCGAACTTGAGCAGGTTCTCCTTGACCATCCGTCGCATTAGGTCAGAAACGTCCGTCGAGTGCGTGCCGTCGCGGAATTGGCCCTCGAACCGGTCGCCGTCGAGCAACGCCATGAAGAGCTGAAAGTCGGCCTCCTTGCCGTTGTGGGGCGTGGCCGTCATCAGTAGGAAGTGCCGCGTCAGGGTCGACAGCAGTTCGCCCAGCCGATAGCGCTTGGTGTACGACACCTCGCCCCCGAAGTAGTGCGCCGACATCTTGTGCGCTTCGTCGCAGATAATCAGGTCCCAGCGCGCGTCAGGAACTGCCAGCTTGGCCTGCACGGCCTCGTCGCGGCTAAGCTTGTCGAGCCGGGCGATCACCAAGTGGTTTTCCAGGAACCAGTTGCCGGTGCGGGCGGCTTCGAGCTTGTCGTTGGTCAAGATGTCGAACGGCAGTTGAAACCGGCGGTAGAGCTCGTCCTGCCACTGCTCGGCCAGGCTGCCGGGGCAGACCACAAGGCAGCGCTGCAGGTCACCGCGAGCGATGAGTTCTTTGATGAACAGGCCGGCCATGATGGTCTTGCCCGCGCCCGGGTCGTCGGCCAACAGGAACCGCAGCGGTTGGCGCGGCAGCATGGACTCGTAAACGGCGGTTATCTGGTGGGGCAGGGGTTCGATGACCGAGGTGTGCACGGCCAGCACCGGGTCGAACAGGTGAGCCAAGCGGATGCGCTGGGCCTCCGACACCAGGCGGAACAGATGGCCATCGCCGTCGAAGCTCCACGGGCGCCCTGCCACCGCCACCTCGATGCGCGGCTCGTCGTGCCGGTAGAGCAGTTCGTTCGCCACCTTGCCGCCAGGGTCCTTGTAGGTCAGCTCCAGGGCATCGGAACCGAACCACTGCACGCTGACGACCGTGATGAGGCAATTCGGCAGGATGCCCTGCACCGACGCCGTGGGCTTCAGGTCTTCGAGACTAGACATGTGTGTGGCTCTCGCCTGCGCTCGACTGGGGGCTTCGAACGTCATTCCCCCGTGGATGGCGGTATTCTAGCACCGATGTAGGCAGAGG
>Ga0163153_10005740_pt1 | contig 14445 bp, 10 predicted proteins | sample OliLakLV19MP6IB1_FD_148629 | JGI IMG/M metagenome (GOLD analysis project Ga0163153, IMG submission 148629) | Freshwater microbial mat bacterial communities from Lake Vanda, McMurdo Dry Valleys, Antarctica - Oligotrophic Lake LV.19.MP6.IB-1 | ecosystem: Environmental > Aquatic > Freshwater >... | reverse complement strand
TGATCTCTCTTCTTCTTACTTCATGTTATGAGGAAGATCCCGGTCCCCGTCAATCCGATAGTCGCTCCTATGCCCTTGTGGATTTTGATCGCATTGATGCAGGGGATGAGCTGATTATTACTATTCAACAAGGAAGCAGCTTTTCTATAGAAGCTGAGGGAGATCGCAGAAATGTTGATGACTTGCTGGTGTTTAAAAACGGAACCAGTCTTGTGCTCCGCTTTAAGCATTATCAAAAAAGACAATACAACACCTCTATAAACATAACCTTACCCAACTTGACAGGAGTTGATTTCTCAGGAGCGGTCAATGCCCGGATTTCAGGCTTCACCAATATCAACCGGTTTGATCTATCCCTATCCGGTGCTTCACTGGCACAGATGGATGTGGAAGCTTCAGAATTATACATCTCATTGAGTGGAGCATCACAGTTGCGGTTGAATGGAAAGGGCCAGAATGTGAATGGAATAATTTCTGGAGCTTCCTTACTCTCAGCCTTTAGTTATCCTTCCGCTCAGGTTGCGCTAATTGTTTCAGGAGCAAGCAGTGGGAAGGTGAGTGTGGCTGAACATCTGGAAGTGAATGCCAGTGGCGCCAGTTTAGTTTTATATCGTGGAAACCCACAGTTGGAAGTAGAAGTCACTGGCGAAAGCATTGTAAGGCAGGATTAAATAAAAACAAAAATGCCCGGCTTACGGGCCAGGCATTTCGCTTTATGTTTTTTAGCTTATACTCTTTCCTTTTGCAGAAGTACGAAGAAAGTTTTTAGAAGAATTTTCATGTCAAATAAGAAGGAGTTCTTCAACGCATATTCTATGTCTAACTGAATGCGTTCTTCTGGCAACATATTTTCTTTTCCGCGCTTGGTTACTTGCCAAAGGCCGGTGATACCAGCCGGAGCTAAAAACCTTGCAGCAATAAGGTCACGGGTTAATTGCTCTGCTTCGTACAAAGGCAATGGTCGGTTACCAACCAAAGACATATCTCCTTTCAATACATTAAACAACTGGGGAAGTTCATCCAAACTTGTGCTTCTAAGAAACTGACCCAGGCCTGTAATTCTCGGATCATTTTTCACTTTAAAGAAAACAGCCGTATTCCCTTCACCAGCGCCTTCCGCATATTGGTTAGTTAAATTTTTCAATTCTTTATCCGATCCCTGGCGCATCGTTCTGAACTTGTAGAAGTCAAAAACTCTATAACCGGTGCCCGAGCGTTTTGAGGTATAGAACATAGAACCTTTTGATTCCAGTTTAATGGCGATGGCGATCAATAACATGATAGGAGATAAAAACGCCAGGCCGGTGAATGAAACCGCAATATCAATCAATCTCTTCATGCTCCACATTTTCTTTGAAGGCATGTCGTCCTTAGAAATTTGTGGTGTCACTGTAATGGATTGAATTCCCTTTTTGAAATTACTCTTAAACGTTTTTATTTTTTTCAGTACATCGATGTGCTTGATAAAATCTTCGTTAATTGAACCATACAAATAATCATCTACCTGAAGCTTAATCGCAATTTCTTTCGAGGTCTGATCAAACCTGGGTGTATAATATACCACGGGAGTATTTTGTTCGCTGAGCAGTTTCAATAATTCAGTATAACTCTCATCTGGGTTCACAAGCAACACAACATCCGGTTGGATTGCCCCGTCCCACAATTTATAAAATGCGTTTTGGACCGTCTCCTGATGACAATGGATGGAAGCGAGGCGGTAATCAGAATTGAGGATTTCAGAAGAACCAGAAACAAAAAGAAAAATTCGCTCCGAGGTTATATCGGAGGGAATCATTACAGGCACTATATTTTGAACGGGAGACATATATTTAACTATTAGGTTTACACCCCATGGCTTCATAATCATACCAAAGCCTGAAATGCCCAAATTGAGCTGAAAACAAATAATTCTAACAGGACCCAATCCCGAAATGGGATAAAATGATTCTGTTTTGGACTAAATTAAGACTTTGATATAGTGGAAACTATATGGGGCGGAAAATGAAGACCCCGCAAAATGGCGGCATTTAAGGCATTTACCCTTTTTGGAGTACTTTAATGGGCTTCGAGCCAATTCTTGCCAATACCCACTTCAACTTCCATTGGTACTTCCAGAATCACGGCCGACTTCATCAGTTCGATCACCTTAGGTTTAATAATCTCCTGCTCTTCATGATGAAGGTCAAACACTAATTCATCATGCACCTGCATGATCATTTTGGTCTTTAACCCCTCCCGTTGTAGCCATTTCTGAATTTGAATCATGGCTACCTTAATAATATCCGCAGCGCTGCCTTGAATGGGGGCGTTAATAGCGTTGCGCTCAGCGAAACCTCGTGTAGTAATATTGCGCGAATTAATGTCGCGCAGGTAGCGTCTTCTTCCTAAAATAGTTTCTACGTACTCTTTCTCCCTGGCAAAGTTGATCGAGTCATCCATATAACGCTTGATGGCAGAAAACTCGGTGAAATAGGCCTCTATGATTTCACCCGCTTCGGTTCTGGAAATTCCCAGATTCTGCGAAAGACCGAAGGCGGTGCTGCCATACAAAATTCCAAAGTTCACCTCTTTCGCTTTGCGTCTCATATCGGGTGTCACTTTTTCGAGTGCCACCTTAAATACTTTTGCGGCTGTGGTTGCGTGAATATCCCGTTTGTTGCGGAAGGCTTCGATCATGGTTTCATCTTTGGCAAAAGATGCGGCTATGCGCAATTCAATCTGAGAGTAGTCGGCCGACATAAAAAGATAATCTTTATCTCGCGGCACAAAGGCTGCCCTTATCTGCCTTCCCTTTTCTGTACGAATAGGTATGTTCTGAAGATTCGGATTGTTTGAACTTAATCTTCCGGTGGCGGCCACTGCCTGACGGTAGTCAGTGTGAATTCGGTGATCTTGCTTGCTTACCATCCTGGGCAAGGCATCCACATACGTTGACCTGAGTTTTTCATACTCACGGAAGTCCAGAATCTTTTTGGCTATCTCATGCGCCCCGGCCAGTTTTACCAATACTTCTTCACCGGTTGCATATTGACCCGTTTTCGTTTTCTTGGCTTTGTCCAGCAACTTCATGCGGTCAAATAATATTTCACCAAGTTGCTTGGGTGATGCAATGTTAAACTCCGTTCCCGCTATCTGATAAATTTCCTTCTGCACTTTTTCGCTGTCTTTCCTCAGCGCTTCCGACATCCACTTCAGCGTTTCCTCATCGATATTCACACCCTCAAATTCCATGCGGGCCAATACACTCGCCAGAGGCATTTCCACTTCGCGCAATAATCGCCATTGTCCTCTTTGCTCTAAGTCACTCTGCAGTTTCAATTTTACCTGCAACGCCAGATCAACCCGCTCGCAACCTGAGTTTATCTTTTCATCAGAATCAGTAAGGTGATATCCCACATATTGACTGCACAAAATCTCAAGGTCGTGCGATGCTTCCGGCTCGATGAGGTAGTGCGCCAACATGGTATCAAAAAGATTTCCCCGCACTTCCACACCATACTTCATCAGCGTAAGCAACGAGGACTTTATGTTATGCCCCACTTTACCAATTCGTCCATCCTGGAATACTTCCTGAAATTCATCAAGAATGCGTTGGGCTTCGCTCGCCAGTTCAATAAAGTACGCTTCTCCTTTCGAAAATGAACAGATCAGATCGATGGCTACAAAATCAAAATTTGATGCTTCATCCGTTGCTAGTGCAAATGAAAACTCTCTTTGTTGTTTTAATTTTTGAATGAGATCATGGCGCTCTTCTTTCGTATGAATGGTATGATATGAAACGGTCGCTGTATCTAGCGTTTTTCTGTCAGTGGTCACCTCCGCTTCGGACTCCTGTTCTCCTCCAAACATGGAAAGTTGAGAGGCCTTTGGAACAGCAACCGGCACTTCTGTTTTTGATTGTATTCCGAAAATGCGCGGCATCATTGTCTTGAACTCCAGTTCTTCAAGAATCGGCTTGAGTTTTTCAATGTCGGGACCAGTATATAATAAGTCCTCTTCATCCCATGGCACCTGCACATCGGTGATAATGGTCGCCAGTTTTTTTGATAACATTGCCTGCTCGCCAAACTGCTCAACGCGCTCCTTTTGTTTTCCCTTCAATTCACTGGCATGTGCTATTATATTTTCAACCGTTTTGTATTGCTTTAATAATTCGGCTGCCGTCTTTGGCCCGATGCCCGGAATACCCGGAATGTTATCCGAGGTATCTCCCTGCAAACCGAGAATATCAATCACCTGCGAAACATTTTCGATATCCCACTTTTCACAAACCTCTTTAGGCCCAAGGATGTCAACGGCATTACCCATGTAAGCCGGTTTATAAAGAAGAATTTTATCACTTACCAGTTGCCCGAAATCTTTGTCGGGTGTCATCATAAATACTTCAAACCCTTCCTTCTCTGCGCGCTTAGCAATCGTGCCAATGATATCGTCTGCTTCATAGCCATCGAGCTCCAAAATCGGAATATTGAACCCACGCAGTATTTCTTTCACTTTTGGCACTCCGCTTCGAATGTCTTCTGGTGTTTCCTGGCGAGTGGCTTTGTATTCAGCAAAAATCTCGTCACGGAATGTTTTGGCAGAAGTATCAAAGGCAACCGCTAAATGAGTAGGCTTTTGCTTTTGGATCACCTCCAGCAAGGTATTCGTAAAACCAAACGGAACAGAAGTATTGATTCCTTTTGAATTGATTCGTGGGTTTTTTGTGAACGCAAAGTGCGCACGATAGATGAGCGCATATGCATCCAAAAGAAAAAGTTTTTTATCAGCCATGGGGCGAAGGTAGAAAGAAGGGACAGAAGTTTAAACAGTAAAATCATTAGGTTTTGGCCCAATGAAGTCCACCTCTCCGTTTATGATTTTGATGAGCCCTCATAGCGAGTTTCATCATCTTTTTAAAAAGCAAAAGAGCGGACATATTCCGCTCTTTTCTCCTAATAATTACTGATAGGTTAGTTTTTATTCTTCAAATCCAGCGCAAAATCTTTGGCGGTTTTAGCCGTCATGATATCCATAAAGTTAAGCGCACCATTGGTGGTTGGTCCACCTCCGGTTTGAATTTGTGGAACTATCGCACCCGTATATTTACTGAATGCCTCAGCCCATACTTTTTGTACTTCCACCTGAGCATTCAATTTCATCTCAAGGGCACCATCGGCCTGCATGATTCGCTGTCTGGCATACGCATTGGCATCCGCTAACTCTTTGATTTTTTTTGCTTCCAAAATAGCACCTTCGTAAGCAATTTTCTGTTGCATCTTATCCTGCTCGGCCACCTTTACTTTGGTTTGAGCTTCTACCACCTGCTTGGTTTGCTCTTGTTTCTGTTGATATTCTATTTCAACCAACGCCTGCTCTCCTTTTGCTTTGGCAGTAAGTGTTTGCTGCTGGGCGGTCATCAATTCCTGCTTTGAAATTGAGGACTTCGTTACTGCGTCAATGATCTTCACCAGCTTTTCATCTACTTTATTTTCATAATCCACATCGGTGATGGCCGCATCGGCTACCGTAATTCCGTATTCTTTTATAGAAGAGAGCTTGCGCTTGGGTGCTGCTGTTTTTTTGTCGTATTGTATTTCGGTTTGGTACACTCTCTTCTTTTCCATCTCCAGTGAATCATACACAACATTCTCTTCTGTCACCAACAAATAAACACCTTCCTTCAATTGGTCTAAAAAGTCCTGCGCCATTTGTGCGCGACCGCCACCATAGTGCTTCTCGCTGCTCATCAACTGGGCGGATGATTGCAAACACTCTTTTGTATAAGGGGCAAGTCGCTTTACCACCAATGACTGTGGTGTTCTGTGTGTATTGTGAATCAGGATCATTTCCTTTTCATCAGCGGGTAAAATAAATTGGGTGATTCCGCGCACATCTGCAGTAGTCGCATCGCTAAAACGAATCATGATTTGTCCTACTTCAATGCCGTTGTCTTCAATTTCCAGCTTAGGCACCGCTTCCTGATAGGTAACTGAAATCTGATTCGGCCATTCTTTTTCTTTAGCAAAGAAGCCTGCATAAAATATTCCGGGTGCAAACTGTACAATCTGCTCACCGGTAGTGCGCTCTACTACCGTGCGATTTCCTGCATCGTTCCACGAAAAAGGATTAACAATAAGAAACAAGATTAATGCAAGGATAGCCAGAACACCGGCAACGATGGTCTTTCTTGTAATGATCAGATTGGAGGGGTTAATAGAATTCATTTGATTAAAGGTTTTGTTTTTTGTTTGAGTTGTTTTTGTTTGAGAAATAGTTGGTGAGCAGCAGTACAATTACATACGCGACAATACCGAATACGGCCAGAAATCCGACCGCGAGTGCTAGTCTAATCATGGGTTTTATAAATTATTATGTGTGAGAAAATGAACTGTGACGAAACCGTCTTTGAACTTGCAACAAATTAATTGGTTACATCGGTGTGTGGTAAATTTGGACATATATGCATCATCCATCCCGAATGAAACCAGAGGAATAATTATTTATTTTAACCGAGGTAAATTCAATCCTACCAAATAATCCATTTAACCTCTCTCTCTCTTTACTTTTTAATCTTTTCTAGCTAAATAGAGCATCTAAATCGATTGCTATGAGCCAAAGTACCCCGCTGTTACAATTCCTTAAATGGGAAAAAGAAGTGCCTAACGACCTGTTTTTACGTCAACCTTATCATGGAGAATGGCGCAACTGGAACTTTGAGCAAGCGGGCGAAGAAATCAGGAAAGTGGCCGCAGGATTAAGACGACTTAATCTTCCCAACAGAAGTAACGTAGCGATCCTTTCAAAAAATTGTGCGCAATGGATTATGGCTGACTTAGCAATCATGATGGCCGGACACATTTCTGTTCCACTTTATGCAACGCTTACCGCACCATCAATTCAACAGATTCTTGAACACAGTGAATCCAAAGCGATTATCATTGGCAAACTCGATCAATATAAAGCACAGCAAGAAGGAATTCCAGCAGGTGTGATTCGCATCGGTATGGAATTATATGGCATTCAGGAAGATCACTCATGGGAAAAAATGTTGGCGGCTGAAAAACCAACTACTGAAGTTGCCACGTGGAGCCCTGATGAGTTGCTCACGATCATGTATACTTCTGGCACTACCGGAAAACCCAAGGGAGTCATGCATACTGCGGGCAACTTCGATGCCATCATCCGCGTTGCTTCCTCCGATTTAAATCTTCCGATGAGACCTAAATTATTTTCGTATTTACCCATCAGTCATATAGCAGAACGCATGGGTGTGGAGATGATTGGTATCTATCGGGGGGCCCTGTTTTCATTTGCCGAAACGCTGGAAAGCTTTCCTAAAAACCTGGCTGATACACAGCCTGATTTATTTTTTGCAGTGCCGCGCATCTGGGCGAAGTTCCGTGAGAAGATTTCAGAAAAACTTCCTCCAAAAAAATTAGATCGCCTTTTATCGATTCCCATCATCAACAATGTGATTCGCAAGAGCATCAAGAAAAAATTAGGACTCTCAAAAGCCACCCATATCTATTCCGGTGCAGCTCCTATTTCGGTAGATATGCTGGAGTGGTTTAACAAAATTGGCGTTACCATCTATCAGGCCATTGGCATGACGGAAGATTGTATCTATTCGCATTTCAATAAGGCCGGAGCCAATCGTTTTGGCACGGTTGGGAAAGCACTTTCTGGTTTGCAATTTAAAATTGCTGATGATGGAGAGATGAGAATAAAAAGTCCTAGCCTCATGAAAGGCTATTACAAAGAACCAGAACTTAGTGCCGCTACATTTGATGAAGAGGGTTTTCTAAAGACAGGCGACAAAGCCGAAAAAGATAAAGACGGATTTGTGACCATTGTGGGAAGAGTAAAAGATCAATTCAAAACAGACAAAGGAAAGTATGTTTCGCCTGCTCCGATCGAAATGATGTTGTTAGCCAATCAGGATATTGAACAGGCTTGTGTGGTGGGTATGGGAATACCTCAACCCATTGCCCTGGTTGTCTTATCGGCTTCAGGAAAAGCAAAATCGAAAGAAGACATCGCGTTAAGCCTGGCCAATTCCCTCAACCAGGTCAATCCAAATCTTGAATCATACGAAAAACTCGAGAAGGCAGTGATCATGAAGGAGGACTGGTCCATCGAAAACGGATTGCTAACGCCTACTTTAAAGGTGAAGCGCAACGAGGTTGAAAAAATTCATATCCCCAAATACCCAACCTGGTATCATACTCAGCCTGGTGTAGTGGTATGGGAGTGAGGTAAGTAATTTTCATTCTTGATCTTTCTCATAGCTTAGTATTTGCAGGCATATGCCTTTAACAATATAAAAGGTAGTTGACACAACTCATCTCAATGATGAGGTGATCAATTTTGTGCAACCATCTAAATGCGTGTGCCATGAAAAAGAAAGAACCCGTTAGCACCATTATGACAAAGACGATTCACGCGGTGTAGATTGAAGATAAATTAACTGATGCTCTTGAACTAGTGAGGAAATATGGCGTTCGTCATGTTCCGGTTGTTCACGCAAAGCAGTTGGTTGGCATCTTGAGCAAGACTGACTTAAATCGAATTACTTTCAGCAACATGTTTGCCGGTGAGGAAGATGCCGATGAGGCGGTTTTTGATATGCTTACCATCAGCCAGGTAATGTCTCACAAGCCCAGAGTGGTAAAAGCCAGTGATACTATTTATGAGGTTTCTAAGATTCTTTCAAAAGACGAATTTCACGCCTTGCCTGTGGTATCTGATACGGATTAAACTTCTTTGATAGGCATTGTAACCACTACGGATGTGATTCAATATATGCTGGAGCAGTATTAATGGATAATAAAAAATTGATAATGGAAAATCCTATACTTATCAATTGTCAACCGTCAATTATTTAAGTCTTGCTTTGAAAAATTCAAGCGTGCTTTTGTAAGCGTCTGCCGTAAAATCTTTGTTGAATTTAGGATTACTTGGGTTGGCAAAGGCATGGTCGGCATCATAGGCCTTCACGGTTAATTTCTTACCTGCCAACTTCATGTCCACCTCAAACTTATCCATCACATCTTTGTTGATCCACTTATCTTGTGTAGGCCATATGGCCAGTACATCACAGCTTAGATTTTTTAATCTGTTCACATCACCTTCCGGCATTCCATAATAGATCACACAAGCTACCGCTTGTTTTTCAGCTGCTAACGATGCCTGCATCGACTGACCTCCACCGAAGCACCATCCAACGGTAGCAATTTTAGCATCCTTACCTGCATATGCAATGGCTCCCTTTACAATAATGTTACCGCGATCTTGCTTAAACTCACCCATATATTTTCCAGCATCGGTTGGCGTTGTTGCAAGTTTGCCATCATACATGTCCAGCGCAATTACGTTTACGTTACCCAGATCGTTATAAAGTTGTTCAGCTTCACGCTTGATGTGATCATTTAAACCCCACCATTCCTGGAAAACAAAAACCCAATTGTTGGTTTTCTTTTTCGCCATCAGCAAATAACCATTGGCATCTTGACCATCGCTGGTTTTAAGGGTTACCATCTTGCCGGTTTCACTTTGATGAATGTACGGTATCGGATCAGGGTGTGAGCTGTTGAAGTCTTTGTTGGATGCAAACAAGGCAAACTTTTCAGTTGCGGAAGTGTGGCACACGGTAATGCCATCAACATCATTCTGTGCCCATGCCGCTATCGAAGCGCATAGAGCTAAGAAAATTAATTTTACTGTTTTCATGGTTTTTGATTCGGTTGATTAATCTTTTAGCTGGCCCGAAATAACTCGGTCATACGTAATAAAATCGGTATTCACTGGCTCAAAACCTTTCTGCCTTAACAGCATAGCTACCTGACCGCGGTGATACGTGCCATGGTTAACAAGATGGATCATGATTTGTTGCACGTTGTTTTCAAAATAATCCCCCACGTAGTTTCGATACTTCATCATGCGATCAAAATTTTCAGTTGATTGAATAAAGTCCATCCAAGATTCATCGGATTCCTCTACCATTTTTCGCAATTCAACCAAATCGTAAGCACCCCACAATTCATATTGGCTCTTGGGCAAATCTTTTATTCGATTGAGCCAGATGAAGTTTGCTGCCATCAGGTGACCAAATACAGAAAGTATTTTTTCATCGACTACCTTCTGTCGCTCTAAACAACCGATTACCCTGCGATTGGCCCAGGCATTATACGGATACCATTTTAAAAAGAATTCCTTCATGCGTAGCTTCGCCCTTAAAAGCGTATTGGTTAATTATGAAACAGAAAAAAGGAAGTTCAATTTACAAGGTTTATTTGATAGTTGCATTTTGCCTTTCGATGAACACCTCATTCGCGCAAAAAAAATATCCAACCGCAGAGATTGAACCCTACTACGATTTAAGTTTTACCCAGGCCGAACGCGATTCTCTTTTTAAGGGACTTGAAGATTACCAGAAATCTTTTCATGCGCTACATCAATACAAACTAAACAACAACACGCCTATGTCGCTCGTGTTTGATCCCATTCCGGTGGGAATGCAGGTGGATGTTGCACAAAAACCCATCGACTGGGGATTGCCTAAAAATGTGGTGGTGCCAGCCAACAAAGAAGAACTTGCTTTTTATCCCGTTTATAAACTGGCTGTGCTGTTAAAAACTAAAAAGATTTCATCGGTTGAATTGACACAATTGTATCTGAATCGTATAAAAAAATATTCAGACACTCTTCAATGCGCCATCACCCTCTTGGAGGAATCCGCTCTCGCACAAGCAAAAAAAGCGGACGATGAAATTACCAAAGGTAAATACCGTGGCCCGTTGCATGGCATTCCTTACGGGATCAAAGACCTGTTATCTGTCGAAGGCACTGAAACTACGTGGGGTGCAACACCTTATCAAGATCAGGTAATCAACGAAACCGCCACCGTAGTAAAAAAACTCGAAGAGGCCGGAGCTGTACTGGTAGTAAAACTTACCATGGGTGCTTTGGCGATGGGCGACATCTGGTTTGGTGGCGTAACTAAAAATCCATGGAACCTGAAAGAAGGATCAAGTGGATCAAGTGCGGGTTCTGCTTCCGCTACCGTTGCGGGTCTTGTTGCTTTCGCGATCGGAACAGAAACATTAGGCTCGATTGTATCACCAAGCACGCGTTGTGGTGCCAGTGGTGTACGGCCTACGTTTGGAAGAGTGAGCCGGCATGGAGCAATGGCGTTAAGCTGGAGTATGGATAAGATCGGACCTATTTGTCGATCCGCATTAGACGGAGCGATTGTGTTGAATACCATTCGTGGAACTGATGGATTGGACAATCATGTTCGCAATGCCGCATTTAATTATTCCTCTAAAACAGATATCAAAAAATTTAAAGTAGGTTATCTGAAAACGCTCTTCGATGGCAATTATCCCACCAAGGCCAATGATCAACGTGCATTAAATGTAATCAAATCATTGGGTGTTGAATTAATACCGGTTGAACTGCCCACCAATATTCCGGTGAGTGCCGTTCAATTGATGCTTACCGCAGAAGCCGCTGCCGCTTTTGATGAACTCACCCGTTCCAATCGTGATAGCCTTCTTACCGACCAGCGCAGGTTCGCATGGCCCAACTCTTTCCGCACAGCACGATTTATTCCTGCCGTAGAATATATCAATGCATCGCGCATACGCTATGAACTCGTTCAGACTTATTATGAAAAGACCAAAGACTTTGATGTGATTATTTCACCGAGCTTTGGCGGCACCCAATTACTGACAACCAATCTGACAGGCCATCCTTGTGTGGTGGTGCCCAATGGGTTTAACACACAGGGAAGCCCAACCAGCATTTCATTCTTAGGAAAATTGTTTGGTGAAGCCGCGGTGATTTCATTAGCGCATGCTTACCAGCAGGCCAGTGAGTGGGAGGATTTGGTGCCTCCGTTATTTAGGAAATAACACGTGGTCTGAAATCAATTATACTCTGGGATTCTTCGTTCTACTTTCGAAACGATTGCACTTTTAAATAGGTGGCACTCCGCCACAGCCATTCAAAAAATCCATAACGAAAGCGCGCCAGCCACCATTTGCTGAAATAGATTTGACCGATAAAAATCACGATGCCAATCACCACACTGGCCAATGCTCCTATTTCTCCCAGCAAGCCAAATCCAACGCTGAAAAAAAGAAGTATACCAAAAAAGGATTGCATCAGGTAGGTGGTTAACCCCATTCGTCCAGCTTCATAAAAAATCATAAGCCGCTTGTTCCATTTTTCTTTTTGAAACAAGAGCACAATCGCAGCCACATACACGGTGGCCAATGCCAGGTTGAATACATCATATATTAATCCACCCACCATCCATTGTACGATCTGAGGCAATTTGATTTTCGCTACTTCGGCACCGCCAAAAAATGCAAGGGCAAAAAGTATTAGTCCCAATAAAGTCCAAAGACTTCCTTTCATAAGTCTTTTGAAAAGGGGAAGTCGTTCGCTCAATTTTTCAAACACTCCTTTGCGCCCGGCATAAAGACCCAACAGAAATAAACCTAACGTGATGTAGATCCTGCCCGACTCTACCTGAAACTGATACTTGTAATCAAAATCACCGAGGTTGGCTTTTAAAATCTCCATATAACTTCCGGACTTCACGGCATTAAAATATTTTTCACTGGCTGCGTCATCAACTGAAAATGGTGCCTGAGTATTCTCGCCTTCAGCCGGAGAATTCAGTGCCTGAAATCCTCTCACGGCTGCCGAAGGTAAATTAATGGTAAGGCACAAAGCCAGAATCAGTAATAGCTTATCAGGTAGTTTATAGAAAATCAAAAGCCCCACACCCAGCATGGCATAGATGGTGAGAATATCGCCCCGATAGTGCAGGTGATGAAGAAATCCGATTGCGAAAAGAATCGCGAGCCTCCAGAAAAAGCGAAGAAAAAATATTGCGCCCGAATCGCTCTTATTCATTTGAATAAAAAAGCTGAGCCCGAACAGGAAGGAAAAAATCATGTAGAACTTTCCGGAAATAAAAATTCCTATAAATCCTGTGATTATTTCATCACCTAAAAAATGAATGGTAAAGTTATTGAACTTTTGGGGAGCTGGGCCCGCATAATATTGTTCAGCAAAGTGAACCAGAATGATTCCTAATAAAGTGAACCCCCGTAGCACATCGATGATTTCAATTCGGGTCCTGTCTTTTGCTTGATCTTCCATATGGTTTCTTTTATACAGGACAACTCATTTAATGTTTACCCCCACTGGTTCTGAGCGTCTCTATTCCTTTTAACTTAGTGCCATGAACTTCAAAGTAGTGATTAAAAGGAGTGTAAATAACAAATCTTAGCGATGATCAGACTTGCAATAATTCCCTGTTAGTCTTCTGCCGTAGCCCAGAAAAACAACACCCCCCGGAGCATTTAGGTGATGATATTGCCAAGGTTCCCGGTAAAAATAGTGGGGATGCAGGAAGAGTCAAATGATGAAATAACCTTTTGAATCATTTTCTTTAGTACAATGAATGGTTTATTTTCGTTTCTCCATGACTATTCATTTACTCCCATCGCTGAAGAATAATTGTCTAAGACTCTTTGTATTAGTTTTCACCTTCTCGTTTTTCTGTTCTGAAGGTCGTCAGATAACAGGCCGGGTGTTGGATAATGAAACGCAAAAGCCTGTGCGCAATGCCAACGTGATTATCCTTGGGACTACGCAGGGCACCATAACAAACTTCCTTGGTTTCTTTAGCATCAGTGTTGAAGAACAGCACAAAGAGTTAGTGATCTCGTCTATTGGGTATTTTACAAGTAAAATTGAAATACCCGTAATCGCTCAGTTTAATATCCTGCTTACTAAAGAGTATATAACCCTTCCTGAATTTGACTTAGGCTATTTTGAATTTAAAGAAGTGGTTAAAACCGATGATTCGGTTGATATAAATCATGGCTCCCTAGCAATAACACAGCGCGATGCAAAATATCCCGGTGGCTGGATTCAGTTCTATTCAAAACTTGGGGGTTCACTAAAAACATTATCCTTTGTAAAGGAGATTTCTGATTCTCCCATTAAGATAAAATTCACTATTACTCGCGAAGGATTAATTACTGATATTACTACGAACAATAGTTCAGTATTGTTTAATAAAAAATTAAGCGAGGTATTTTCTAAGTTTAGCGCTTGGAAACCTGCTCTTCAAAATGAGCTAAGTGTTCCACAACACTTTGCGTTACCTGTTAAGTGGACAAAAGGAGTTTTTTCGTACACTGAGGAACTTGCAACTCCATCTGACGGCATGGAGAATTATCAAAAACTTATTTCATCTAATATTAATTATCCAAATCAAGCACGTATTGCTGGAGTAGAAGGTGAAGTCCTTGTTGAGTTTGTGGTAAATGAGGATGGTAGCCTTTCCAATTTTGATTTTCTAAATAGAATTGGCGGAGGGTGCGAGGAAGAAGCAATTCGGGTTGTTTATTCAACATCAAATTGGATTCCCGCTAAAAT
>Ga0163153_10005738_pt1 | contig 14447 bp, 4 predicted proteins | sample OliLakLV19MP6IB1_FD_148629 | JGI IMG/M metagenome (GOLD analysis project Ga0163153, IMG submission 148629) | Freshwater microbial mat bacterial communities from Lake Vanda, McMurdo Dry Valleys, Antarctica - Oligotrophic Lake LV.19.MP6.IB-1 | ecosystem: Environmental > Aquatic > Freshwater > Lake... | reverse complement strand
ACAACATCTCGATTGAACCCGGCATCTCGTGGAACGGGAAAAAGAATTCGTTTTCCATCCTGACTCCCGTGACCGTCTATCGTAACCGCGAACGCAGCGCGCCGGAAATCGAGATGAACCGCCCGGGTGGCGACGCCTCCTTCGCCGACTTCTCGATCCTCGCCAGCTTCACCCACCGCTTCTGAACAACGCCAGTAGCCGACGACGTGAGGAGGCGGATTCCCGTGATGGTTGCCGCAACCATCCGCCTCGTTGCCTCGGCGGCTACTACTTCACGGCATTCCCATCCCTGCCCTCACCGGACCAGCCGTCCGCGATAGAACCGCGACGCGCCCGGCAGTCCGTTGGTATCCATGAACGTCGCCTGACCGTTGAAGTTCGAGAGAGTCACGAGGTTTGACCACGATCCACCGAAGACGCCCATCGCATCGATGGCGTAACGCCGTCCGGCGATCCCGGTCAGCGTCACCTCGACGCCCGCCACAGTCCGATGCGTGTTCACGAAGATCGGCGCATTCGTCACGAGCAGCGTCGAAGTCAGCGACAGGCCGAAGACCACGTCCGGGTTGAAGGCCGACGCCTGATGCACCTCCACCGCCAGGATGTTCTCGCCGTCCACCAGATTCGTCGCGGCGAGCGTGAGCACATTGGTCTGACCTTCCGGCAGCACGTTCTGCGCGATGGCCCCGAAGTTCGTCACGCCCGCCGCCATCCGAAGACGCCCGGCCTCCCGGCCATTGACGTAAAACACCGCGCCGTCATCCACAAAGTTCGTGGCCACGAGCGCCCCGATGCCTCCGCTGTTCGTGTAATTAAACTTCGTCCGGTAATACGTCGTGACCGGACCGCGCGCGGTCAATGGCGTCGTGAACGGCAGCGCATACGGCGACGGCACCGTGTCCTCCACGCCAAACAGCGCCTGTCCGAGCGGCCACGCCGAGTCATCATAATTGAACTGCCTCCACGCCGCGCCGCGATCAATGCCCGCCTGATCGTAGCGCCACAGTCCGTTCATCGGGATGAGATGCTGGCGGCGCACGATCACCAGCCCGTCGTCCACCGTCAGTTTCGCCACCGCGCTGGTGACGGAGCCGCCGGCATTCGAGACGAAGACCGTGAAGTCCGCCTCGTCCGTCCCCTGCACGTTCGACAGCGTGTAGGACGACGCGGTCGCTCCCGGCAGATCGACCCCGTTGCGCCGCCATTGGTAGGCCAGGGGCGCGGAGCCGGACGCCGTCACATTGAACGTCACATCAGAGCCGGGCAGCGCGACCTGGCTCTGCGGCTGCACCGCGATTCCGGCCGACACAAAGGCGGCCTTGATGTGAAGCGTGACGTTGCCCGCGTTTCCGCTCGAACTGAAGCCCGCCACCTGGATGCTGTAGGTCACGCCCGCCACTGCGGTGAACGTCACCTGGCTCTGCACGTTCTCGAAATCATCGTTGCTCCCCATGACCGTCAGCGCGTTCAAGCTGTTTCCACGATAGACCGCCAGCACCGTGTCGAAGTTGCTCGTGAACGTGTCCACCACCACCTCGCCGCTGCCCGCCGCCGTCCAGGCGATCCACACCGTCCGATCATTGCGCAGCCGCAACGGATCAGGCTCTCCCCCCTCGGCGGTCGCTCCTTCATTTGATCCGGTAATGGTCAGGGGCGAACCCGTTACGACGTTGCGCGGACCAAAATTATCCGTGAACTGTGCGATGCCCGTGTTCACCGACACAGTGACCACGGCCGAGGTCCGGACCGATCCGCGATTGTCCACCGCCACCGCGCTCAGCGCATACGTGCCGGCCGCGACGTTGCTCCAAATAGTCGAATAAGGAGATGACGCATCCAGGTTCAGCAGAATAGAGCCGGCATAGAACCGCACTTCCGCCACCGAGCCATCGAGGTCCGTCGCCGTCGCCGCGAGATCAATGTTCGCTCCCACGGCGAAGGTCGCCCCATTGGTCGGCGACGTGAGGCTCACGTCAGGCGACGCGTTCAGGACCAGATGGACCGGTGTCGAAGTCGTCTTCTTGCCGAAGTTGTCCGTCGCCACCGCCGTCAGGGCGTTGCTGCCCGACGGCGTGTTGAGCCAAGTGATGATGTAGGGAGCGGACGTCGCCTCGCCGACCTTGTTCGTGCCCTGCCAGAAAAACTCCACCCGGCTCACGCTGCCATCCGGGTCCGACGCCGTGGCGGTCAGCACGATGTTGGTGGGCGTGATTGGGAAAAGCGCGCCCGTGGACGGACCAGTGACGGTCACGACCGGCGCCTGATTGTCGCCATCCGCAATGGTGACGTCCGCCGTGTTCTGCAAACCGACCGTGTAACCCGCGCCCGGCGTCAGCACCAGCGAAACGGTTTCCGGGAATTCAACCAGCGCATCCTCCAGCGGCGCGATGATGACGCTGGCCGAAAGCTGGTCCGCCGGGATGGTCACGGACGCCGCGATGTCCGCGTAATCGACGCCCTTGATGGCCGAGCCTTCGATGATGAAGCCCACCGTCAGCGGCGAGTTCGTGGCGTAAGAACGGGTGACTGTGAACATTCCCGGATTGGAACCGCCCTCGGAAGCGTCGGCATCCGAAGCGCTGATCGCCACCACCGGCGGCAGGACCACGGTGAGCGTCGCACTGGAACTCGTCGCTGATCCGACCGCATTGATGATGGTCACCGAATAACCGCCCGCCGCGCCGCCCTGCACGTTGTTCAAGGTCAGCACGGAGTTGGTTTGCCCCGGAAGATCCGTTCCGTCGAAGCGCCATTGATAACGCAGCGGCGCACTGCCTTGGGCCGTTACGGTGAAGCTCGGCGCGCCGCCCGCATTGACGATGCGGTCCTGCGGCTGGGCGGTGATCACCGGCGGCGTGTTGATGGTCAACTGCGCCACCGCGCTCGTCACCGCGCCATAGACGTTGGTGATCACCACGGTGTAAGCGCCTTCGTTCGACGGCTGGACGTTCGGCAGAGAAAGCGCCGTGTTCGTCTGGCCTGCCACGTTCACGCCGCCTTTGCGCCACTGATAACGCAACGGCGACGAACCCACCGCCGCCACCGAGAACGACACCGGCGCACCGGCCAGCACAATGCGGCTCTCCGGCTCCAGCGTGATGATGGGCGGCGATTGCAAACTCAAGAATGCCTCCGCGCTGCTGACCGCTCCTGCGGGGTTGCTGGCCAGCACCGCGTAACGGCCCGCGTGCGCCTGCTGCAAATTGGCAAGCGTGAGCGTCGATCCCACTGCGCCTGAAATCGGATGGCCGTTAAACCGCCATTGATAACTGAACGGTCCCGCGCCACTCGCGGTCACGGAGAAGGTCCGCGTCGTGGTCTCTGCGCCGTTCGTGCTCATGGGCTGTGTGGTGATTGTCGGCAGCACGAGCGCCGCCGCACCGGTCGGACCGCCGGCCGTTGGAGCGCCAGCCAGCCAGTTCACGGGATCGTTTCCGTAGTTTGTCGCCGAGCGCCGCTGAAGCGAGTAGCCCGCGCCATTCGTGCTGCCATCCGCGAGCGACGGCCAGGGCGTTCCGTCGAAATACTTCACCTTGTCCACGAGAACGTAGGGAACAAATCCGGCGTCCTCAGCAGGCGGCAACTGCGGCACATCGGGCTGATACAGCTCCACTTTGTCCGAAGCATTGTCGAGCTTCCCGCCATACGGACCGAAGATTGGAACCGAGACGGACACGCCAAACTTCGTGCGGAACGCGTTCAACTGCGCGGCATTCGCCGGGTTGAAATTCACCACCAGCAGATAGCCGCCTGCCGCCAGCGAAGTGTTCGGGGGGAAATCAAAATCCACCGCATCCCGAAGACGCCAGGTGTTCGTCGGATGGTTCACGTCAAACAACGTCACGGCGGCGGACGAGGTGTTCCGCAGCTCGATGAATTCATCGAGGACGTTCTCGTTCGTCCCGATGTCCGGCGGGTGGTACATGATTTCGTGAATCACGACGGGACTGATCCTGGGCGCGGCGTTCGTGCCACCGGTGCCGGTGCGGAACTGCGCGAGGTCCACGGGATTGTTCACGCCCAGCGTCCGCGGCGTGAGCGCCGTAAAGTCCGGCCCGGTGCTCGCCCCGTAACGACCGAATGAAATGCCGTTCTGCGCCGCGCCGAACTTTACCGTCGCGCGATAGCCGGTCAGCGCGCCGCCCGGAGTTGTCTGGGACAGATGGATGTCGTCGCCCTTCGATGAGCTGAGCGAGAAGCTCTGACCTCGGCCTGGATCCGGGTTGAACTGATATTCGTAAAAGACCGCGAAGCCGCCAGGCGTGAGCACCGTGCCGTCCGGGATGCGGAACTTCTTCAGATCATTTCCGCTGTCGCTCAGGAACCAGCCGCTGATGTCCACCTCTTCGCCCGTGAGGTTCTGAAGCTCAATCGCGTCCTCCAGCGGCACGTCCGTGTGCGTCAACGCCTCGCTCACCACGACCGTGAACAGCGTGCGGTAGTTGGCTTCGCCCGGCGATTCCGTGTCGGGAAAGCTCACATAGTTGGTCGAGCCGTCCGGGAAACGTCCCTGTGAAACATTCTTCTGCTGCGGACCGAAGCTCACGATGTCCACGGCCGGCCCGTTGCCGGGCGGGAACAGCGCGAGCACGTCGCCGCCCTTGTCGAGCTTGAAGTCCGCGTGGTCCGGTCCCCTGGCCGGTTCGCTGTCGGCGATGAAGCGCACGAAGCCGTTCGTGGACGTGCCGATGAAGGAGAGCGCAGGAATCGGAGACTTGATGCGGTCCGCCGGATCGTCCGTGAGAAAGTAGCCGCCGATGGCGACCGGCTGCGCGCCCGGATTGAACAGTTCAAACCAGTCGTCCTCCCCCGTGTTCGCATCCGCCAGCCATTCATTCACGCGCACCGCCGACACGCCGGCCAGCGCGGCCACGATGTTCTGCGAGCCGCGCGTGGGAATGCACAACTGCCAGCCGCCGCTGCCATTCGGCAATCGCCCGATGGAGAAGTCCGCCGCCTGCAATCCGAAGCTCACCGAGTCCAGCAACGCGCCGCCCCGCGCCAGAGCGTTCAGCAGATACATGGCATCACCCGTGGCTGCGAGGCCGAAACCGGTGTTCAAGACCAGCCCGGCGTTCGTGCTCGCCGGGGAATCCGGATCGCAGCGCACGATGAGATACGCGCCCGCCGCCAGGCTCACGCCCGATGGGAAAATCCAGCGTCGCGGCGTCGCGATGTCATCGGTGAGGCTGGCGTCCGAAAGATCGATCTCATTGGTCGAGCCGTTGAACAGCTCCACCCAGTCGGTGAGCGTTCCGTCCGCGTTGGTCAGCGAACCGTTGTTCGCGAACACCTCGTTCAAGACCAGAGCACCGCCGTTCGTGGAAACAACAATGGGATTCGGCACGCCCGGCGTCGGCGGCGTGAAGTAGGCGAAGGCGGCTCCTCCGCTCGGACGACGGCCTTCCGAAATGTCCGGCAGTTGGAAGCGGTAGAAGATGCAGTCAATGATGCTGAGGTCCGGCGCGAGAAGTCCAAGGAACCCCTGCTCCGCCGCCAGCTTGAAGCCCAGGTGATTCGCGCCCGCCGCCGCCTCGCCGTCCGCGAGGAAGACTACATGGCCGCCCGCCTCGACGAAGCTCAACGGAATGATTTGGTGCAACGTCGGCGCGCCCGCCGGTTCGTCCGTGAGATAGAGGCCGCCAAGGTTTACCGGCATCGAGTCGGCGTTATAGATCTCGATGAAGTCGGAGGCGAACGCCGTGGCGCTGGCCGCCAGCCATTCGTTCAGCAACAGCAACTGCGGATCGCCGGTGGGCGTCGGGATGTTGTACAGGCCGAAGGTCGGCTGGTTCAAAGTCCAAGTGCCGTCGGGCACGCGTCCAATCGAACGATCCGCGAGCTGCGGACCGAACACCACGGAGTCCAGCAGCGCGCCGCCGTTGGAAGGCTTGTCGGTCAGGTAGAGCGCGTCGCCATTCTGATCGAGTCCGAAGCCGAGGTGGAGGCCTGCGCCAGTTCCTGAATCGCCAAAGAGAACCAGAAGGCTTCTCGACGCAATCGAAGATCCGCCTGGGAACGTAAACTTGTATGGATCATTGAGGTCATCGCTCAAGCCCATGCCCCACAAATCAACCGGCTCTGGCCCGCCGTTCACAAGCTCGACGAGGTCCGGCGTCGATCCGTCCGGCGCAAGCACGGAGGTGTTTCGAGCGAGGACTTCATTCAGACGTGCGCGGCTGATGCCCTGGCCAACGGTCCACGAACGCGAGGTGGTAGGCGCATTGAAATCCTGCTGAACACCCGCCGAGTTTCGCCCCAGCACCTGCACGGTGTAGGTGCCGTTGCCGAAAAAGCTCAATGTGAGGGGGTCCGTGACCGGACGCTCGCTTTGGTAGGCGCCGCCGTTCACGCGAAAGACGTAATTTGAAATACCAGGACCGCCCACCGTGAGTCCGGCGATCAGATAAGGGGTCGGCGATGGCGGTTCACCTGAGATGGAAGCGCCTTCCGGCACCAGCGCGCCACGGTCGATGCCGTTCGGCCCGGTGCCAATTGCCGGCGAGCCGGGACGCAGGCTGAAGTCCGAGCGGATGCTCGCCACGGTGATGGTGTTGCTCACGGTGTTCACCAAACGCGCATCGGCCACGAGATCTCCGGGCACGCCGGGAAAGGCACTCGGAACCACGCCATCGCCCGACGCGAAGATGTTTCGCGACAGTTCGAGCTGCACGACGCCATTGGTGGGAAGACGATTCTGGAAGTTGGTGCCCGCGAAGCCCGGCGGATTCTGGAAAATGTTCCCCGCGACATACGCCCGCTGGCCGGGCAGCGTGTCCAGCTCCGGCTCGCTGAAGTTCAGCGCGGCCACGCGAATGCCGACGGCGGTGTTGTTCTCCAGCGTCAGGGACGCGCCGTTCTTCACCAGCGCGACATGGTCCACATCGAAGAAAAGGTTCCGCACCGCCACAACGTGCGGAGCGTAGCCCGAGGCGCGGCCCGCCGAGATGGCGTTCGCCGTGTCGCCCACGACCGCGTTGTTCTTCTGCACGCGCAGGAAGATGTTCCCCTCGATGTGCGCGTCGGTGCCGTCGATGTCCAGCACGTCATCGCTCGCGGAGGTGAAGACGTTGTCGAGAATCTGCAGCACCGGGCCGGGCCGCTGCGCGCCACGGAACAGGATGATGTCGTTCAGTCCCGTCGTGCCGCCGAATTGATTACGCTCGATGATGACATGGCCACCTGCCGGAATCGGCCCGCCCTGAATCAACGGCGCGGCGACGATGGTCGGAAACACCGAGTCCCGAACATCGAGCGAGGAGTTGCTCAGCGCGATCAAAGTCTTCGTGGTGTCAGACCACGTCACGTTCTCCAGCGAGAGAAGCGAGGTGAGAAGCCGGAAATTGGCCACGCCGGAGGTGGCGAACGCGAAGTCCGCGAAGGCAATGCGGTTGTCGCTGACCGATTCGTCGAAGGTGATTCCCAGCCATCCGCCCGACGATCCGGGCGCGCGGGTGAAACGGATGCGCTGCGTGAGTGTGCCTTCCGCCACCAGCCGGCCACCCACCTCGATGCCCGCGCCGTCGGCAAAGTAAACGGTCGTGCCCGGCTGAATGGTCAGCGTCACTCCGGCGGGCACCGACAGATTTCCTGTCACGTTGTAAGGCCCGGCTTCCGGAGTCCACGTCGTGTCGCCAGCGAGAGCCGCCACATCCACCACCGACGAATCGTCAAACCAGACATCGGCGAACCCGCGTTCAATCTCGTTGGTGTTCGCATCGAACGCCTGGGCCAGCACGCGGTTGATGCCTGGCTGCAACGGCACGTTGGCGATGGTCCAGTTGCCGGTGGTGATCGTCCAGGCCGCCAACTGGCCGTTCACACGGATGGAGCGGGTGTTGAGAACATTGGCGCGACCGGCAAAGGACGCGAGCGCCACCGTGGTCCGGGGATAGCCGCTGACGCGCGCGAGCGTGTTCGTGAAGGCAAAGGCCAGCGGGATCTGGGAACGAACGAAGTTGTTGCGCATGACCTGATGCGCCTTGATCCGGTCAATGTCCGTCTGCGGCACCCAGTCTCCGAGCAGCCGGTCGAGCAGTGGGTTGAATTCTCCCGGCGAGAACGTGGTGTTCAGCATCCCCAGCAGTTCCCGGTAATAGATGGGCGCAAACTCCGGGTTCGCCATGAAACGGTTCAGCACCGGCACCACGCCGTTCATCATGCGGAACAATCCGGCATTCGGCTGCGCGCCGCTGTCACCATCACCGAGAATCGTGTCGAGATCGTGCGGGAGCAGCAGGAAGCGCGGGTCCGTGATTCCCCGGTACATCGAGTAATCATCGCCGCGTCCGGTCGCGATGGAGGTTTCGAGGGAGGTCATCATGGACATGACGGCGAAGTAACGCATCCACGCCTCGACGTTCACGACCGTCCGCACCTGCGCGGCGTAGGCATTGTCCGGCGTGTTGTTCAGCACGTCGGTCAGGTGAATGATGTCGCTCCAGTCGTTCTCGCTCGAATTCGAGGCCTTCGAGTAACCGCGGTTCATGAAGTAATTCGGCGTCGTTCCATGGCTCAGGTCCGCATTGTGTCCGCTCGTCGAAGCCCGATAGACATTGCCGTCGCCGTCCTCGGGAATGTGCGCTCCGGCCCACTCGCCGCCCAGCGGCTCGACGTGAACGTAGGAACCGAACTGCCAACTGGAGACGTTCCCGCCCTGCGGCGTCGCGAAGGCCGGGTTCACTCCGTTGAAGCGCACCTGCACGGCGCGCGCATCGGCGGAGACCATCCCGGACTTCTGCACGAGATGGCTGCCGACCAGTTGGAGGTAGCTGAACTGGCTGTTCAGGTTCACTTCGCTGACGCCGTACCACGGACGATCATTGGGAAGGTTCAGCCGGCTGTTGTGCGGGGTTCGGCCTCGGCTGCCAGCGCCACGGACGCGCAGCCCGCCATTGTAACGAACCTCGGTGCCCAGCGGATCAACGCTGATCAGCGTGACGTTCATCTGCGCGTCGCTGTTCCGGCTGATGTTCTCAAACTCCACCCGCTCACTCTCCGTCATCACGAGCCGGTAAACCGGCTGGCTGCCGGAATAAACACTGTCATCCACCTGATAGAGAGCGTTGGCAGACTGCGCCGGCGGACCGCCTTGATCCGGCGCGGCGGCGGCAGGCGCGGGCCAGGTCCGCAGGTTGCCCGCGCTGTCGCTGGCACTGACGTAGAACTCAATGACAGCCCGATGAGGGGCAGCCGGCAGCGTGAACCCATAAAGCCCGTCTCCCGCCAGCCCGTCGCCGTGCAGGCCGTCGTCGAACATGAGTGAATTGAGAAAGCCCGGAGGCGAGAAGGTGCTGTGATTCCGATAGGACAACGACACCGTCAGACCGGCGACAGCTTCGTCCCGGATGCGCGCTGTGATGGTGACCGTGTCCGACGAGGAAGGAATCTTCGGCAGATGCTGAACGTCCAGAATCAGCGGCGCGGCGTTGATGCTTTGGACCGAATTCGCGATGCCCGGCGTGCCGTTCAACGGAAGGCTCGACGCCCAGTTCTGTCCGTGCTGATTCGGCAGGGCCGGGTTGATCAGCTCCAGCGACTTGCCGAGGCCGCCATGCTCGGCGATCCACACCCAGCCCCGCGAACCGCCTTGGGAAAACCCGCGCCGTCGCGTCCCCCAACCCCCCTCGTTCGCGTAGGGCACCTCGTCCTCCGTCTGTCCCTGCACGTTATCGAGCTGGATCTTCTCGCCGCCATTGCGCAGCGCACCCGTCCAGTCCCCGATGACATTGGCGACGCCGGGATACTTCGCGAGGAAGGCCGTTCGATTTGCCGCCACGACGAGATAAGAACCCGGAGCCATGACCACGTTCGTAAAGGCAAAGCTCACTCCCTTGGTGAACTCCCATCCGGTGAGGTTCACGCTGTTCGTGCCGGAGTTGTGCAGCTCGATGTATTCCTCCAGGACGTTCTCGGACGACGGATGATACATGATCTCGTTGATGACCACGTCCGCCCGCGCGGCAACGGAACCGCAGAACAGCGAGGCGAGGATGCAGGCAGGCAGTGATTTCATTTTGGAAGAAGCGTCCGAGGAAAATAATTTCAGAAACTAAGTCTGGCAGCGGAAGGATGAACTGAATTGTCCGACCGGCACCGACCGGTCAACCTCCGCGCATGAGACAACATGACCACCATACATCAGCCGAACTTTCTATTGGTTGCCTGACATTGTTGCGCAACTGCGGATGTTTGTCACTTTTTTGTAACGGGGGTGATTGAAGGCGGACGCTTCCGGCTGCTGCCCGGAATGCGGCCGTGTCGGAGACCAGCCGCAGCGGCTTCGCCAAGCCAGCCCGCTGAAACAGTCCTGAAGACTCGGTGTTCTTGCACCCGCGCCGCCTTCGGCACGAACTTCACCCCGGCACGAGCACGCTCTTCGCCGCCTGCCAGCTCGCCGTCGTCGCCAGCGCTTCGTTCGCCTGATCGAGCGTGAAACGATGCGTGACCATTTCCGCAAAGGGAAACTGCCGTTGCGTCACGCGCATGAATTCCAGCGCCATGCGCAGATGACGCGGCTCATAAGACCAGGAGCCCACCACCGTCAGTTGCTTGCGCGTCACGACGTGCGGATTCCACGAGACCGGTCCGGCGTCGCAATAATGGCCGAGCACCAGATACTTTCCGCCATCACGGCACATCTCCATCCCTTCACTGACGGCGATGGGCGAGCCGACACATTCCAGGACCACGTCCGCGCCGTGACCTCCGGTAAGTTCGCGAATGGCCGCGATGCGATCCGCCGGCGTCTTCACCTCTTCAATGTCGATGACGTGGTCCGCGCCAAAACGTTTCGCCATTTCGAGACGATGCTTCGGTGCGCCGAGCATGATGACCTGTCCCGCGCCCGCACTTTTGGCGACGGCCAGCGCCGCAATGCCGACCGGACCCGCGCCTTGCACCACGACGTTGTCGCGCCACGCAATGCCCGTGCGCTCGATGCCGTGGATGGCGGTGTTCAGCGCGCAACCGGCACCAATGACCGCCTCTGTCGGAAGGTCGTCAGGGATCTTGAAGAGGTTCACGCGCGGCTGGAGGTAATGATATTCCGCATAGCCGCCCAGGAAATGCGGCGATTGATCGCAGCGATAGCCAATGCCGTAGGCGCGGCGTTTCGGACAGCGCGTGGGCTGCTGCTTCTCGCGGCAGTAATAACATTCGCCGCAGGAAGTGGTGGAAGTCCACGTCACGCGATCCCCGACCTTGAGCGGTTGACCGGTCCAGTCCTTCTCCAGGCCTTCGCCGAGCTGCTCGATTCGTCCGACGGTCTCGTGGCCGAGAATCACCGGCAGTGCGATGGGCAGCTCGCCTTTCCAGAGATGGACGTCCGTGCCGCAAATCCCGGCCATGATCGTCCGCACCAGCGCCGCGCCCGGTTCCGGCTTCACGGGAACCGGATACTGCCGCAACTGAAGCGGCGCCTTGAACTGTTCGAGCACGGAAGCCTTGCCGAGAATCATGCGGCGGATTCTAGGAAGCGCGGCGTCAGAGTAAACCAGGAACCGTTCAGGCTCTTGCCATCACCCACTTTTAATCACACCCCAGTTGATCTCAGTTGATCTCCGCATCTTGACCGGGCGGATACGGCGCGGCTAGGGTCGGCGCATGAGGAACTTGATGTTGATGTTGCGCCTGGCGCTGGCGGTTGGATTGACATTGTCCACGCCAGCCTTCGCTCAAACTGCCACGGAAACCGCCGCCCGCGCGGATGCCTTCATTGCCCAGGCTGAAAAGGAACTGGCCGCGCACTCGGTTCTTTCCAGTCGCGCCCAGTGGATTAACAGCACCTACATCACCGATGACACCGATGCGCTGGCCGCCGAGTTCGGCGCACGCGGCACGGAGATGAGCGTGCGTCTCGCGAAGGGCGCGGCGAAATTCGACGGCGTGAAGGGCCTTTCCTTCGACGTGCGCCGGAAGCTCGATTTTCTGAAGCAAGGCATCGTCCTGCCCGCGCCGGAGAAACCGGGTGCGGCCGAGGAGCTCAACGTCATCGCCACGCGGCTCCAGTCCCAATACGGCAAGGGCAAAGGCACGCTCGACGGCAAGCCGATCAACGGCTCGGACATCGAGGAGGCGATGGGCACGGGCCGCGATCCGGAGAAGCTCAAGGACATGTGGACGAGCTGGCACAACAACGTCGGCGCACCGATGCGCGACGATTATGCGCGGCTGGTGAGCATCGCCAATGACGGCGCGAAGGATCTCGGCTACGGCGACGTGGGTGCGATGTGGCGTTCGGGCTATGACATGTCCGCCGATGAATTCACCCGCGAGATGGATCGCCTGTGGATGCAGGTCAAGCCGCTCTACGACCAGTTGCACTGCTACGTGCGGGCGAAGCTGCACGAGCATTACGGAGCGAAGGTGCAGCCGGCGGCGGGACCGATCCGCGCGGATCTGCTCGGCAACATGTGGGCGCAGGAATGGGGCAACATCTACGACCTCGTCGCGCCCAAGGGCGTGGGCGATGTCGGCTACGATGTCACGGCGCTGCTCGTGGCGAAGGGCTACGATCCCATCAAGATGGTGAAGGCAGGCGAGGGTTTCTACACATCGCTCGGCTTGCCGGCCTTGCCCGCCAGCTTTTATGAACGGTCGCAATTCGTGAAGCCGCGTGACCGCGAAGTTGTCTGCCATGCGTCTGCGTGGGACATCGACAACAAGGACGATCTCCGAATCAAGATGTGCATCAAGGTCAACGGCGACGACTTCGTGGTGATTCATCACGAGCTGGGCCACAACTATTATCAGCTCGCCTACAACCAGCAGCCGTTCCTTTACCTGAACGGCGCGCACGACGGGTTCCACGAAGCCATCGGCGACTTCATCGCGCTCTCGATCACGCCCGAGTATCTGGTGCAGATCGGGCTGCTCGACGCCTCCAAAGTGCCGAGTGCGGACAAGGACATCGGCCTGCTCCTGCGGCAGGCGATGGACAAGGTGGCGTTCCTGCCCTTCGGCCTGCTGATGGACAAATGGCGCTGGGGCGTCTTCAGCGGCGCGACGAAGCCCGGCGATTATCAGGCAGACTGGACCGGGCTGCGTCTGCGCTATCAGGGAATCGTGCCGCCCGTGGATCGTCCGGCGACGGCCTTTGATCCCGGCGCGAAGTATCACATTCCCGGCAACACGCCTTACGCCCGCTATTTTCTCGCGAGCCTCCTTCAGTTCCAATTCTACAAGGCGGCGGCTGAACAGTCCGGCTGGAAAGGTCCGCTGCACCGCTGCTCATTCTACGGCAACAAGGCGGTGGGCGAACGCCTGAACAAGATGCTGGCGATGGGTTCCTCGAAGCCCTGGCCCGATGCGCTCGAAGCCTTCACCGGCAGCCGCCAGATGGATGGCTCGGCAATGATCGCGTACTTCGAGCCGCTGATGAAATGGCTCGAAGAGCAGAACAAGGGCAGGAAGATCGGTTGGTGAGATTGTGGAGAGCGCATGCGGTCCCCAGGGCGCCGCTCTCCGACCCGGCATGGGGTGAACTCCCGCGAATCGAGCTGGTTCTGAGACTGACGTTCCGGGAGCAGGCCGATGCGCACGCCGACCTTCATCCATGCGCCTGTCAAACGAAGTCCGCTGGCAGAGTGAACACGTATGGCGACATGAGAAAGGCTCCGATTCTCACCGCTCTTGCGGAAGAACCGGAGCCTCAACGAGAGGTTGGATTTCTTGCTGGCCGCTTACGCCGCCTTGTTCACCGAGGCAGGCGCAGTGCTCGTCGCATTCGGGGCGGGCACCACGTTCGTCGGTTCCGCCGGAGGCGCCTCAGTCGAGGAACTCGCTACACCGACGATACTGCGGGCCGACTGATACTTGTCGAAAAGATCCGGTGCCGTCGCGCGAAACTGCCAGATCAATTTCTCGATCTGATGATTCAAGATCCGGTCCGCCTGCGGAAAGAGCCGCTCCAGCGCCGTGGTCGAAGCCGCCGCCGCTCCGATGGCATTGCGCGGCACCGCCCGCAACGCGTCGTAAGACTTGAGCTTCAGCTTGAGCACCTTGAGCTTCTCCACCGTCACCCCGTGATCACCCAGCGACTCCAAGTCCTCCGTGGCCGCATCGATGATGTCCTGGCAACGGGCCACCAACGCATTGGCGCTGCCGGCGGTGACGCCGCTGCGCGAAAATTTCACCCGCGCCGCAAGGTTGAAATCTTTGCCCTTGTCCGCCTGCGCATAGACGCCGCCCGCGACCTCATAAGCCAGATCGCCCAGCTCCTTCAAGGCATCGCGTTTCGCCTCCGCCGCACCCGAAGGCGAGCCTTGGATTTTCACGTTGAGATTGATCTCGATGACGACTTCACCCAGCTCATCAATGGCTTCTTGAAGGGCAGGCAGCGGGGCGATGGTGATCTTGGCTCCCTGAAACAAATTCAGGACGGCAAGGTAGGCATTTAGTTTGCGCGACAGGATCTTTTTCATGCCTCAGCAATAGCAACTGCAACG
>Ga0163153_10005737_pt1 | contig 14448 bp, 10 predicted proteins | sample OliLakLV19MP6IB1_FD_148629 | JGI IMG/M metagenome (GOLD analysis project Ga0163153, IMG submission 148629) | Freshwater microbial mat bacterial communities from Lake Vanda, McMurdo Dry Valleys, Antarctica - Oligotrophic Lake LV.19.MP6.IB-1 | ecosystem: Environmental > Aquatic > Freshwater >... | reverse complement strand
CCGGATTCCAAGTAATTTGTCCGGCAGTACCGGTAACCACAGCCGTCAATGCAGCCGTTTCGCCAATACAAAGATCCTGATTGGCGCCTGCATCCACTGTAGCATTGGCAACGGTCACTATCACTTCGCCCTGTGAATCACACAACAAACCATCCGCCAACACCCTGTACGTCGTATTCTGTGTGGGCGACACCATGGGGTTGGCCGATCCGGAAACAAAACCGGCAGGCACGGACGTCCAGGTGTATGTTACTCCTGGTTCGGATGGCCCGTTGTTAAGCGTAATAGAGCCGCCGAGACAGATCGAAGGGTTTTGCGGCAAACCGAGGAATGGCGCCGGTTGCACCACCACCGTTACACTTGCATTGGCAGGACATTCCGCATCCGGTGCAGAAACGGAATAGGAAGTTGTTGTCAATGGAGACACGGTAGGATTCGGGCACATGGTACAGGAAATCGTGGGCGCTTCTTCCCATTCCAATGCCTGTTGAGGCGTAATACTAGCCATTAATTGCACCGGTTGACCCGGACATACCACGGTCGGGTTGGCGGAGGTTGTTATCGTGGGAATAATTCCAACGGGAATCTCCACCCTCGATGTGTCCACACATCCACGGTTGACAACGATGCGTTCAAAGGTGTGCGTCGAGGTTGCCAGCAATACCAAGTTCCAGTTTTCCTCCGGGGTTATTTCTCCCCCGAACACAGGCCAGTTAATTTGAATGTCCGGGAAATTTGCCGGTTCATATGTGGGCGAAATGAGGTAAATGGTATCACCGGGGCAATAGAGTTCCTTGTCTTCTACCCGGGTAATCGCAGATTCTGGAAGTGAGTCAACCCGAATTTGAATGGAATCGCGCACCAGGCAATTATTGATATTGTAAGTAGCAAAAATGGTGACCGATTCATCTGGGTTAGCCGTAGTGGTCGGTCCTGTCGGATTACTCACATAAAAACCAGGCGACCAGACGACCGCTGCGCCGGCGGGAAAAGATTGCGCCACTAAGGGTACCGTTTCGCCTAAACATATTTCGATGTACGGATCTCCCAATATGTCTACATCAGCAGCAATAATACTCAAGGTGATCGACTCCGTCTGCGAACAGGCGCCGTTGGCGCTAGTGGCGACAAGCGTATAGGTAGTTGTTACATCCGGCAAAGCAATTGGGCTGGAAGTGGTATCGCTGCTCAGGCCTGTTGCCGGCATCCACAGATAAGTGGTGGTGGTAGCATCTGTATTGCTTGCCAGGACAACCGGGTAATTCTGACAAACGGTCGTGTCACTATTCAGCACAGGGAAAAACAAGGTATCTACCGTGATTGTAACAGAATCTGTGACAAAACACCCTGCGATCGTGATTTTTGCTACATAAGTTGTTGTTACTGTGGGTGTTGCAACCGGATTAGGAATGTTTGGATTATTCAGCCCTGTTACCGGCGACCAAGAAAGTCCCTGGTTATTGACATTGTTGGTAGCCAGTAATGGTACACTGCCGCCGAGGCAAATATTGACGGAATCCAGCGCTGTTACCTCTACCATAGGGTCAATAATTCGCACGAGTACGGAATCCATATCTACGCAGGAACCGATCGTGCCTGTTACAACTAATACAATATCCTGAGCCGGGGTAATGGTCGGATTGGCAATAAACGGATTGCTCACAGCCCCCGGAGGTGCCCAGAAATAGTTGGTCGCACCTTCTGCCAGCAGTTGCAGGGTATTGCCGGCGCAAACGAACAACGTGTCTCCGCCTGTTATGTCCACTTCCACATTGTCCTTGATCTCAATGGTCAGGGTTTTATAAACGACCGTTCCACAACCGAAGTTATTAGAGAGTGTGATCATGATCGTCTCTGTTCCTTCTACTAGGGCATCAGTGATCGGCGTAATCGGAAAACTCAGTTCCGTTACGCCGGCAGGGAATACAATCAGGCTGGGAATGGTCAGCAGGTAGTCCAGGCCGAGGGTAGCCGTGCCGCCCACGGTCACGAAAAACGATGACTCTTCTTCAAGCGGTTCCGAAAGCGAAATTATCAATTGATCTTCATTACCGGAACAGTCTTCAATAAAATACTCGATACCGCTGGCAAACTGAACCGCCAGATTGGGCGTAGCACCTTTAATCTCAGAGACGAACACCCCGGAGTCGTAAGAAAAGTCATTGCGGTCAGCCACTGCTAATTTCAGGTGATAGGTATTACAGGGGGTGACCGCCGAACGCGCTGTCAGGCTTTTTTTAACGCCCAGTGAATCGGAAGTAAGTCCGTCATATTGCAAAGTGGAACTACCAAAGTTGTTGCGGTAGTACTGCCAGTTGAGCAAATTATTGACACTGTTGATTTGTACAGGCGTATTAGTGCCGGGCAACACCGCTATATTCCGGGCATTGTTACTCAGTCCCGGGTCGCCGGCAATACCAGGCCCTGAAATCAGGAATGCAAAAATGTCATTGAAATCGGAGTCCACAAATTCGGGATATTCTTCAGAGCCGAAAACGTACTCAAAACTCAGCTCGTCCGTAGCGACAAACACATCCAATTCTACAATACAGGCATCTGTCGAAAGTGATCCGTTCCCCTGTTGCTCCGAAAGATAGTCGAGATCAGGATCGCCGGTACCGTCAAATACAAGGGAGGCACTGGGCGAATCATTCGGGCCGAGGGCAAGATTGGCATCGCCGGAGGTCAGGAGCAGGCCCTTGCCCAATCCCAGTTCATTGTTGTCGGTAGCAAAATTGAAAGTGCCGTAAGCGCCGCTGGGGCAGTTGATATTGGTTACTGTGACGGTGGTTGCCGGAGTAGCCACAGCATTGACAATATCTTCATTGGTAATGGTGGTACTGACATTCAGTTGCACCGGTTGCACGCAAGGTTGCGAAGTACATTCCCAATGCCCTTGCCAGCCTTCAAATTCGTTGGAATCGTCTGACTGAAACTGTACGGTCAGGCATCCGCTGGTAGCCAGCACCTGGAAACAAACGCCGCCGCCGCCGCCGGAAGAACCAAAACCGCCATCGCCGCCCAATTCAGCCAAAATGGGCGCATTGGTATCGTCGCCGTCGTAGAAATTCAAAAAATCGCCGGCAAAAAAAGTGCCGTTTTCAATATTAAAATAATCGAGTGTAAAATTGATACAACCGGAAGGCTGCGTCGGGCAAATCACAAATGTATGGTCTTCATTCGGGCTATAATCGCCGTCCGGGCCGCCTGTATCGTACAATATGCCTTCACAGAGTGTAGACCCGCCGTCGTCTACATTGGAAGAAGGCGGGACAGCCGTTACGCACAACGTAAAATCGCCGGAATTGGGCGTAGCGCTCACGGAATAATCGGAAACGCGGATAAAATATTGTAAACCCGGCGTGAGGCCGGCTACATCGAGGAACAGCACATTCTCTCCAATATCCGCTCTCGCACAAAGCAATTCTGCCAGTCCGTCGAAGGTACAGTCGCCGCGATAAATAGCAAACTCCGGATTTACGATTGAATTAGCGCCCACACCTGTCACAGTGATCCGAAAGTCAAACAAGGTGTCCGGGCAGGTGAAAGCAAACCAGACGTCGCGTTGCGCCACACCGCTGTTAAAGCAGGTAGGATTGTTGTCATTGCCAATATTCGTAGCAGTGGCATTTTCATTGGAAAAAACGGTCGTCTCGCAGATAGGCGCCGGGCCGAGATCAATCAGGCCGGAGCAATCGTCATTAACAGGATTTTGAGCAAAGAGGGCGCCGCAGGTTATGAATAAAACGACGAATGTGGAAAATTTTCTCATCTGTTGAGTATGATATCAGGTGCAGTTATGTGTCTTTTGAATGCAGACGGACAAGGCAGGTCAAAAGGTTGAATGTCAAAAGCAAGAGCCAAAAATAGGAAGACACCCCGGAACGGCAAATGGATGCAGCCGATTTGTGTCGCCGGATAGCATTCTAATGACAAAATAATACAGTTCCGAGTGATTACTGACATTTTTTTAACGTCTCCCGAAGCGAGTCCAATTGAAATGCCGGGAGTTGATTGCCCCAGCTGTTGTTTATGTAATTCAAAATATTGGTAATCTGGATGTCTGATAGCGCTTCATTGGCGGGCATTTTTTCCGCATACACCTTTCCATTAACTACTATGGTGTCTTGTATTCCTTTACGGATCAGGCAGGGCAATTCGTCCCGGTGATTTACCAGATAATCAGCGCCGGCCAGGGGCGGTATGAGTGCGCCCAAACCTTCGCCATTGTCCATGTGGCAATTGGCGCAATGTGTCTTGTACAATCGTGCGCCGCTTTGGTAGGGCTGGCGCTCGCAGGCCATTCCACAGAATGCCATAACTAATAAAAAATAGCGCATGATCTTTTATTTATACTGTTCGGCCAGCAGTATGGAAATATCCTGCATAAAACGGTTTACGTCTTCAGCGTCTGTGCCATCGCAAAATGCGCGTACGTGCCGGTTTTTGTCCACCAGAATAAGCCTGCCGGAGTGATCAAAACCACCCGGCGCGTCGGGGTCTTCCTGTGCCACGCTGAAATAATCATCCGCAATACCGTAAATCGCATCGTGGTCGCCTGTCACCAAATGCCATTTTTTGGCGTCGATACCTAATTTTTGCGCATGACTTTTCAAAGCGGCCACCGTGTCGTTTTTCACATCTATGGAATGCGAGAGCATCAATACCCTGTCATCGTTCTTAAACTTTTCATACAGGCGCAAACCGTTGGCTTTCACCCTGGGGCAAATAGTCGGGCAGTGTATAAAAAAGAAATCGACGACATAGATTTTACCTGCAAATGTGGCGTTGTTCACCACCTGGCTATCCTGATTAATGAATTGAAAATCAGGCACTTGCCGGTAGATAGTATCTCCTGCCGGAGAAATATCGCGTTCACCCAGAATGGGCAATGTTTTTGTACCAGGCGTGTTGAAACATGCCGAAAGGCCCGCCATCAACAGCAGAAAAAGGAAGTTTTTGTGTGTCATTTCTATGCGTAAAAAAACTTGTTTTCGGTTGTATTTTGCCCTTTACCTACTTCGGCAGCATTTTTTTTCCCGCTTCCAGGGCATCGTGAATATCATCCTGGTTTTTGGTGATTTTCGCCTTCTGTTCTTTCAAATAAGCCAGGACTTCTTCGGCAGATGTATCTTCAGGTTTTTTATATTGAGCCATCCAGGCCATCATATCGGATTCGGCTTTTTCCATATTGAGCAGGGCCTCCGAGTACGGCGTCGATTGTTCGGGCGTCATCAGGGCCGTGGCTAAAAAAGATTTTAAAGCCCTGGCCGTCCGGTTCATATCTGCCATTTCCTTCATGGCTTCGTCGTGCATGTCCATGGTTTCTTTTTCGAGGGCCGCAATTTCTTTTTTAGAGCCGTTACAAGCGATCAAGAGCAAGCCAATACCACTGAAGAGGATCAAAAAATGGCGCATTTTTTACGTTTTTGGTGAAAATATTAAAATTTCAAAGCAAAAGTAACTGGCAAAGGCGCTTCTGTGTACGATACTTGGGAAAAAAGCCGAATTTCGCCCCGTTTGGAATTGCTCCAAATGTGAATGGATTAAATAAATAAACATACCATGCTCACTGCTATCTCGCCGATCGATGGACGTTATGCTGACAAAACCCGCGAACTCAGCGAATATTTCAGCGAGTTTGCGCTGATTCGCTACCGCGTTTTTGTTGAAATTCAATACTTTATCGCACTTTGTCAGTACAACCTGCCCCAACTCTCTGCGTTTGAAGACGACAAAATCGACGAACTCAACGCGATTTTTGAAAACTTCAACCTGGCAGATGCCGAACAAATAAAAGTCTTTGAACGCAGTACCAACCACGACGTGAAAGCCGTGGAGTATTTTCTGAAAGAACGTTTCGACGGACTCGAACTGGGGCCGCTGCGTGAATTTGTTCATTTCGGACTCACTTCCCAGGACATCAACAATACGGCCTTTCCCCTGCTTTTTAAAAATGCACTTGAACACGTATATTTTCCAATGCTACAGTCCGTGCGCAACCACCTCGAACAACTCGCGCTGGATTGGGCATTCGTTCCCATGCTTGCCCGAACACATGGTCAGCCAGCCTCTCCTACTCTGCTCGGAAAAGAATTCCGGGTGTTTGTAGAGCGATTAGATGTACAATTGGAGATGTTGCGCAGTATTCCGCACCGGGCCAAATTCGGCGGCGCAACCGGCAACTTCAACGCGCATTATGCCGCTTACCCCGATTATGACTGGCAGCGATTCGCCAATGATTTTGTACTCGAATTCCTCGGCCTCGAACGCTCGCAGCATACCACCCAGATAGAACATTACGATTGTTTTGCAGCCCATTGTCAGGCGCTAAGCCGGATCAACACCATCTTGATTGATTTTTGCCGGGACATCTGGACGTACATTTCCATTGAATATTTTAAACAAAAAACCGTTAAAGAGGAAGTTGGTTCATCGGCAATGCCCCACAAAGTGAACCCGATTGATTTTGAAAATGCCGAAGGAAACCTCGGCCTTGCCAATGCCGTTTTTCAACACCTGGCTGAAAAACTCCCCATCAGCCGTCTGCAACGCGATTTGACCGACTCCACCGTGCTGCGCAATGTCGGCGTTCCGATGGGCCACACTGTGGTTGCCATGAAATCTATCCTCAAAGGCCTGAACAAATTGCTGCTGAATGAAGGGCAATTGTATGACGACCTGGAGGACAACTGGATGGTCATTGCGGAAGGTATCCAGGTCATTCTGCGCCGGGAAGGATACCCACAACCTTATGAGGCGTTAAAGACACTGACACGCGGGCGCTCTATTGTGACCCGCGAAGTGCTGCATGAGTTTATTGACCAGTTGGCAGTAGACGATGACATCAAAACTGAATTGAAACAATTGACCCCACATAACTACGTTGGACGTTGATCTTAATTTTTCAAACAAACTTAAACAATATTCTAAATGAGGCTTTTTTTATTTGCTTTTTTATCCCTTTCAACCCTTTTTTCATCGTTATCTGCTCAAATTACTGACCCGAAGGCTACTGAATTCTGGGAGCCGCAGGTACGCGTGGTAACGCCGGGTGAAGGAACCAAACCACCCTCAGACGCCATTATATTGTTTGATGGAAGCAATTTTTCGGAATGGCAAAGCGCCAAAGACAGCAGTAATGTGAGCTGGACGCTGAACGGCGACGGCAGCGCTACTGTTCGTCCCGGCGGAGGCGATATGGTGACCAAAAAAGCATTCGGCGACTGCCAGTTACACATCGAATTCCGTACGCCTTCCGTGGTAAAGGGAGAGAGTCAGGGGCGCGGCAACAGCGGCATTTTTTTGCAAAACCGTTATGAAATCCAGGTACTCGATTGTTACGAAAACCGCACCTACTCCAATGGGCAAACCGCTTCGGTGTACAAACAATCCCTACCACTTGTAAATGCCTGTCGCAAGCCGGGCGAGTGGCAGACCTATGATATTTTGTACACGGCACCTCGTTTTAATAATGATGGCATACTGATTGCTTCGGCTCGTGTAACCGTAATCCACAATGGCGTGGTAGCGCAACTCAATACGGAAATCAAAGGCCCGACGGAATATATCGGACTGCCGAATTATAAAGCACATGGAAAAAGTGGCATCAAACTGCAGGATCACAGCGACTTGGTGAGTTACAGAAATATCTGGATCAGAGAACTTTAAATTAGTGCGAAGTCCGAAGTGCAAAGTCGTCAGTCCGTAGAGTACGCCGTTTCATTTTTTGGCAACTCAAGTATGAAACGGCGCACTCTACGGACTGACGACTGACGACTTCGCACTTTTGACTAACGACTAACGACTTCGGACTGACGACTTCGGACTGACGACTTAATTATGGCCGACCAATTTCAATTTTATAAACAGCTGGATTCAGCCGACTGCGGAGCTACCTGCCTGCGTATGGTGGCACGACACCATAAGCGGCATTACTCCTTGGAATACCTGCGGCAATTGTCCTATCTCGACCGGGAAGGCGTGTCGCTGATGGGTATTTCGGATGCGGCAGAAAAAATCGGGATGCGCACCCTGGGTGTAAAAACCGGCTTTAAACGGCTCTCGGAAGATATTCCCCTGCCTTGCGTGGCGCACTGGCAGCAGGATCATTTTGTGGTGGTCTATAAAATTGCACAGGGAAAAGTATTTGTGGCCGACCCCAAAATCGGCAAAATCGAATTAGATGAACAGGAATTCCTGAACGGATGGATCAGCGATGTCGTCAATACGGAAGCGCAAGGCATTTTGCTTTTATTGGAGCCGACGCCCGATTTTTATGAGCGCGAGGGAGATACAACCGACCGTTCCGGACTGAGCTTTTTGTGGCCTTACCTGTGGCAACACCAACGCCTGATCTGGCAGTTGAGCATCGGCCTGCTGCTGGGCAGCATGATCCAACTGGCTTTCCCCTTCCTGATGCAGGCGCTGGTAGACAAAGGGGTGCAACTCAACGACCTCAGTTTTGTCTACCTGATCTTGCTGGCACAGGGTATGCTTTTTATCAGCCAAGTGTCTGTGGAATTTATCCGGGGCTGGATACTGCTGCATATCGGTACGCGGGTAAATATCAACTTAGTGTCCGATTTTTTGATCAAACTGATGCGCTTGCCGATGTCATTTTTCGACTCGAAAATGACCGGCGATTTGCTGCAACGCATCTATGACAATGAACGTGTAGAGCGTTTTCTGACGTCGTCCTCGCTCATCACCTTGTTTTCGGTAGTCAACCTGTTCCTGTTCGGATTTGTGCTGGCGTATTATAACCCTTTGATTTTCTTAGTGTTCTTTATCGGAGCCGCAGCGTATTTCGGGTGGATTGCGCTTTTCCTGCAACGCCGTCGCTCGCTTGATTACCGGCGTTTCGAGCAGATGGCTGAAAACCAGAATTCCCTGATCCAGTTGGTAAATGGGATGCAGGAAATCAAATTGCACAACGCCGAGCGTCAGAAACGCTGGGCCTGGGAGCGTATTCAGGCGCGACTTTTCAGGGTGAATGTGCAATATCTGGCGACCGACCAGATGCAACGGGCCGGCGCCGCATTTATCAATGAAGGAAAAAACATCCTGATCTCCGTGCTGGCGGCGCAGGCCGTTATCCAGGGAGAAATGACCCTCGGCATGATGCTGGCGGTTCAATATATCATCGGCCACATGAATGCCCCGCTGGAAGCGTTGGTTCAGTTTATTTTACACGCACAGGAGGCCAAAATCAGCCTCGAACGTATGAACGAAATCCATCAGCGCCCCGACGAAGACGTCAACGATGAAACAAAAGTGACGGTTTTACCCTCCAATGGTGACCTGAGTTTGCAAAATGTCTCCTTTCGCTACGGCGGCCCCCACAATCCCTGGGTACTGAAAAACCTCAACCTTGTTTTAAGGGAAGGTAAAACCACTGCTATTGTCGGCACCTCCGGCAGCGGCAAAACAACGCTGCTGAAACTGCTGCTCAACTTTTACCCACCCACGGAGGGTATTGTCCGCATCGGCGACCTGAATCTCGCCAACGTCCACCACAAACTCTGGCGTGGCCACTGCGGGGTGGTAATGCAGGACGGTTTTATTTTTTCCGATACCATTGCCCGCAATATCGCTTTGGGAGAGGAACATATTGACCGGCGGCAATTGCTGTATGCGGCAAAAGTGGCTAATATTCAATCATTTATCGAGTCACTGCCCTTAGGTTACAACACGAAAATCGGCCAGGACGGCAACGGACTCAGTCAGGGACAAAAACAACGACTGCTTATTGCAAGGGCTATTTACAAAAACCCGCAGTACATCTTCTTTGACGAAGCTACTAACGCCCTCGATGCGCACAATGAACGGGTTATCATGCACAACCTGGAACTGGCTTTCCGAAATAAATCGGTTGTAATTGTCGCCCACCGGCTCAGTACCGTGCGCAATGCCGACCATATTATTGTGCTGGAAAAAGGTGAAATTGTAGAGCAGGGCACGCATACCGAACTGACCAACCAAAAAGGTATTTATTACAGGTTGGTCAGGGAGCAATTAGAACTGGGGAATTAAGTGTTTTGGTGTTTTGGTGTTTTGGTGTTTTGGTGTTTTGGAGGTGCTTCGCTTTTGGCGGGGGAGTTTAACAAATACCCAAAGCAAGCACCTCCAAAACACCACAACACCACAACACACAAAAGCAAAAAAATGGCAGATAGCGAATACGTCGAACTTCGCTCCGAAGATGTACAGGAGATTTTAGGAACCCCGCCCGGCTGGCTGGTCCGGTGGGGTACCTCTATTGTATTATTTGGTTTCGGCATGATGCTGGCGGCGGCCTGGCTGGTGCGTTACCCCGATGTGGTGGAGGCTAAAGTGATTGTCACCACCGCTACCCCACCCTTGGATATCATCGCTCGCACAGACGGTCGTATTGCCCGCTTGTTAGTCAGTGATACTGCCCGGGTCAAGGCCAATCAATTGCTGGCTGTCATGCAAAGCACCGCCAATTACCGCGATGTACTCCTGCTCGATTCCTGCCTCGGCGCCTGGCAACAACTAAAAACAGAAGATTTTCGAGATGTGCAGCAGCCCGACAGTCTGACGCTTGGCGAGCTGCAGGGCGACTACGCTGATTTTGTTCGAATTCTGAGCGATTTCAAGTTCGGAAGAGACAACAGAAGCGCCTCAGTACGATCCAATATCAATTCTATTAATCAGCAAATCAGCCAGTTGCAACAAAGTATTGTATTTGAACAAAAAGCGCTGAAACGCACCAATGAGCAATTGAAAACCGCGGAAGAACTGTACCTGAAACAAAAAGACCTCTTCGAACAGGGCATCACTTCCCGTGTGGATTTTGAAAAAGAACGTACCAAATTAGCGGATCTGGAACGCCAGCGCGACCAGTATGAAGAGAATATTTTACAAAAACGCCGCGAAATTATCAGCCTGCAAAACAACATCAGCAGCGCATCATTTGGGCAGCAGGAAACCACTTCTTCGGCTTCCAGTCGGCTGTCAGGCAGCCTGAATACACTCCGCAGCAATGTGAGCAAATGGAAACAAACCTACCTGCTCCTGACGCCGATGGATGGTAAAATATCGCTCAACGGGATCACCGCGCAGCAATATGTCCGGCAAGGCGACCAGGTAATGACCGTGGTGCCGCTGCAAAACGACAAAATTATCGGGCGTGTATCGCTGCCTATCGCCGGCAGCGGAAAAGTCAAAGAAAAACAAAAAGTGATCCTGAAATTAGACAATTATCCGTACCACGAATTTGGTACGATCAGCGGACTGATTGTTTCCAAATCGCTGGTTCCAAAAGATAACCAATACTCCATACTCGTCGCATTGCCGGTGAACAAGAACAATACCCTGCGCACCAGTTATGGCCGGGAAATTCAGTTTGAACAGCAACTACAGGGCAAAGCGGAAATTATTACCGACGATAAGGGTTTTTTGCAGCGGATTAGCGAGCAGATTTTTGCAAGCGTGCGGCGATGATATGCCCTCATTCACCCAACGCCTCATCCACCAGATCCTGTGGCAGCGATTTGGTGGCTCTCGCCCCTAACTCCCTGATTTTCTCCGCTTTACCAATAAGCGTGTCGCCCGGACGGGCGGCATGGGTCAGTTTGTGCATGGCATCGTCATAAGCCAGGCGAGCATTGTCCAGCCGCGCTCCGATGGTTTTCAGGTCTTCCACAAAAGCCACAAACTTATCGTACAAGAGTCCGCTGTGCCGGGCAATTTCCAGCACCGAACGCGTCTGTTTTTCCTGTTTCCAGAGGTGCGCCACAGTGCGCATGGTTGCCAGCAGACTACTCGTTGTGACCAACACAATATTGCGTGCCAGCGCATCCGTAAAAAGTTTCGGATCGGCCTGGGACGCGACGCTCAGGGCGCTTTCCAGCGGCACAAAAAGCAGGAGGTAATCGGGGGTGTTGATTTGATACAACATCTGGTAATTCGTGCGGCTCAGGTTGTCTACGTGGTTGCGGATACTTGTGACATGCGCCCGCAAATGCTGGTCACGTTGCGCAGGGTCATCGGTATTGAAATAGCGCTCAAAAGCGGTAAGCGATACTTTTGCATCCACGACAAGTTGTTTATTATCAGGAAGTTGTATAATAAAATCTGGGCGTTTGGCAGCGCCGTCGTCGTCGCGGAATGTGGCCTGCATCAGGAAGTGAATCCCTTTTTGAAGCCCGGAATGCTCCAGCAAGGTTTCGAGTTGCATTTCTCCCCAGTCGCCCTGCATTTTGTTTTGTCCCTTCAGCGCATTGGTGAGGTGGTGGGCATCCTGACTGAGTTGTTGATTGAGGGTATGAAGTTGTTGGAGTTCGTGTTTGAGGCTTGCTTTTTCACGGGTTTCTTCCAGAAACTTTTTGTCTACATGTTCTTCAAATTCTTTAATTTTTTCGCGCAGCGGACTTAGCACAGTTTGCAGTTGCTGGGCATTTTGGACCGTAAAGCGTTGCGATTTTTCTTCCAGCAAGCGGTTGGCAATATTTTCAAATTCCGTTTTGAACTTAACCTGTAATTGCTCAACCTCTCCTTTTTGCGTTTGAAGGGTTTGTTGCAAATAATAAATCTGCTGTTCCCGGGTGGCCAATTGTGCATGGGCATCGCGCAATTCCTGCTCTTTTCCTTGCCACTCCGCGCGTAGATTTTCTAACTGCGTCTGGGTGGCCGTATATAATTCCCTAGGCACAAATTGCTCGTTATGAATGGTTTGAATGCGGTTATTCCCTTGTTGCCTGGTAAACAGAACGATTACAGCAACCAGCACCAATGCAGCCAGCAAGTAAAAATAAACATCCATCTGTAAAATATTTTGTTGGACAAATGTAGCCTACCCGCTGACATTTTGTTTATTTTTCAGCGTTTAATCAGCATAGCGGCTTCCAATATCCTTTCAGTATAGACGGCCTCTACCCCACTCCATTCCGGCGTTTGTTGGGCCAGTTCATAAAAAGGAGTGCGTTTTTCGAGTAGATTTTTAATGAAATCCGGCAGGTCTTCGCTGCTGAGTCCTGCCAGTAATGGACGCTGGTGCATGTCTTTGGATAAACGTGCGGCCAGTATTCCGACGGGCACGTGGAGATAGATTGTGCGGCCAAACCGGTTCATTTGTTCCATGTTATCAAAAAAACAGGGCGTCCCGCCCCCGGTAGACACCACAGAAGCCGGTTGTTCCATTAAACTCAGGAGATGTGCCTGTTCCATTTTTCGGAAACCCGCTTCGCCGTATTCGGCAAAAAGTTCGGGAATACTCTTGCCCGTCTGGGCAACCATATACGCGTCCAGGTCATAAAAAGGCATTTCCAGCATTGCCGCAAGCCTGCGGCCCCAATATGACTTGCCGCTTCCCATAAAACCAAGTAAAAATATCGGTACTGTCATTTGCGTTTCCTTAGGAAAATAAGCTGTGCGGGCAAACACGATCAATGTACTTTTGACCGGATTTGGGTCATGTTCCCAATCGACTTCCGAGACACCCTCTTACGCTTGGCTTTCAGCAAAAAAGGAACATAAGCCCCGGATTTTATTTAACAATATGCCTGTCCGAAAATCTCTTGCAGGCACTACATACTAATTCGATATGAAAAACGGTCTTTTATTACTCTTTGTGGGTGTTTTTGCATTCATTGCCTGCAAAAATGACAAAACGGAAGGTGTTCAGGAACTTTCAGGCGGCCCAAATTCCGACATGATTCGCAATCCGGCCACTGCTGATCTGACAGGCGATACCAATCAATTAGCGCGAATCCGATTTGAAGAAAGCGAATTCGATTTCGGAGAGGTCACAGAAGGGGCTATTGTAACCCATAGTTTCAAATTCACCAATACTGGTAAGGTACCACTCACTATTTTGAACGCCCGCTCAACCTGTGGCTGCACCATTCCCGAGTGGCCCGACGATCCGATTCCACCGGGCGGCACAGGTGAAATTTTGGCCAAGTTCAACACCGATATGAAAAAGAAACAGCAGCGCAAAGCGATCACGGTTACCGCAAATACCTACCCGAATGAGACACAAATCATGCTGAAAGGCATTGTAAACGAGCCAAAATAGATACAGATGGAACACGGATTTCAGGATAAATAACCTTTAAATCCGTGTCTTTGGAACGTTTTCAAAATAAGGGTACAGAAAACCGAGACATTACCCGGAGACATTTGTACCCTTATTTTGACACTGTTCCTTATCCTTTTTATCCGTGTTCTATTTCTTCCTTAATCCCTTAAATCAAAAAGAGCCACCCCGAATTTTCGGGATGACTCCTTTTACTGGGAGGATGAGGGGTCTCGAACCCCCGACCTCAGGAACCACAAACCTGCGCTCTAACCGACTGAGCTACAACCTCCATTTTGCTCGAAAGCGGGTGCAAAGATAGTGTCGGTTTTTGAAAACAGACAAAAATTAAACCCCGAAAATTTTAAAAAAGTTTCAACGGCTATTCACTTTGGCCGCCTGGG
>Ga0163153_10005736_pt1 | contig 14448 bp, 13 predicted proteins | sample OliLakLV19MP6IB1_FD_148629 | JGI IMG/M metagenome (GOLD analysis project Ga0163153, IMG submission 148629) | Freshwater microbial mat bacterial communities from Lake Vanda, McMurdo Dry Valleys, Antarctica - Oligotrophic Lake LV.19.MP6.IB-1 | ecosystem: Environmental > Aquatic > Freshwater >... | reverse complement strand
TGAACGGCGGCAACGGTGGCACCAACTCCGCGTTCGCCGCCGACACCGCGGGAGGCGGCGGAGCAGGCAGCGACGTGCGCCGCACACCGTTCGCGGTCGCAAACACCGCGGTCGGCGCGGGCGGCGCCGGACGAGACAGTTCGTCGGTCGGAGTTGGCGTCGGTGGTGGCGGTGGTGGCGGCATCCGCGGCGGCGGGAGCGGCGCCAACGGCGGCGACGGCGCACCGCAGGGCGGCGGAGGTGGAGGCGGCGGCGGGGTCGGCACTACCGAAGCCGGCGCAACGAACGTCGTGTCGACCACCGACGTCCAAACCGGCAACGGCCAAGCGGTTATCAGCGCGATCACGTCGACCGCACCGAGCACCACGCTCACCGTGGGCGACGCGTTCTCGTACACGGTGACGACGCAAGGCTTCACGGGTGCAGGTGTACCGAGCCCGGGTGCGGCGACGTTCTCGATCTCGACCGGCACCCTCCCGGCCGGGCTCGCGCTCGACACGGCGACCGGAGCGATGACCGGCACGGTCACGACAGCAGCATCGTCCACCGTCACCGTCACCGCGTCGGCGTCGCTGGGCGGCGGCCGCGTGCGCAGCACGGCGCAGCAACTCACGTTCACGGTGAGCGCGGCGGCAGTCGTCACGCCGACGCCGGCACCGCAGCGCTACCGGATGGTCGCGTCCGACGGCGGCTCGTTCAACTTCGGTACGGCGTTCCACGGTTCGCTCGGCGGGACGCGGCTCAACGCGCCGATCGTCGCCGCGCTCAACGACGACGCCGACACGGGCGAATGGCTGATCGCATCCGACGGCGGTGTGTTCACGTTCGGCACCGCCGGCTTCTACGGGTCGCTCGGCGGTACGACACTGGCGTCACCGGTTGCGGCGGCCGCATTGACACCGACCGGTCTCGGCTACTGGATCGTCACTGCCGCGGGCACTGTGTCGGCGTTCGGTGACGCGACCGCGCTCGGTTCTCTCGCGACCGCCCCGAACTCGCCGCTCGTCGCGATGGCGGCGACACCCACCGGCGCGGGCTACTGGTTGTTCGCGCGCGACGGCGGTGTGTTCACCTTCGGCAACGCGGGTTACCTCGGGTCGATGGGCGGCAGTCGACTCAACCAACCGATCACCGGCGCGGCGTCGACACCGACCGGACTCGGCTATTGGTTGTTTGCGGCCGACGGCGGAGTGTTCGCCTTCGGCGACGCGGCGTTCTACGGGTCGCTCGGCGCGACGAGACTCAACCAACCCATCGTTGCCGTGCTCTCGACTCCGACCGGACTCGGCTACTGGATGTTCGCCGCCGACGGCGGCGCGTTCAGCTTCGGCGACGCCGCCTTCCTCGGTTCCATGGGCGCCACCACCCTCAACCAGCCGGTCGTCGCCGCCACCTAAGTCCGAAATTGCGCCATCTGGCGACCGAAACGGTCGCCGTACGGCGCAATTTCGGATGGGGCGGGCGGTCGCCGGGGGAATCCATCGATCCGCGAGCTGTTGACGCCGACCGAAGATCGCATTTGACCACCGGCTGTACGCCTCCGACGGACCGTCGAACAAACGGATCTGAAAGTTGTCGACATCGCACTGCATCCGCCAAACACGATTCGCACGCCGGCTCGACGAGGCCCGCGAGTTGTACGAACAACTGCTGCCCCATCGCGATCGTTTCATCGTGGTCTCGCGCTTCTTGTCGTGTCACGGTTCGGTCGAGCGGCCGTTGGGAATTCTCGCCCTGACGTTCGGCGACTACGACGCGGCCAACGCGCACCTCACCTCTTCACGGCGCAGGGCGATATCGCCGCGGCGCTGCGTTCACCTGATCAGGCGAGCGGGTCGCGCCACATCGCGTACCTAGCTGCGCTTACGGAAGCTTGTAGGCCTTCACCGTGCCCGTGTCGGCGGTCACGTACACGCGCCCGTTGTTGACGACGACGGCGATCCGGTCGGCATTCGCATCGACCGTCGCCGACCACAGTTCCGCGCACGTCGCGGTGCCGCACCCGGCGGCGTTGAACGCGTGCACCTTGCCGTCGGCCGCGCCCACGTAGACCACCCCACCGGCGACGGTCGGCTGTGTGAAGATCGCGGCACCGACGTCGGCCGTCCACAGCGGCGTGCACGTCGTGCACCCCGAGGTGGGGAGCGCCGCGAGCTTGCCGGCTTCGGTCGCCGCGTAGATCGTGTTGTTGGCCACCGCCGGCGACTGCGCCTTCGCGGTGCCGAGGTCGGCGGAGTACGCGGTAGTGCCGTCGGCCGCGTTGAGCACGACGACGTCACCGCTCGCGGTCCCGACCGCGACATGCGTCGCGTCGACGCCGACGGGCATGGACACGTTGGACCCGACATCCCGCCTGGTCTCCGGCGCGCAGCCGGGGATCGGCGGGGCTGACAGGCACGTGCCGATGGGGTACGACAACACGTAGGTGGTGTACCCGACGAACACGCGCGTCCCGATGATCGCCGGGTCGCTGGGCGCCGGTCCGCCGAGGCTGGTGAAGTCGATGAACCCGGTGTTCGATCCGTACGTCACCTCCCACAGCACGTCGAACGGGATGATCGAGCCGGAAACTCCGGCAGTGATGTCGCTGCGTACCGCAAGCGTGCTCGCCGGCGCCGCGCTCCCGAACGGACTGAACGAGCCCGTGAATGTCTTCGTCGCGGGATCGAACACGAGTGTCGCACCCTGACGGTACGCCGCGGTCGGAACGTACGCCTTGTCGCCGATCACCGCCGGTGCGCGCAGGAACGCGTCGCGACCGCCCTGGGTGATCGTTTCCTGCCAGTAGATCGAGCCGTCGGTGCCGTTCAGGTCGGTGTACGTGTTGCCGGCCGTGATGTGCACGTTGTTGCCCTGCACTGCCGGCGGGTTCGGCGACTCGGGAACCGTCGCACTCCATGCCTGTTGCAGCGTGTGCACGTTGGCGGCGGTGACCGTCGATTCGTTCGGGTTGTAGCCGGTCCGTTCGGGACCAAACCCGACCTGGCGCCACCCACATCCACTCGCGACCACCGCGACCATGACGGCCGCGGCCAGAGTCCCCCACCTACGCGTGACGTCTCCTCCCCGGAAAGTGCACGCAGATAGCGCGAACCGGCACATTCCAGACTTTGGCTGACGAACGCCTGTTCGATAAAATCACCGAATGGCCGTCCACCAGCTCACGCTGCCGGGTGGCGGGGACCCCGCCCTCCACGACACCGCGCCCTTCGAACGCACCGCGCTCGACGACCAGAGTTGGGTCGACGTCGCCCGCGGATGGATGGCCGGCGCCGACTCGCTCCTCGCCCTTTTCGAAGCGACGGTCGAGTGGAAGCAGGGCAAACGCTGGATGTACGAGCGCATGGTCGACGACCCGCGCCTGTCCCGCTGGTTCCCCGCGGGAACGACGCCACCGGACCCGGTGCTCGCGGCGGCGAAACACGCGCTCGAACAGCGCTACTGCGTCCGGCTCGGGAGTATCGGCCTCAACTACTACCGCGACGGCAGCGACAGCGTGGCGTGGCACGCCGACAAGGAACTGCGCGACGTCGACGACTCGCTGGTCGCGATCCTGACACTGGGTGGGCCGCGCCCGTTGTTGATCCGGCCCAAGGGCAAGGGGCGCTCGCGCGACTTCGGGCCCGGCTCCGGCGACCTGTTGGTGATGGGCGGGCGGTGCCAGGTCGATTGGGAGCACAGCGTGCCCAAGGTCCGCCGCGCCGGCCCGCGCATGTCGTGTTCGTGGCGCTGGTCGCGCGCCGTAGAGAAAGTCAGGCGGGCGGCGGATCGAAGCGCTGCGAAAACGTAAACGCGTGCGCGGTCGGGCCGTTCGCCCGAATGTGTGCAAGCCGGTCCATCGCCTCGGCGACCGTGGGTGTCGTACCGGCCGGGATCCACCAGAGCACCATGTACGACTCGGCCGCCCGTTCGAACCACTCACGACGCCGGCGTAGGACCGCGGCGTGTTCGGGGATGCGCACGAAGGCGGAGAGTGCTTCGATCGACTCCCAGACCGACATGTTCACGATGAAGAACGGGTCGTCGATGACCTCGATCGAGGTCGCGTTGCCGGAGTCGTCGTGGAGGCGCCACACGAACCCCGGTGCCGCGTCGGCAAGCGCGTTCACCGGATCGAGTTGCGCGGCGAAGTCGGCGGTTTCGGGCGCGTCGATCGGTGCCGGCAGACGCGCAACGTTCAGTTGGGCGATGTGCCAGCCCGTCATCGGCGCCGGCGCTTCAACGTGAACCCGACGGCGGCAATGGCGACGATTCCCACGGCGAGCACGAGCACCGCGGGCAATGCGCCTCTCGAGTCGTGTTCGTCCTCCATCCCCGCACCCGGCAATGTTGCCATCTGGAAGACTGCGCCGATGCATCCCTCGGCGCTTGTCGCTGGACTGTTGGCGGCGACCCTGGTCGTCGGCGCGTGTGACAGCGGCGACGACGACGCGACCGAGGAGCCGGCGCCTGCCGTGAACGACGAATTTCGCAACGCTCAGGACACTTTCCTCGAGTTCGCAACGACCGATCTCTCCGAGCATCCGCTGAGCGTCGTCGCCCACGCCGAACGCGCGGCCCGGGACGACACCTTCTCGTTCGACGCGGCGGGTATCGGACCAGAAGCATTCGACGCCATGTTCTCGCGCATCGACAGTTTCGAGGACACGACGGATTTCGACGTCCTCTACCTCCTGAACCTCTGGTACAGCTACGGATCGGACCTCGATCCGCTCATGCAAGCCGCGATCAAGGAGCGGCTCGTCGCGTTCAAGTACTGGTATACGGAGCCAACGCCGCCGGGAGTCGTCGACGACAGGTGGTACTGGTCAGAGAACCACCGCATCATCTTTCACGTCGACGAGTACCTGGCCGGGCTCGCGTTTCCCGACGAGACGTTCACGAACGACGGTCGCACGGGCGCGGAGCACGCGGAGCACGCGAAGACACGAATTCTCGAGTGGCTCGACGAGAAGGTTCGCTTCGGCTTCACGGAGTGGCACTCCGACGTCTACTACCAAAAGGACGTCACCCCGCTGCTGACCCTCGTCGAGTTCGCGCCCGACGACGACCTCGCCAACCGCGCCGCCATGGTGCTCGACCTGTTCCTCCTCGACATTGCCCTGCACCTCCAGAACGGGAACTTCGGCGCCACGCACGGCCGCTCGTATATGAAGGACAAGAGCACCGCCCTCGATCAGGACACGTTCGGGCTGTCGAAGCTGCTGTTCGACGACACCTCGGAGCCGTATCAGTCGATCACCGACGCCGGGGCGGTGCTGTTCGCCCGCGCGCAGAAGTACTCGCTTCCGGAAGCAATCCGCACCATTGCGACCACCGACGAGACATTTGTCGACGAGGAACGCATGAACGTGCCGCTCGACCCGTTGGCCGAGGTGACGGCCGATCCGGACGCGCCCTACGGCTACGACTTCGACGACCCGGAGAATGTGCCGTTCTGGTGGGAGCGCGGCGCGCAGGTCACGTGGCAGGCCGTACCGACCACGATTCGGACGCTCGACGGGCACGGCCTCTGGGAGAGCAGCTTCTTCAGCCCGTTCAAGCCACTGCGCGACGCAGTCGGCGACGACATGGCGGCGGCCCAGGCGTTCGCGCACAGTGTTGCGCCGGTGCTCAACTTCGGGCTGCTCACCGAAGTTCACACGTATACGTACCGCTCACCCGACGTGATGTTGTCGAGCGCGCAGGACCACCGTTTCGGAATGTTCTCGGAGCAGGAGCACGCGTGGCAGGCGACGCTCGACGAGCACGCGATCGTGTTCACCACGCATCCGAAGAACGAGCCGGAAGAAGGAACGGAGTGGCCGGACGGCGACGGCTACTGGACCGGAACCGGTTCGGTGCCACGATCAGCACAGCACGGAACGGCGGCCATCCACATCTACGCGCCGGCGTTCGAACTTCCCGGTCCGCCTCTCGACCAGTTCACGTATCTGCCGTACACGCACGCGTACTTCCCGCGGGAACATTTCGACGAGGTCGTCACCGAGGGCAACTGGACGTTCGGGCGCCGCGACGAAGGCTACGTCGCGTTGTTCTCGGCCCGCCCGACCCGTTGGCGTGAGCACGATCCGGCGCGGGTGTTCACGCGTGGACTCACCGAACCCTTCGACCTCGTCGCCGAGGGCGGGCCGGAGAACGTGTGGGTCGTGGAGGTCGGCAACGCGGCGGAGTACGAAACGTTCGCCGCTTTCCGTACCGCCATCGGCGCCGCCCAAGTGACTGTCGACCCCGACTTCGGCGCAGTGGAGTACCACTCACCCTCGCAAGGGATCCTCAGCTTCGCAGCGACGGGCCCACTCGAGGTCGACGGTGTCGCGGCAACACCGACGGAGCACCGCATGGCCAACCCGTTCGTCACGGTCCCGTTCGAGGGTCGTCGGTACGAGATCACGGCCGGGAGTGCGACATTGGTGCTCGATTTCGAGGCCTGGAGCCGCTCTCAGCGGTGAAGTCGGCTCATCGCACGCCGAGTTCCGCCGTTCGGCTCCACGTTTTGGCCGCCGCCGACAGTCAGCCGCGGCCGCGGTGGATCGCCGCGAACACGCGCTCCCTGATCTCGTTCGCCTCCTCGCGAGTAAGCGTGCGCGACGGATGCCGGAGCACGACGCGGACGAGCACGTTCTTCTGCCCGGCCCGTAGGCCGAGCCGTTCGCGCGCGACCGGTGGAAGGTCACCGCCCGCCGTCTCCGACAGCACCTCGACTGCCTCGACGGCTTCGGCATCGTCACCGAGTGCGTCCCGGACCCGGTCGCCGAGTGCTTCCGCGTCGTCATCGTCGGCAACGGCAACCGACAGGTCGCGCGCGATCGACGGATGGGTCGACACCGGTCGGTACAACCCGAGATCGAGCATCTGGCCCGCGATCCGAGGATCATCCGAGCGCAGGAGGCGAATATCGGCGATGCCTTTGCGGAGCATGACGAGGCGATCGAGGCCGAGACCCATCGCGAGACCGGTGCCTTCGAGGCCCGCGCCCGCGAGCACATGACCGCCCGCGAGACCGCACTCGCCGATCTCGACCCACTCGTCGCCGTTGGCCACGTCGATCTGGAGGCCGCTGGTCGTGTACGGGTGCACGCGGCCTTCGACGCGGTACTCGGCACCGGGCAGTGCGGCGCGCACGACGATCTCGACCATTTCCTTCAGATCACCGGTCGTCATCTCGCGCCCGCGCGTCACCCGCCAGAGGTCGAGTTGGTGCGGCGTCCCGGTGTGGAGCCGGTCGATCGAGTCGCGCCGGTACACGACTCCCGGGCACGCCAGCAGCATGTCGTCGGCGCGGCGTTCGATCGATCGCAATCCGGTGGACACCATCGCCGAGGTGTGGCTGCGCAGGACGGTGTCGGCGTCGACGTAGCGCGTGTACCGCGCGTCTCTCGTGATCGCGTCGCGCTCGTACCCGAGCGCGTCGTAGTTGTCGTGCACGGACACGGTGCGCGGACCGCGATGCATGTGCGCGTCGCAGCGCCACGCGCGCCGGAGCGCGGTGACGACGTCGTCGACGAGGCGTTGCATGCAATGGCGACCCGCAGCCGGGTCGGTCAGGTCGCGTTGCGCCAGGGCGCGCGCGAGCTCATCGGGAGAGAGAATCGAGACAGACATTGCGAACTCCTTCGGACGCAGCAGCGGGAGGAGATGCCCCCGGGCCGCCGGCGCCGGATGGAGTCGCTACGAAACCGCGCGTGCCCCTCGGCGCCCGTTGAGGGCCCGGGGGCAGCAAAATCGGCGGCTGCGCTGATGCGTCACGCCCGTGATATTACCGGTTTGAAGCTAAGTGGCCGCCCAGCGGCCACTTAGCTTCAAACACGGACAACCGTTACGCCGACTCGGCGAATGTCGGACGGCTCGGCGAGCACCTCGACCTGCCCACCGACGAGCAGCCGGTGCCGATGCACCTACTCCCCGACGCCATCCGCTCGACCGTGAAACTCGAAGCCCTCCCGAACCGGCCCTTCACCGCGCATCTCGGGCTCGACGTCGGCGACTTCACCCTCGCGGTCACGACCGAAAGCGGGCCCCTCATCGAACGGGTCCAGGTCACGCCCGGTGCGCCCGATCGCCCCGATGTCACCGTGCGCGGCTCGATCCTCGAAGTGCTGTGGGTCCGGCGGGGCGATACGACACGCGCCGAGACCGGCCTCACGATCGAGGGCGCGCCCCGGCACGTGGCCGCGGTGACCCAACTGTTCGGGCTGGGCGATCCGACCGAGCAGTAAGCGCGCCGATCACCGACGTGACGAGATCGGCGACCCACGCGTCGTGATCGAGCACCGCCCGGCGCGCCTCGACGAGACGGGCCCGGTGCGCCAACGCCGCGGTGACGAACACGACGACGTTGGCAACGCGCGCGTTGCGTTCGTCGGTGGGCACGTCGTCCATCTCGGCGGCCATCGCCGCCAACGCGCGCACGGCGTTGGGGGGCTCGGTCAGGAGCGAGTCGCGGAGCCCGAGGTCGCCGACGACCTGGTTGATGATCTGGAGATAGTGACGGCCGGCGGGTGTCGACAACAACGCGGCCGGCGGCTCGACCAGCGCCTCGACGTAGCCGCCGAGATCGTCGGCGCGCGCCAGCCACTCGGCGCGCGCCTCGTCGATCGGGTTCTGGTAGCGCTCGACGATCGCCAGCAGCAGACCTTCGCGCGAACCGAAGTGGTACTGGAGTGCCGACGCGTTGCGCTGACCCGCGGCCTCGTGCAGTTCGCGCACTGTGACAGCGTGAAGGCCGCGGCGCGCGAACAACCGCGTCCCGGCCACCATGATCTCCTCGCGGGTCGCGGTCGCGTCGCGCGGCACGGGTACGGCTCAGTACGGACGGTCGCCGACGATCGCGACGCGTTCCATCACGCGTCGCTCCGGCCAGTAGTCGGAGCACGCGTAGTGCTGCGTGGCGCGGTTGTCCCACATCGCGACGTCGCCCGCCTGCCAGCGCCAGCGGCACTGATATTCGGCAAACGATGCCTGTGCGTAGAGCTGGTCGAGCAACGCTTCGCTCTCGGCTTCGTCGAGGCCGACGATGTGCGTGGTAAAGACGCCGTTTACGAACAGGGTCTTGCGGCCCGTCTCCGGGTGTGTGCGCACCACCGGGTGGTCCACCGCGGGAAAGCGCTCCCGCATCTCGGCCCGGCGCTCGGCGTCGAGTAACAAGCCGAAACTCGGAACGAAGTCGTGCGCGGCGCGCATGTCGTCGATGCGTGTCCGCAACGACTCCGGCAGGTTGTCGTACGCCGCGGCCATGTCGGCGAACAGGGTGTCGCCGCCGACCTCGGGGATCTCGATCGCGCGCAGGATGGCACCCATCGCCGGCGCGGCCCGCCACGTGACATCGGTGTGCCACTGGTTCTCGTAGCCGCCCATCTTGGCGCCCTTTTCGAAGCGCACGACGTCGTCGGTTGCGCCCGATCGGATGAACGGGTGCTCCTCGAGGTCGCCCCACAGGCGGGCGAACGCGAGGTGCTCACGGTCGCCGATGTGCTGGTCGCGCAGGAAGACGACCTTCCACTCCAACAGGCAACGGTGGACCTCACCGAACACTTCGTCGGTGAGCGGCCGGCCCAAGTCGACGCCGGTGATCTCGGCGCCGATCGTGGGTGCCAGCGGCCGGACGCCGATGTGCTCGTACGCCTTGTCGTTCCAGTCGTCGGGCACCCGCCGCAGGGTGCGCGGCCCCGCCGTCAGCTTCACCATTCGGCCCCACCCCTCGGTCGTTCTAATGCAACACATTAGAACGACCGAGGGAACGGGGCAAGGGGTAGGTATTTCAGGAAGCGGTGTCTTCGGCGTCGGCGGTCGAGTCGTCGGCCTCGGGTGCGGGCGGCTTCTGCGGGCCTTCGTTCACGAACGTCTCGATGCGCTCGCGGGCGTCGGCAACCATCGCATCGATGACGGTGTCGACGTCGACGCCCTGCTCGGACGCGATTTCGGCGATCGTCTGGCCTTCACGCATCGCGTCGCCCAGCTCCGTCGGCTCCATGCCGAGGGCCTCGGCTGCCGCGTCGAAGCCGGGACCGGGGCCGCGACCGTGGCCGCGACCACCGGGACCGCCGCCCGGACCACCGGGTCCGCCGGCCGGCCGGCCCTCGTTGACGAGGGTCGTGATGCGCTCGCGCACTTCGGCTTCGTCGCGGTCAGGGTTGTTTTCGATCACGTCGGCGACCATCGTGTCGATCACGGTGTTCACGTCGACACCTTGGGCCGTCGCAACTTCCGCGATCGTCTGACCGCCGCGCAGCGCTTCGTGCAGCGCGTCGACTTCGATGCCGAGCGCTTCCGCAACGGCTTCGATGTGACCCGGTCCGCCGGGGCGACCGAGTCGACCGGGAACCTCATCGGCCGGGGCTTCCGTGGTCGTCGTCTCCTGGGCGTCGGACATCGCGGGCACGCCGATCAGCGCGCCGGCAATACCGCCGGCGGCCACCGCGGCGGTCACCGCGAGGGGGGCAACCAAACGTCGGGGGTTCATACAGACTCCTTGTGCAGCAACGGGGGTGGCGGGCTCGATCGGTGACAGCATCGAACCCGACCCTGAGAGGCGCCTGGGAGGCGTGTTAGGAAACGGTCAGGTTTTCGGCACAGGGATTGCACAGCAGGCCCACAGCTATCGGTGCGACGATGTCCAGAACATGAGTGAGCGTGTCCTCGTCGTCGACGACGAACCCAACATCACCGACCTGGTCGCGACCGCCCTGCGCTACGAGGGGTTCGAGGTCGAGGTGGCCGGGACCGGTACCGAGGCGCTGGGCACCGCGGCGACATTCCGCCCCGACCTACTCGTGCTCGACGTCATGCTCCCCGACCGCGACGGCTTCGAGTTGCTGAAGCGGTTGCGAGCCGACGGCACCCACGTCCCGGTGGTGTTCCTCACCGCCCGGGACTCGACCGAAGACAAGGTCAAGGGCCTGACGGTCGGCGGCGACGACTACGTCACCAAACCCTTCAGCCTCGAAGAACTGGTCGCCCGCGTGCGCGCGGTACTGCGTCGGGCCAACGGCCGGCCGACCGAGTCGGCCAAGCTCGTGTTCGCCGATCTCGAACTCGACGACGACACGCACGAAGTGTGGCGAGGACGCACACGCGTCGAACTCACGCCCACCGAGTACAAGCTCCTTCGCTACCTGATGTTGAACGCGCGCCGCGCCCTCTCGAAGGCACAGATCCTCGACTACGTCTGGGAGTACGACTTCGGCGGCGACGCCAACGTCGTCGAGACGTACATCAGCTACCTGCGCAAGAAGCTCGACCCGCTCGGTCCCCCCCTCATTCACACCATCCGCGGAGTCGGCTACACGATCCGGCTCCCCGATCCCGAGTAGCACGTTGTCGCTGCGCGTCCGCCTCACACTCGGCCTCGTCGTCTTGGCCGCGTTCGGCCTCACCGTCGCGGGTGTCGTCACCTACCGGACGTTGCGGTCGTTCCTCTACGACCAGATCGACGAGCGGCTCGAACAAGTGCTGCCCGGACCCGGACCGGTCGTCGAGCTGCCGTTCGGCGGCTACTTCCAACAGCGCGGCGACGACGGCGAAATCCTCGCCCAATCGGGACCGGTCTTCACCGACGACCCCGCACCTGCCCTTCCCGAGCACCTACCCGAGGGCCCCTTCACGGTGAGCTCCGAAGACGGGTCCGCTCGCTACCGGGCGCAGGCCCGCGACGTTCGCGGTGGTTCGACCGTGATCGTTGCGTTACCGCTCGAAGACGTCGACGACACGACACAGCGGTTGTTGGTCACCGAGTTGATCGTCGCGGGCTTCGTGCTCGCGACGCTGGCCGCGCTCGGCTGGTGGTTCGTGCGCCGCGAGTTGCGCCCCCTCGAAGACATGGGCGACACCGCCGGCGCGATCGCCGCGGGCGACCTCTCACAGCGCGTCGAATCCGAGAACGAGAACACCGAGGTCGGCCGGCTCGGCATCGCCCTGAATGCGATGCTCGCGCAGATCGAGGCCGCGTTCGCCGAACGCACGGCATCAGAGGACCGTCTGCGGCGCTTCGTCGCCGACGCGTCGCACGAACTCCGCACTCCGCTCACGTCGATCCGCGGCTACTCGGAGTTGTTCCGCCGCGGCGCCGACGAGCGACCGGAAGATCTCGCCAAGGCAATGCGCCGGATCGAGGAGGAAGCGGCGCGCATGGGGGTACTCGTCGACGACCTGCTGCTCCTCGCCCGCCTCGACCAGGGCCGGCCGTTGGCACAGGAGCCGGTCGACCTCACCCGCCTCGCCGAAGACGCGGTCAGCGACGCTCGCACCGTCGCACCCGACCGGACGGTGAGGTTCGCACCGAACGGTGCCGTGACCGTGCTCGGCGACGAGTCGCGACTGCGCCAGGTGCTGGCAAATCTCCTGAGCAACGCGTACACGCACACGCCGCCGGGCACGACGGTAGACGTCGCGGTGAAACGCGACGGCGACGACGCCGTTGTCGTGGTGGCCGACGACGGGCCCGGCTTCAGCGCGGAAACGGCCGAGCATGCGTTTGACCGGTTCTGGCGGGAGGACGCGTCGCGGGCGCGCGCGAGCGGCGGGGTCGGGCTCGGCCTGGCGATCGTCGCCGCGATCGCGACCGCGCACGGCGGATCGGCCGAAGTCGAGAGCACACCCGGGGCGGGCGCGACGTTCCGGGTGCGGTTGCCGCTACAAGCGTGACCGCAAGGTGGCGACGCCGTCACCTTGGAGGTCGTCGAGCGCAGCCGGGCGACCGGACATGGCCATGAGCAGCGCCTCGCCGGTGCCACGGACTTCGGCGCCGACGCCGTGTGTCCATTCGATGTCACTCGCGATCAGGCGGAGGTCGGCCAGCCGCTTCTTCGTCGGTAACACGATCGAGGTCAACGCGCCCGGGTGCGCCGTCGTCTCCAGCACGCTCAGGAGGCGGTCGTGCGGCACCTCGCGCGCAACATCGATCGCGCGCCGGATGTCCTGGGTGTGGATCACGATGTCGGCCAGCAGGGACTTGTCCGAAACGCCGGGCGGCTTCTTCCGCGACTCCGCGTTCTCGCGCAGTTCTTTTACGAGCGTCGGTTGATCCTTGGTGTCGCCGCTGTGTACCGCAGCTCGTTCGAGGGCGCGATCGACATTGAAGCCGGCCTTCGCGAAGCCGACGACGAACTCACCGAGCTTCTCGGTCGAGACGTCGGCCACGTGCGCGAACACGTGCCGTACCTTCCACCCTTCGCACAACGACTGGGCGTCGAACTGCTCCTCGTTGAGTTTTTCGCCGAGGTCGGCCAGGTCCCTGCGTTCGGCTGCGATCATTGCCCACGTGTCCATGAGCGGCACACTACGTTGCCCGGACAGTCGTGCCAACGAGGAGTGCGCGTGGGACTGGAACCGCTGACCAACGACGACTGGGGCTTCGAGTCGAACTGCTTCGTCTGCGAGGCCCGCAACCCCGACGGGCTACGCATCCCGTTCGCGTACGACACCGATCGTGATCTCGTCGTGGCCGTGTTCACGCTCGGCTCTGAACACTCGGGCGCGCCCGCGTGGGTGCACGGCGGCGTTTCGCTCGCGATCTGCGACGAGGCGATGGCATGGGCGGCGATCGCGTCGCGGAAGAAGTGGGGCGTCACGCGCGATCTCCAGGCCACGTTCGAGCGGCCGGTCAAGATCGACACGACGTATCGCATCGAAGCCCGGATCACGGCCGGCGACGACGGTGAACTCCAGAGTGAGGCCGCGATCCTCGACGAGCGCGACAAGGTCCGCGTGCGCACGACGGCAACGCTCGTCGTGTACAGCGCGGTGAACGCGCCCGAGATGATCGGCTCCGAACTTCCCGACTCCCTCCGCACGTACCTGCGCGAGCCATGAGACGGCTTCTCGTCTGTGCGGTGATCTTCGCCGCGTTGTTCGCGGCCCGGCCTGCGGACGCGCAGGTCGGCGAGTCCATCGAGAACTACGCCGTCGCCATCGACGTGGCGAACGACGGAACCCTCGCGATCTCGGAGACGATCGACTACAAATTCGGCGGCGGCGACCGTCACGGCATCATCCGCAATTTGATCGAGCGCGAGCCATACGGCGCCGACGAACGCCGCTACGACCTGTCGGTCCAACGCGTGACCCTCGACGGCGGCGACGTCCCCTACAGCACGACCTCGAATGGTTCGTTCCTCGACGTGAAGATCGGCGACGCCGACGTGTTCGTGACCGGCGAACACCGGTACGTCATCCGCTACACCGTCGCGGGCGCGTTCGCGCCCTTCCCCAACCACGACGAACTGTTCTGGGATGCGATCGGCCACGCGTGGGCAGTACCGATCGAACGGGCCGAGGTGAGCGTCGACACGCCCGCGGCACCGACCGACATCGCGTGCTATAGCGGCCCGAGTCTCAGCACGCTGCCGTGCGCGTCGGCGACGACCGACGGCACCACGTCGAGGTTCACGGCGACCGCGCTCGGCCCCTACTCCGGAGTCACGATCGGCGTCGGGCTCCCGAAGGGCGTCA
>Ga0163153_10005729_pt1 | contig 14459 bp, 13 predicted proteins | sample OliLakLV19MP6IB1_FD_148629 | JGI IMG/M metagenome (GOLD analysis project Ga0163153, IMG submission 148629) | Freshwater microbial mat bacterial communities from Lake Vanda, McMurdo Dry Valleys, Antarctica - Oligotrophic Lake LV.19.MP6.IB-1 | ecosystem: Environmental > Aquatic > Freshwater >... | reverse complement strand
AATCAGGTCGTTCAGGGTAGTGATGATGGGCAGGCCGGCGCCGACATTGGTTTCGTAGCGCCATTGTACGCCGCGTTGGTTGGCCAATTGTTTCAAGCGCAAATAATGCGCATAAGGAGAAGAGGCCGCCACCTTATTGGGGGTGGAAATAGAGATACTGGCGTCTAAGATTTGTTCATAAAATCCCGCCACATCACCGGAGGCAGTATTGTCCACAAAAATGGCGTTGGGCAGGTTGAAGGCTTTCATTTGTTCCGTAAAACGCAACATGGAAAAAGGTTCGCCCCCGTCAAGCGCATTTTTCCAGTCGTCTAAGGGCACGCCGTTTTCTGTCAGCAACATGCGGCGGCTGTTGGCTAAGCCCATCACTTTGATTTCGAGGTTGCGTTTTTTGCGCAAAAAATCGGCCTGCGACTGGATTTGTCGGAGCAGGGTGCCACCGATCAGTCCTACACCCACCATATAAAGGTGCAGGGTTTTGGTATCGGACAGGAAAAATGCCTCGTGGATGGCATTCAGCGCTTTGGTTTCGTACATGGCATTGACAACCACAGAGATATTCAGTTCGCTGGAACCTTGCGCAATGGCGACGATATTCACCCCGTTTTTGCCCAAAGCCTGAAAAAGGCGACCGGAAATACCGGGCCGGTAGCGCATATTTTCACCAACAATAGCCACCACGGAAAGGTCGGTTTCAATTTTCAGCGGCTCGATCAGGGTTTCCCGGATTTCATAGGCGAACTCTTTCTCTGCGGCTTTCTGGGCTAATTTGGCCTGTGCAGGCGACACTGCAAAAGTGATGCTGCTCTCGCTCGAACCCTGTGTGATAATCACGATGTTGACGCCCACTTGTGCCAGGGCGTTAAACAGGCGCGCTGCGATGCCCGGCACCCCGAACATGCCGCTGCCCTGCAGGGTCAGCAGACACACCTGGTTGATACTGGAAATACCTTTGATAGCGCCCGCCCAGCCGCTGTCCGTTTCTAAGGCGGTATGAATTTCAGCCGGCGGGTTTTTACCGATGTACGTACCTTCAAAAGAAGGGTTGAAAGTGTTCCTGATCCGCAATGGGATACCTTTCGCCAGCGCCGGCAGAATGGTAGGCGGGTAAATCACCTTGGCGCCGAAGTGGCTCATTTCCATGGCTTCCCGATACGTCATGCTGGGCAGCGTAAAGGCTTTTTTTACCCTGCGTGGATCGGCAGTCAACACCCCGTCCACATCCGTCCATATCTCTATTACTTCCGCATCGAGCGCCGCGCCGATGATGGCTGCGGTGTAATCAGAACCGCCACGCCCCAGTGTGGTGGTCAGTCCATCGGCTGTACTGCCGATAAAGCCTGTGGCGGCCTGCACTTTCGGGTGCGTTGCGTAATGTTGTGAAAGGAGGCGGTTGGTTTCTTCAAAATCCACTTTAGCACTGCCGAAATGCGCATCCGTGCGCACCAGCTCGCGGGTATCCAGAAATTCTGCGGGAATCCCGTTTCCGTTCATGGCATGGGCAATGATGGCTGCCGAATTGCGCTCTCCAAAACTCACCACAAAATCGAGCGAGCGCGCCGAGGCTTCCCGCAGCAAGAAAATACCCTGCAGGACATTGCCCAGCGCTTCAAAATTGGCTAAAATGTGCGCTTCGACCACTGCGCGATGCTCCGGCTCCAGCAGCGCAGCGATGGCATCCAAATGCCGGGAGCGTACTTTTTCCAGCAGATCGAGATATACCTTGTCTCCTTTAGAAGCCTTTTGCGCCATTTCCAGCAGCGTATCCGTCACTTTTGAAAATGCCGAAAAAACAACTGTAAACCGGTCGCCACGCTGGTGATAACCTTTCAAAATATCTATCAAACTGCGAATGGCAGCCGGGCTGCCTACGGAAGTACCGCCAAATTTGAGAACTTTCATGCCAAAACAGGGATGAGGAGTGAGGGATGAGGAGTGAGGGATGAGGAGTGAGGGATGAGGACGCAAAAAACGGGCTAAAAAACCTATTTTGGAAGAAAGGGCTGAAGTATTTACCACATAGTTCACAATAGATATTTCACATAGAGCACGTCGGGGGCATTTCAAATTGTCTCCCGCGATGCTTATTGACGGGGTGACTTCGAGTGAACCCGTCAATACACCCGCAGCGACAATTTGAAATATCTATTGTGAACTATGTGGTAAAAAGAAAAAATTAAGAAAAAGACAATCTACTAAAATAGGAGTTCTGCGCAGGAATGTACTAATTTTCGGCGAACAAACTATTCTAAGAGGATGTCAACTGTACAACTCAGCATCGTGATCCCTACCAAAAACGAAGCCAAGTATATCGAGCGGACGCTGGCGCAGTTTGAAACATGGCTGGATCGATATGCGCTCGAAATCATCGTATCGGACGCCAACAGTACCGACGGCACGGCTGAAATTGTCCGGCGCTACGAAGCGCTGCACGGTGCCCGGCACTTTAAACTCGTGCAGGCGCAGGGCAAACAAAACATCGCCATCGGCCGCAACCTCGGTGCTGCCTCGGCTTCCGGCGATATCCTGCTTCACATGGATGCCGATGTGTATATCCCGGATAAACAGCGCTTTTTTGACGCCGTGTTGCAAACATTTCGTCGGCCTGAAGTGGTGGCTGCTACCGTGCCGCTGCGCGTGTACCCGGAGGAGACGCGCTGGAGCGACCGATTTTATCACATTTTTATGAATCTGATCATTCGCCTGTCTTTTTTGGCAGGGGTGTACCTGGCAAAAGGAGAATGCCAGTTGGTGCGGCGGCGGGTGTTTGAAAAAATCGGCGGTTACAACGAAAAAATTGTGGCTGGAGAAGATTGCAACCTGTTTTACCGGCTGAGCAAGGAAGGCCATATCTCCTATTTATGGCAGCTGCGGGTACAGCATTCTCCCCGCCGGTTCCGCCAGTACGGCTATTGGGGTATCAGCTGGATTTACCTCCGCGAGGGGCTTTCCCTGTTGTTCCGGGGCAGGTCGTATACGGAAGAGTGGAAGCCGGTGCGGTGATGGGCATATCTTCTTTACAAACCAGGTAATCACAGGATGATCCTGAGATAAAATTATTGGTGTTGCAGCAATTCGCTTAGTTTGCCGAATATCCGGTCTATGATACGCCTGTCTTCTGTAATGATGCGCGCCTGACCGCTCATTTCCTGCCTGAACGGCAGGTATTTGCCGCTCGACGTGATGAGCGAGTCTGGCAAGAAAAGGTCGAGTGCATATTCGTTTTCTTGTGGAAGCAATGAAATAGCGGCAACCGAAGTTTTTAAAGCGCCGTATTGCTGGGAGGGGTATCCGTCAAGCCGAATGAATACCCGTTGGCCCACCGCTACCTTGCCGGAGTTGGATACGGACAAGCGGGCCTTTCCTACAATTGTATTGCTCCGGGCTGGCTCTGCTGACAGCTCTGTCGGTACTACGGCCATTATTTCTTCACTTGCCGCAACAAATTGCTGTTCGCTCCACACTTTTGAAAAGGATATACCTCCCATTATAGGTGCAACGATGAGGTACTGCTGTTTCCAGGCGGCAATATCACTTGCAAGTCGCTGTATATCTTCAGCCAGGGTAAGTTCTTTTTCATTCTGATGGTTTGATTTATTCCGCAACAATTCATTGATCTGACTTTCCAGCTGCCTGATCTGTAATTGATTTTGCAAATTGGTTTCATCGGCTTTTTGTAATGTCCGTTTCTGAGCCAGGTATTCCGTTTCCGACCGCTCAAATTCCTTATCCGAAATAATACCATCCTTATGCAGGAGTTGCTGCCGCTTGTATTCCTTTTCCGACAAGGTAAATTCCTCCTGCAAGGTGATGAACTGCCTGCCCAGACTGAGATGGATGCCGGTGAGTTCTTTTATTTGTTTTTCAATATAAGCAATCTGCTCGGCAGTTCCATGGTGTGCCGTAAAGTATTGCATGTCTTTCCAGTGTTGGCTGAATGCGGAGAACGATGCCTGCAGATCGCCCAGCCGAAGACCGGATGGCAGGCCACCATTTTTCACGGGTTTATCGGAAATCCATAACTCCAGTTGAAGCACATCCCGCCAACTGGCTGTGTTCTCCAATACAGCCAACACCTGCCCCTGTTCTACCATTTGCCGGTCTTTCACCAGCAAATGGGCAACGCGCCCTGCTTGTTTTGAAAGCAGGCGAATAGGAGGACGGGCCGTGGTGAGCACTACCCTGGCCACAATAACATCCGGATAATGTACCAGATATACGAGTGCAATCAGCATCATGAACACGCCTGCCATCATGGTCAGTCCATATCGCATCATCCAGCCGGGCGGGTTGCCCAGCAGGTATTGTATTTGCGCTCTTTCGTTGAGCACGATATTGTTGTGTGGTGCGTTTTTTGTCACGACTAAATGATGTTTATGGAGTGTACCCAAATAAGTGTGGCACCACGCTACTCGACATTTTTCAGATGAGTGCCGAAATGTACCGCACATTTTTGAACAGCCCGGTTTATACAGCAGCAGTTGCTTGTTCGGGTATATAATCTCTCCACTCCGAGCCATCCGGCTCTATGCCGCCTGTGACGATACTGGTGTCTTTCACATTTGCGCCTCCGGCAATCTGGCCCAGTTTTGCTTTAGATATTTTAGCATGCCGGAACTTGAATTGATTCTTCTTTTTCATCGTAGATTGATTTAGAAATGATAAAAGGTTTGTTTTGCATTGCATAATGACAGATGGCTTCCTGCTTGAGCGGATGTGTGCTCCATTCCTCCCAAACGGCCTCGTAGGGGTTGTAACCACATTTCAGGGGTTTGCTGTTTGCATCAGAAGGGTCTTCCAGGTATGCACGGCAATCGGTACAGACATACCTGAATTCGCAATCACGGCAGACGTTGATCTGATCCTTTGTGGTGTTCCAATACTTTTTTAAGTCTTTTGAGCCGGCTACGATGTCCTTCAGGCTGTCCTCATAAACATTTCCAAAAATTCCGGGGAGAGAGGGACAGTTTTTAATATTCCCGTCCTCGGTTATGGAAATCTTTTTATTCAGGCATGAATTATGGAATTGAGCCTCCATAAACATAGCCATATTGGAATGAAAATATACGGATTTTACCATACCACAATGGCTGTTGTCGGTAATAGAGTCTTCGCAATAAAAAATATTAGGCGTGCTTTCGGCCAGTTTGTGCGGATTATTACAAGAATGAAGAACGAGCCGTCCTACCTTTTGAAACCGGATTAAAAAAACGTTGAAGTCAATGGCATCATAAACCGGCGTATATTTTAAATACAGGTCTATACTTCTCAACAGGCTATGATTGGCCGCGGAAAGTATCCTTTCTACTTCTTCCATCGGCATTTCACAGTAAAACCTTAATTCCAGGTGTTTACAGCCACATTGATCCAGTTGTCTGAAGACATGTGGATAATCATGAGCGGAACGCGCCGATACCTCCAGTATGGCATTGGACAAAAGCCCGGGCCATTCCCAGCGTTTTTCGATTTTCGGGAAATTTTCCGGGTTATTGGTATAAAAGCCCAACTCATTTGCCAGGAGAAAGTCAATGAACTCGTCTATTTCGGAATCCACCTCATTGTCGTATTGTTGTTTGATAAAATCAAGGCTTTTATCTTCATACTCCGTCAGTATTTCATGCAGTCCTTCCGGAATAAAATAGATTTCACGCCGGAGCAGATCGCAAATGATATACCTGCTTGCCCCTTTTACGGGGATGCAATTGGAAAACAATTTAAATATCTGTTGACTCATAGCGAATGATTCTGGAAATGGGTTTGTAAAGATTGTAGCAGTAGGAGCTAGTGGATCCATACGCGGCAAACGGAGTGATGCGGTATTTAATCGTTTTTTTGACATCGTAGGAAAAGGTTTCCTTGCTCACGCCCCGATAGTTGAGCGGAAGTTTTTCGATACATTTTGTTATATTGAATTTACTGTTCTTCATCGTTTTTTATTAAGAGTTTAGCAACTTCTTTTTCAAGGTAATAGTTACATGGCGTAGAAACCATCCCAAACTGACCTACCGGGTTAATTTCCAAAAACAGGTAATCGCCATTTTTACTTTTAATGATGTCAATGGAGCCGGTTGTCATTTTCATGACAAGCATCAGGTCGTATATTTTTTCTGTTATATCATCCGGCAACCTGTACGGAACATACCGAATGGGTTTTTCGGTATTGTAATTTCTGAAGTCTATGCGTGTCCGGGAATCCAGTTGGGAGAAAATAGCCATGGAGTACAATTGGCCGTTCAAAAAGAAACTCCGGATCTCGTATTCCTTTTCGACCAGACTTTGAAAGAGTGACGGAAAAAAATGGTCCGGACATTTGTCAATGATCTCGTCGGTTATTTCTATCGTCTTAAGCGTATAAGCGATGGTTGTTTTGGCTTTGAGGTCATTATCAAAGAAAAATGCTCCGTCGCCTAAACTTTTTGTAATGACCCTCCCCTGCTTTTCCCTGAAAAGGATCAGGTCTTCCTTTTCCGTTGTAATTATAGTATCGGGTGTCATGAGTCCTGCATCCCTGGCTTTTTGGAGCACATCTATTTTATTGACAACCAATTCTTTAGGATGTGTCAGCCAGTTCTTTTGATCTAGTGATTTCCAGAATACGCGGTCTACGGTAAGCAGTTCGTTCCGGATATTCGCGCCCAATTCCAGCAAGTTATCGCCGCTCAATTTGCTGTCTCCGATAATATCCATCAGGTACTTGTCTTCTTTCCAGCGGCGAAACCAGCAAGAACGGATATTGTCAATAGGAATATTTTTGACACTCACCTGAAAGTCCTTGTACTTGACGTCGCGATAAAATTCATTAGCACTAATCCTGACAAAGGGCGCATCATAGTATTTTAGCCAGTCAATGACTTCTTCGGTGGTGAGTTCCAATCCCTGTTTACTAATAACGAGTATCATATGTTTCCTTTATTGAGAGGTTGCCTGGTTGTATTTTTCTGCCGAGAGGCATACATATTTTCCAGGGTAAATTGTATTTGAGTATCGTCTATGTTCACATATTTCATCCGGATAAAGCCATATTCAGGATTGAAATGAAATTGTAGTTCGCTATTTCCGGCGTTACCGGTGTTGTGTGCCGTGATGATATGACAAGGTATATGGCGGGCAAAGGGCTGATCGATCGAGGTGGAGTCCGTTACTTTATAATTGCTGCTGAAATACATGGAAGCGGAGGCATCTGGAAAGGCTTTTTTTACCATATTCTCGGGAATATCAATGGCACCGCTCCATTCTTTTCCGATATAAAGCGGAATCTTCACAATTGGGAAAGGGCTGAATTCTGTCATGATCAAAGAATGCTGCCGTGGAGGATGTAAAAAAATCATTGCGGAATCCTCGATGACACCGGTTATTTCTCCGATCAGTATTTTCCCTTTTTTCGAATTGTAGTAATCATATTTAATTATTGTCTGGCTATTGGAGAGGGATGAATGACCTTTACTGTGGTAAACGGTCAGGAATATTTTATCTATCCGGATGCCGTATTGCGGAGGCGTATCCGTGCTATCGGCCAATACCCAGGTATTGCAACTGATTTTACGATCGCTTCTGCAAGCGGGGTTATACTTTACATAACTAAATTGACGGTGCCCGTTTTTATCGAAAAATGCTACGTTATATACATAGGTAGCACCGGGTTCGTAAATAATATTGTCTTCATTGAGCGTATTGATCGCGTCATTATCCAAAAAAAATTCCGGCTCTTTCATGTGGTTCATGCGGCCAGCAAACCAGTAATTACAGGCACTACATGAAAGCAGAAAAATGAAAACAATGACATTCCCGGCCTTATGCACCGGCAAACAATAATTGTTGTTCCTTTTTATGTCGGGCAGATGTTTGCGCATACATTTTTTTTGAAAAACGTGGTGATAAAGTACCGGGTAACAAGAGGCTCATACAAATCGGCTGAAGTTGGTTAAGTAGTTCTTTAAAATCATCATGTTTTTATCGAACTACTTAACCATTGGGAATCAACTTCTTAGCAGTCAGGATACCAGTCGCCGTCGGAAGATGAGTCGGCATCATAGTTGAACCATCCGGAGTCTTTAGTGGTGCCCTGACAGGTATCCGTTTCTACGCCTCCGCGACCTCCGGTAATAGTTGGCAGGTCCGCTTTAAGGATTTTGCTCTTCTTGAATTTATCAGAAACTTCCTTTTTCATCTTTAAAAAATTTTAAAAGTTAGTGGATGTATTGTCATTATCGGCTTTGAGGGAAACATCAGGAAACCTGATCAGGAGACGACATAGCGATCCGTATCGCTACCGGTGTCGCCCGAGCTGTCCCAATCATGCGAGCCGCCCTTATTGGAGGTATTCACCGTGCAATTGAGCGTGCCGGTGTCTATTACCGTGCCGCCAAGCGTACTGTAGAGGCTTGCTTTTTTCAGCGTGTTTTTTTCGAATTTATCGAAAGCATTATCTTCCTTTTTCATCTTTCAACAATTTGGTTAACTAAAATGAATTGTGTCCGGCATCTTCGAAGTATTTTCTCGGATATTTCCTGAATCATCAGTTCCAGTAAATCTTCGTCCAGGCCGGCATGGTTACCGCCTGCAGGCATATCGAGGTAGACAAAAAATACTTCAACTCGTATATACCCGGTCGGTATCGGTATCGGTATCTCCTTTGGTTCCGGTGCCCCAGGGCCAGCCCATTTCAACCGTTTCGACCGTACAGTTCAACGAGCCGGTCTCGATGACCGCACCGCCCATAACTGAAGTGATTTCTACTTTCAGCAAGGCATTTTTGTCGAACTTGTCGAAAAATGTTCCTTTCTTGTTCATGTTAGAAATTTCTCTGTTGTGCTGCTTTCTTTTTAATTGCCATTGTTCCATTGAGCGCAGGCCGGATAAGCAAAAAATCCGGCTTTCCTTTTTTAATGTGGCCACTACTTAAATCCGGAATGCATTACAAAAGTCAGGTGGCACGGTGCTATAATTTGGCATCCTATAGAAAAATCCAAATTTTTTTTGTAACCTCCTCGAATATTCACCAAAGGATCTCCTTCAATTTGCACTTCGAACCGAATGGAAACCGATTTGAAATAGTAGTAACTATTGCGTTCTTTATCATAAGCAATAGGAAAGCCCTGGTCGCGCAGGCGCGCGATCATGCGCTGCGTATTTCTTTTGCAGGTGCCCAGCCGGGCACCCAACTGAGCGGGGTTTCCGGTTGCCTTGCTACGAATAAGGTGATCGAGGCGTTGGAGCAGAAATAAGTTATCAAAGATGTTCATGGCAATTGTGTGGCTGAATTAATAAAATTATACCCCTAATTCAAGTTGGTTCTTTACCAGACGGAAATATGCGCCGTGTGCCCGCACCAATTCGTCATGGGTTCCGATTTCCTTGATCTCGCCTTTATCCAATACTACGATCTGGTCGGCATGGCGAACCGTGCTGAGCCGGTGGGCAACAACTACAACTGTTCTATGCAGATCAGCCAGAGAAGTATGCTGCAAATCCGGGTTTCTGTCATGCTGTGCATGGGCAGCATGACTAAAAAACAGGTTCAGGTTGTTCACGATCTCCTTTTCATTGTTGGCATCCAGGGCGTTGGTAGCCTCATCGAAGAACAGGTAATCGGGATTTTTATAAACAGCCCGTGCAATCAACAGGCGTTGGCGTTGGCCAAGGCTGATGCCATTGCCTGTGGAGCCTATTTTTGTATTGAATCCCAAAGGCAGGGATTCAATAAATTCCCGGATATTGGCGATCTCCACAGCGTTCAATAGTTTGAAGCGGTCGGGGCGTTCGTCGCACTCGGATATGTTGTTGGCAATTGTATCTGAAAAAACAAAACCATCCTGCATGACCGTGCCACAGTACCGGCGCCAAACAGAAGGCGTGATGGCCGACAGGAGTATTTTGTGGATGCGTATATTGCCTTGTGTGGGCTGGTAAAAACCCAGCATAAGTTTTACCAAAGATGTTTTCCCACTGCCACTATTCCCTACAATAGCCGTTATTTTTCCCTGCGGGATGGTCAGCGTGATGTTTTTCAGGACATCGCCGGACAGCTGGTTATAGCGGAAAGAAACGTTTTCGAGGTGGATACTTCCCCGAACAGGTAGATCGCCGATCGACCCGGATGCGTATTTTCCGAAACCCGCCGTTCCGCAGTACGAATCATTCTGCGCAGGAATAGCACCCGAAGTAACATCTCCAGCAGCTTGTCCGGCATCTTCATCCGGATGATCCTGAATTTCATTCATACGTTCGAGGCTTATTTTAGCATCCTGGGCGGAGCGCATGAAATGAATGAACTGCTGCAACGGAGCGTCCAACTGGCCTACCATATATTGTGTCGCCAGCATCATACCCAGCGTCATCTGGCCATCGATGACCGCTTTGGCGGCTAAAAACGTGATCAGGATATTCTTACTCTGGTTAATAAATGCGCCGCCGGCATCTTGCCATTGAGAAAGCCTGAGTGAACTGAGGTTTGTTCGGAACAGGTTGGCCTGCACCCCTGCCCAAATCCAACGGCGCTTTCTTTCCGATCCCTGTAGTTTGATTTCCTGCATCCCCTGTATCAGCTCTATCAGATTGTTGTTGTTTTCTCCGGATTGCTGAAACCGTATGTAATCCAGCTCCATTCTGCGCCGCATAAAAAACAGTATCCATATTATATATGAAAAAGCGGCTATGTAAAAGAGTGTAAAAATAACCACATTGTAAAAAAGAAGGATCAAACTGAAGGTGATAAAATTGACCAATGAAAACAGGATAGGCAAGGCTGAATTCGTGAGAAATACTTCAATACGCGCTTGGTCATTGATGCGTTGAATAAGATCGCCGGTCATTTTAGTATCAAAAAACCCGATCGGAAGGCGTGTCATCTTGGCCAGAAAATCGCTGACCATAGCTACGTTAATCCGTGTTCCGATAAATAGCAGAATCCTGCTTTGGACAAACTGCACTACGATCTGGCTAAAAAATAGCACCAGCTGCGCTGCCAGAATCAGATAAATAAAGTCTATATTACGATTGTCGATACCAAAATCGACAATACTTTGCGTTAAAAAAGGAAAAATAAGCGTCAAAACGCTGGCCAGGGCCATTCCGACGAACAGCTGAACGATCAAATTTCGCCAAGGCTGTAAATAGCCTCCCAAATAAGCAAGTCGGGAGGAAATCCCGGGCTGCGCCGGTTGTTCCATCTGGTAAAACGCGGGGGTGGGTTCGAGCAGCACAAGAATCCCCTGCCCGGCATCACTGGCCCAGGACTTCTCAAAGTCGTTCCGTGCTACCTTGATTTTACCCGCACCCGGGTCTGCCACCCAGACATATCGCTGATTCGCTTTATAAATCACGATAAAATGATTTTGATTCCAATGCGCGATACAGGGAAGCGGCGCATTGAGCAGACAGGCACTGTCCAACCCCGACTGAAACGGCACTTTTACCGTCATCGTCCGGAAACCAATAGATTCGGCGGCTTCCATAATACCCTGAGCAGACACCCCTTCTCTGCTAAGATAACTGCGATCCCGCAAAAAGCTCAGTGAATATTTGCGCCCGTGAGCGGCAGATATCATCATCAGGCATGCCGGCCCGCAATCCATGGCATCTCGTTGATGATAAAAAGGAAAAGTCAAGTTCATAAGAAAGGGAATTGCAAAATCTGTTCTGTACATTTTCTCCAAAAACCGGTTGTTCTGGTAAAAAGTACAACTCCAGGCATTTGAACAGACCAAAGATGGACTTTCCTGCATTGCATAAAATACTACATTTTTACAGCGTATTCCTGGGTATACATTTGAAATTGCCATCATTATAGATCTCTTGCACTCCCTGGAAAAGAAAACCCCCGGTCGTGCGTAACCGGGGGCGAGTGGTGCTTTGATGGGCCGAGTTATAGTCAGGTTTGAGTGGTTTGATGGTTTAGAACCTTCGCTTTCAGGTACTTGCACTGGTCTTTTGTTCAAAACCACTTTACGTTGACTATAAAAGAACATACTGCTTATTGATGAATCAATGGGATTACAAAGCGACTGGGACCAACTTGTAAAACTAAAAAATAAGGGCCTTTGGGCAGCCCCTCCTGCAAGGTTAGCAGGGCGGTGTAAGTCCCGCTTTCGAGCCATTGAGGGGGAACAATATTCCGGACAACAGCCCCCGTAGCATTGAACAAATTGATGGATACCAGTCCGGGATTTTCCAGATTGTATTGGACGTTAACGGCATCGGAGAACGGATTGGGGCTGGCTTTCAGTTGTATTTGTTGTGTGAGCACACCCTTTAGCGCCTTGAGCGACTGCTTCGTATTTGCTTCTGTCGAATAGTTGGCAGTTTCGAGCTGACTTACAAAGAGCTGGATATTATTATCGGGCTTTCCTCCACATGTGCTTGGTGTATTTTGTATCTCGCAATCGCTTTGCCCTATCAGGCATGGGACATAGTATTTTATAGTAGCGGTGCACAGATTGATATCACAGGTACCGCTTGTAATTTCAAAAAAAGGAGATAAGTTGCTGTTGAAACTGTACTTGACAGTATTCCCGAGAGATGTCCGTTTCACCCCCTGCTTTGCTATTTCATAAAACCTGTATTGCTGATAACAATCTGTCCAAATCAAAAAATCAACATAATCTGAGTTCGGGTTATTATTGCTGGTAATCCGGATTCGTTTGGTATCGATAACGTCCTTGCTGCTTAAATTGAACGGCAAATTTATCTGTATCGGATTGATATTGGGCGGGAAACTCTGGCCCGGGCCAGGGCAATTCATTTGTATAATCACATCGACGATGATGATAATCCCTGGCTTGTAATCGGTAATCGTTTCGTCGCCAAATCCTCCTCCTATGCAGGCAGATGCGCTTACACCAATAATATATTCGTGTGCATCCGTGTCCAATTCTCCTATTTCAACAGCGGTAGAAGCCGTGTAAGTATCTGGCAATGATACTTGGTCTGTTTGATCGTATACACTTACTTTGTACATGGCTGCGCCGGGAGAGGCAGTCCATGTTAAAGAGATGCTGGAGGAAGTTATACCCACGATGCTGATCTGCGCCGGCGGCGGCAAAGGACAGCTGCTTTTCCAGTCGCAAGGATTTGGGTTGGCGATAGAAATTTTTGGAAAAAAAAGCAGTAACAGCGTGATTGTTAAATAAAGATTTTTACCCATGGCTGATTAAGAAATTGGTTGGTTATAAATAACGCAAATTTTTACGTTTTTTGGCATCTTTTTTCCTACACTTTTTTTCATTTTTCCCGAATAACCGTTTGAATTGGCCGTTAAAATATTGTACTGATATGTTAAATCGGAAACTATTGGAGGTGTTGTCCCGTCTCGATCAAGCAGAAAGAAAGAGGCTACACCTTTTTTTACAGTCACCTTATTTCAATAATACACATCAGGTTGAAGTAATAGTAAACCTATACGAGTATATTATCCAGTACGACGCAGAGGAAACACACCCGCTGCTGGATAAAGTAGTGGTATTTTACCGTTTTTTCCCGGACAAAATCTTTCAGGAGGGCGCAAAAAACAGCCTGGACGGATTGATGTCAAAATTATTCGGCCTGGTACGCACTTTCATGGCGCAGGAAGCATTTCAGCGCGGTACACAGGATACTGAATACCGGGAAATGTTTGCCCTTTTACAGTTTTCACGGAAAAACGGACTGGAAGAGCGGTTTTGGCAAACTGTTCAGGCGCTCAAAAAAATACAGGAAGAATGGCCTTACCGAGATGCCCGTTACTACCACCGGCAGTTCGAGTTAGCAGAGGAAATTGCTGCTTTCAAAACCCTGACCAATAGTTTTCAGGACGATGCCAACATCAGCACAACATCCATCTACCTAGATACCTATTACAGCATCCTGCACCTGGAAATGGTCTGCGCCTTGCTATATCAGCAGCAATCGGCACAAAGCAATCTGCAATACGATGCTTCGCAAATAGAAACGATCCTTGCGCTGGCTGAAAAAGGTGGTTTTGAGCGCCTGCCTTTGATCAGGATTTATCTGCTGATATTTCAACTGCTTCGGGAACACTACAACAAGGACGCACACAGCGATTTTGAAACTTTACTGGAAAAATCTAAATCGGATATCCCCATTGATACCCTGTGCAACCTAAAGGCATATCAGCGGTATTTTTGGAGCCGGCATTATACACAATCAGGCGACCCTTATTATCGATTCAAATTATTTGACCTGTACAAAGAACACTTTGAACAGGGCTATTTTTATGTAGATGGCAGCATAACTGTTACTTCTCTCCGGGTTCTGATCATGTTTGCGCTCAAACTCGGCCATTTTGACTGGGCTAAAAAAGTACTCGATCAACACCCTCCAGAACGGATTTGCGGTACGCGATATCCGGCCGAAGCGTATAACCTGAACCTGGCGGAGTATCATTTTTATAAAAAGGAATACCAGCAGGCCGTTGAAAACCTGAATTACCGCTTATTTGAGAATCCGAATCTCAGCATTCTGGT
>Ga0163153_10005726_pt1 | contig 14463 bp, 15 predicted proteins | sample OliLakLV19MP6IB1_FD_148629 | JGI IMG/M metagenome (GOLD analysis project Ga0163153, IMG submission 148629) | Freshwater microbial mat bacterial communities from Lake Vanda, McMurdo Dry Valleys, Antarctica - Oligotrophic Lake LV.19.MP6.IB-1 | ecosystem: Environmental > Aquatic > Freshwater >... | reverse complement strand
GTTCGGCAGCAGCTGGTGAGTTACGTCACTTTCACGACGAGCTTGCCGAGGTGGTCGCCGGCGAAGAGGCGGACGAGCGCTTCGGGCGCGCGTTCGAGGCCGTCGAGGACGTGCTCGCGACCTGTGATCTTGCCTTCGGCGGCCCAGGCACCGAGCTGCTCGGTCGCCTCGCCGTAGCGGTCCCAACTGTCGAACGTGTTGAAGCCCTGCATGCGGGCGCGGCGCCCCATGACGTACTTGAGGTTGTAGACGGGCACCGCCCCTTCGGCGATGTCGTACGTGGAGATGTCGCCGCAGAGCACGATGCGACCGTTGACAGCGATGCGGCGCAACACGGTGTCGAGCAGCGCGCCGCCGACGTTGTCGAAGAACACGTCGATGCCCTGCGGCGCGAGCTCGCGCAGTCGCGCGGTGACGTCTTCGTTCTTGTAGTCGATGCACGCGTCGAACCCGAGTTCGTCGACGACCCACGCGCACTTGGCCGGTCCCCCGGCGATGCCGACGACGCGCGCGCCGCGCAGCTTGGCGATCTGGCCCGCGATCGACCCGACGCCGCTCGCGGCCGCCGACACGACGAACGTTTCGCCTGCTTGGGGTTGCCCGACATCGACGACCCCGAAGTACGCGGTGAGCCCGACTTGGCCCTGCACGTTGAGCGCGTCCATCGGCTCGGACTCCGCCGCGATCATCGTCACGGGCGGGAACTCGTCGGCCGCGATCGCCCAGTACTGCTGCCACCCGGTCAGGCCCATGAACCAAGCACCCAGCGGGAACTGCTTCGCGTCGTCGGTCTCGACGACGACACCCACGCCGTTCGAACGCACGACCTCACCGATCGCGACGCCGGGCATGTAGTTGCCGCCCTCGTTCAACCAGCCGCGTATGGTCGGGTCGATCCCGAGATACCGCACCTCGAGGAGCGCGCCGCCCGCGCCGATCTCGGGCCGGGGCGTCTCGGTCACCTCGAAGCACGACTCCGTCACCTTGCCTTCGGGGCGACGGACGAGGATCACTCGGCGGTTCATTCCCCGAAGTCTCGCACGGCGTACGCTCCGCCCCGTCATGGCGACGACACCACTCCCGCTCCCGATGGAGGTCGACGACCTCACACCCGAATGGTTCTCGGCCGCGCTCGGGCAGACGGTCGGGGCCGTCACCGTGCTCGACCGGCACTCCGGCACGACGGGAAGGGCGCACGTCGCGCTCGTCGGCGACGGCGTTCCTCTGACCGTATTTGTCAAGCTGCCACCGTTCGACGCCGGCCAACGCGTCTTCGTCGACAGCACGAGCATGGGGACGACCGAAGCGCGCTTCTACCGCGACCTCGCACCCGAGATCCCGGCGCGCATCCCCGCCGTGTGGTTCTCCGACTACGAAGCCGGCACCGACGGTGACGGCGATCACTACGTGATGGTGCTCGAAGATCTCACCGCTTCGGGTTGCCGGTTCCCCACCCCCACCGACGACGACATCGCGCATCGCGCCCGCGACATTGTCGAGCAGCTGGTGCCGGTGCACGCTCGGTTCTGGACGAGCCCGCGCTTCGACGCCGGCGGCGATCTCGAATGGATCGCACCGAAGGGCACGGGACGCGGCGACGGTGGCGCCGCAATGGTGCAGATGGCGCTCGACGCGCTCGCCGACCGCCTGCCCGAAGGCTTCGTCCCGCTCGCCGAGTTCTACGTCGCCCGTTCGCCCGAGATCATGCAGCTCTACCGCGCCGGAGAACGCACACTGATCCACGGCGACGCGCACCTCGGAAACCTCTTCGTCGACGGCGACCGCACCGGTTTCCTCGACTGGGCCGTGCTCGGCTACGCACCCGGCATGCGCGACGTCGCCTACACGCTCACGAACTCGATCCCCACCGAGGTTCGGCGCGCAAGTGAACGCGTCATCATCGACCGCTACTGCGAGCTGTTGCGCGCGCACGACATCGACCTTGTTTTCGCCGAGGCGTGGGAGCAGTACCGGCTGTTCTCCGTGTACTCGTGGGTCGCCGCCGCGTGCACCGCCGCCATGGGTTCGAAGTGGCAGCCCGAGCATGTCGGTTTGGGCGGAACGGCCCGCGCCACCGTCGCGGCCGTCGATCTCGACGCACTTGGCCTGCTGCACGAGCGGCTGTAGCGTGCACCGCATGGCGCTCTACGACACTCCCATTGCCGCTCTCGAAGGCTCGCCCGACGTTCTCGCCCAGCAGAAGGGCAAGGTGACGTTGATGGTCAACGTCGCGTCGAAGTGCGGGCTGACACCGCAGTACGAAGGTCTCGAACGGCTGCAGAAACAGTACGTCGACCAGGGCTTCACGGTCCTCGGCCTCCCGTGCAACCAGTTCGGCGCGCAGGAGCCGGGTTCGCCCGAGGAGATCGCGACGTTCTGCAGCACCACCTACGGCGTGTCGTTCCCGATGACCGAGAAGATCGACGTGAACGGCGACGGTCGCCACGCGGTGTACCAGGAGCTGACGAAGACGGCCGACGCCGAAGGCCACGACGGCGACATCCGCTGGAACTTCGAGAAGTTCCTCGTCGGGCGCGACGGCGAGATCATCGAGCGGTTCTCGCCGATGACCGACCCCGAATCCCCCGAAGTCACCGCCGCCATCGAGTCCGCGCTCGCGTAACCCCACCTGAGCCGAAATTGCGCCATCTGACGACCGTTTCGGTCGCCGAGCGACGCAATTTCGGCTCAGGTGGGGCGGGTGAGTCGGGCGTACCCGCACCCGACGCGCAGCGGCGTACCCCGTCGGATCCACGCACGACATCGCCCACGGGAGGCAAAGTAGCTTCCGGCGATGATCCTCGATCAGTTCAAGCTCGACGGGAAAGTCGCAATCGTGACCGGCGGCGGGCACTCGCGGTTCCGACCGACGTCACGATCACCGAACAGCTCGACGCGCTCGTCGCCGCCACCATCGCCGAGTTCGGGCGCATCGACATCCTCGTGAACAACGCGGGCGGCTGGCTGCCGCGTCCGGTGTTGGAAACCAGCGAGCGGGCATTCGAGGCCGCGCTGCGGTTCAACGTGACCGCCGCCTTCCTCCTCACCAAGGCGGTCGTGCCGCACATGGTCGCGGGTGGGGGCGGGAGCGTCGTCAACATCTCGTCGCGCGCCGCGAGCATGGTGCAGCCGTGCTTCACCGCATACGCGACGGCCAAGGCCGCGCTGTCGATGATGACGCGGGCCATGGCGCCCGAGCTGGCGCCGAAGGTGCGGGTCAACGCGATCGAGGTCGGAGGCGTCGAGGCCCCGGCATTCACGATCCCATTCGAACGTATCTGACCTCAGGCGAGGAGTGGCATCGTCACGGCGTACGCGGCCACGAGTATCACGGCCTCCGCTCGGGTGACGCGGTTCCGGCGGGCCATGAGGACGGTCGCGAATACGGTCGCGGCCACCATCAGCAGCACCCCGCCGACGGCCAGCTGCATGTCGTCGATGCGGCCGGGACTCACGAGCGCGAGCATGCCGCCCACCGCCAAGCTGTTGAACAAGTTCGACCCGAGCACGTTGCCGATGATCAGCTCGTCGTCGCCGCGGCGGGCTGCGGCCAACGCGGTGACGAGTTCGGGCAGCGACGTGCCGACGGCGACGACGGTCAGGCCGATGAACGCGTCGGACCAGCCGAGTTCGCGGCCGACGTCCGACGCGCCCCACACGAGCAGCTGGGCACCGCCAACGGTACCGACGAATCCGAGGATCGTGACGAGAACGATGGCGTTCGTCGAGCGCGCCGGTTGCTCAGCTTCGAGGTAGTCCTCTACGTCGTCCGAGAGCGCGTCTCCCCGTCCCCGGGTCGTGGCCCGCACGATCACAGTGAGTGCGGCGACGAGACCGACGATCAAGATCATGCCTTCGTAGCGCGTCAACCCACCGATCGTCGCAGCCGCGAACAAACCGACAGCCGCGGCGCTGAGAGGTACTTCGCGCCGCAACAGACGGGAATCGACACGCAGTGACGCGACGAGCGCGGCACCGCCGAGCACGAGCGTGAGGTTGGCGATGTTCGAACCGACGATGTTGCCGACGCCGATCTCGCGTTCGCCCTGGGCCGCCGCGATACCCGTGACGAGCAGCTCCGGCACGCTGGTGCCGATTCCGATGACCACAGCACCGATGACGACGGCCGATACTCGAAGCCGCGCGGCAATCGCCGCCGCCCCTTCAACGAAGATGTCAGCCGCGTAGGCGAGGAGCGCCAAACCCACGACCGTCGCGATGGACCCGGTGAGCACAGGTTGGTCAGTGGGTCGAGGCAGCCCGGCCCGCGAGCAACGGCAGGTCGAGATACGTCTTGATGCCGGGCTCGGCCGCGCAGACGTACGGGATGGCGTTGACGCAGTGCATCGCGGGCGGGATGAGGCCGATCTCGGGCTCTTCGCCGACGACGGGCGGGTGCAGACCGTGGAAGGTGGCCGACACCGGCGGCGTCGCGTCGAAGGCGACCTCGAAGCGCTGACCTTCGGGGCCGAACGTCCAGGGCGGGTCGAGGTCGGTCTCGCCCATCAACCAATTCACGCGCACCGTGATGACGGGCTCGCCGTTCACGGTGCCCTCCCACGTGAAGCGCTGCGCGGCGCACGTGCCCTGCTCGATGACACCAACCGGCGTATCGAGATCCTTCGTCGCGACTGCCATCTCGTGCGTGGTGCGCTTCTCGTCGTCGAGCGCGAACCCCAACTCTGCCGCAATCATGTCGATCGACTGCTGGAACCCGTGGCCGAGGATGTCGGCCATCGGGCTCTTGGCCGCGTCTTCGGGCGACTTGCCGAACAGCATGATGTCGCGCACCACGACTTCGGTCGGGTAGTTGCGGATGTCGGAAAACTCCTCGGCGCGCACGTGTTTGATGTCGCGGCACAGCGCCGAGAGCATGAGCGGGAACCGTTCGGTGATACCGCCCGGGTTGATGCCGGTGCCGTGCAACGTGACGCCGCCGGTGCGCGCCGCGGCTTCGAGGGCGGCCACACCCGGCGTGTCGGCCGGGAAGATCCAGCCCACGGGCGTCACGACGTTCTTGCCCGACTCGAGAATCTGGATCACGTCGCGCGTGCTCGCAAGCACGGGCGCGTAGACGACCGCGTCGGCCTCGATGGCGCAGATCTCCTCCAACGTGCCGACGGCGGTGACACCGATCGGGCCGATGCCGCAGATTTCGCCGACATCCCGGCCCACCTTGTCGGGGCTGTGCACCCAGCACCCCACGAGCTCGAGTTCAGGATGCGCGAGCACACCCTTGATCGCTTCCTGCCCGACGAAGCCCGTCGCCCACTGAATAACTCGGTACATGGAACCCAACGTATCGCTACCGTCATGGTCGATGTCCAGAGACTGGCGGGAGTGGCATACCGCGTACGACGGCGACACGCCGCTCACGCAGCGACTGGCAATCGTGCAGGCGCGAATCGCCGACGCGCTCGACGCCGCGCCCCCCGGACCGATCCGCGTCATCTCGATGTGCGCGGGCCAGGGCCGCGACCTGCTCGGCGTGCTCGCCGATCACCCGCGCCGCGCCGACGTGCGGGCCCGCTTGGTCGAACTCGACGGTGAACTCGCGGCGCAGGCCCGCGCCGCGGCGCCGCCCGGTGTGGATGTCGTCACCGGCGACGCCTCGACCACGACCGCGTACGCGGGCGCGGTGCCCGCCGACCTCGTGCTCGTATGCGGGGTTTTCGGCAACATCGCCGACACCGATATCGAGCGCACGATCCGCGCGCTCCCCTCGCTATGCGCGCCCGGCGCGACCGTCATCTGGACCCGCCACCGCCGCCCACCCGACCGCACCGCCGACGCCCGCCGCTGGTTCGCGGTGTCAGGCTTCGAAGAAGTCGCGTTCGACGCCCCCGAAGACTTCCTCTTCGGCATCGGCACCAACCGCTACGCGGACCAGCCGCAAGCATTCAGCCCCGACGAGAAGCTGTTCACCTTCGTCGGCTACGACACCCTCCCCTAGAGAGGATGCGTCGATAGCCCACACCACGTGTGGGCTATCGACGCATCCCGTTGGTTAGGCGACGTCGGGTTGGGCTTGGTGGCTTGACCAGGCGGCGTAGAGGGCGGCGTAGTGGCCTTCTTGGACGACGAGTTCTGCGTGGGTACCGAGTTCGGCCAGGCGGCCGTCGTAGACGACGGCGATGCGGTCGGCGCGGGCCGCGGTCGACAGGCGGTGCGCGACGACGACCGCGGTGCGGCCCTGCATCAGGCGCTCGAGTGCGGCTTCGACCTGCGCTTCGGTTCCGGGGTCGAGGTTCGACGTCGCCTCGTCGAGCACGAGGATGCTCGGGTCGGCCAGCGCGGCCCGGGCGAGTGACACCAGTTGGCGCTCACCGGCCGAGAGGCGCGACCCGCGTTCGCGGACCTCGGTCGACAGGCCTTCGGGGAACGCCCGGAACCGTTCGAGCAGACCAAGCGCAGAGAGCGCGGCCTCAACCTCGTCGTCGGTGGCTTCCGGGCGTCCGACGCGCACGTTGTCGTACAACGTTCCCGCGAACACGAACCCTTCCTGGGGCACGACGACGATGCGTTCGCGGAGCGATTGCATGGTCGCGTCGCGCAGGTCGACACCGTCGACAAGAATCGCGCCGGAGCCCGGGTCGTAGAAGCGGGCGATGAGCTTCGCGAGTGTCGACTTGCCCGCGCCGGTCGGTCCGACGAGCGCGATCCGCTCCCCCGCGGCGATCGAAAGAGATACGTCGGAGAGCACAGGTTGCGACAGGTAGGCGAACGTCACGTCGTCGACCTCGATCGCGCCGGCCCGTTCGAGGTCGACCGCGCCCGGCCGCTCGCGTACGGTCGGTTTCGTGTCCAGCACACCGAAGATCTTCTGCATGGCTGCGCCGGCCGACTGCACCGTGTTGTAGAGCTGACTCAACTGCTGCACCGGTTCGAACAACGAGTTGAGGTACAGCACGAACGCGGCGACCGTCCCGACCGTCACCACACCCTCGGCCGAGAGCCAGCCGCCGTAGCCGATGATCACGGCGGTACCGGCGACCCCGGTGAACTCGACGATCGGGAAGTACCTGGACGAGATCCGCACCGTTTCGAGGTTGGCTTCGAACTGGGCTTCGTTCGTGTCGCCGAACTGGCGGGTGAACGATCCTTCGCGACCGAAGGCCTGCACGACCCGCACACCTTCGAGGCTCTCCTGCAACGTACTCATGTTGGTCGCGATGCGGTCGCGCACTTCGAGGTACGCCTTGTTCGACCTAGTGCGGAACCACCGGCTCGCGAGGTACACGGGCGGCACGAGGACGAGCACGCCCAACGCGAGCTGCCACGACAGGAGGAAGATGATGACAACCGACCCGACGAACAGCAGGATGTTCTGCACGAACAGCACGAGTCCCTGCGAGATCAGCTCTTGCAGTGAGTCGATGTCCGATGTCATGCGCGCCACGATGCGGCCGGTCTTCTCACCCTCGTAGTAGTCGAGCGACAGCGACATCAGATGCTTGAACAGCCGGTTGCGCAGGTCTTCCAGAAAGCGTTCGCCGATGCGGGCCACGAGCAGGATCGCGGCGCGCCCGAGAAACAGCCCGAGCAACGCCATCACCAGATAGCACGCCGCCGCGAAGTTCAAGGCCCCGGGGTCGTTGTCGTCGAGACCCTGGTCGATGCCGTACTTGACCAACCACGGGCCCGCGAGCAGCGTGCCCACCTGCGCGATCAGCACGACGGTCACGAAGGCAATGGCGCGCCGCTGCGGCCGCAGCAGCTTGAGCAGCCGGCGGATGACCCACTGCGCCTCTTCGCGCGACAGCGTTTCCTCGGGCACTGCCTCGACCCATGCGCCGCCTCTCACGCCGGCTCCGCCAACGTGTCGGAGAGATCTTCGATCTCGGCCCGGGCCAGCACCTCGCGGTAGGGCGCGCTCGTTTCGAGCAACCGATCGTGCGTGCCGTCGGCCACGATCTTGCCGCCGTCGAGCAGCACGACCCTGTCGGCGAGCGCAATCGTCGCGGGCCGGTGGGCAATGATGATCGTCGTCCGCCCTTCCATCACCTCGCGCAACGCATTGCGGATCTCATGTTCTTTGGTGGGGTCGACCGACGACGTCGCGTCATCGAGGATCAGAATGCGCGGGTCGGCCAGCACCGCACGCGCGATCGCGATGCGTTGCCGCTGCCCGCCCGAGAGCGAGTAGCCGTGCTCACCGATGACGGTGTCGTAGCCGTCGGGCAGGTCGCTGATGAACTCGTCGGCACCGGCGAGGCGGGCCGCGCGCAGCACCGACTCGAAGGGCGCGCCGGTGTCGGCGAACGCGATGTTGCTGCGCACCGTGTCCGAGAACAGGAACGTGTCCTCGAAGACGAGCCCAACCGAGCGGCGCACGTCGCGCAGTCGCGTCTCGTGCACGTCGCAGCCGTCGATCGACACCCGCCCGGAATCGACGTCGTAGAACCGGGGAATGAGACGGGCGACCGTCGACTTACCCGAGGCCGTCGCACCCACGAGCGCGACTGCTTCGCCGCCGCGGATGACCAAGTCGAGTCCGTCGAGCACGGGCCGGCCGCCGCCGTAGCCGAACGTCACGCCGTCGAAGCGCACCTCGCCGGGGCCCGGCGCCAACTCGTGCGCGTTCTTGTCGTCGTGAATCGCCGGGTCGGTTGCAAGGATCGCGTTCACCCGTCCCGCCGACGCCGCCGCGCGCGACAACTGGCCCAACAGCATGCCGACCATGCGCAACGGCCAGATGAGCATCAAGACGTAGAAGTTGGCGGCGACGATGTCGCCCACCGTCAGGTTCCCGTCGAGCACTTGGTGGCCGCCGTACCAGAGGATTCCGACGAGACCGAGGGTCGGCAGCAGGTCGATGAGCGGGAGGAAGTTGGCGCGCAGCCGGGCCATCTCGATCGAACGCCCGTACACGTCGGAGGCCTCGGCCTGGAGGCGGCGTTCCTGCATGCGCTCCGCGCCGAACCCCTTCACGACGCGTACGCCGGTGACGCTCTCCTCGACGACCCCGGACAGGTCGGCCAACTCTTCCTGGAGCGCGAGGCCGACCGGATGCATCTTGTGGGTGAAGCGCGTCGCCGCAATGTTGAGAATCGGGAGCGAGACGAGCGCGAAGAACGCGAGCCCCGGGCTGCGCAGGACCAGGATCACGATGACGGCAACCATCGTGAGCACGCTGGCGATCGTGAGCGGGATGAGCAGCACGACCATGTGGATCTGCTGGATATCGGTGTTCGCGTGCGCCATGAGCTGGCCGGTCTGCGCGCGGTCGTGGAACGCGAAGTGCAACCGCTGGAGGTGCGCGACCAGCCGCATGCGCAAGTCGGTCTCGACGCGCAGCGCGAGCCGGAATGCCGAGTAGCGGCGCAGCCCGGTCATCACAGCTTGGATGAGCCCGGCCGTGAGCAGGATCGCCGTCCACTCCAGGGCCACGGACTCGTCGCCGGGAATCACACCCTCGTCGATCGCCTCGCCGGTGATCGCGGGTATCGAGACGCGCGCGACGGTCCATATGACACCAGCCACGACTCCGAGCACGACCCACGATCTCTGCGGTCGTACGGCTTCCCGCATCAACCGCCAACCGGCTTTTCGAGTAGCCGCCTGCGCCGCGCGTTCTTCGTCCACCTGTCCCCCGGAAAGCCGGACGGCAGGCTACCCAACGGCCGTGACAGGACCCGTCAGGATTTCAGCCGGGGAACAGCTCCGCGACCATCTCCGCGAGCGCTTCTTCCGCGGGATCCCCGGCGAACACGGCCACCCGCACCGCGTGCACGTCGCGCAACGACGCGGCCAGCGCTCCGAGTCGAGTCTGGTCGACGCCCGTCAGCACCAAGCTCGCGCCCTGGGCCGCGAGGGAATGGGCCATCACCGCCGCCTGCGGATCGTCGGCCCTCGCCAGCACGACCACCCGGTCGGCGAGCGTCGTCAACCGACTTCCAGTTGGTGGCGTTGGTCCGCTTCCGTCATCGCGTCGACGATTTCGTCGCCGATCAGCTCTTCGCGCTCGAGTAACTCGTCGCGCAGCGCCACCACGAGGTGCCGGTTGGCGTCGAGGAGATTGCGAACGTCGTTCTTCGCCTGGTCGAGGATCCGCTCGACGGCCATGCGGGCGTCCTCGTTGGCGAGCACCTTCGAGACGATGCCCTGCGTCATCATGCCGGCTTCGACCGCCTCGAACGACACGAGCGAACCGGCCATGCCGAACGAGCCGACCATCTGCGATGCGACGCGCGTCGCGTGCATGAGGTCGCCCGACGGACCGGTGCCCGACTCGCCGAAGAACAGTTCCTCGGCCGTCATGCCGCCCATCGCGATCTGGATCGACGCGACCAGCTCCGAGCGGGTGTGCGTGTACCGCTCTTCCTTCTCGGAGTGCGCGAGCAGGCCGAGCGCGTCGCGCCGCTTGATGATCGACAACACTTCGAGCTTGCGGTCGTGCCCGACGAGGTGCGCGACGACCGCGTGGCCCGCTTCGTGGGTTGCGATGGTGCGCTTCTCGTCCTCGGAGTACTCGACCGGCTGTTTCAGACCGATTTCCTCGGTCATCTTCGCGGCGTGCACGTCGGCCCAGTCCATGGCCTCGCGCCCTTCGCGCAACGCCCACACGAGAGCTTCATCGAAGAGGTGCTCGATCATGACCGGCGTGTAGCCGAACGTCATCGACGCGAGCTGGTCCCGCTTCTCCGGCTTGTCGAGCTCGGGGACGTGCGACTTCTTGTTCAGGTAGTAGTCGATGATCTCACGCCGACCCGAACGACTCGGCAGGTCGAAGTGGATCGAGCGGTCGAACCGACCCGGCCGCAACAACGCGGGGTCGAGGTCGTCGGCGCGGTTGGTCGCGCCGATCAGGAGGATGTTCGAACCGATCGGCGGGCTCTTCTTGAGCTGCGCCTCGGGCGGGAGGTACCGGTTGAACCAGTTGACGAATCCGCCCTTGATCCGCTGGCTGAACGTCGGCTGGTCGAACGACTGGAGCTGGATGAGCAGCTCGTTCACGACGCCGGCAATGCCGTCACTCGTTCCGGCCTTGTCGACCTGCATGCCGCTCGCGCCGTCGAGGCCGTCGGGCATGGGCGAGAACGCTCGCATGCCCCTGCGAGATCCGGCGATCGCGTCGATCTCCTCGATGAAACCGATCGCGCCGCCTTCTTCGCGTGCCGCCTTGCGCAACTCCTTGAAGAAACTGCGCAACTTCTTCGCGGTCTGTCCGTAGTACATCGACTGGAACGCGGTCGCAGACACGAAGAGGTACGGGACTTCGGCTTCCCTCGCCATGGCCTTCGCCATGTGCGTCTTACCGGTTCCGGGCGGACCCTCGAACAGGATGGCCTTGCGGGGGTTGCCGCCCATCTGCTCGCGAAAGGTCTGGTACGCGAGGAACAGGTTGAGCGTCTTGACGACCTCTTCCTTCACGGGCCCGATGCCGACGACGTCGTCGAAGGCGACGTTGATCTCGCTCGGCCCGTAGCGCACGTGCGGCGACCGGCCCGCGCCCAGCAGCGGGATGAGCGTCGCGGCGGCGATCACGAACACGAACAGGAACATCATCGCGATCGTGCGGTCTTCGGGTGCGAGCTGCGGGAGGCCCGGCTTCACCGGGTTGCCGTCGATCGCCCGCGAGAGCATCCAGAGGAAGATCGGGGCGAGGAGGGCGAACATCTTCCACAGGCGGCGCCGGCGCGTCTTCTCGCGGGAGCGGGCCACGTCGATCCGATCACCGCGGAGTACGCCGGCCTGCTGGAGGGCGCCGAGCTCCATCCGGCCCTCGAGCCGCCGGTCACCGAGCAGCAGACTCAGGACCGCCATGAGCGCACCGCTGACGACCAGTATCAGGAGCATCACGTCACTCATGCGGCTTCAGCCTCCGGTGCTCCGCCCAACCCTTGAACACCGAGGGTAACCGGGTGATCACCGTTTGGGAAGGTGAACCATGGTCAGAGCGGCCCACTGTGGCGACGGTCACTCGCCGGTAGGGTGCGCGAATGGAGCCGCGCGAGGCCGCTGCAATCGACGGGCGCGAGGTCCGGGGCGCTCAGGCGGTCATTGCCGTGCTGATTCTCGGTGGTTTCGTCTTCAGAATCCCGGTACTAGTTCCCCTGGCGGGCATTCTCAGCGCCATCGGGGCGTTCATCGGCCCGCACGCCAATCCGATGCATGCGATCTACCGGGCCGCCATGGCCCCGCACCTCGACGACGCCCGGGTCTGGGAGTCGCCCAGTGCGGTCCGGGCCCTCGACCTCCTCGGCGCCGCCTTGTGCGCCGTGGCGTCGGTCGCGTTCCTGCTCGACATCGGCATCATCGGCTGGCTCGTCGCCCTCGTCGAAGCGGCCGTCGCCGCCGTTGCCGCCAGCACCGGCATCAACGCCGCCGTCATGCTGCGCGACCGCCTCCGCCGAACCTGAACCGGCGTACTTAGGTTCCCGTCGCCAGGACTGCGAGCGCGAGCAGCACACCATTACGGAGCACGTCGAGCGCACCGGCGGGCCGGGCCGACGACGCCGCACCGAAACACGGACACGGAACGTGACGCACCTGGGCGCGTACGACCACCACCGTGAACGCGAGGATGACGACGCCCGCCACGACGGCGGGGATCGGGCTGCTCCAAAGGACCAGCAACAGCGCCGCGAGCGCGAGTTCGACGTACGGGAGCGCGCCCGCAACAAATGGTGCGACCGCGGCGGGGACGAGGGCGCCCGTGCGGTCACGCGCGTCGTCGCGCGCGCGCAACTTCGCGATTGCCGCCACCGCGAGCGTGAGCGCAAGCAGCACCCGGGCCGCGCCCGCGAGCACGCTCAGCTCTCGAACCGGCCGTACCCGCCGCGGTAGAAGAGCAGCGGCTTGCCCTCGGCGGCGTAACCCAACTCGAGGACACGACCGACGACGAGCAAATGATCACCCGCGTCGTGTTCGGCTTCGGTGACACAGTCGACGAACGCGATGGCGCGATCGAGAATCGGCGCGCCGCTCACGCCCGCGCGGTACGCGACGTGCGCGAACCGGTCGGCGTCCTTCTGCGCGAAGAGCCGGCACAACGGCTCGTCTTCCTCGGCGAGAAAGTTGGCCGCCCACGTCCCCGCGGCCTGGATACGCGGATAGGTCGACGAGCTCTTCGCCGCGCAGAACAGAACGAGGGGCGGGTCCAACGACACCGAGGTGAACGAGTTACACGCCATGCCGATCGGTGCGTCGCCGTCGGTCGCCGTGATCAGCGCGATGCCTGTCGCGAAATGACCCAGGACGGTGCGGTAGGTGGCGGGGTCGGGAGAAAGCGCCGGAAGCGACGATGTCATCGCTCGGAGCCGTGCAACTCGTTCGCGACCTCGAGTTCGAGTCCTTCGTGCGCCGTGACGACCTCGAGCCCGCCCATACCTTCGGCCCGTTCACTGGCCGCGAGCGAGATCAGGTCGAGGTCGTCGTCGCGGTGCGACGGGTCGTGGTGGAAGAGCACGAGTTGGCGGACGCCCGCCTCACGCGCGACGTGCAGCGCGTAGTCGATCGTCGAGTGGCCCCAGTGGCGCTTCGGCCCGTACTCGTCGCTCGTGTGCTGCGCGTCGTGGATCAGGACGTCGACGCCGTCACAGAGGTCGAGGATCTCGTGCGGGATGAAGTCGTCGGGGTCGTCGGGAACGCAACCCGGTCCGTGGTCGGGGACGTACGCGATCGACGCACCGTTCCAGTCGATGCGGAAACCGAGGGTCGGACCCACGTGGCGCACCCAACGCGACCGCACCTTCGCGAGTCCGACGGGAAAGTCGTCGTCGCCGGTGTCGTGGAACTGCACGTCGCCGGCGAGATCTTGGGGCCGGATCGGGAAGAACGGTGGCCGCATCAGCTCGGCGAAGACGGCGGCGAGTGGACCTTCGGCCTGACGGGGACCGTGGACGTTGAGCGTGGTCGCCGGGTTATGGAGCGGCGTGAAGAACGGCAGGCCCTGGACGTGGTCCCAGTGCAGATGGCTCAGCAGGACGGTGCCGTGGAAGGCCTCGTCGGTGCCGATGCGTTCGCCGTAGGGCCGCAATCCGGTACCGAGATCGAACACGATCGGCGCTTGTCCCGGCACCTCAACGGTCACGCACGAAGAATGCCCGCCGTAGCGCGCGTACTGCGCGCCTTCACACGGGGTCGAGCCCCGAACGCCGTGGAATACCACACGTACGCCCCCCAGCATGGGCGGTGAGGATACCCACCCTTGCTCGGTCATGCACTGGCGCCCTTCGTTTTTTTATCTACGGGACGAGGGTACGCCTACGAACGAACACAAGGGTCGCACCCGCGGCGACGAGTCCGAAGCCGAGCACGAGCAACGGCGCTGAAGGCCCGCCACCCGTTACCGGCAACGCCGCCGCCGCGGCCGGGGCGGCTGCCGGCTTGGTGGTGGTTGTGGTCGCGGTCGCTCCCGACCCGGAAATCGCGGCGGCAGTCGTGGTCGTCGCGGCGGCCGCTGCGGGCTTCGTCGTGGTGGTCGTTCCGGCGATGGCAACGGTCGTCGATGTGGACGGA